>Ga0210133_1000595_pt1 | contig 12087 bp, 9 predicted proteins | sample Joice_ThreeSqC_D_2_FD_184874 | JGI IMG/M metagenome (GOLD analysis project Ga0210133, IMG submission 184874) | Wetland microbial communities from San Francisco Bay, California, USA, that impact long-term carbon sequestration - Joice_ThreeSqC_D1... | ecosystem: Environmental > Aquatic > Marine >...
TTCGCGCCGGAGTTTCTCGGACAAGTCGCGCTGGGTTTTGGCCAGGTCCGCGGCGTGGGGCGCGGCGCGGGGGCCGTCGCGCCGCCGGGAGCGTTTGTAGCGCTGCCGGGCCTCCTTGAATTTCCGGTCGCCCAGGAACCTGAGTTCGAGCCGGGCACGCCGGGTGATACGAATATTACGGTAAAACCCTGGAAAACACAGATAATTGAACCCGGCAGTTACGGGAAGGTCACCGTCGGATTTAAAGGAAAGCTGATACTCAGCGGTGGTCAGTATCATTTCAAGGATCTGGACGTCGGATTAATCGGATCCCTGGAATGTGCCGGTCGTTCGAAAATATATGTGCAGAATCGGGTCTGGTTTGCTTTAGAGGCAAATCTACGCCCTTCTGCCAGCGCCAGTATTGACGCAACGGGTATCGTTTTATACGTGGGCGGTGCCAATGGCGGCAAGGGCTTTTTGTGGGCCATTGCCGAGGCCGTTAGAATCGGTATAGGCGCCGACATAAAAGCCAATATCTATGCGCCAAACGGCACCCTCTCGATCGGGTATGGGGCCAAAATGCGCGGTGCGTTTATTGCCAGAGATATTGCGGTGGGATCGAGTGCAAGTGTGTGGCACGAAAGTGCCTTTTGAAATAATGGCAGTGCGGATACCTAGATGGAATGACATTTAGGTGTGATGGGCATAACATTAACCAATCCAATTTAGATGAAAAATAGGATTAGCTTTTAAATTATTTTTAAAAGGAGGATGATTATGGTAATTCCAAAAAAACTTTCAATATTTGGACTGCTGGCAATATTTGCAATTCTGATGCCGGTAGCGTCTGGGTGGGCTGGCTTTGAAGGTGGCCCCACAGCTGAACCCAGCGACTGGAGTAAAGTCGTCGGTCCCGAGCTATGGGGGGTGGTCGTCATGCAATGCGGGGTAACTGAAATCGGCACGATCCGGGTGAAGAGAATTAATGATTGCAACGTAGAAACCGACACAATTGTGGACACCGCGACGGTTGCAGCTTTAGGATGTATTAACAATCAGAGTGCGTATCTGTATGTGCGGTTCCCTAAAGCCACCTTTTTCAATGGAGCACCCGGCGTTCCGACCCAACCCGGGCAATGGATTGTCACCAAGGTAAAAAATTTCAGCTATAAAGATCCGGGCGGATCCGGCAACACGATAATCTCATTTGATGTCCAGGTCAAGTTTGAACTGAATTAACCCGGCCGGACTTTCAAATTGCCCTGCCGGTTGCGACCTGCTAATGTGGTGCAGATTCGCTGTACTGCCAGATGCAGTTTAGACCTTGCCTGGCAATTTGAACATTGAGAACCCCGGGGCATCAACAGTGGCATCTGTTGTCACAAAACCGCTGCTGTTACCACATGTAGATATGGTGGGCTGGATACTATCTTGAGCTCCGGCGAATTCTATACTGGATAAGAATGCGTGAAGGCATGAAAATCCGTTTGCGACCCGCGACTCTTTTGTTTCTGGGGCTGACGATTCTGATGGCGGTAGTTATTATCGGGTCGTTTGTTGCTGCCGTTACATGGGTCAACCGACCCTTTGCCGGTTTTCTGCTGTATGATTTTCCGCTGACCGGCTCCATGAGCCAAAGCGATTGGCTCGGCCGCAAAGCCGGGCTTGAGTTTCTGGATCGCGTGGTATCCTATGATAATCAGCAGATACAAAGGAGCCGCGATTTTGTTGAAGCCATTAGCAAAAAGATGCCCGGGACCCTGGTTCAGTATACGATTGAATCCAAAGACGGGCGCCGCCAATTCACGCTTCCGGTTGTCAATTTTGGGCTGCGGGATTTTTTTCTGATTTTTTTTCTGACCTTTCTTGGCGGAACGGCCGTATTTGTACTGGGATGCATCGTCTATGTGTTAAAACCCGGAGTGTATACCAGCTGGGTTTTTTTTCTGTATTGTTTTTTCCTCAGTCTTTACATGATCACCTCTTTTGAAATCCAATCAACCTATTTCTTTGTCCATATTCACTATTTCGCACTGTGCCTGATGTCGGCCCTGCTGTTTCACCTGGGCCTGATTTTTCCTGAAAGAAAACATATTTTGACACGCTGGCCATTTCTCGAGTACCTGATCTATTTGCCAGCTTTAATACTGGCGGCGGGTTATCAAATTTATCTATTTAATTTTAACGGCGGCCTGGGATTCAAATTTTTGTCAACGGCGCCGGCCTATATCATAATGGGCAAAATCAACCGGATGTTTACGCTCTTTTGCGTGGTTGGCATGATCGGTTTTGTCATTCATTCCATATTCACCTCTGCCACGGCCATAGGGCGCCAGCGGGGTCGAATGATTCTGTTCGGCGTAACTCTGGCCTTTCTCCCATCAGTGACCATTATGCTCATCATGGGCTTTTTGAAAGTAAATTTCCCCTGGAATTTTTTAGTATTTTTTGTGCTTTTTTTTCCGGCCTCCATTGCCTATTCCATTGTGAAGCACAACCTCTTTGATGCAGACACCATTATCAAACGGACGGTAGGGTACATTGTGACCACCGGTATCGTAATTGGCGCCTATTCAGCGGTAAGCATTACGCTGAATGTGTTATTGGGCAGATACGAGCTGACTGAATCTCAGGCCTTTCCCATTTTATTTACCCTGGGGGTTATTCTGGTATTCAACCCGTTGCGCAACCGCATTCAGGCACTGGTAGACCGTTTATTCTTTCGCAAGGAATATGACTATGGCGCAGTCGTCGAAAAGATCGGCGGGGCGATTACCTCGCTGCTTGATCTCGGACAGATTCTCAAACAGCTTACCCGGACATTTATCGAGGATATGTTTATCGATACCGGCTCGGTCGTGCTGCTGTCTGCAACCGGCGAAGAATATAGGGTCTTCCTGGCAGATGGTGAGAAAAAGCAGGAAGTCGAAGATGTGATAATCAAGCGCCAGAATCCGCTGATGGAAATCATCGAAGCCTCCAAAACGGAACTGACCAAATATGACATGCTTGAAAATCCCCGGTACCGGAACGTATCAGAGACCTGTACTGCCAATTTTGAGGCCCTACAAGCAAGCCTGATGGTGCCGTTGGTTTTCCAGGATAAGGTAATCGGTCTTTTAAGTCTGGGAGAAAAGAAGTCCGGTAAGTTCTACAATCGTGAAGATATCGATCTCCTGCGCACCATCGCCAACCAGGGGGCAGTGGCCATAGAAAATGCCCGGCTTTTTCAGGAAAACCTGGAAAAGCAGCGGATGGAGGAAGAGCTGGCGATTGCCCATGAGCTGCAGACAAGCATGCTGCCGGCCACATGCCCGCAAATCAAGGGATTTGAAATTTCCGCTTGCTCCGTTTCAGCCCGGGAGGTGGGGGGCGATTTTTATGATTTTATTGAGATGGATGCCGAAAAGATGGGGTTTGTCATCGGTGACGTAACCGGCAAAAGTGTTTCCGGGGCCCTGGTCATGTCGGCTTCACGCACCGTGTTTCGCATGCTTTCAGAGGATCATCTAACGGTTGGTGAAAGCATGAACCGGGCCAACAAACGGATTAAAAAAGATATTAAAAGCGGAATGTTTGTCGCATTGCTTTATGTCGTCTTAAATGCTAAAGATAGAAACCTGAATATGTGCAGCGCCGGCCAAACTCAGCCGATACACTTGTCAGCCGAAAGTGGCCGGGCCGTCCTGGTTGAAACTGAGGGCGACACATTTCCTCTGGGCATTTTAGATGATGCGAACTATGAGGAAACCAACCTGCAGCTGATGCCTGGTGATAAGGTGGTCTTTTATACTGACGGAATCGTCGAGGCCATGGATTCTCAGGAGGAGATGTTCGGGTTTGAGCGGTTTCTGAAGGTTGTGCAATCATCAAAGACCTTCAGTGCCGATGAATTACTGCAGGAGATCATGGATAAGGTCGCGGAGTTTACAGGCACTGCTCCCCAGCATGATGACCTGACCGTCATTGTGTTGAATGTAGCTAACAGCAGCCAGTCGCCGGAATCAAACACGGGCGCTGTTCAAAACGCTAAACAACCAAAACACTTGAAATCTTGAGATTCATCAATATTAACCTGCTCCGGGCATTGTGCGCTTCAGTTCTGTCTGCCGTTTTACTGTTTTTGGCCTTTCCGAAAATTGACCTTGGTTGGCTGGGATGGATTGGGCTCATACCGCTGCTGCTTGCCATCTCAGACAAACGACCTCTCTACGGTTTTATCCTTTCCTTTACCGGCGGCTTCATTTTTTTTACTTCCGTATTCAGCTGGACTTTTGAAATTCCGGGTTGGAAACCGGTCCACCACATCATCCTGGGTATTTACCTGGCAATTTATTTCGGGGTTTTTGGACTGATATTCTGCAGACTCTCATGGCGCTACAGTCCGGTTGTGCCATTTGTGGCGGCGCCTTTCATCTGGGTAGCACTGGAATTTATCAGATCGAATTTTTTGTTCCTCGCCCTTCCCTGGGCTTTGATCGGCCATACCCAGTACCTGTACCCCAGACTTATACAGTGCGCGGCGCTGACTGGCATCTATGGGATTAGTTTTTTACTGGTCTGGGTTAACGCTGCCCTGGCCATGGTGCTTCTGGCATTTTTTTCACGATTTCAAAAGGATAGATCACCTGTTCGTGCCGCACCTTCAAAGAAGCAGGCCATCTGTTTCGCCGCTTCTGCAGTTGCATTGGTGGGGTTGGTATTGCTTTACGGCGAAGCAGTTATTTCCAAACCTGTCGCGACTAAGAAGATCAAGCTGTCGGTGCTCCAGGGCAATATTGATCGCAAGATGAAGCGGGATCCCAATAAATATGCAGATGTGATCATGCAGAAATATATTGATCTGACCCGGATGGCAGCTCAAGATAAGCCCGATTTGATTGTCTGGCCGGAAGCCGCAACACCGGGTCTGATTTTTAAAAATTATGGCCTTATCAAGAAACTGGTTGAAACCATCCGAGCCGCCAATACTAACTTCATGATCGGCAGCTCTGAATATCCCAAATTCATAAAAGCTCCGTCCGCCGATGCAAAAAAGCAAGGCAATACCGCCCTTTTCTTTTCATCCAGGGGAAAGCTGCTGGGGCAATATCTGAAGATCCATCTGGTTCCTTTCGGGGAGGAAATCCCATATGAGGGCATCATCCCATGGCCGGAATTTATCGTCACCCAAGGTAGGCAGAGTTTAGAAATCGCCGGCAAGGAGCACACAATTTTTACGATGGAAGACACCCGATTTGGTGCGGTTATTTGCTGGGAGGTTGTTTTTGCTGAACTTTTCAGGTCATTCGTTCACAAAGGTGCCGATTTCATGCTCAACCTGACCCATGAGGGCTGGTTTGGCGATTCAGCGGCGCCGTATCAGCTGGCCGCCATAAATGTATTTCGAGCCGTTGAAAACCGGGTGCCGGTTGCACGGGCAGCCAATACAGGCATTTCATGTTTTATCAATCAATACGGCAGAATAACCGGTATGGTAAGGACCAGCAACCGGGAGGTTTTTATCGAAGGCTACCTCACGCAGGAAATAGAAGTTTCCGGGCAAAGAACATTTTACACCGAACATGGCGATGTCTTTGTCTATACGGTCCTGATAATAGCTGCCGGCCTTATTTTAGTCTGTTTCCTGCCGCAAAAGCGAGATTAACGCGTGAACCTGCGCCCGGACGCCCGGCGCTGCAATCTGTTGAATTTTAGACTTTCATCAAAACATGAAAATTAAAATTATTGAACCATATCATTTCGACAGACGATATGATGTGCGAAGCCTGAATCCAAATTCAGGCCCGGTTATAATTGGAACGTTATTGGAACAGGCCGGTCACGATGTTGAGATTATCAGTGAGTATGTGACCCGGCTGGATCTGGATGCAATTAATGCGGCCGACTTTGTTGGCATCTCGATCACAACCTATAATGCCAAAAGAGGCTTTGAGATCGCCAGGCAAATTACCAGGCCGGTCGTTTTTGGCGGCTTTCACGCATCACTGATGCCGGAAGAATGCCTGTCCCATGCTGATTATGCCATAAGAGGTGACGGCCACCCCATTGTTCAGCTGGCCGACTATTTGAAAAATCGGGAAAGCCTGGACATTTCCGCCGTTCCGAATCTGGTTTATAAGGAAAATGGGAAAATTTTATACAACCGAACGGAGACCAGGGGCATCGATGTGGCGCCTGATTTTGTTCTGGTAAAAAACTACCACAAACTGAATTGGAAAAGGCTCTCCAGGATACCACTGCTGGTTAATGCATCCAGAGGATGTCACTTCAGGTGCACCTTTTGTGCTATTCGAGAGGTGTACAATGATTTTAAGAAAAAGCGCCGGGAGACCGTAATTGAAGATATAAGATCTCAGATAAAACGACAGCACTTTTTGTCAAAAATTTTGCCACGCACCATCTGGATCACGGATGATAATTTTTTCTCGGATCCACAGTGGGCCAAAAGCATTCTGCGGGATCTGGCCATAGAAAAATTGAAGTACAACATCGCCATTCAGGCCCGGACCGATATTGCCAGGGACGAAGAGATGCTGAAACTGTTAAAGGCGGCAAACGTCGGACGAATATACCTGGGCATCGAGAGTTTAAGCAATAAAAGCCTTGCGGGTTTTAAAAAAGGTACGTCACTAGATGAAATTACCGATGCGGTGATGCGCATCAAACATCATGGACTGGATGTATACGGACTGTTTGTGTTCGGTGACGATCAGTTCGAAAAAGGCGACGGAAAAAAAATTGCAGCCTTTGCCAAAAAGCAGAACCTTACCGGAGTGCTGGTCCAGCCATTGACGCCTTTTCCCGGCACACGGCTGTTTAAAGAAATGAAAGCGCAGAATCGTATCCTTCACGAAGACTGGCAGGACTATAACGGTAAGGTTGTTTTTAAACCCAAAAATTTGACGGCTGCTGAATTGCAAAAAGAAATCTATGATTGTTACCGATCTGTCTATTCGCCCTTGAGATTAGCAAAATACATGCTGTTCGGAAAAAGGGGCTCCAGGTTAGGACTAATCGGAGAAGCCGTGATCAGATATTTGGAATGGATCAAGTGCAAACGATACATCAGAGAACGACTGTCATCTTTAAAGTGAAGGACTCTAAACCATATCAACTTTTTTACCAAAAAAGGGGTCAAGTCTGCTCTTGACTCTTAGTTTTGTTTATTGCTATTAAATCAGGCATGGCCAGACCCTTGCGGATAGAATATGCCAATGCATGGTATCATATCCTGAATCGCGGCAGACGGGGTGAACCCATTTTTGCCGACACCTATGATTATATCCGGTTTATCGACCTTCTCCAAGATACCTCGGAGCAATGGAATCTGCGTGTTGCCGCCTATTGCCTGATGCCGAACCATTATCATCTTCTGGTTCAAACCCCGGATGCCAACATATCACGCTGCATGCGCCATATTGACGGCGTTTACACGCAGAGATTCAACCGGCGTCACGAGTGCGACGGCCCCCTGCTTCGCGGCCGCTACAAATCGATCTTGATCGAAGTCGACAGTTATCTGCTTACCCTGGTTCGCTATATTCACCGAAACCCCATCAAAGCGGGCCTGACGCAGGAATTGGGTGGCTATAAGTGGAGCAGCCACCGGGGCTATGTATCCAGAGCCGAAAAATGGAACTGGTTGTACAAAAACTTCGTGCTTTCAATGCTGTCAAAAAACAAGAGTGATCAGATCAAAAACTACCGTCAATTTGTCTCCACGGAGGATGAAGACGGGGACGAAATCAGCAAGGTGCTGGACAAGAAAAAATGGCCGGCAATATTAGGCACCGCAAATTTTATAAACAAGGTTAAAGAGAAACTATTTCCGGAAAAAGTGGATGAAGAGGTTCCCCAGTCACGGGATTTGGCGCCCGCACCGGAACAGATTAAAATTATGGTATGCCAGCACTACTGCATAAACAATGCAGAACTGATGTTATCCAAACGGGGAGTAACCAATGAACCACGCAATGTGGCGATCTATTTGACCCGGCGGTTACGGGGCGACAGTCTGAAAAAGATAGGCGAGCAGTTTCAGATGCAAAAATACAGCTCTGTAAGCAGCGTCATAGAGCGCATGAAATCTGCTATGGATAGGGACAGCAAATTGAAGAATCGGGTGGAAAGTATGGTTTACGCTTTGAGCAAGAGTCAAGAGCAGACTTGACCCCTTATTTAAGTTTGACTATTTAGCCAATCTCTCCTATTTTTAACCCATTGCCGGTTCCAATAACCTTTTATTGTGCTGCTACCCCTTAAAATGAATTCAGATCAAAACAATTCGCGACTGCCCGTCAGGCACGATTCTGATGATGCCCAAATTCAGGCTGAAACGGACGCCCAGGCCGTCATGGGCTTTTTGCCTCAAACGGGCACCGTTGATGCAGAAGAAAGGTTACCTATGGCCCGGGAGGAAGGTTATGACCCCCTGGCCATTAAACTGGCGCTGGAAAAACATGAAGCTACCGCTGCGGACAAACTGCGCCTGTTCATCTTTATCATCGTGGCCGCCGCCGGGGTCTATTTTTTGTTTCCGTTCGATCGGTTTTTTAAACCGGCCCCCCGGGATTTGGGTCCCATGAGTATCGGCGGACCCATTCTCGAAGAGTCGCTGACACCGGCAAATATTCGTCAAAAGCCCTGGCTCAAAACCCTGGTCGAAATGGACCGGCTATATTTCCAGGAGGGTAAACTAACGGACGCCATGCGGCTGGCAGAGTCTGAGCTCGGGAAACTGACGGATAAGGACGGGGAAACATGGCGAAAAGTATTTTACCGCTACTGGGAACTGCTCTCCGCGTCCGGCAGGGATCATGTATTGAAGACATCCACACGGGCCTTCCTGGCCCCTTTTCCTGAAGATCCCTTTGCCAATTACTATTTTGCCAGAGCGTTTCTTGCCGCCGCTGATCGCATCCGCAGCTTTTCGCCGGAAACCAAAACAGCGTATCGGCAGGAAGCCATCAGCATCGCAGGACAAATTGATCGTGCCGGCAGTGCGCTGAATGCCCGCAGACAACACCCGGAAACCAAAAAAAATGAATCGGCCGTCCTGGCCGATCTTTATCAAAAATTGCGCCTGGAGCAGGCCAGATTGTATGTCCTGATATGGAAACTCGGCGGTTACGAGGAAGATGAACACCCGGATGTCGTCTACAGAGACCAGGCGCTGGATATCTGTGAAAGTGAGGATCTGTCCGGTATGAAAGAGGCCAAAGCCTTGAAGGCGACAATCTACACCCATATCCTTGATCGCTGGTACTGGTTTGAGGGCCGGCAGATTATCCAAAAACGCCAGAAAAGGCGCAAAGATCTACAGAACCAACTTGAAACTCTGGTTCAGGAACTCAAAGACGCAGAATAATTATGAATGATCGCGCACTATCAGCTCCCGCTGCTCCCAGCGGCCGTCAAAGTCTGTGGAGCCGATCAGCCGGTGTGGCCGGCATCGGTGATCTAAAATGGATTGCCGTTGCCCTGTGTTACATTGCGGCCATCGCTTTGATGGGGCAGGATCCCTGGTACGGCGATAAATATTTTACCTATAACCAGGGTATTTTTGTGGGAATTCTGGCGGTTTTGATGGTGGCCGGGTTTTGCTGGGAAATTTATCTGCTGGGACGCCCCGGGGGCATCAATCTTGTATTGCACTGTCTTCTGATTCTGCCCGTCGCCTTGCTCATCGGCAGACTTGCGGGACTGCCTCCCGAACCGGAGGCCTCCTACGGGTTGCTGGGCCAGTTAAAAAATTTTATCGGCAGTTTGAAAGATGTCAGCGGAATCGAAAGTATACTGCCTTTCTGGATTCAGGACATCTTTCGCAACCCTTCGATTTTGCTTCTTATCTTTTTTACCTCGGTGGCCTTTACCCAGAAAAAGGCCAGTCGCCGCTTTGCATTGGTTGTGGTGGCTTTCCTGATACCGGTCATGCAGACGCTGACCCACGATCCCAGACCATCGATTGCATTCGGACTGGGATTTGTGGCCATGCTGACAGGCATTGCGATTCAGTTCAGCAGATATGGCGATATTATCGGACAGCAAAATGTACTCAGCCGTCTGCAGGCCGTCGACGATCGGCTGGAGCTGCGATGCAGTTTGAGAATCGCTAAACGAACGGTGGAAGACGGCTTTATCACCGAAGATGGTGTGCTTGCCATCGTTCAACGCGCGTATTCCAAGCAACTTGACCTGGACCCCCTGGCTGTTCGCGGAATAGCCCAGGCGATTTCGCACCGTCTGGTGCGGGAACACCGGGTCCTGGAACTGCGCGGTGATGAAAGAGGATTTTTTCTTATACCCTATGAGGCGCTGTTCAAAATTGAGTCTCTGTTTGATGAAATCTCTGTTTGGATCCGCAAAATCATCATAACCGGGATCGCGATCATTTGGATTATTTCTCCTATTGATTTATTCCCGGACAGTGTCCCGGTCCTAGGTGCTATCGATGATGCCCTGATTGCACTGGTTGGCGCCGGGCAATGGCTGGGGACGGTAAAACGCAGAAAGCTACCAAAACCTTAAAATTTATCTCAAAAAAGCATATTACGCCCACTGGCTGCGTTGCGATTCAGTTTTAAATTCTACACAAACAAAAGAGGAGAAGATCTTGCAGGAAATTGAGATAAAAGGATACTATCCCGGGGCGGTGGGAAAAATTACCGAAATTCATGCTGTCTACTACCATGAGAATTGGGGATTTGATGTCAGCTTTGAAACCGAGGTCGGTAAAGAACTATCGGAATTCGTTGGTCAATTCGATGCGGACCGGGATGGCCTCTGGGTGGCAACAAAAAATGGGGAGTTTGCCGGTGCCATTGCCATAGACGGTCACAATGCCTATACCGACGGTGTGCGCCTGCGGTGGTTTATTGTTATGCCGGAATTTCAAAAAAGCGGCATCGGCAAAGAATTAATTTTTCGGGCCCTGGACTTCTGCAAACACAAGCACTATCCGAAAGTATACCTGTGGACATTCGGAGGACTGACAAAGGCGAGAAGGTTATATGAAGCAGCGGGTTTTCGTTTGTGCGAGGAAGACGAAGTAGCTCAATGGGGGCAACATATCAAGGAACAAAAGTTTGAACTGCAACTGAAGGGAAGTTAATTAAGTTGATTGAGTTGATTAGGTTAAGTGTTTAAATCGATATCATCCTATTAGCTTATCAAACCCAAATTAGGTTTATTCGACTATTTAATTTTCCCCGCTAAATTCTTCGAAGACAACAAGTGCAGTGAATTTAACCGGGGCTTAACAACTTTTCAACTATTTAACCCGAAGTGGTTTCAAAACCTTAGATCACGTCCAAAGACAAGGTGTCGATTTGGTTTTAAAGCGGAGCGTACACGAAGTATGTGAGCATTTTAAACCGAATCGCAACGCAGTATTTGGGCGTGAGATGAGGTTCTGAAGCTACTTCGAGGGAGGTGCAATTATGAGCAAAATACAGGTCAGATTCGGAGATTGGATTGAAGGTGGATTTTATCTGTATAAGGCCAATTTCGGGACCCTCGTTCTGGCGTCCATCTTTGTGGTGGTGATCAGCGCCATAACGGCCGGCATCCTGGCCGGCCCCATGCTGGCCGGGCTGGCCCTGGTGACACTGCAACTGCTGGACAGAAAAGGACCCCAGCCTGAAGCCGGCAAGGTTTTCAAAGGCTTTGATTATTTCCTGCAATCTTTGCTTTTTGTGGTTGTCTGGGGAATCGCCATATTGGCGGGTTCGTTAATTCTGGGGGTCATTCCTGTTATTGGACAGCTGGCATCTGTAGCTTTCGTATATGCAGCCCAGGCCTTTTTAATGTTCGGGATGTTTCTTGTTGTTGACCGGAAGATGGAATGGTTGCCGGCCTCCATGGAAAGCATCAACATCGTCAAAGCCAATTTTTGGCCCCTTTTCGGGTTATCGGCTGTAGCCGGAATCATCGGCAGCATCGGTGCCCTAGCCTTCGGCATCGGCGTTGTGTTCACGATACCGATTCAAGGATGCATTCTGGCGGTTGCTTACCGGGAAGTGTTCGGTAGTTCAGATGACAGAGGTCAGATGACGGAAGACAGATGACGGAAGACAGAAAACAGATGACAGAGGACAGATGACA
>Ga0210133_1000597_pt1 | contig 12078 bp, 7 predicted proteins | sample Joice_ThreeSqC_D_2_FD_184874 | JGI IMG/M metagenome (GOLD analysis project Ga0210133, IMG submission 184874) | Wetland microbial communities from San Francisco Bay, California, USA, that impact long-term carbon sequestration - Joice_ThreeSqC_D1... | ecosystem: Environmental > Aquatic > Marine >...
CCGCCGATCACCTTCGGTAGGCAGGCGAGGGGTTTGAAGGAGGCGCCAGCGGGCTAACCGAAATTCGAGCCCGGTTGCGACCACGCCGATTCCGTAGGTTACGCTGCGGAAAAAGTCGATGGATGACGCCTCCTCGAAGTAGCGGGCGGGGCAAGAGATCTCGCCTATGTCGAAGCCATACCAGATGGCCTGTGCGAGTATCTGATTGTCGAACACGAAGTCGTCGGAATTGTGGTCCAGCGGGAGAGTCTGAAGGACTCGTCGCGAAAAGGCGCGATAACCTGTGTGGTATTCCGCCAGCTTGTAGCCGAGCAAGAGGTTCTCCGAGAAGGTCAGAGCTCGATTTGCGACGTATTTCCACAGTGGCATTCCACCGGCAAGGGCACCTACACCCAGAACGCGAGAGCCGAGCGCTACGTCGAAATGACCGCTCGCGACCATGCCGGCCAACGCGGCCAAAAGGCGCGGCGAATATTGATAATCCGGGTGCAACATCACGATGATGTCGGCACCACGGGCGAGTGCCTCGCGGTAGCAGGTTTTCTGGTTCGCGCCGTAGCCCAGATTGACTGGGTGTGTAATGTGGAAAAGCCCGAGCTCTTTGGCGGTTGCCACGGTCCGGTCGGAAGAAGCATCATCGACGAGCAGCACATCGTCGACCAGGCTGCGATCGATTTCTGCAACCGTCTGCCGAAGGGTTCTCTCTGCGTTGTGCGCGGGCATGACCACGCAGATTCGCTTGTTATTGAGCACGGGCTGGCTCCTGCCGAAAAGCCAATATAGACAACAATAGGGACGAGGGCCACGCCCGCACTCGTACCAGAAAGGGGCCCTGATCCAGGCCAGGTCGGGCTCCGGCTGAATTGCTGGCCTGTCGTGGAGGTCGGGGGACGCCGGCACCCGTTCGGTCTTCGATGGCTCCGTGATAGGCTTCCTTGCGTTAGCCCTCTATGGGTCCTTGACCATGAACAAGCCGATCTGGACGCTGGGGAAAGGCGCGCTGGTCCTGTTGTCGACGGGGCTGCTGGCTTTTCTCGCGATAAGCTTCGCCAACCTCGATTACACCCTTCAGCTCTTCGTTTACACGACCTACTACTTCCTGATGATCACGGTGCTGTGCTGGGTCGGCACCTACCTGTACGCCGCACGCGCCCTTGGCCGAGAGCAGATCATCGCCTGGGTGAAGGAGAACTGGCCAGGCCTCGTCATTGCGTTTCTGGTGACGCTCGTGGCAGCGGTCGCCATCCATCCTGCCTTGAGGATTCTTTCGGATGAAGCGAATCTGGTAGGAACATCGAAGAACTTCTTTGCCTCCAAGACCGCCACCTTCACTGTTTCTGGAAAGAACTACTACGACAGCTACTGGGATATCGATGTGGCGATCGACCAGCGGCCGCCGCTATTCCCATTTTTGGTCAGCCTGGTCCATGCCGTCTGCGGCTATTCGTACAAGAATGTCTTTTTGTTCAACCTGATGGTGTTGCCGGCCTTCGTGCTGGTGACGTATCGGTTGGCAAAATCGCTGGGCGGTGAGACCTTCGCCGTCGTTGCCTCCCTGCTGGTGGTGGCCCATCCGATTGCGCTCATCACGGTCCGCTCGGGAAGTTTCGACTTTTTCGCTGCCTTCTTCGCGCTGCTCGTCATCAAGAGTCTGTTCGATTACATCCGCGAGTCATCGCCCGACGCCCTGGCAATCCTGTGGATGAATCTGTGCATGTTTGCCGAGATCCGCTACGAAAGTGGCCTATTTATCCCGGCGGTGGTGGCGCTGCTGCTCCTTTTCAGGATGGTCACCTGGCGTGTCTTAAGTCCTAACGCCTTCGTCTACGCCTTGACGCCCGCCTATCTCTTGCCCCGCATCTGGCAGTCGGTGCTGCGCGGGAACGTGCCTCATCAGGAGCCCGGGACCGTCACTTTCAGCGCCGAGAATTTCTTCGGCAATGCGCGGGAGTATTTCGAACCCATCCTCTCGCCGTTTCATTCCTATCTGGCTCACTCGGCGCTGGTGATTGCCCTGGGCATGGTCGGTTGCATCCTATGGCTGCGATGGATCGGTGCCCACTTGCTCTTGCACGACTGGAGAAATCCTCGTGTGAGGTTCGCGATTTTCGTGATCGCCTGGATGTTTCTGCAGGCGATCATCGTCTTTACCTACGTGTGGGGGCGCGCCCAGTATCCCTCGGCGGCGCGTTTGGTCATTTCTATCGATACCTTCTTTTCGTTTTCCGCCGCATGGGTCCTGACCCGTTCGCTCAAGCGCCTGAGTCCGTTCGTCCCGGTCCTGCTTGGAACGGCAGTCGTTGCGATCTACCTCCCGGTCGCCTCCCAACATCGCATATTGAACAGGTTGACCCAGACCAGGGAGGCCGCCACGCTCTGGCATTTCTTCGACAATCTGCACGAAGAACGCATCCTGATCGTGACCGATCGGCCCAACCTTTTCACCATCATGAACTACGGAGCGATGAATTTCGAGACGGCGAGGCGCGATAGTTACCTATTGAAGGCTTTGGCCCGTCGCCTCTTTTATGACGTCTACCTGGTACAGCAGATCAGGCTGTCCACGAACCGTCCGCTGCCCGGTTTCGATATCTGGCCCCATCGTAGCCGTGAAACGGTGTTGGAATTCCAGAACGACGCGGACTTGTTGATTCGCGTCTCACGCCTTGCTCATTGAAGACGGCTCCGATTCAATCTAAAGCTGCTCACTTGAAGTCATAAACGGCAAAGGGTCCCGCCCTGAACGCGGGATGGTCCTTGAGTTCTGGAGGCCAGCTCACGCCATCTCCTTGCCAGCAGACGAACCAACGGATCCCGAAGGCGCGCGCGGTAGCGACGACGAGATTTGGCAGCCGAAGGGACATGAGCCGATTGACAGCGGCTGTACGCTTTGCCACCATCTCACCGCGATAGGGCATGTTCGTCAGCGTGTGGGCCACGAACGTCTTTCGTTCGGAAAATGCAGAGATGGCGTAGAAGCGGTCGAACTGCGAGTCCTGGAAGACGTCTTCTGGGCCTCCGTGGGTGCGGATGTACTCGGCGACGCGAATCAGCGCGGTCGGAAGCCGGACGGGAGAAATCTTGGGCATGGCCCACATGAGCTGAACCCCCCTCCCCAGCGACGCCGGCACGATCATGAGCAGCGCGGCCAACCCGATGAGAACGGGTCGAGCCAGTTTCCTCGCGTGGCGGGCATTTACCAGCAGAAGTCCAGAGGCGCCTCCGATCCATGCCACGACGAAAAAGTACACGATCATGACAGGCCGGTGCAGAAGCTCGTCGGGCGTGCTGCTGCTCATGTCGAGCGCTAGGCCAAAAAACATGGCTAGGAAATTGCCCAAAAGCAGCAGCGGAAAGATCAGGTAGAGCAGCGACGTCCGATTGCGCAGAGCGACGACCAGAATGACGAGAATCGGCACGAATACGCCCAGAGCCGTAAACAGAATGTACGGAACGCCGTACAGGAGGTTAGTCGTAGTGGAAAACTGACGCCCCATGTGCTCGACGACGAACTCCCTGAAAGCACCCGGCACGTGGAAGGTACTGACCAGGTAAAGGACCTCGCCGATGCTGGACCCATCGAAGCGAATCAGCGGGACCCCGGGCACCTTCTGCCCGACCAGGAGGGCCACGACATAGAACGTGCCAGCCGCGGCGACCCAGGCAATTCGCTTTTTGAAGCCCAAAGCTGCGCGAAAGAACAGCGCCGGAACGACCAGAAGCATCAGTGAGCTCGCGATAACGAAGTGCAGCTTATAGGCGACCAGAATGCCGGCAAATGCCCAACCGGCAAATAGCTGTAGCCGATGGCCCTGGACGCAGCCCTGAATCACGAAAAGCCAAGCCACGGCGAGCAACGCCAACCCATAGGTTGCGCTCGGCGAAATCTGAGTCAGCCATTGGTACGACATGAATGGGTTCTGCATGCCTTGCTGCGCACCATCTGGGAGCAAGAGCAGCGCCGCACACGCTGCCAGTCCGGGCCAAGCGCCCCAGAGGGATCCAAAGAACGCGTAAGCTGCCAGACCGGTGAAGAAGACCCCAACGGGCACGAGAACTCCGGCAAATGCCGGGTACGACTGGATCGCCGACACCTTCTTGATGAACGCCGGCAGCATGTACATCCCGTAGTGATAAAGCCGTGCCGGCACCCCTTGCATCCGGAAGTCTTCGATGCTCGAAGCGCCATGGCTTTCGGCAAAGATGCGAATGTGCACGGCGTGGTAGAAGCCGTCGACCCACGGCTTGAACACGACCACTGCGTTCTTCTTCAAGATCGGGTCAAGTGAGTCCTGACACCACAACGTGGTAGCAAGAATGCAGATCCCGATCGCGAAGAAGCCTGCAACACTACCTTGGTTCTGCTCCCGCCTTTGAGCCAAGAAAAGCACGAGCATCACCGCCGCAAGCACGATCGTAAAATTTTCGATGATACCGAGCGGTGAAAGCCAGGCGAGCACCAACAGCGCGGTATTGACGACGGCGTATCCGACGAGCAGGCGAAGCGGAAGCTCGAAGAGGACCCCTTTTGCCAGAGCTTCTACTCCGGCAAAGAGTGAACCCGTGAGGTAGAAGGCAAAGAACATCACCTCGCAGGCAAGAAGGACCCATAGCGAAAAGGAGCCCGCGGCGCTGGCCGCCCAAACGGACACCACGGCCGCAATCAGAAAGACGGCAATCAGGTCGGCTTTGCTGTAGGTGACGGTCGCATCGCGTAGCACGCGCGGGCAGAACTTCCTTAGCCGGTCCATTGTTGATTCAACCTTGTCCATCGGTCGCTCCACGCCGTCCCAGTCGTTCGTGCTCCACCGAGCGCTGTCCTTCCCCAGTCCTCTGGGGCACACGTTTACGACGTGCATTCCCTTCTAGCGTCTTGCGCCCTTGGAAAAATCCCAAAACGAGACGCTGACCGAGCCACATCCCCCAATACAGAGGAACCGCCCGCCATGGATAGAACAATTTCTTTCTGCGGGTCAGAACCAGGCGAGAGATCGCTCGTACGGTACCATCGAGCGATCCGGAAAAAGAGTCCCTGACTCGGACCATCCAGGGGGGGGATCGGTCGTCCATGGTGTAGATCGCAGTAGGCACGGGACCCAACATGACCTGCTGAAAGATCAAATCGGTCCCCGCGTACATCTTCGACCACACTTCGAAGCACGCGGTGAGGGCTCGCTTGCTGGTAAAATAGCCGAGACCGTAGGGATTTCCGACGTAGTTGGCCATCGAACTGATCGCGACCACATGCCGTGGAATCTGGTCCACGGGCAGCCGCGTGAGTGGCCCGATGAAATGCAAAACCCCATACAGATTCGTATCGATGACCGATTTGTACGCGCCGAGATCGAACGACTCGTCGTTGTCGAGGCGATTGATCCCAGCATTCAATACCAAGAGCTCGGGCAATTCGGCGGTCTTGGCCAGGCCTTCGACCAGCCTCTGAACTTCGTCTGCATTTCGAACGTCCACGTATTCGAAGCGAACCGACGGATACTGAGATTCGAGCTCCGAGTCGTGTCTACGGTTCACGGAAACGATGCTCACGCCCTTCTGGGCGTAGTGCTCGAGAAGGGCTCGACCAACCCCCGAGGTCGTTCCCGTAATGAGCACGCTTCTAGGTTCCATCGCTCTTTCCGCTAACCTCGGGCGATTGGGTGCTGGGTGGCCGCTGTGACGGACTGTCGCGCAATCGCCCCCGCAAAAATCCATCAATCTGCGCTGGCGTGGTGAAGCGCGCTCCCCCGTATTGGATCGCTTTCCTGATGAACCTGGGGCGTCGCTTGGACTCCTCCAAGATCTTGATCACGTACTCTCCTACGGTTGCCACAGCGAGCAACTGGATGCTGCCGAAGAAGGCGACCAGGACGATGATGATCGAGATTCCGTGAGGCGCCTCCGGGTGAAGGAGCGCGTCGACCCATTGATAGACGAGAGCGAAAGAAGAGATCGCCGTCATGGTGGCCCCGGCGTATCCAAGAAGCTCAATCGGCAAGAAACTGAACGAGAAGATGCCTTTTCTGGCCCACCATACGTTCTTCAAAAAGCCGTGGGTCGAACGCCCAAACGCCCGTTTCGGGCGCACGTAGTCGACACCAACCTGTCGAAAACCGACCCAGGCCCTGAGCCCCCGCAAAAATTGGTCGGTTTCTGGAAAGGCGAGCAGAGCATCGACGACTCTTCTGTCCATCAGCGAGAAGTCGCCTGCGTCGAGCGGCATCGGCACCTCGGAGACTCCGCGAAAAATCCTGTAGAAGATCTTCACGAAAAGTTGGAGCGTCAGCGAGCCTTCGCGCTTGGTTCGACGCCCGTAGACAACCTCATATCCCTCTTGCCACTTGGCGTAGAACTCCGAAACCAACTCGGGCGGGTCCTGTAAATCGCCGTCCAAGAGAATGACTGCGTCGCCCGTAGCGAGCTGCATCCCGCTAATGAACGCGTTCTGCGAGCCAAAATTCCTCGAATGCTCGATCGCGAGCACATGATTATCCGCAGTCGTCAGTTCTTGGAGAACGGAATCGGCGGCGTCTGGGCTGCCGTCGTTGACGAAGATGATTTCGTACTTCACCCCCAGGGACGACAGTACCTGGGAGAGCCGCCGGTGCATCGGCAGGATAGCCTGCTCGTCCTTGTAGCAGGTGACGACGGCAGACAGCGCAGGCTCACGCAACGAGTCCGTCACGGAGCTGCTTCTCCAAGCGCGAGGGCGAGAAGCCGAGTCTATTTGCCGTAGCCCGCCTCGACGATGTTCGCGTGGATGGCATTGTCCGTCTCCGTGGACGGGTAGCCCGCGACGATGGCGCCCTCATAGAAGGTACCTTCACTCGCAGTGTTGTTGCTGTAGCAGCAGTCTCCGCCAGATCCCAGAGTGATGGCCCCTTCCTTCCTCATCGGGTTCTTGGAGCCGGGCAGGGCGCCCTCGTACATGGTGGTCAAGCCGTTCGGATCGGTTGCGTCTCCGCCCTTCAGCGCGAAATTCGACGTCCCGTCGTTCTTCTCTATGGCGGTGACGTACGGGAACGGCAGGCTCTTGTTGTTGGGGTTGTTCCCCGAGGTGGCCCCAGAGAGCATGCCGTCCTCCATGTCCGCCATGACCCACGGGCCATTGCCTTCGCCTGTACCCCAAATCGTACAGTTGCCGAAGTAGATGGTATCCATCATGGGGCCGCCGCTATAGTTCCGGTCAAGCTGGGAGTTGCCGTAGTCGTAACAGCACCCGCTGTTGAAGTGCGTGCCGCTCGTGACCATGTACACGCCCTGAGGCTTGGCACCGAGGGGCATGCCATTCTGAGAGCCGTCGTTCCAATAGGACTGGGAGGTTCTCGTGAACAGCGAGTACACCGGATGCCCGCCGACGGTGAGCGGATCTCTGGTTGCATCCGCGGCAGTCATGCCGGTATGGCCTGGATGCGCATTTGCGCCGGTACCGAGGACCGTATCTGGGGTCTCGGCCTCGACGTAGTTGCCGTTCCCCGTCTGGTCATACACGCGGAAGATGGTGCAGGTGGTCCCATTGCAGAACGAGTCCTGCACTAAGGAATCAGCAAAACCGCCCGGGGTCAATACAGGGATGTCTTGGGTCTGGCCGCTCGCGTTCTTCACCACATAGAGACTGCCGTCGTAGTCGGCAAAGAGAGCGCGAACCGTGCTGTGTGCCGCGACACAGGGGGTGCCGGCGTCCGCAAAGATATCGCAGGGCTTGGGCGTCGAGGTTCCGCCGCCCGCGCTCGAACCACCGCTAGTGGAGCCGCCATCGCTGGAACCACCCGCAGTGCCGCCTCCCTGGGCCGAACCGCCATTCGCGGAGCCACCGCTGGATCTGCCACCGTTCCCGGTCCCGCCGTTCGCAGTGCCACCGCTGGACCTGCCGCCGTTCCCGCTCCCGCCGCTGCCGCCGTTCCCGCTCCCGCCGTTGGCGGTCCCGCCCGCGCCACCGTTGGCGGTCCCACCCGCGCCGCCGGCACCGATGTCTCCGTTCCGCTGCAGGGTGATCGTGCCCCACAGGGCGGACATCTGAGGAGTCAGCGAAAGCGTATCGCCCGAAGCGCAGTACGAGTACATCGCATTGGACGCCGTCAGCGTGCTGCCCTCAGTCGTATATGATCCAGTCTGATCGACGTAAGGCAGGACTTGTCCAAGCCCGCCCTGCTGGTTCACGGTTACCGAACAGTTGCATTGGCCGGCGGTATCCGCGCAGGTGGCCGTCGTCCAGCCCACAGCCTGGAAGATGCTCCCGATCTTGTCACAAGTGACCGGAACGGATGAAATCGAGAGGCACGAGGGCGCTAGGGTGAACGAGGCGGAGCCGGTGGTCGTTGTGTTGTCGGAATAGGTACCATCGGAGTTAGCGACAAAAGTTCCGGACGCATTCAGTTCACCGGTCACCGGCACCGTCATGCAGCCCAAGCTGGTCAGGCTCACGTCCATGTCTCCCGCCAGCTTCAGACATGAAGACGCAACGGTCCAAGTTCCGACCACGGTGCCGCCACAGGGGGTCACGTTGGGGCAACTCGTCGGGTTGGTCGAGCTGCCGCCGGTGCCGGTCGTGCCGCCGGTGCCGGTCATGCCGCCGGTGCCGGCCGTGCCGGTCATGCCGCTCGTGCCAGCTGTGCCGGCCGTGCCTCCCGTGCCGGCCGTGCCGCCGCTTGTCTGGCCATTGCCTCCGCTGGAGGAATCGCCGCAGCCCACGCCGACGGCCAACGTGATCGCAGAAAGCACTAACGCACTGATGTGGCTGAGATGTTGTGTTCGCATGAGTGTTCCTCGCCTGCTAGCCGATCCCAGAAAGCAACCGTTAGAGTTCCGTCTTCTTCGCGACCCGAGCTATGGCCACTCATGTTCCGCCAAGAGAAGATTCTACTACTTTGGTACGGCTGTGCTGCGGCGCTCCGATTCAGACTTGAACAACAAAGATTATAGCCGAACGCCACCTGGCGCGAGGAGAAAAAGTCCACTCCGCATCAGGTGCCAAGAATTCTTCAGGTGAGGCGGAAGCCTCAGCCGTAAATGAGCTTCTTCAGGCGTGAGACCAGCGGCTGGCCCGCTAGTCCGTTCTCTTGCTGGTGCCATCGCTGGCTGCCGTAGCGGCCGGTGGGATATCCGACGGCGTGAAGACAGGAAAACGACTGCGGGAACACGGCATGTGTCGCAAAGAGATGGCTGACCGCCTCTCCCAGGCCGCAGGCACCGTAGTGTTCTTCCAGGGTGACGACCCGCTGCTTTTCCTCGATGCTGGCTCTGAGGTTGTCGGGAACGCCGTCGAAGGGCAACATCCCCACGCTCCATATCTCGATATCGTCGAGCAGCTCTCGATCCCCGAGCTCGAACAGGTTGCCCAGGACCGGCCCCATCCCGATGACGATACATCTGTGCCCTCGCTTGATCCGACGCCATTGGGCGAAGGGGCCAACCTCTGCCGGGATGGAGGCGGCAGCATTCAGACGCAGGTAGTTGGGCCACGGATCCCGAGCCATGATGCCGACGACCGGTTCAAGGTCCGCGGCAAGCAAGGGTAGGTAGAGCCGCATGTTGGGCAGCGCGCGCAGGGCCCCCACGTCCTCGAGGGCGTGATGCGTGGCACCCATGATGCCGTAGCCGTAGCCGCCCCCATTTCCGACCAGCTTGACGGGGAGTTTGTGCAAGCAAAGATCATTGCGGATCTGTTCGTAGGGACGGAGCGTCACGAAAGTGGCAGCGCTGTACACCCACGGTCGAAGCCCTTCGCGTGCCAGCCCGGCGGCGACCGAGACGGCATTCTGTTCGGCGACACCGGCATTGATGAAGCGGTCACCGTAGGCTTCCGCGACTCGCTCCAAGGCCATGTAACCGAGATCGCCGGTAATGAACACGAGATCCGTTCGCTCTCGAAAAAGCGCGATCATCGCCCGTGCGAATTCATCCCGCATTCTGGTAGCCTCTTACCGCGGCCTGATGTGCAAGGGTCAGGTCTTCGATCGCCTGCGCGTATTGGGCATCGTCCAAGGGAAGATAGTGGGAGTCCACCGAGTCTTGCAGGGAACGAAGGCCGTGCCCTTTGACGGTGTCGACAATGACGGCCACGGGTGCGTCTTCATGTTCGAGGATGCGCGTACACTGGTCCCGCGCAGCCAATAAAGAGGCAAAATCATGTCCGCGGGCCACGATCGCGCGAAATCCAAAGGCACGAAGCTTCGCGTCGAGGGGTTCGAGCGCCATTACCTCTTCGGTTCGGCCAATGCCCTGGATGTGGTTGCGATCGATCAGCCATACCAGGCGAGACAGCTTGTGATGGGCAACGAAGAGTGCGGCTTCCCAGACGCTGCCCTCGTCGAGTTCCCCATCGGAAGTCAGGCAGAAGAAGCGGCGCTCGTCCCGTTTGAGGCGTGCGCCCAGAGCCATGCCGGCACAAAGCGAGAGCCCGTGGCCGAGGCTCCCGGTGGCAAAGGGGATCTCTTTTATGGCGTTGACCGGGGGAAGGGCAGGGAGCAGCGTCCCCTCTGCATAGAAGGAATCGATCTGGTCTTGGGAGAGAAGGCCCGCCTCCGCAAGCAGAGAGTATAGCGCGGCCGCGGCATGCCCTTTGGACAGGATGAAGGTATCGCGGTCCTGCATCCATGCAAACTTGAGCAGCACCAGCATCTCGGCGCAGGAAAGCGAGCAGCCGACGTGGCCGGCATCAGCTTTCTTGTACATGGCCAAGAAGCGCCTCTTGACCGACAAGGCGCGCCCCGCAAGCCTGACGCACTCGGCCGCGAGATCTTCGCGCATCATGCGTTGGTCGAGTTGGTTTTCGGTCACGGGCTACTGGTTTCCGGATTGGAAGGCGGCGGCCCAGGGAGCCTACCGCGATCGGCTCTTCGATTGGCCTCCCGAGCGCCGGCGTAGCGCGACCAGGATCGTCCGCGCGCATTACGGCCGAATTCCAGGCGCTCTCGGTCTGCCCAGCCTGCATCCTCCAACCAGGCCCATTGGTCAGTTTGGTTTTGTCGGTTCGGCGCGGTCACGCCCCGGTCCGGTCGCGCCCTCGGGTGGCATCGCGGCGCCACAGCCTCGATCGAACAGCCCGGATACGGGTTGGGACGACGCTCGTCGAGTGTTCGTCGACTGCCTCCGGAGTCGATCGCGAGCCACGAGTCTCTCGTCTACCGCGGCGAACAGCGCGTTTGCGGGACGGGCAATGCAGCCCGGGCGAACCTCCCTGGCTGCTCTTCAGCGCCGGAGCGAGCTTCCAAAACGACCACTCCTACAACAGGGTTGCCAGCATCCGAGCTGCCTACACGAGCCAACGCGTCGTGGTTCGCGACCGGGTGCCGAATCTCGATTGAAGTTGACGGCGAACAGCAGCCAAGGTCCGGACCTCGCCGCGGTCAAACTGTTCACCGCGGACCAGGGCTCCCGTGCCCGTTCGAACATTGCAGCGAGCATGCTGTTCCTATGACCCTGAATTATTGCAGGCGAGGGTCTGGGGTTGAGTTGACGCAGATCGCAATTTATGGGAGATGATACGCGTATGTACCCGCGCGGAGACGCGAAGGCGTCCACAGGTTCCACGGGCCACGGCGCTGGTTGCGAACGTGGCAAGCCTGTTCATCGACTCCTTGCGCCGGCAAACGGGCTGGTCGGAGTGACTGCACGCCGCGCCTGAGCTGCCTTATTATCAATAGGGAGAATCGGAAATGAAGAACACTTCATTGACAGCCACTGTACTGATTGTCGCGGCAATGACCATGTCCTGCTCAAGCTCGGATTCAAACGATGGAACCGGGAGTGGAGGAACGACAGGCAACCTCGGAGGAGGAGCCGGGATGTCGCAGCTGGGCGGCACCGCCGGCTTGACGGCGGGCGGCAGCGCGGGTTTGACGGTGGGCGGCAGCGCCGGTTTGACAGTGGGCGGCAGCACGGTGGGTGGCGCAACCGTGGGCGGTTCGAACAACGGCGGCAGCCTGAGCGGTGGCACTGCGAACGGCGGGACCGGGAACGGCGGCAGCCTGAGCGGTGGCACTGCGAACGGCGGGACCGGGAACGGCGGGACCGGGAACGGTGGCAGATCCAGCGGTGGCACTGCGAACGGCGGGACCGGGAACGGTGGCAGATCCAGCGGTG
>Ga0210133_1000598_pt1 | contig 12078 bp, 11 predicted proteins | sample Joice_ThreeSqC_D_2_FD_184874 | JGI IMG/M metagenome (GOLD analysis project Ga0210133, IMG submission 184874) | Wetland microbial communities from San Francisco Bay, California, USA, that impact long-term carbon sequestration - Joice_ThreeSqC_D1... | ecosystem: Environmental > Aquatic > Marine >...
AGTCTCGCCTGGGGTGCCGGCAGGATGTCGCGCTGGCTGCCGCTCGGAATGCGGGTGTTGACCTCGAGTACTCGTCCGGGCTTCAGGGGGCGCCAGTGATCGCCGACACCGGCGATCATGTCGTTGCCGCTGCGCGCCGCCACCGCAACCGAATCGCCGCTGGCGACCACGGTCGCCTTTCCCCCTTTGGCCACCGCTCCGACCCGGTGCGGTGCCTGTATGATCACCGCGTAGATTGGAAGTCGGCGGGGGTCGATGTCCACGTCGATTTGACCGGAGTACAGCTGGATCGAATACGCCTGACTTGAGGTATTTTTTTGGCCCAGCGCCACAGTCACTGTGTGCATTCGCCCGACACGAGTTCCGGGCGCCAACGTCAGATGGATGCCTTCTCGAGGACTCAAGACCTGTGGGTCTGTTTCGGCCTTCGAATCGGTCGAGAGCGAATTGCGAGCCGCTCGTGCGTGTGTGGTTTGGCCCAGAATTGCCAGGGCAATCAGCAGAGCCAGAATCGGGGTCCCTGCGCCAGTTGGGGCGGCTCTCATTCGGATGAGGGGATGCAAGCTCGTCGGCATTTATCAAGATACGGCTAGGCCCGCGGGCAGGCTTAGTCCCCAGTTTGTTGCGTCGTGACGAGGTGCCGGAGGCATGCTGACGCGTGGGTCCTTTCGGTGCCAAGCCCCGGGGCAATGCCGCGCTGTCCGGCAGGGCTCGCCACTGGTCGACCGCGGCGGTAAAGTGACAAGCTGTCTGCTGGTGTTCTCGAACCATGTCCATGCCACCGCCCTCGGGCTTCCTTCCCGTACCTCTCATTCCCTCGGATCTCGGAGTAGATCCGCTGCTCGCCGCGGTGATCGACTGCGCGGCTTTTCTCGATCTCGCCGATGACGGTGCGGTCGATGCCGAGCAGGCAAGTGTGACTTTGGAGCACGTTGCGTACTACGTGCGCCAGCTTCCTTCCGATCGTGTCGAGCTGCTCGGGCGTCAATTGGACGCCATCGTCATGCACGGCAATCGTCACGGCTGGCCCGAGACGCTGGTTCAGTTCGCACGGTCGTTCTTGGCCAACTGCGGCGTGGCTGAGCCTGCGACCGCGCACTCCGGCCCTCCGGCATCCGGGAGCGACGCCTGATCGACGCTAGCGACGCCTAGCGGGGCTTCGTTACCGGCCGAGCGTTCGCTCGCGAATATGCCTTACGGGGCCGTCCCTGACCGTGGCATTGGTCTCAAGTCACATGCCGGGTCCTGCGCTCGGCACCCCCGAGGTCGTTGGTCGTTGCAGCCGCGGTGCCCGGTCCGAGGCCACGGCCGATCAAGCGCAGCCGTACCTCTTCGCGCTCGAAGACCACCTTGGGGTACCCTTCTGTGCCAGGCAATGCCGCACCGCGTTGTCGCCGATTGGAGAGATTGCGCGATGGTGCGAACGACAGAAGTCATCGACGCATGGCGCTGGTTGGTCTGGACCCCGCGGTGACGACACGCAAAGGGGCCATCATTGCCGCCGAAACATTGAGAACCGCGAGGAAATTTGCTAATCCTAGCCCGTGGGCACGTTCACCCGAAGCCTGTCCGAGCATATCAGCGTGCACGGAACGGCCGTGATGGGAGTGCTCAACATGACCCCGGACTCCTTCTACGACGGAGGTCGATTTACCGGTGAGCGGGCCCTGCTCCGGCTCGACACGATGATTGCCGAGGGCGCCAAGATCGTGGATATCGGAGGAGAATCGACCCGACCTGGGGCGACCCCGGTTGCGGCCGAAGAGCAAATCGACCGTATCGCTGCACCAGTGCGGCACGCCCTAGCCAAGGGAGGAGTGCTGGTGAGCGTGGACACGGCGAACGCCAAGGTCGCCGAAGCCATGCTCGCTCTGGGCGTTCACGCCATCAACGACGTCTCTTGTCTGGCCGATGTCGATCTGGCAAAAGTGACGGCGCGCCACGGTGCCGCGCTCGTCCTGATGCACGCACGAGGACAGATGGCGAACATGATCGGCTACTCGGAGTATCCGAACGCCGCCTATGGCGACGTGGTGGAGGATGTCTGCCTCGAGTGGTCCAAAGCGCGCGCCCGTGCACAGCAGGCGGGCCTGGATCGGACCGAGATTCTTTTCGACCCTGGCATTGGGTTCGCCAAAAATGCTCGACAATCCTTCGAGCTTTTGGCGAGGCTGCGGGAATTCTCCCGATTGGGTACGCCCATTATCGTTGGGGCCAGCCGCAAATCGTTCTTGCGCATGGTGCAGGACGTTGCACCGGATCAGCGGCTGGGAGGCAGTATCGCCGCGTGTCTTTGGGCTGCTCATAACGGTGCGGCCGTGGTTCGAGTCCACGACGTTGCCGTTACCTGGCAGGCCCTCAGCACCTCGCGTTTGGCTCAGTGCTTGGTCGAAAGAAGGCACTTGCCCGAGGAGGCCGCGTGCTCAGCGGACTTCTGACCTATCTGGCGGAGCGAAGCTGGGCGGGGTTGCTTCGCGACGCCGTAGACATATTGGTGGTCTATTACGGGTGCTATCGGGCCCTGCTGGTTTTGCGCGGTACCCGGGCCATGCAAGTCGGAATCGGCCTGCTCGTGGTCATGGTGCTCTACGGCCTGGCGAGACTGTTCGAGTTGGCGACCGTCCTGAGCATCATGGGTACGCTGTTTAGCAGCCTCTTGCTCATCATCGTGGTCGTATTCCAGAGTGACATCCGTCGGGGGCTTCAGCGCATTGGAAGCCAAGCTATCTTTTCTCGATTTACCCGAGGTCCCGAAACCAAGGTTATCGACGAGGTGGTGGAAGCTGCCACCGAGCTGGCACGCCATCGCATTGGTGCGCTGGTTGCCTTCGAACAGGACGCAAATCTCGATGAGTTCGTTGGGGCACACAAGGGGCACCTGGTTGATGCCGCCGTGACTCGGGAGCTGCTGGTTTCGTTGTTCTTGCCCGAGGCGGTCAACAGGCTCCACGACGGGGCAGTGATCATTCGCAATCTGCGCATTGCCAAGGCAGGAGTCTTCTTCCCCATGCCCGAACAGGGCGTCGTGGACGAAAGCTTCGGCTCGCGTCACCGCGCGGCCCTCGGAATCACCGAAGAAACGGATGCGGTGGTCGTCGTCGTCAGCGAAGAGCGAGGCAACATCAGTTTTTGCTTCAACGGTAACATCGCCTCCAACCTCGACGGGCCCAAGCTGCGCACCATGCTCGAAGCCGTGTTCAGCCCCAAGGCCGCGCAGAAGAAGGCCCAGGCTGGCCGACGCTCGGCAATCCCGGTTGCGGCGGCCAGCGTCTCGAGCGACGCCGGCGACGCTCAGTCGCGCGCTGAAGCCACCGAGACACCCGCTCCACGGGTGCATCCGGCGGTGGATGCCGACACGAGCGGGCCTCTGTCCACGCGCGCGGGAGTAGAAGCGCGAGCTGCGGGCTTGAGCATGTCGGAGCGCGGAGTCGACGGAACCGACGAAACCCGTCCGATTCGTGGTCCGGAAAGCGAAAGGCCGCCACCGTTGCGGCCGCGTGTCAGTGCAGACGACGCAGTCCATTCTACGGGGCGCGGATCGATGCCAGGGCGCGGAACGCCCATTGCTGCGCGGCCGGTACTGACCCCCCGAGAGGTCGCTTCAGTACGCTCGCCGCTGCCGGTTGGGACTGGCGAGGACCGCCCGGACCAGCAGGGCGGGCGCAATGATCCGGGAGAGGGTCGATCGTGAGGATCCAAGCGACCCGCTGGTCCCGACTCCGGAGCCTTCTCGGAGCGGCCTTCGGCGAGAATTTGGGTCTGAAGTTGCTAAGTTTCGTGTTTGCCTTTGGGCTCTTCGCATTCTTGCACGGCGAGCAGGAGCCTCAGCAGCGAACCATCCCGGTTGGCGTCGTGCTCAGGCTGCCCCCCGAGAGTGCCGAACGCGAGCTAATGACGCCCATCCCCGCCAATGTGCACGTGACCGTGCGGGGATCTACTCGAGCCATCGACCAGCTCCTTCAAGCTGGGATTCCCCCGGTCGAAGTTGATCTGCGGGAGGGGCGCAAGGATACCATCGTCTTCGAACCAAATATGTTCAGCCTCCCCAGGGAGGTTCAGGTCGCTATCGTCGATCCGCCTTCGATCGCGCTGGAATGGCAAGACGTGATCACGCGCCGCATTCCGCTCCAGGCTTCGATCACTGGAAAGCCAGCGGAAGGATACGTGGTGCGGGGGGAGCCCGAAGTCGATCCGACACACGTTACGGTTCGCGGCCCAGCCGGCTTGGTTGAGGTCATGCAGTTCGTCCGCCTTGCGGCGTTCGACGTGTCGGGCTTGACCGAGGGGGTTCACAAGCGTCGAATTGCCATGGATCCGCCGCCCAGCCGAGTCAGCACCCTCGGCCCCCCAAGTGCCACTGTATCGGTAACCATCACGCGACGGGTGAGCGAGGTGAAATTCCCGAACCGACCCGTAGAGTTGGTCGGGGTAGCCAGCGCCCGCGCGGTCCCGCGGGCGGTGGACGTCACCGTGACCGGGCCCCCAGAAGTGGTTCGCGCGCTTCGGCCCGAGCAGGTCATTCCGCGCGTCGATTTGGCCAAGCAGGCCGACCTCTCGAATATGCGTCACGGCTCGATTGCCGCAAAGGTGACTGTGGATTTGGCGCACGCCGAGGCCGAGATCCAGCCGCCCACGGTCACCGCCCATTGGTGACGAGCGCGGGGCTCGGATTGCCGCGGACGTCATTCAGCAGCGCGTGCTAGCCGGGATTCGGCTTCGCCCGTGATCTCCCTCCAAACTGGATCGACCGGAGAAAGGAGTGCCACCACGTCATTTACGCGTGCATCTTCGAGCATGGCCAAGCGAGGAGCAGCTGATCCAGACAAGAGGTCGAATGCGAGACGATCGGTCTCGAACTCATAGGGGCGGTCAATGAAGGCGAACTGGTCCGGTCGCTGCGCTCGGGCCAAAGCGATCAGCGCCGTGTACACGGCCACCGGACGAAATAGGAGCGGCTCGGTGACGTGAACCATCACCCCGCTGCAAATCTGCTGAGCGTGCTTTCCGAACATTGGACGGAACCTGATGGGTCGCACCAGAGCACCCGGCGCGCCCAGCTCGGCCAAGGACTCTGCGAGCTGTTCGCCGTCGAGAAACGGAGCCCCCACTATCTGAAACGGCAGCGTCGTGCCCCGGCCTTCGGACAGATTGGTGCCTTCCACCAAGCACGCGCCGGGGTAAACGAAGGCAGTCTCGAGCGTGGGCATGTTGGGTGAGGGAAAGGCAAAAGGCCTGCCCCAAGCCGCAGCCGTGCGATGGCGCTCCCATCCCGCCACCGCAACCACGCCAAGGGCACCGCCCGCGCCTAGCGCCAAACCGTCACGTTCTGCGAACAAGGTCACTACCTCGCCGAGGGTCAAGGCGTGGCGAATGGGTATAGGCTCCAATCCGACGAACGAGGTGAATTCCGGCTCCTGAGGACGCCCCTCGATGGTTTCCGGCGCTCCGGACAGCGGATTGGGACGGTCCAGCACGACCGAGTGCACCCCCGCCGCCGCAGCAGCTCGAATCGCCAAGAGCGCTGACCACACATAGGTGTAGAACCTGGATCCTACTTCTACGAGATCGATCAGGAGCAGGTCGATTCGGCCAGCAAGATCATTCGGGTCCGGGCTAAGCGAGGCCTTGGTGGAGCCGTACAGGCTCACCACAGGTAGGCGACCAGGCAGTTGCTCATCGCCACCCGAATCTTTCCCCGGGACAGGCTCTTCGGCCTGGGCGAGGCCATCGAAGCCATGCTCGGGTGTAAATAGCACCGTTGTCTTGGCTCCTAACTCCTCGAGCACGTCGATGGTTCTTCGACCTCGCCGGTCTATGGCGCACGCGTGGGTCAGAACACCCACCCGGGCGTTTCGAAGGCGGCGCCTGAGAGCGGAAGCCTGACTGGTGGAAAGCAGATCGACTCCGGTGAGCATGTCGGGACACTCGTACCAGAAATTCATCTCGAGCGGACGGGATCCCGGCGAAGAACCACTTGAGAATCGCAAGAGGCCTCACCAGAAGCGTGAGACACCGCCCCGCAATGATTGCGTAAATCCCGGGACCATGATTTACTTAATTTCACAGTGCGACGGATTCTCGTAGTTGACGACGAAGAAAACCTCAGGTTGGTGCTGCGAACGCTGCTCCGCCGGCACGGCTACGAAGTCGAGACCGCCGCGTCGGGCGAGGAGGCTCTAGCGCAGGTAGACCGATTTGGTCCGGACTTCGTCATCACCGACGTCAGGATGCCGAAGATGGGCGGGCTCGATTTGCTCGCCACGCTGCGTGCCAAGAACGATCCCGCCACCGTCATCGTCATGAGCGCTTACGGCAACGTCGATTTGGCCATCGAGGCCATCAAGGCCGGGGCGTACGACTACGTGCAGAAGCCGTTCAAACCCGAAGAGATCGTGTTGACGCTGCGCAAGGCGGAAGAACGCGAGCTGCTCAAGCGCGAGAATCGAGTTCTGCGCGACGAAATCCGCAAAGAATATCAGTTCGAGGCCATTCTGGCCCACTCGCCACGGATGATTGAAATCTTTCGGACCATCTCCAAGGTGGCAGAGTACAAGACGACGGCGCTCATCAGCGGCGAGAGCGGCGTAGGCAAGGAATTGGTTGCGCGGGCCCTGCATACACGCAGCAAACGCGCCGGCGCCTTCGTTGCCATCAACTGTGGTGCTATCCCCGAGAATCTCCTGGAAAGCGAGCTGTTCGGGCACCGCAAGGGCGCCTTCACCGACGCGGTCAGCGATCGACGGGGCTTGTTCGAGGAAGCCCATGGTGGGTCGCTATTTCTGGACGAAATCGCCGAACTGCCGCTGGCGCTCCAAGTCAAGCTGCTCCGGGTGCTCGAAGACGAACGCATCCGCCGGCTCGGGGACACCCGAGACATTCAAGTCGATGTGCGCATCTTGGCGGCGACGCACCGTGATCTGGCCCAAGAGGTCAAGGCCGGGCGATTTCGGGAAGATCTGTACTATCGCCTCAACGTGATGGCCATCCACGTACCGCCTATCCGCGAACGTCGTGAGGACATTCCTCTGCTCATCGAGCATTTCCTGGCGCGCAACAATGCTCGTCTGGGAACCGAGATACGCGGGCTCGATGCCGAAGCTCGTCGTCTCATGTACGAATATGCCTGGCCCGGAAACGTTCGTGAGCTCGAAAATACCATCGAGCGAGCCATGGTTCTGTGCGAAGGGGAAAACATCACCGCCGTCGATCTGCCCGAGCGAATTCGTGAGGCCAAGGACCCGGTGCAATCGCAGCTGAACAGCGGTGAGCTGAGCATCAAGAAGACCTGCCGCATCATCGAAGCCATTTTGATACGTCGCGCCCTTCAAAAGACACGCGGCAACCGGACCCGCGCCGCCGAACTCCTGGAAATCAGCCACCGCGCCCTTCTCTACAAGCTCAAGGACTACGGAGTCACCGATCTCTGAGGGAGCGAGCCGGCCTCGCCGGCGGCTCGGCTCAACGATGGCTGGGATGTGTCAGCCCAACCGGGCAGGGGGCGAGCCCGGCGGCGCCGCCTGCAGGCCGGTCGTTTGGGGGCCGGCCCGCGGTGTCATTCGGCGTTCCCGGGCCCCTCGAAGCCTCGAAGCGGGTCGAGGGAGAGGGGCTTGGTTCCCACACCGACTTGGAGATAGGATGCCCCATGCGCACAGCAATCCTCGTGGTGACCGCATGGGCCATTGGCTGCGCCCCGACGTATACGCAACACGCCAAAACTCCCGACGATATCCTCGCCGAGCAGGAGGCACTTGGTGCCAAACAAGTGAAAAGCGAGAAGGAGAGCGAGGACGAAGTCGACGTCGAGGATCAGATGAACACTCCTGATCAACAGGAGAGATTCGACGAACGCTATACTGATCTCGAGATCAAGCGTGCTGTACGGTCAGCGGAGACCTGTCCGGGCGTTTCGGACCAAGGGCCCTACGGAGAAGTCAAGGCGTCGGTGACCTTCAACAACGACGGCCATGTGGACGCAGACAAGTCATCTGTCAATGCGCCGTTTGCCGGAACGGCCAACGGCGAATGCGTGCTTCGAGCGCTCAACGCCATCATCACCAAGAATTTCGTCGGGCAGCCGGTGACCAAAGAGATCAGTCTGACACTCAGCGAGCCCGAGAAGAAGCCTGAGAAGAAATAGCCGGTAGCGGACCGCGTGCGGAAGCCACCATCAGGCGCGGCAAGCGTCTGATCACCTCGACGAAGTCACGGCCGATCAAGACGCCGTACTGGTCGACCACCTCCAGGCGAACCACCCAAGGGCCGGGTCCGGTTCGAGGGGGCAGCTCCGCGGTCCATGTCGATCCGGTCTTGGTCCACGTGACCTCGACTGGATCGATTCCCACCATGACCCGCGCCGTTGGCTCGATGTCGCTGGGCAGGGCATGGCCCTTGGCGTCTCGTAGCCGAATCCTGAGCTCGATGGGCACGTCGGGCCATTCGGCAAGCTTGGGTCCGGTCCACGCCGTGACCAGCGCGCGCCGGGGCTCCAGCCTCAGGACGGCAGGTGATCCATGAGGCGAGGAATAGATGTAAACATTGGTTGGCTGCCTGCCGTCCAACTTGATGGGCAACTTGGCGTCGGTGCGTCGGGTCACGCCAGATTTCGCCACCGAAAGGCCTTCGGCGTGGGTGAGTTGGAGCTCTTGGTCCTCCCCCATGGATATGGTTCCCTCGTCGGTGACCCACGCGCCCCCGGGCAGCTCAACCCCGACGACCCGCAGGTCCCGAGAGATGCTCTGGTTGGACGTTATGTTGTTGGCATCGGTTGCTGCGACCGAGACCTGGTAAGAACCAGGTTCGAGAGCGGCGATCGCACCGAGCACGCGAGGCTGTGCGGTCTCGGCTTCGACGAGGGGCTGGTCCGAGCCCGCCCTCGAAACCACCACCCGGTACCCCTTGGCTCCCGGAACGGGTTTCCATGCCAGCGACTTGATCGTGACCGTTTCTCGAAGCGCTGCCCATAAGAAGCGGCCACCAAGCCAACCGGGGGCGGGAAGCATGGTGCGTTCGACTGGTGGCGCCGCGCTCGAATACACCCGGACATGTCCGGGCGTAACATCACTCGATCGGGTCTTTTGGCTGGCGGCCACCGAGCCAGTTCGAACCGCCACTAGCACCGAGTCCGAGGTAGCCAGGACCGAGCTTTCTCCGCTTCTCGAAAAGACTCGCACGTGACGCGGGGCAGCAACGACCACGGCCGCCGTGTCCGCCCGCGTGAGCGGAGATTTCAAATCCACCCGGCCCTGGCGCAAAAAGACGCTGTAAGTCGGGGTCATGCGCCCGGAGCTCAGCGCGAGCATCTGCGGCGTTCTCATGACCGTCGCCTCGGTTCCTGGCGCCAAGCTGACGCTCGACGCTCCGTCCAGCGAGAACACGGCCCCGCGGGGACCAGCAACGAAGCGGCCATAGACGCGCTTTCCACCTCCGGCCACCAGTTTGGCAGTCGTTCCCTGGGATCCGTCGGCCACCTTCGATGCAACGACACTGGCGATCAAGCACGCCGCCACCGCCAGCGTCCGGCGAGTGAGTCGTTGGAAGCGAAGTGCTGCTTTCACTACGGACAATACGACCGCCGTCCATGGCTTCTGAAGTGCAAAGTGCCCGGTAAAAATGGGTATCCGAATGCCCACTAGGTGGGAGATCCTGCCCTCGGCAGCGCATCCCCGCCCTCTCGTGGCATCGTAGGGGGGAGCTGCCGCTTGCGAGCCGTCCGACGATGATCTCCTGCCCCGTTTGTCACGTGGAAAATCCCGATGACTCCCGGTTTTGCGGGAGCTGCGGAGTTACGCTCAGGCAAGGAATCACCAAGGAACCGCTGATCGGCAAGCGCCTGGCGGGACGATATCTGATACGGCGCGTGGTGGCAGAGGGTGGGATGGGGATTGTCTACGAAGCCGAGCAGGTCATGGGCGAAACCACCCGCTCGGTGGCGGTCAAGACCCTGCTTCCGGAGCTGTCCCAGGACTCGACCGTGGTTTCACGATTTCAGCGCGAATGTGGAATCGTCGCGCAGCTGGAGCATCCAAACACGGTCCGGGTCTTCGACTACGGTCGTGAGTCCGAAGGAACACTCTTCATCGTCATGGAGTTCGTACGTGGCCAGTCTCTCGGCGACGTGATTGCCCTCGAGCCACTGCCAAATAAGCGTACCATTCACATCCTTCAGCAGATGGGTTCGGCGCTGCACGAGGCGCACGAACTCGGCCTGATACACCGCGACCTGAAACCCGAAAACGTCGTACTGACCACGCGCGCCGGGCAGGTTGATTTCGTCAAGCTTTTGGATTTTGGCATCGCGGTTCGCGCCAGTACAGGTGCCGAGCATCAAACCAAATTGACGCAGCAGGGCATGGTGCTCGGAACCCCGCCGTACATGAGTCCCGAGCAATTTGCCGGCGGGACCGTCGATCGCCGCAGCGATATCTACTCGCTCGCAGTCATCGCCTACGAGATGATATCGGGCCGCTTGCCTTTCGACGCCGATACGCCCTGGCAATGGGCTCACCAGCACATATCCGAATCGCCACGAGCCCTGGATCCGTCCGTTCCTGCGACGATACGTAGGGCCATCCTGGGCGGGCTATCCAAAGCTCCTGACGCAAGGCCGAGCACCACGCTGGAATTTTGTCGGCAGCTCTCACAATCGCCGGATCTCGACCAGAAGGTGCCGTCAGTCGTCGACACCGAACCCGATGCCGAGGCGCCCGAAGCCCCGCTCTCGACTGCCAAGGGCTTTGTGTCCTACCAGCGACCCGAACCGCAGGCGGAGACGTCCTTGCCCGGGGGCACGTCAACCGAACAAAATCCGCTGTTGGCACCGATTGGCACCCCGCTCGGTCCTCGCGCTCCAGAGTTGTCTGCGGTTCACCAGAGCGTTCATTTGCCGATTGCTGCCATCGCGGCAATTCCGCGAGCGGCTCGGCGACGTCGTCCTGCGCTGGGTGCGGTTCTCGTCTTGCTGCTTCTTTCGATCGGAGCGGCGGCCGCGTTCGTGCTCCTGCGACCGCGACCGGTTGCGACAACTCGAGCGGACATGGACGCGAGTGCGATGGCCGAACCCACCGTGACCGAGATCACTGCCCTCGATCCAACTCCACGGGTTCCCTCGGTGCAAACGACAATACCCAAGCCGACCAAGACCTCCCCGCACGTTGCACCGGCCAAGACCAGCACCCCGACGACGGTGGTCGTAACGCCATCGACCGCGGCGCCGATTCCAGCGGCGAGTTCGCCGACGGTGTTGCTTCCCGCCGGCCTACCCAGCCAGTTTCCTACGCTCTCTTTGCCAGTTCCTGGCAACCCGGAGCCGGCGGCGACCGCTGCCCCCGAGCCCAAGCCCACTGTGTCTCCCCAACCTGCGGTCTCCCCAGCGGCATGCGACCAGGCCGTCGCCACTGCCCGGACCGATCTGTCTGCAGCGGTCGATCAGTACCAGCGTTGTGTACAAGCCGTCGGCACAACCGCAGCTCGGTCGACGCGTACCAGTATCGCTTCGACCGCAGAGCAGAGAGTCAAGGTATTGGCACGGGATGGCCGCTGCGCCGAAGCGCGTGCCGTCGTCGCGGCAGCGTCACGCATTGGGGTGCAACGCCCGGCGCAGATTCAGCTTGAGCGTAGTCCTTGCCGCTGATGGGCTCGGACGACCCGCGTCCCACCGTGCAGCTCACGGCTCGGTGCGAGCGCACTCAGAGGAACCAGACGCCCAGGACGAGCAGCACCGAGGCCATGGCCACCGATGCCATCGCGGCAATCTCCCATGGACCCGTCCGCGGATCGGTAAACCTCAACTCGATGGAAGCGAAGCGACTAGCTTCGCGCTGGATACGACCGCCAAGCGCCAGATTCGCCGCGCGAAGTCCGGGATCTCCGTTGTCCAGGTCCATAGGCAGACCGCTTTATGCGCGCGTCGGCGCTGGCTGTCGAGGCTCAATGCATATTTTACCGAGCAATCGGCCAGGGACGGCGCGCAAGCCAGTATTTTCAGCGCGATGAGTTGGCCGGTGTGCGACCAAGGCCTCCTGCGTGTCTCAAGCGGATACCTCGATCTTCCAGTCGACCGGTGGTCGGTTCAGGGTCTCG
>Ga0210133_1000600_pt1 | contig 12019 bp, 12 predicted proteins | sample Joice_ThreeSqC_D_2_FD_184874 | JGI IMG/M metagenome (GOLD analysis project Ga0210133, IMG submission 184874) | Wetland microbial communities from San Francisco Bay, California, USA, that impact long-term carbon sequestration - Joice_ThreeSqC_D1... | ecosystem: Environmental > Aquatic > Marine >...
GACGTGGTCGAGGCCATTCAGCTCGGTGAACAGGCCCTGACCAGCGTATCCCCGGACGAGGCCGAACCGTTGCTTGAGCGACTGTCGAAGCTCGGGACCTTGCCCGAGCACACCCTGGATTTGTATGAGCGCCAGGTGACGCGTTGCAAGGCGCCGAACGATCGACTGCGTGCCCTCGGGCGCGCGGCGCAGGTGGCCATCGAGAAGGACGCCCCCGAGCGGGCCCGCGATTTCTTGGACATCGCACTGGGGGGCAGCATTCAGCAGGATACGATTGCGATTCTGTACGAAATCGCCCGCGAAACCGACGAGACCAAGGGCGACCAGGCGTTACGTCGCAGCTTGGCCGCAGCTTTGGCCGCGGGCGGTCAGGGGTCCAAAGACGGAGGCCGCACGCGCAGCACCATGTTGAGGCGTGCCGCGCAGCTCATGTTCGAGGAGCTCAAGGACGTTGATCAGGCGTTCGCTTGGCTTTCCGACGCTATCGTCGCCCACGTGGATGACGAAGGCCTCGAAGAGCTCGATGGTATGGCCCGACAGATTGGAGATCTGAGGCGGGCCGAGTCCGTGCTCGGACGCGCGCTGGAAGAGGTCTTCGATGGACCTTTGGTGCGCAAGCTCCTGGCCAGGAGAGCGGATTTGCGCCGGGCGGACCTCGACGACATGGCCGGAGCCGCCCAGGATCTCCGGCGTCTGCACGATATATCGCCCGGTGATCAGGGCGTGATCGAGCAGCTGAGCGAGCTTTATACGTCGTTGAGCGACTATCGGGGCCTGGTTCAACTACTCGAGGATCAGATTCTTCGCGGCAAAAATCCGGCAGGTCGGGCGGAGCTGGCACGAAAAGTCGCGCGCCTCTGGGAGGAGCGTTTGGCAGACGCACGCGAGGCCGCCGACGCTTGGAGGAGGGTGCTTCGCCTCAAGCCCGGTGATCCAGAGGCGACCGAGGGCCTCGATCGCGCCAAGAGCAACATGCTCAAACACCCTTCGGGTTCACCATTGGGTGCAACGTCATCGCTTGAGGAGTCGGAAGGAGCCGCGACCGATGATCGGGCTACGTCAGGGGCGGCGGAGGCTGATCGGGGGCAGTCGGCCGCGGAAGTGGAGACGGATGCGCTCCCGGGAACGAACCGCGGCGATAAACGTGACGAGCCCGAGGAACCAGTCGCGCAAGCCGATGAGGTCGAGGCATCGCCCCCTACCGATCGCGGGGATCTGATGCCCGAGCCCGATGGTGCGGCGGCGGGTGAGGTCCGGGACGCGACGCCGCCGTCCAGCGATCACGGCGAAGCCGAGCAAGAGTCTGAAGACACTGCCGCAGCCGCGACACTTCCTCCTACCGATGGCGTCGAGGCCAAGGAAGAGTCGTCCGAGGGTCTCGCTTCGGACAAGGCAGGGGTGTCGACCAAGGACGACGAATCGCCAGTGCTCGTTGCCGGCGCCGTCGCGGCAGACCAGCCGGAGCTCCCCGAGTCCGAAGCACTGGGGCCGGAGTCCGATTTGGTTGAGCGCAACTTCGGCGATACTACCGACGTCAGTTCGTCGCCGGTTGCGTCGGCGCCGATGTCTCAGCCCTCCGATCTTACCGCCGACGAAGAACTTCCGGTGACCGTGACTCTTCAAGAAGAGAGCGAAGCAGCGGAGTCTGGTACCGCATCCGCAGGACTGCCAGTGCCCGAGCCGACCGAAACTCCCGAGGGCGCGGCGCCGAGTAGCTCCGTGGCCCACGCGCCACCGCCGCCGAGTCGCGGTTCACGCCCGCCGCCCCCTGCGCGACGTTCCAGAGGCAAGCCGCCGCCGCCGCCGTCGATGCGGCCGCCCGGTGCCGTTCCAGCTCCGCCGGCAGCGGGCGGAGGCCTCAACAAGCCGCCTCCTCCTGGTCAGAATCGTCCTCTGCCACCGCCGAATCGCGATGCGGTCCTCAAATCCGGCGGGGACGAAGGGGACGATGATACGCTGATCGTGGATGATGCGGAGCTGATCGAGGGCGACAACTAGCCGAGCGATGCCGCCACTTGGCTTGGTTCGCTCGAACGGTCATCGAGTCGAACGCGGATCAGGAATTGCCCAGGCGCAGGGTTCCGGTCGAGCCATCGAGTTCGGCATCGGGACCGATGAGCAACGGCTGATTGTTGCGTCCGTGGCCGAAGGGCAATTCTGCCACGACAGGCACGCCTAATGGCAGCAGCTCGGACCGCAGGACATGGTTGGTCGGCACCCCGTGGGGACCGGCGCTACAGTCGGTGAACTCGCCCACGGCAAATCCCGCAACCTTGTCGAAGTGTCCCGCAATTTTGAGGGAAGCCAGCATCCTGTCGACACGATAGCTGGTCTCTTGAATATCCTCGATCGCCAAGATACATCCGGAAGGAAGCTCTAAGCGTCGAGCGGCGCTAGCGGCAAAAAGAAGCGTGAGGTTGCCTCCCACCAGTGGTCCGCGCACGCGGCCCCTCGTCCAACTTTGACCCTCCAAGGTTCTCGGGTACATCGGTTCCATCAGGGCCTTCAGCCACGCTTCTCGCGCTTGGAGGTCAGAGCGACCGAGCGAAGCAAGATTGGCGGCGTGCAGTGAAGCAACACCCGCCTTCCAGGCCTCCAGATGCAGAAGCGTGGCGTCGGAGAATCCCACCAGCCATGCGGGTCGCTCTCGAAGTGCCCCCCAGTCGATGGCTGAAGTGATGCGAATCAGGCCGTGTCCGCCGCGAGCCACGACCAAGGCGTCGACGTCGGGGTTGCCGACCCATCGCTCGAGTTCGGCTCGACGCCTGTGATCGCTGCCGGCAAACAGGCCATCTCGCGCAAAAAGCCCTGGTTCGAAGACCAGCTTGAAATGCGGCGAAATCCAACCCATGGCCCTGAACAGCAGCGCGCGATCGAAGGGGCCTGACGGCGCAATGACTGCCAGACGGCTGCCCTTGCACAAAGCCGGGGGTAATATCACGGGCGAGCGGTATCTTTCGACAGCTCGCCATGGTGGTCAAGGCGTTCGGGGCACTGCATCGGCGAAAAAGACCGAGTTGGTGGCGCCATCGGCCTGCGCTACAGTGCGCCGCGTATGAATGAGCGCTCTGTCATCGAGCGTTGGACTCAGACGGCCACCCGCGACGCGGGCCCGCTGGTGGAGCGCTTTGTCGGCTGGGCGCGACGCTCCCGTGAGGAGCTACAGCTGCGCATGCTGGGCAGGGACTTCTCGGATCGGATCGGGCAGCTTCGTACGCGGTACCGCGACGACCTCGACCCTTTCGATCTGGACGTGGGCACCTTCGAACAGGTTGCGCGAATTTGGGCGTTCTTCCACCGCTTCTATTTTCGAACCGAGGTCCACGGGATCGATCATCTTCCCGAGCAGCGTGTGATCGTGGTCGCCAATCATTCTGGCCAGATCCCCATCGATGCTGCGATCCTCGGTTGCGCGTTGTTCTTCGACGCCGAACAGCCTCGGGTGGCCCGCGCGATGATCGACCGATGGGCGGCGAATTTGCCCTGGGTTTCCGCCTTCTTCGCCAGGATCGGTTCGGTCGTAGGTACGCCGGAAAACGCCATCTCGCTGTTGTCGAACGAAGAGTCTTTGCTGGTATTTCCCGAGGGGATCAAGGGGATCTCGAAGTCATTTGCGCATCGCTATCAGCTTCAGGATTTCGGGACTGGGTTCATGCGTATCGCCATGAGCACGGGTTCTCCTATTTTACCGGCGGCGGTGATTGGGGCCGAGGAGCAGTACGTGAGCCTGGGCAATTCCGAGCGCTTGGCCCGGCTCTTGAAGATGCCGGTTTGCCCAGTCATCCCGCAGATGTACTTTCCCGGCGGTCAGCTGCCGCTTCCGACCAAGTACCGCGTCTATTTCGGTGAGCCGATGCGCTTTGCTGCGTCGGATGCCAAGGACGAGTCGAGCATCGCCGAGCGCGTCTACCTGGTACGCTGTGCGATTCAGCGTTTGATCGACTACGGCCTTCGCCGCAGAAGGAGTGCCTTCTGGTGACCGCGGGCAGGACAGGTGTCGTCTCGGTTGCTCGCGCCGCGAGCCTTGCTTTTCGCAGTCGATCGGCATGGGTTGTGGTGGGGCTCCTTTCGGCCTGCGGGTCGACGAGCCGGCATCCGACTTTGCCGCCCCCCGAGTACGAGCGGCCCACCGTCATTCCTTGGGGGCCTGAGGCGAGCGCCGCCGCAGGGGCGGCGCAAACCGAGGGAACGGTTCGGAATCCGCCGGCTCGGAGCCTCGAAGGTCAAGGCGGAGCTCCTCGGGACCAGCGGTCAACGGGGGCCGCAGGCCGGGACACCGCGCCAGAGGGAGGCCAAACCGAGACCGAGGCACCAATGACGAGCGGCGGCGCGGCAAATGCCCGCTAGAATCACGCGGTCCGTACCTCGTCTCTACGACGGGCCCCAAAAAGGAGCGTCATGAAGGTTCGTGAGCAGGCCATCGCCGCCCGCACGGCATCCCGAAAGCTCGCCGGGCTCACTCGGTCTCAGAAGGACCGTGCCCTGTCCAACATCGCTGCCGCTCTGCGGTCACAGGTCGACCGTATCGGCGCGGAGAATCAGCGTGACCTGGCGCTCGCCCGAGAAGCCGGACTGAGCGAGGCAATGCTCGATCGGCTGACGATGGGACCGAAGACGGTGGAAGCGACGGCCAAGGGCGTCGAGGAGATCATTGTGCTCGAGGATCCCGTGGGCCGTCGAGGGCAGATGGTACAGCGGGACAACGGCATGTTGGTTGGGCGTCAGAGTATCCCGCTGGGGGTTTTGGGGATGGTCTACGAGTCACGGCCCAATGTCACCGTCGATGCGGCGTCTTTGTGTCTCAAATCTGGCAATGCGGTGCTGTTGCGCGGGGGCAAAGAGGCTGCCTACAGCAATCTGGTACTCGGGGAGATCATCCAGAGTGCGCTCGAGGCGAGCGGACTGCCGAGCTCTTCGGTCCAGATCGTCTCGGCCGAGTCACGCGCCACGATCGGAGAACTCATCGGCCTTTCCGGATTGGTCGATTTGGTGATTCCTCGCGGTGGTGAAGGGCTCATTCGCTACGTGACGGAAAACGCCAGGGTTCCGGTGATCCAGCACTTCAAGGGTGTCTGCCATCTGTACCTCGACCAAGGGTGCGACCTTCAGATGGCCTCAGACCTGGCTTACAATGGCAAGGTTCAGCGACCGGGTGTCTGCAATGCGCTCGAATGCCTTTTGGTAGACGAGGCCGACGCCGAGCGAATTCTACCCAAGGCGGTCGAGGCCCTGCTCCGTGCAGGGGTGCAGCTGCGCGGATGTCCGCGTACGGTTGCTCTGGTACCCGAGGCAAGTCTCGCCGCCGACGACGAGTGGGGTACCGAGTACCTTGCCAAGATTCTGGCGGTGCGCGTCGTGGACGGCATCGAAGGTGCGCTCGAACACGTGGCCGCCTGGGGCTCCAATCATACCGAAGCCATTTGTACCAATCACTACGATCACGCCCAGCGCTGGCTGCGTGAAGTCGACGCCAGCTGCGTCTTGGTCAATGCGTCGACTCGTTTCAACGATGGTGGCCAGCTCGGACTGGGCGCCGAAATTGGCATCTCCACCTCGAAACTTCACGCTTACGGTCCCATGGGGTTGGCTAGCCTCACGACCGAGAAGTGGGTCGTCCTCGGGCAGGGACAGGTTCGCGGCTGATGGCGCTACTCGGCAAGGCCTCCAAGAAGAAGCGCGCAGGCAACCGTCCGCGGCCGGCAAAGACTCCTTGGTCGTCGTCGGCTGGCCACCTGCGGCCCATGCCTCGTGCTACCCCGTCGGACGAATCTAGGCGTATGGCGTTGTTGTGTGCCGAAGCAGGCCTCGACAAGAAGGCATCGGGTGTCGATATCCTCGATGTGACCGGCAAGGTGGATTACGCGGACTACCTGGTCTTGATGACTGGGCAGAGCGATCGCCACGTGTCGGCCATCGCTCGAGCGGTGGAAGAGATCATGGGCCGGCATGGCAATCATGCCGTGTCCATCGAGGGGCTTCCGGCGGCACAGTGGGTGCTTCTCGATTTCGTCGACGTCGTGGTTCACGTATTTCTCCAAGAATCACGGGCACTTTACGATCTCGATGGTCTGTGGCTCGATGCACGGCGGATCCCCACCGCCAAGGCAGCCTCGGGAGATCCGAAGAGCGGCGCGTGAAGCTGGTCGTTCTGGCCGTCGGGCGACTGCGAGAGCCGGCGCTGCGCTCGGTCGCCGACGACTACCTCGGACGTATCCGTCGCTTCTGCCGCTGCGACGAGGTGGAGCTTCGGTCCGAAGACGATTTGGCACATCGCTGGCCCCCGGAGGCGTGGCGAATTCTGTTGGATGCCGACGGCGATCGAGTCTCGAGCGTCGAGCTGTCGCGGCGTCTGGAGCGTTGGTCATCCTCGGGCAAGGGGGTGGTTGCCTTCGCAATCGGTGGTGCCGAAGGGTTTTCCAGCCGTTTGCCGCGGGACTGCGAGGCGCGCCTGAGCCTTTCCACGCTGACTTTGCCTCACCGTCTGGCGCGGATCGTGCTGTTCGAGCAGCTGTATCGGTCGCTCACGCTGATCCGCAACGTGCCGTACGCTCGGGAGGCGTGATCCGCGCCCCGCGCTCAAGGGGACGCGCTGTCGTTGTCGGGGCCGCTCCCGGCTCGGGATCGTCGTCCGACCAACCACGCTACCCCCACCGACACCGCGTACAAAAGGCAAAGCGGTCCTGCTAGAAGCAGCTGGCTTACCACGTCCGGCGGCGTCAGGATGGCGGCGATCACGAAGGCTACTACTACGAAGTAACGAGCGAACTTGATCAGGTGGCGATGGGTGACGACGCCGGCCAAGCTCAAAAAGAAAGCCAGGACCGGCAGCTCGAAAATCGCGCCAAAAGCCAAGAGCATGCGCGCCACGAAATCGAGGTAGTCATCGATCATGACCGTGGGCGTGACCGTCAATGCCGAGCTGCCGACGCGGCCGCTGAATCCGAGCAGGTACCTGAATGCCAACGGGAATGCCAGGCGCCAGCCGAAATAGCCGCCGGTCGCGAACAGAAGCGTGGAGGTGGCAACGAACGGCACGGCGAATCGTTTCTCGCGCGAATAGAGCCCGGGCGCCACGAAGGACCAGAGCTGATAGAGGATAACGGGCAGCGCCGCCACGGTTCCCCCGATGACCGAGAGCTTGAGGTAGGCGAAGAACAACGAGGCGGGAGCCGGGAAATGCAGCGATACCCCAGATTTTAGATGTGCCCCGTTCCACGCGGTCACAAAGGGACGAGTGAGCCAATCCAACAAGGACTCGCGGAACAGCCATGCCAGCACGACCCCAACCAGCGCTGCCAACATCGACTTTATCAATCGACTCCGCAGCTCCTCGAGGTGCTCGAGAAAGGTCATGGTAGAGGGTTGCTCGCGTACGGTCATCGACTACACCGCCGGGTCTTTGGGCTCGGTCGGCCGCACGGGTTTCGTTGCTTGCTGAGCCGGAGGCTGCAGAGGCGCCATCTGGTTCGAAGCCTCGAGCTGCGGCGAAGGCTCTGGCAACAGATCCTCGGCAATCGCTCCGTAGGCGTCCGGGCCCTCGACGGGGCGCTCTCGCGATTCGTCGAGGGCCGTTACCGGGGAGTAGGGATCTGCCGAGCGAGGGGCGGGGTCCGCCAACGGATACCGCAAAGATCGCAGGTCGGTCCGAAGCATGCCTCGCAGTTCGGATAGACCTCCGCTGATTCCTTCCTGGCGCAACAGATCATCGATACCGGATTGAGCGCGCATCTCGGTAGTAAAACGCCGTAGCTTTCCGATGAACCTGCCCAAGGTGCCGAGCACGGCAGGCAATTTCTCGGGTCCGAGAACCACGAGGCCGACGACGACGACGACCAAGAGTTCGGTGAACGAGACGCCGAACATGCGCCCAGACGCTATCGCGGCCGGGCCCCTACGGCAACTGCGGGCCCTTCGAGGCGTCGCGTCGGGCCTCCCTGGCGATGACCAAACGTTGGATCTCCGAAGTCCCCTCGTAGATCTGCATGACTTTGGCGTCTCGAAGCAGCTTCTCCACCACGAGTTGGGTGCTGATCCCCATGGCACCGTGGATTTGGACTGCGTCGAGCGCCGCCTTCATGGCTTGGTGGGTAGCGTGCAGCTTGGCTACGCCAGCAGCCTTGGTGGCACGCTCGCCTCGTTCGACCAAAAAGGCCGCTTTTTGGTAGGCCAAGCGCGAGGTTTCCACGCCGACCACCATATCGGCGAGCATGGATTGAACCAGCTGATGTTCCCCGATGGGACGGCCGAAAGCGTGCCTTTGTTCACACACGGCCAGGCTCTCATCGAGGCACCTTTGCGCCAGGCCGGTCGCGGCAGCCGCCACTTCCGGCCGGGTGCGGTCAAAGACGCGCATGGCCAGGAAAAATCCCTGTCCGGGCGGTGCAATCATGTCATCCGCCGCGAGCCTGACCTCATCGAAGCGTACGCACGCGGTATCGCTGGCACGGTGCCCGAGCTTGGACTCGGCCGGCAGCACCGTCACCCCGGGGGCTGCACGATCCACGACGAAGGCGGCCAGCCCATTGCGCCCCGCATCGGGATCGACCGTGGCCAGAACGACGTAGAAGCTGGCAAGGGTCGCGTTGGTGATCCAGGCCTTTTCGCCCACCAAGCGAAAGCCCGATCCGTCCCTTATTGCACGCGTCCGGATACCGGACGGATCACTGCCTCCCTGGGCTTCGGTCGAGCAGAAGCTTGCCAAGATGGGGGCCAGTGCCAACCGCCTTAGCCAGCGCTCCTTCTGTTCGCCAGTGCCCGCGCTGGCAAGGGCTACGATCGACAAATGGTTGGCAAAGAGAGTCGCCTGAAGCCCGGTGCAAGCCCAGCCAAGTATCTCAGCCAAAAGCGCGCTCGACAACGGCCCAACGCCCGCTCCTCCCCAGGCTTCGGGCACGGTTCCACTCAGGATTCCCAGAGCGTGAGCCTCTCGGTAAAGATCGGTAGGTGTGCTCTGATTCCGATCGCAAGTGCTGGCCAAGGGCTTGAGGCGCTCTGCGGCGAAACGCCGAGCCGCCCGATTCAGGGCTTCCTGCTCCGTCGAGATGCCGAAGTCCATCGGGCGGTCAACGTCGTGCCTGGCGTCGTCCTTGCTCGAGCTCACGACGTACGGCTTTGGCACCGAGGACATAGCCGAAGGCGAGACCCACCAACAGAACTACCGGAATGTAAAGTACGTGGGCAAACGTCATTGTGGCCTCGTCTCGTCGGTAAGGCGTCGCTCCAGTTCGGAGATGCGTGCGGCTAGGCGCTGTTGGGCTCGCCAGGTCATTGCAATGAAGGCCACCGCGAGAACCCAGAACAGCGCGTAGGCCGCGACCACCAGGACGGGCGCACTCACCTGTTCGGTGCCCGGTCCGGTGACAGCGACGAATTCAGAGGAGCGGGATGCCGGATCTCCTCGATCGACCGATGACGCCTGAAGGGCTACCCTGAGTCCCGGACCCACGGCTTTTCCGGCATGCTCGAGCATCGACAGGGGCAAGGTGATTTCATTGTTCATCGTCGGCATGGTCCATGAATTGTTCCTGCAGGTCGGCTTCGCGTGATTCGAGCCAAGCTCCGCGGGCGCGGACCCACAAAAGCAGGATGGCCAAGAGCGTCATGGCGACGAACCCCAGCAGGAGCACATGCGCCATGGAAGGGGCGATGCCTCCTCCTCCCTTGGTGATGACCGTCGGGTGATTGCCGCCCCATTTACGCACGCTCAAGTGAACGATGGGCAACGTTACGGTTCCCAGCACACCCAGCGCGGCCGCGAACTTGCGTTCTGCTTCGCCGTCACCCGCGAACGCCCGAAGCATGACGATCGCCGCGTAGATGAGAACGCTGAGCAGGAGCGTGGTCAGGCGCGGATCCCAGGTCCAATAGACGCCCCAGGCTTTCTTTGCCCACAAAGGCCCGCTCGTCAGCACCACCAGGCCGAACATGACGGCGCATTCGGCTCCGGCCCGAGCCCAGGAATCGCGCTGAGGGCTGGGACGAGCCAGATAGGCGGCACTGGCACCGAAACACACCACTCCCGACAGGTACATGGCGTACGCGCTCGGCACGTGAAAGTAGAAGATCTTTTGGGCAAAGCCACCGGCCGCCATCTGGGCCATCGGGGCGTAGTAAAATGTTGCGAATACCAGGGCCACCACGCTCAAGGCGGTCATCACCGAAAGGGCGACGACGAGCAACATCGCTTTGGGCATCGACGGGACAGTACCCACGCGGGTCGAAACCGACAAGCCCTAGCCAGGCAATTCTCGAGGTCGAGATCGTACGGTTCCTGCGACGAAGGGACTATTTCGTGGCTCGGGCTTGGGAAGCCTCGGAATCGACCTCCACCGGAACCGTCGGCTGCGCCATCGGAGCTTGCCGGCCGAACGCGAGCAACGCCTCCCAGCGTGCCAGGGTTGCTTCGGCCTCTGGCCCTGACTGTCCCGCGCGTTCGATCAAGAGCTCCAGAGCTCGGGCACGCGCCCCCACGCGCGCCAGGGCGTGCGCGTAGGAAGCTGCGATCTCGCCCACCTCGGGTTCGGCCCGATGCGCCCGCTCGAGATACCCGAGGGCTTGCCGAGGGCGGTCAAAGGCAACGTCCAGAACATGCCCGAGATTATGGGCGTGCGCCGGGTCGCGGGGATTGACGGCCAAGGCCCGGCGGAACGCACGCACTGCCGCCCGGTGCTCCCCGAGACGTGTCAATGCCAAGCCGAGCAGGCCCCACGCCTGGTGGTCGTTGCTCTGCATGGCTACCGAGCGAGCGAAGACCGCTGCACGAAAAGGCTGGCTCTGCAGTTTCCGCTCGGCGAGTCGAAGTTCTGCGAACAAGCAGGCGCTCGAGCCACGAGGAGCCGACCGCCGCAGTGACTCGAGCATCGCCGTGAGATCCCGATCGGGAAGATCGTGCTCGAGCGCCCAGGCGACGTCGGAAAGTAATCTTTCGACGGTGCGGGTTTTCATCGAACTGGGAAAAAAGGTAGTAGCGGTGCTCCGCGGGTCATCGAGACTGCTTCATGGTCGCATGGATCTCGCAGGCTCGGCAACTGCCGTCTTGCCGCCAATGGTCGCACCATTGAGGGCGTCGAGGGCCCGTTCGAACGCGTCCCGACGTACACCCACGAAGCTGTGATGGTATCTGACGTGAATGTACTCGGTGTCGGATTCGGCGACGCCCCCAAGGCCGAGGGCCGCTACGAAATCGTCCAGACGTGCACCGGAGCGTCGCCCTACATTGACGAAGATCTCCGCCCGGTCCGAGGTGAGCTCGCCCGAGTCGTGCTTGGTCAGGTCGGTTGCACCAGCGTCGGAGGCTTGCTCCGGAGGTTCCACCTTGCCGCGGGCGTCCAGGCGCGACGAATCATTTGCGCCGGTGACCGCGCCGGGAGGATCGCTGACGCTGTACGCAAACGAAAACTCGTCGCCCTCACCGGGCTTTGGTTCCGCCGGTTCTGGGGGAGTCGGCCTTCGGCTCTGAGAGATTTTGGGGGTTCGCTGATCGGTTCCGTTCGCTTTTTTGGGCGGCGACGAGGGCGCAGGCTCGGCTGCTTTGCTGGTCCGGGATGCACTCGCGGAAGCCTCGACCTCCGCTCTCGGAGTCTTGGCCCTCCTCGAATCGGCGGCTTCTGCTTCGATTTCGGGCCGCCCTCCCAGGTGGTCGCGCAACAGGCCGGCGAGCACTCGCTCTGCGCGCTCGTGCGTCAACATCCGACGGGCGAGCGACAAGTCGTCGCCGTGGATGGCACGGTTGGCAAATGCCTCGACGAATATCTCTACCAGATCGAGCTCGGCCCGCGTCTTCATCTCACGCGCCGTAGGGAGCTGGCGCTCGATGGGACAGATCTTGTAGGTGAGTCGCAATAAATACAGATTGCCCACGTCCGAGGGGCGAATCAGCGAAATGGCCTGGCCGCTGCGACCCGCCCGACCGGTGCGCCCAGTTCTATGAACGTAGCTCTCGGCAGATTCCGGAAAGTCGAAATTGATGACATGCGTCAGATGGGAGATGTCGATTCCCCGCGCGGCAACGTCGGAATCT
>Ga0210133_1000604_pt1 | contig 11991 bp, 9 predicted proteins | sample Joice_ThreeSqC_D_2_FD_184874 | JGI IMG/M metagenome (GOLD analysis project Ga0210133, IMG submission 184874) | Wetland microbial communities from San Francisco Bay, California, USA, that impact long-term carbon sequestration - Joice_ThreeSqC_D1... | ecosystem: Environmental > Aquatic > Marine >...
CGGGGTTGATTCGCGCGGCATCGAGACGATCGCCTTCCCCTTGTCCCTCCCTTCCGTCTTTCGTTCGGTCAAGGAGCGTGCCGCGCCCTTCCGAGGATCACCTCCTGCCGAAGGCCAGCATCTGCACGCGCAGGTCTGGAAGTTCCTGCAGTGCCGGCAACCTGCGGAAATCCTGGTCGTTCCAGTGACCATCGCCGAACGCGTGGTCATTCTGGTTTACGCCCATGCCAGCGACGGTGGCAGGATGCCGGAACACGACATTCAGGAGCTGCAGGCCATGTGCACAGCCGCCGGCAGCGCGTTCGTCCGGCTCATCCAGCAGGCGCGCGAGGGTCACCAGCCCACGACCCTGCTTCCGCGCTAGCCTCCTCGTCGCAGGACGAGCATGTGCTCGCGTCGTTTGTGCCCGGCGAAGATCTCGCCAAGTCTTCGATCGCGCGTGGGCCGAGACTGGGACGCACCCGCAGCGAGCACCAGCCCCGCTTTCGGGGCTTCGTCGGCCATGGCCAGGGCCGCGTCCTCCGGCTTGCCGCCCACCACGCCGTCACCGACGACCAGCACGACCGAGCCCCCTGGTCGTACCAGCCGACCGATTTCGGCAAGCCAGCGTCGACGGTCACTTTGCCAGCGCTTCTCCGGCGATCCCAGGCTCTCGGAACGCGCGCCCACCTGAACGCGGTCGAATCCTTCTCGCGACAACCCGAGCCACAGGAAGCGCACGTTGTGATGTTCGGCGTAGTCATAGGTTCCTGCGTAGGGCGGAGACGACAACACGAGGTGGAATTGGCCGTCCTGCAGATGCTCCAGCCTGCGAGCGTCTCCCAGGCGGATTTCGGGCGGCCGTGTTCCAGCAGGCGTCTTGCCCGCCAGCGCGGCGAGCGAGCGCGCCAGCTCCTCGGCCCGGCCGGCAAAGAATCGCGAGGGAACGCCCCGGCCGATGCGCTGGCCGCCCTCGCTCGCGGCAGGTACTCCCTCGGGCAAGCGCATGAACTTCACCAGGATGGACGAGAAGCACGCGCGCAAGGCGTAGCCAACGGCATCTTCGGCAGTCTGCCCGACGAGCTCGCGCAAACCAAACAGCTCGAGCGCGACGTGAGGAGAGAATCGCTCCTTTTCGCGGCTGGCCCAGGGCGGAATCTTGGGGCGGATGCGCTTGCGCGCGCGCTCGGCGGCTGCCTCCGAGATCTCGACTGCGGTTGCCACCAGCCGTTCCCGTGCTACCTCGTCGAGCAATGTCGAGCGAACCTTCGCGATGAGCACCGCGAGAGGACTAGCGTCCACGCCAGTGGCGACGCGGCCGGCGGCCATGGCTTCCACCAGCACCGTGCCGCTGCCGCAGAAGGGATCGAGCACCCTCTCGCCGGGCCTCGACAAGGCTGCGATGGCCTTGCGGGCTGTCGAGGGGTGCATGCGGCCGGCGTAGCTGTGGAATCCGTGGGTCAGGGCGCGGGACAAACCCGGCTCGACCTCGAAGAACGAGCTGGCGAGGCGCGATGAGGTGGACTCACCCCACTTCTCCACCGGTCCGCCGAGGACGGAGAAAGCCTGGCGCCGGCGAAAGACCAGCGGCTACTCCTCCTCTTCGATCATGGACTCGTCGGGTGGCTCGTCCAGTGGCCTGTCGGCCTCGTCCTCACCCTCTTCCTCATCCACCTTCGTCGCAGGCCCCTTCGCTCCACCGAAGGCCAACTGGAACGACAGGCCGCCCTCGATCAGCGCACCCCAGTTCGGCACGCCCGTCAGGAAGCGCCCGTCGAAGGCGATGGCAAAGTGGCGGGACAGGTGCCAAAGGAAGCCAGCGCTGGCGCCGACCAGCACGAGACTCATGGGGCGCGTGTCGGTCAGCGCGATGGTCTTGCTCCAGTCGATTTGGGTGTTGCCCTGCGGGTCTTGGTAGGCCACGGCGACAGGCTTGACCGGGAAACGAACGAAGCCACCGCCAAGGTCGGCCGAATACGTGAACTGGAAATTGCCGTCGTGGGAGATATCGGTGTACCAGATGGCGCGCAGGAACGCCGCGGGCGCCATGGTGGTGGGAGCCCCGCTAATCTGACCCGCCAGCTGCACGGGCTCATGCGTCGATGGATCGATGTAGGTCGCCTGCTGCTGCTGGATGAACTCGAGCCGCACCTGGAGGGCGAGGGCAAAGTTCTCGGACCACATATAACCAAACTCTGGGAGCAAGTGAAACAGGCCCGCCGTCGTGGTCATGGCGGAGACCTTGACCCTGCTCTCCCATTCCAGGTTGCCCGCGGGAACGAACCCCCAACCACTGCCGGCGCCCATGCCAAGCCAGAATGCGCCCGCGCGACGGCGGTGTAGACCGGCCTCGTACGCCTCGGCCTTGGCCTGGGCCCTGATGCCGCACATGGGATCGTCTGCGTTGCTACACTCACTGCCGCCAGACACGCTCTCACCCCGCTTGCGCACTCCGATGACTGACGGACTGTCGACCTGCCCGTTGCTCGCCAGCTCGTTGCCCTTGGCGTCGCGAGCGTCGAAGTATACTTGCAGGTTGCCAGCCTTCATCATGCTCCCTGGCAAGGTGACGATGTACCACCCCTTGGCGGTCTTGCGCATGGCGAGCGTCTGGTACGCCTCGACCCCCGGAGCCCGGTAGTGAATCTGCACGCCCTTGGTTGCCTTGATACCTGGCTTCAAGGCGCAACGGATGGTCAGCGCCTTCTTGGGTGGCACCACCTCCGGTACCGTACACATGAGCGGGGCCGACATGGTCGACGGCAGGTCGGGCTCGGCGCCCTCATCGCCGACCAGGCGCGGCCCGGCTGGCGCGACCGGCGCGACGGGGTGAGGCTGCGCCCCGACCGGGGCCACCGGCCTGGCAGGCTGGGGCGCGGATTCGGCCTGGATCGTTGCCATGTCGAAGACGGACTTCAGATCCGCCGTCTCAATCGAGGGCGTGAGTTGGATGTCGGACCGGATCTTCTTGGCCAGAGAGAAGTTCTGCAGCGCCACTGCCTGGTCCTGGAAGCCGACCCAGTACACCGCGCCGAGGTGAAGGTAGGTGCGCGCGGTCATCTTGTCCTCCTCGAGCCCCGCCTGCTTGGCTTCCTTCAAAGCCTGGGTCAGCAGGTCCCTGGCGGTCTCGAAATCCTTCGCATCGTAGGAAAGCAGGGCCTGCTTGTTAAGGTCGATCATCTTCTCGCGCACCTTCCTGGCGTCGGCGTAGGCGGTGCTGGCCGAGAGCGTGACGAAGACGGTTGAGACGGTCACCGTGAGTGCGAGACATCGAACCGCACGGAGTCCTGCGGCCGGCCAACCGAGTTCCTTTGTGCCCATGGTAACGGTTCCTTCCTATTGCTGCGTGATCATGAATTCGACGCGACGATTGCGCTCGCGGCCCACGGCCGTCTTGTTGGTGTCGACCGGCTGGTCTGGACCATAGCCCCTTGCCTCCAATCGATCACTACTGATTCCTTTGCCGACCAGGTACGCCAGCACGGAATCGGCGCGCGCCTGCGAAAGGCGGAGATTGTACGCATGACCACCCCGGCTGTCGGTGTGTCCTTCGATGCGAACCTTCATGTTCGGCCTCGACTTGAGAACGGAAGCCACCTCATCGAGGAGCCCGTAGCTCTTGCTCATGATAGTGGCCTTCGCCGTTTGGAAGAAAATGGCTTGGTTGAGCTCGATCTTCTCCTCGGTGACCTTGACGTGCTCGAGCTTCGGGCAGCCGCCTTCGGAAGCCGGGCCGGGCTCGTTGGGGCACCGGTCGCTCGCGTCGGGGACGCCGTCGCCGTCGTTGTCCACCTCGGGACACCCGTCCTCGTCCTCGAAATTGTCGAAGTCCTCGGCCTCGTTCGGGCACTTGTCTTTCGGGTCGAGAATGCCGTCCTCGTCGTTGTCCAGATCGGGACACCCGTCCTCGTCCTGGAACCCATCCTTGTCTTCAGCTTCCGTCGGGCATTTGTCGCGAACATCGGGAATGCCGTCGCCGTCCTGATCCGCCAGCGGATCGGGTTTGGGTTCCGGCCGGCGCGGCTTTTCCGGTGCAAGATCCGCCCTCGGACAGATTCGTTCGTCCATGGACAGCCGCAGCGCTTCGTCGGCCGACGAGCGCGCTTTTTCCAGATGGTCCTTGGCCGTGAAGTACTCCCCCTTGCCGAATTCTCGTTCGGCGAACTCCGCGTTGGCCTCGCCCCTCGCCAGTTGCCGAGGGGCACAGCGATAGGCGCCCTTGGCCCTTGCCGTGGCCAGGACGTCACGCACCTTGCCCACGCGAGCGGCCATGTCCGAGCCCGCGCAGCCACCGACACCGGTCAGCGCAAGCAGGAAAACGCACAAGCAAATCGATCGCTTGGCCACGCTCAAAGCTCTCCGCAGAACTGATTCGGTCTCTGCGTCCCCTCGGCGTGCTTGGCCTGTGCCGATCGCGCGAGCGCCGATGCTCGCCGCGAACAATCCTGGCTCCGTCGGCTCCAGTCGACGGCGTTCTGATAGTAGGCGTGTCCCGCCTCTTCACGAGCCTTGTCGTAGTACAGACTTGCCTTCGTGTACTCGTAGGGAGCATACCGGTCCGCCTGATCGGCCCTTGCCTGGTTCAAGGCCGCAGCCGCGCGAGGGCTCACGTCCTTCATGTACACGATCGGCCCACAGCCAATAGTGACGAGGAAACCCAGCGCGAGCGCCCGGAACTGGCGACGGTGCGGCACGAACTGGACGGTAGAGAAATCTTGGAAATCAGTCAAGAAGTGGATGACCAGATGGATGCCTCCGAAAGGGCGTTCCAGTCGCAGAGGCGACCAAGAATACGGGCCGGTCACCTGGCTTGATTGTTAAGTAGGCAAGTGTCGGTGCACAACGTACAAATCGTCTCTTCCAATTGCCAATATCCTTGATTTTCGCTGCGTTTACGAGGTATTGGCATGGATCCGCTTACCACTCGCCGGAGGTTCCTGTGAAACAGCTCATCGCCTTTCTCCTTGACCACGCGATGCTCGACTTTTCGGGCGAACTCACGATTGAGATGGTCAAGGATTTCCTCCGCGATGACGAGGCGCCGGAAGCACGCGCCCTGATGAACAAGATAATGCAAGATGGCGGCGTTGAGGACATGCAGGTCACCCTCGCCGACTGCCTGCAAGACGCACTGCGCACTGGGTTGACCGAGGGCGTCGTGGGCGAGCAACTGAAGCTGTACGCCGAAAGCTGAGCGAGGGCCCCATCGTCCGGACCGAGTCGGACCCGAGACCACCGTCCGCGGAAGCACCGCATGCTTCCCTCCGTGTGGATGTACTCAGGGCTGGCAGCTTCGTACGCAACTCACCGCCAAGCTGCCTGACGGGTTCGCCGTCACAGTGACGGCACCATCGCGGTCGGTGCGCAGGACCTTCACGCTTCTTCGAGCGTAGCGTTGTAGGGCCGCTTCGCTCGGAAGTCCGAAGCGGTTGAACCGTCCCGCGGAGACCACGGCCATTCTCGGGGCCACGGCATCGAGGAAGGGCGCCCCGGATGAATGACGGCTGCCATGATGAGGCATCTTGAGGATCTCAGCCGCGAGGTCCACCCCACCGGCGCTCGGTTCGAGCAACTCCGCTTCTCCCTCCTCGCCGATATCGCCGGGAAACAGGATCCGGCGTCCGGCATGGCGCAGGCGAATGACCAGGGATGCGTCGTTCGCTCCCAAGCCAGGGGGCACGGCGATATGCCCATCCATCCAAGGCCCGAGTGGTTCGACGAGCAAACCGTACCGGAGGAACCGCGATGGCTCCGGGGTCGGGATCCCGCGCGACCGTGCGAGCTCGATCAACTTTCGATAGGCGGGATTGCGGCCGTCGTCCCCGTTGGTCCACAGCGCCCCGACGGAGAAACGTGCAAGGATGCGGAACAACCCGTTCATGTGATCGGGATGGGGGTGGGAGAGAACCACGAGATCCAACCTGGTGATGCCGGCCGCGCGCAGCACGGGTTCGACGATGCGAGCGCCGGTATCGAAGCTGCCATCGTACCGACCACCTCCGTCGACAAGAGCCGTGAATCCTTGCGGTCCCTCGACCAGGACCGAGTCGCCCTGTCCGACGTCGAGGAAGGTTATGCGCAAATCTTGTCGCGTGCGGCGGACGACCTCGCGTCCGGCGAGGCTCGCCACGGCGATCGAGGAGGCCAAGGCGGCGGCCACAAACCATCGCTTGCGCCATCTTCCGCCGCCCCCCACCGCTTGCAACACGCACCCCGTCGCGGCAACCAGCACCATCGTCTCGCAGGCGTTGGGAAAGCGCACCAGCAGCACGGGTGCGAACCGGCGAAAACCCTCTGCCAAGAAGAGCGCGGTCCGCGAAGCAAGGCCGGCGGTCACGAGCGGCAGAGCGCCCAGCCAGGGATGGATGAGGGCAAGTAGCGCGCCGGCGAGACCGAAGGGCAGGACCACGAGCTCGACCACAGGAACCAGCAGAAGGTTTCCGAGCGGGGCGGCCGGGGTGATTTCCCCGAAGTGGTGAGCGACGATCGGCAGGGTCGCGAGGCAAGCCGCAAGGCTGGCGGAGACGGACCTCCCGAGCCAGGAGACAATCCGCCGCCAGCCTTTCACCCGCCGAGCACGGCCTCCTGGCAGCAGCCATCTCGCGAAGAGCCCAAGCGCGATGACCGAGGCAAAGGAAAGCTGGAAGGAGACATCGACGATGGCAGCCGGAGAGCGTACAAGCAGGAAGCACGCAGCGGCGCCAATGCTCGCGGCCAGGGAAAGTGGTCGATTGACGACCGCGGCGAGAAGCACCACCGAAGCCATGATCGCGGAGCGCAGCGTGGCCACCGCTTCGCCGGTCAGCAGTGTGTAGAACGCGGTCGCGGGCAAGGCCAGCGCGGAGGCCAGCGCCTTGGGCGAAACGTGCAGGGCCCACGAGGGAAAGCAGGCAATGAGCCGCTTCAACCCCTGAAAGACCAACGCCACCACCACCGCCAAGTGCAGGCCCGAAACCGAGAGTACGTGCGTGGCCCCCGCAGCGCGAAATCCGTCCTCGACTTGCGTGGGCACGTCGGTTCGCTCACCGAGAACCATGGTCCGCACAAACCCGGCCGCCGGCTCGGACAGTCGGCGGTTGATTGCGCAAGCCATGCTCCGGCGGAGATGAAAGGCCCAGCGACGGGCATACGACAGCGGGCTTGGCCGACCGGGGATGCGACGCAAATCCGATGAGTGCCGTATCGCCCCGAGCAAGTCGACACCCTGGCCGCGCGCCAGCAATCGCCCGTCGGGCAAGCCGGGATTTGCGAACCCTCGCGGCAGATAGAGGCGGCTCGAAAAGCGCACCCAGTCGCCCGGCGCGACGTCGGGAACGCCGTCGACAACCAGGAGCGACAGATCGCCGGAGACTTCCTTGCCGTCCACCGTTTCGACGCCGATGCGCAGATGGGCACGGGTGCCAGCGGGGGACAACGCACCGTCCTTTCCCGTCCCCGGCTCGATTGCCGAGTTTGCTGGCAGCTCTGCCACGTCCGAACCTCGCAACACCTGGCCGACAATCTCGACAAGCCTGTCTTCCTCGACCGGGGCTGGCGCATGGGCATACGTACATTCGCGCCACCCGAGGCCAATCCCGCCCACGAACACCAGTGCAGCCAGCCCGAGGCGCCACGCGCGCAGCCAAGCCAGCACCAAGAGCAAGGCGCAACCGGCGAGCGCCGCGAAAAAGGCGGCAAACGACCCAGCCAGAAGACCGGTCGCGATCCCCAGGGCCAAGGACGCTGACCAGGATGCGAGTTGCATACTCGCTTTTCGTCAACCGAACCGGAAAAGTTGTGTCTGTCGGGGCGAGAGGATTTGAACCTCCGACCTTTCGGTCCCGAACCGAACGCGCTGCCAGACTGCGCCACGCCCCGTCTTTTTTTCCTACCTACCGAAGCCTTGGACGAATGTCCGAGTCCCCTTCCCGCCCGCCAAGGCCGCGAAAACTATCACGAACCAATTCCATCGCCACAAAATTGTGGAGCTCATCTCTCATGGTGGTGTGGGTGCCCTTGCGCGATTCACGAATCGGCCCCGTCGTCGTCGGCTGAAGGGGCGGGCGAAAGGCCGTCCTCGTCCTCTTCGGAAACGGTGGCGATGCGGTAACGCTCATCGAGCCAACTGCCAAGATCGATAGCGCGACAGCGCGCCGAACAGAACGGCCGCGGGGCCTCCTCGTCCCCGGGGACTTCGCGCTTGCAGATGGGGCAGTAGTTGGGCGCCGACATGGGACATGTTCTAGCATGCACGGAGACACCCAAGGGCCTTGGGTCATGCTACGTTTGCCCGGTGAAATTCGCTCTCGCCTGCTGTGCCCTCGTGACTCTCTCCGGCTGTGCCGGGAAAGTTGCCGGGACCCCGGCGGGGCAAGCTCAGTTCGTGGACGCGGAAGGGAGACCCAGGCGCGTGGTATTCAAACTCGACAATGGCCTCGAAGTGGTGCTGGAAGAGAATCACGCGGCCCCAGTGGTGGCTTTCCAGGCCTGGGTGAAGATTGGTTCCGCCGACGAGCCGCCCGCGTTGGCCGGTATCGCCCACATGTTAGAGCACATGCTCTTCAAGGGCACCAAGAAACGGGGGGTTGGCCAGATCGCGCGCGAGGTCGAGAGCGCGGGGGGCGAAATCAACGCCTGGACCAGTCACGACGAAACCGTGTACCACCTGGTTCTGGCCAGTCGCTTCTTCGACACGGGGCTCGACATCCTGGCCGACACCCTGATGAATTCCAGTTTCGACGCCGGCGAGCTCGAGCGCGAGCGCAAGGTCGTTCTCGAAGAAATCAAGCAAGGCGCGGACGATCCCGAACGTCAGGCCGGCCAGGGACTGTTCCAGACCCTCTTCGACGTTCATCCTTATGGCCGACCCATCATCGGCGGCGAAAGCACGGTGCGGAAACTTCGCCGCGACGACATCCTGGCCTTCTTTGCGCGGAACTACGTTGCCAGCAACGTGACCCTGGTGGTGGTCGGCGATTTCGACGCAAACGCCGCCCGAAAGAGGATCGCGAAGGCATTCGCCGCCATGCCGCGGGGAATTGCCGCGAAACCGCGTCCACCGCAACCGGCGCAAACGTCTCTGCGCGTGCACGGGGCCAGCCGCGACGTCAAGGAAGCGCAACTTCTGTTCGGGTGGAGAACTCCCGCCATCAACCATTCCGACATCGCTGCGCTGGACCTGCTTGCGGTGCTGATTGGCCAGGGCGACAGCTCGCGCCTCAACCTCGAGGTGGTACGCAATCGGCAACTCGCGACAAGCACCTCGGCCTATCTGTTTTCGGCGCGCGATCCCGGCGCCCTGGTGATCGGCGTGGGGCTGTCACCGGCGCGAGTGGAGGACGCGACCCGCGCGGTGCTCGACGAGGTGCTCCGCCTGACCTTCGAAGATGTCCCCACCGAAGAAATGGCCAAGGCCAAGACCATCCTGGAGAGCGACCGCGTCTACGATAAGGAGACGGTGCAGGGGTACGCGCGCAAGCTGGGTTTCTTCTCGGCCATTGCCGGGGATCCCAACTTCGAGGAGCGCTACTTGGCGGCCCTGCACAAGACGACCGCGGCGGACCTGCGCCGGGTCGCGTCCGAATACCTGAGCACCTCCAAACTCTGCATCTACGCGCAGGTACCCGAACGGTTGGGCAATAGGCAGTCGGCCAAGACAGACAAGATCCTCGCCAAGGTGCGCGCGGTGGCCGAGAGCGCCGACGCGCGGGCGAAAACACGTTTTGCCCGTGTCGCCGCCGCGGCGCCGGACGCGGACCGGGTGGTCCGCCACACCTTCCCTTCCGGCTTGAAGCTGCTCATCCTGCGTGATGTCTCGGTGCCCGTGGTCGCCCTGCGGGCGACCTGGGTCGGGGGTCTGCGCTACGAGGACGATCGTTCGAGCGGAATTTCCAACATGCTAGCCGCTCTTCTCACCCGGGGCACCAAGACCCGCAGCGCCGAAGCGATCATGAACGAGGTCGAAGGCATGGCTGGCGGCCTGGGCGGATACGCCGGACGCAATAGCCTAGGCCTGCAGGCGGAGTTTCTTTCGCGCTACTTCGAACGTGGCTTCGACCTGGTGGCGGATTGCCTGCAAAATGCCACCTTTCCCGAGGACGAGCTCGACAAGGAACGCCGCATCGTCCTCGACGACATTCGCGCGCAGGAGGACAACCTGGGGCAGGTCGCCTTCAAGTTGTTCCACACAGCCATCTGGCAGAAGCATCCCTACCGTCTCGATCCGATGGGCACGGCCGAGTCCGTTGCGAGACTCACGCGGCGCAAGCTGCTCAACCACTTCCGCCAGCGCTACGGCACATCCAACCTCACCATCGCGGTGGTAGGCGACGTCGATCCTGCACGGGTGCTGGCGAAGGTGGCCGCGCTCTCCGGTGACGCGCAGGAGTCCAAGCTCGAAAAGCCACAGGTGCCGGCCGAACCGATCCGATCCGAACCGGCGCAGGTGTTCAAATTCATGGCCAAGGAACAGGCTCACCTCGTGCTGGGCTTCCCGGGTGTTGGCTTCTCCAACAACGATCGCTTCCCACTCGAGGTGCTCGCCTACGTGCTTTCGGGACAGGGGGGCCGGCTGTTCACCGAGATTCGCGAGAAGCGCGCGCTGGCCTATCGAGTGAGCGCCTTTTCGGTTGAAGGGCTCGATCCCGGCTATTTTGCGGTCTACCTGGCCAGTAGCCCGGAGAACCTGGAGGAGGCGATCAAGGTGGTCCGCCAGGAATTCCGCGACGTCGTGGACAAGGGGATCACGGCGGATGAACTGGCCCGGGCGCAGCGCTACCTTATCGGCGTGCACGCCATCGGATTGCAGCGAAAGAGTGCGCTGGCCGCCGCCCTGGCTTTCCACGAGGCCTATGGCCAAGGGTGGAAGACCTACCGCCAGTACGGAGACTACATCATGAAGGTGACCGTGTCCGATGTTGCCCGCGTCGCGCGCAAGTACCTCGACCCTGAACGCGAGGTTGTCGCCGTCGTTAAGCCACCAGCCGAATCTCCCGGCGCCGCGCGCGCGGCGGCGCGTGCCGCCCGGACGGGCATCCCGATGCGCAGCGCGGACACGCCTGCGATCATGCCAGCCTTGTCGGGCCTGAAGGCACGAGAGAATTGGGAATAGACCGAAGGTGCCAGCGCCCACCGAACAGAGCAGCCCAAGGAACCTGCTCACCAGCCTAATTCTGGTGTTTCCGCTGTTCATCGTCTACCAGGTCGGGGTGCTCTTCACGCTGCCCATGCTCAATGGGGCGGACTTCATCACCACCCTGCTCTTCACCACACTCGGCCTGACTCTCAAGGGCTACCTGCTCTTCCTCGCCGCGGTGGTCCTCGGATTCGGCGTCGGTCTCGCCCTGCTCAAGCGCACCCAGCGCTTCAATAGCAAGGTGATCCTGCCCGTCATCTTGGAAAGCGTCATCTACGCCCTGACCATGGGGTCACTCATTCTCTTGCTGATGACCAAGGTGCTCGGCATATCCCCGAGCCTCGCCGTCGGGCTGCCCGACCAAGGCCTGCTCACCCGGCTGGTCATGTCGCTCGGCGCCGGGGTCTACGAGGAAACCGTGTTTCGCCTGGGCCTACTTTCCGGCTGCATCGTCGTCTTCGACCGATTGCTAGGCATGAGTCGCTGGGCCGCCGTGCTCGGCGCCTTCGCGCTTTCCTCGGTGGTGTTCTCGCTCGTGCACTACCTACCGCCGATGGGAGATCCCTTTGCGTTCGACTCGTTCACCTTCCGCGCGCTCGCTGGCGTCGCATTCGCCACCCTTTTCAGACTGCGTGGCTTCGCGGTGGCCGTGTACACCCACGCCTTCTACGACATCTTCGTGCTGATCCTGCGCTAGCAGCGCCGGGCCGCGCCGCGAAACTACCTGCGCTTCTTGGCCGCCGGCTTCTTGGGCGCCGGCTTCTTGGGCACCGGCTTCTTGGGCGCCGGCTTCTTGGGCACCGGCTTCTTGGGCGCCGGCTTCTTGGGCGCCGGCTTCTTGGGCGCCGGCTTCTTGGGCGCCGGCTTCTTGGGCGCCGGCTTCTTGGGCGCCGGCTTCT
>Ga0210133_1000611_pt1 | contig 11898 bp, 10 predicted proteins | sample Joice_ThreeSqC_D_2_FD_184874 | JGI IMG/M metagenome (GOLD analysis project Ga0210133, IMG submission 184874) | Wetland microbial communities from San Francisco Bay, California, USA, that impact long-term carbon sequestration - Joice_ThreeSqC_D1... | ecosystem: Environmental > Aquatic > Marine >...
TCAATTTCTCTATCTTATGGGATGTAAGATTTTTTTGCAAAACTCTTTTTTCTTATATTTTTATTGAATATCTTGAGTTTAGTCGTAAAATCGATTTTTATTGTCAGGTAGATTCGAATGTTACAATTCTTAACAAGCATTTTTTATTGTTTATGCAAATCCAATTTTTTACCGGGGCATTAATATGAAGAAGATTATTCTTTCGTGTTTACTATTAGCAGCTTTTTCAGGTTTATCTCTTGCTCAGTCATCCCCATCATATGGATTGAATCCTTTATCCGGAAAGTGGGCGATAAGTTTTGAGGGAGGAACTACCTACACATTATCAGATTTTAGAAAAGCTGGTTTGGATTATTTCGCACGTGCCATGGGTGAATATTTTTTCCCTTCTACAAATCCAGCCATATTTGGTTTAAGAATTAATGCCGATATAGGTCGTTTAACAGGTTCCGTTAAACCTTCCGGTTCTACAGTTGATAAATTCAGAACCCCAATAATGTTTGTTGGCGGAGGATTGATTGCTGCCTTAGCAGTAGATGAGGATATTTTTCCGTATGCTTATGCAGGCGCTGCTTTTCTTATTTTCGATCCAAAGGGCGTTGATGGTAAAAGATTGCCTCATAATTTAGTAAACGAATATTCACGCCAGGAATTTTTATTGCAAGGCGAATTAGGAATAAGATTTTTGTTGGAGCCTGAACTCAGTCTAAATTTAAGTGGAGGTTTGGATCTTGTTCAAACCGATAAACTCGATGATATACAGACCGGCAACAGTAAAGATATTTTCTTCAACTTTCAAACCGGTTTATCTTTTTATTTTGGCGGTGATATAGATACCGATCAAGATGGTGTTTTAGATGCACAGGATGCCTGCCCGGAAACTCCGCAGGGAGTTCGTGTAGATGAATTTGGATGTCCACTTGACTCAGATGGTGATGGCGTACCGGATTATCTTGATCGATGTTCAGATACTTCTCCAAATATTGCGGTTGATAATTTTGGTTGTCCATTGGATTCAGATGGTGATGGTGTACCTGACGATATGGATCGATGCAGCAATACTCCCCCAAGAGTCTCCGTGGATAAAAATGGCTGTCCGCTTGATTCAGACGGTGACAGCGTACCGGATTACTTAGATAACTGTCCCGGGACAAAATCAGGAGTCGAGGTAGATAAATACGGCTGTCCTCTCAAATCGCAGGAAAGACAATTACCTGAAATAACGAATATTAATCTATCCGGTGAAGTCAACTTCAAAACAGGAAAATCCGATTTGTTGGCTGGAGCTAAACTTAAACTTGATAAGGCAGTTGAGGTATTAAAGAATTATCCTCAAACTAAGTGGCGCATAGAGGGTCACACCGATATTACCGGTTCTTATCAATTGAATATGAGGCTTTCTGAGCAACGTGCAGCTTCGGTAGCTGACTACCTGATTTCAAGAGGAATAGATCCTTCCCGTCTCGAAGTTATTGGTTATGGTCCCGATTACCCAATTGGAGATAACAATACTGAATCGGGCAGATCGCTTAACAGAAGAGTATCGATTGAGTTAGTTGATATTACGGGTGAATATAATCAAACAAATACGGGTCGTAATCCTACCGATCTTAAAACAGGTGAATATAATTCCTTCGCTGAGAGAAATGTTGGTAATATGATATTCACCGATGGAAAACAATATTGTTATCAGGTTTCTTCATGGCGTTCTTATGATAAAGCGATTGCCGAAGTAAATAAATGGAAGAATAGAGGAGAAGATGCATTTGTCGTTGAAGCTAATAATATTCCCGGTATCGAAGGGACTTGGTACCGTGTGAGAATTGGATATTTCAGAACGTTAAGTGAAGCAAGAGAACATAGATCAAGAACGGGTAATTAAGAAATCCTGAACAATTTTTCTATCTGTGCAGATAAAAATTTAAAGGAGTTATAGCGGCTATTCTGAAAGATTAGATTTGTAAATCTTTGAGGAAAGAGTTTCCGTTTTCTTAGATAAATGCGATATAAAAATCAATTCTGATCTTTGATCATAATCTAATAAATATTCGTTTATTCTTTCTGCTTGTTATCTATCTTACGAATTATATTATTATTCATTTTAATTTTCCAGATATGTGCTCCTTCTTTCAATACTTCACAATTCAAAATTAATATTAACTGGTAAAAGAATAACTTATAAACACATCGATAAACCTTAAGTTGATATTCCTGAGAAAAATGATGAGTGTGTAGATATGTTTTCGTGTAGGAGGACATGGAAATGTTCTAATTCTTCAAAAAACTGAGTGAGATGGTATTTTGTAAGTTAAATAGATATAAGAAGTTATGCTGACTTAGCTCAATCTAATGCCTGCACTTCAAAATGAAATAATCCCGATAAGGATTTACCATCCCCCGCCGCCACCCCCTCCGCCTCCGCCGCCTGATGATCCACCCGAACCGCCGGAACTTGAGCCAGGAGCAGTTGAAGAAGAAGAGATCGAACTTGTCAAACTGCCGCCTAATGTTGATGCTATCCCGGCTGCTCCAACCGCACCGGGTAAACTTCCATTATACCAGGATGGTGAATAACTATTACCAGCCACGGTTACTTTTTCAAGTATTGATTCAAATTTATTACCCCATTCATTCTCCACATCTAACGCAATTGCAAATGGTAAAAACTTTTCAAAAAGTTCGGGCGTCTTTTCCGGTTCTTTAATTAAATCCAGGTGGTCTTTTTCAGCAATTGATAAATACATTTTAAATCCGGCAATCTGATCCATAATTTTTCTGCCTAAGCGGGTTGGAGCTTTCAGGAGGTGATGAAATACAATGTTTAGTAATATGACAACAATTACACCAAGTATTAAAAGATAAGACCCTGCTTCAGATAAAAAGTAAAGACCAAGAATCAAGCCACCGACAAAAGGCACCGCAAATAATGTTAAAAACATTGCACTAACTACTGTTGCACCTTTTACTTTACCGGCTAATGCTGTCCTCCAGGTTTTAAATACAGTATATAAAAGTATAGTTACGCCTCCACTCCATATTAGATTCCATATAAGCGTAAACATTAATTCTTCATTACTCAACAATCCGGATATCAAAAGAAAGATTATTGAGATGATTATGCCGGTGAAAAAATACTTCCTGTTTGTAATGAAATATACTTTTTCATAAGAATTCTTTAATGATTTTTTAAGTTCAGTGATACCGGACCGGATTACCTGGTGATTTTTTTGTTTGAGTTCTAGGATTTTTCTACTGCCATTAATAGTGAGTCCCAATTTGGTCAGGAGTTTCGATTCACCTTTAGTAAGTGCAGAAGATGATTCGTGCTCAGATTTAATAATCTTATAATCCTTGCCGTATTCTTCTAATTTAATTACTCCTTTAACGCATAGATTTATTATTGCCGATGTAAATGCTTTGTTATCAAACCCCATTCGATTTATGAATCTCACAGCTGCAGGTGATAAATTTTCAGGGGCTTCATATAAAGGAATGATAACCCCCTTCTCAGGATCTTTTCCAACTTTAATCCATGTGACCGAGTAAAACAGAAGTAAAACTATAATACCAATAAAAATTACTATTGCCGGCTTATTGTCATCAACAAAATAAGTTAGCCTATCCTGAAAATCGGGCTCAGTTACGAATCCCTTTGGAAACTGAACAACAATTGTTAGTCCTTCTGCTGAAAACAAGTTTCGGGTCGTCGTAAATTTTATTTGCTGATTTCTTTTTAATTCAGTCAAATAATCTTTGCCATGACTGCCAGACTTACCCGTATAAGCAAAAAGTTTGATTTCCTTATAATCAATCCCATCAGGCAGAATTACTACTGCACTGACTTTATCAATGCTGAAACTCCAACCGTTTCCGGTAACATTCCAGTACAATTCATCATAATTTCTGAAAAATCCGAGCTGCCTTTCTGTTTCATATGTTATTTTGTAAGTATAGTCGCCATGAGGCAAAAAATAATCCGAACTGCCGATATAAACCCTGATTCCATTCGATAGTCGTTCCGTATGATAATCCTCATTCGAACCGTCGCGGGAAATATTAATTACTTTAAACTTTATTTCAATCCTGTTACCATAATTGTCTTTGTAATCAGTTGGAAAATCCCTGTAAATACCGTGTTTTATACTTATACCCTCACTATGAACTTTTATGGTTTCAGTAACCTGCATCGATCCATTTTCCCGAACTACTATTTTACTGTCATATGATTTAATCTTTTCCTGTTCATACCCCGCTGAAAGTGAAGTGATAGATATACAAAACAGAAAGAATAATGTTATAATAGATTTCAAAGTTTTACTTCCGGTGTTGTTCTTTCTGTTGATGATATGATTTCAAAAAAATCTTTCTGTTTAAACTTAAATACAGCAGCAATTATATTACCGGGGAATGATTCAACACGAATATTAAAATTACGAACTGTTCCGTTATAATATCTTCTGGCATATTGTAACTGATCTTCAATATCTGTTAGTTGTTTTTGTAAATCAAGATAATTTACATTTGCTTTCAGGTCGGGATAATTTTCCACAACGGCAAATAAATTATTCAGCATACCTGAAATATCGGTTTCAACCGCAGACTTATCTTTCATATTCTTAATATCCGCTGATCTGTTTCTTGTTTCGGTTATTTGAGTAAAGAGATCTCTTTCATGTTTACTATAAGCCTTCACAGTTTCGACTAAATTAGGTATCAGGTTATACCTTCTTTTTAGCTGAACGTCAATCCCGCTCCATGCTTCTTTTATTAAGTTTCCGTCTCGAATAAATAGATTGTAAGTGATCAAGCACCAAAGAATGACAATAGCTGCAATAATTAATGTAATAATGATCAAATCTTTTTCACTCTTATATTAATTCTAATACTTCACTAATATTCCTAAGTATTGGAATATTTAATGATCTCAACTTCAATTCATCCTGGTGCCCGGCACCGATCAAAAAACAATCTGCACCGATTCCCACAGCGACTTCATAATCGTGTATTGTATCTCCGATTAAAAGTGTCTTTTCATTTTCATCAATTCTCTTAATTTCAATCATAAGCTGCTTTCCCAATTCCAACTTACCATCAGCATAAATATGATCCAATCCGCTGATAGATTCAAAATAGTGTGTTAGATTGAACTCTCCAACTAATTTTGTAAGATTATCCTGTTTATAGGCGGATAAAAGAAATTGTTTGATTTCCATAGATTTTATTTGCCGTAAGACTTTTTCCGTATTTGGGAAAAGTAAACAGGAAGATTTCCTGATCTCATACTCATCAATAAAATCTTTTCCAATCATTTCAAATGATTCATCTTTAAAATCAAAACCTGCTTTTATATAATATTCCTTAACGGGAAATGTAAATATTTCGCGATAAGTTTTAAGAGAAATAGCCGGGAGTGACCTTTTTACCAATTGAATATTTATTATATCGTTGCACAATTGTACATCATCTAACAATGTACCATTCCAATCCCAGATGATATTTGAATAGCGTCCGGTATTTTTATTATTCATTTTCATCCAGAAGTTTACAAAATTCGAAAACTAATTCCGCAGTTATACCCCAAATTGTTTCTTCTGTATTTTCATATACAAGCACCCTATGATTCCTGCCCCTCCAGGGGTTAGAATATCTTCCCGGCAATTTTAGCTTACTCACCGGCAACAATTCAATCTCCTTATCAATCTCATTAGTTTTACTCGTATGAATCTCCAACCGTACATAATATTCCAATGGTTTATTTTTGAGGAAACAGGATACGGGAATAACAAATATTTTTTCTACTTCGGACTTATCGATATTCAGTTCCTCAAGATTTGATACGTGTAAAATACCTACAAATGGATCGACTGTAACTCCCATTGGTGCAACTAATGTATCCATTTCCCCAATTATTTCAATTATTTCTTTCTTTATTCCTAATTCTTCAATTGTTTCTCTTAAAGCAGTATCACGGAAACTTTTGTCCTTCTCGCGATCATATTCACCTCCGGGAAAACATACTTCCCCACCCTGTCTTATATTTTCAGCTCTTTTTTGAAATAAAAGATTGTACTCATCATTAATAAGGATAAGAGGAATAAGTACGGCAGAATTAAAGTATTTACTTTTCCCTAATACTCCTTTCTTAGTTTTTAGAGCATCTTTTAATTTAGGAATTATTGAAGAGTTCAAATGAAATCAAAAATAAATAGTTTTAAAAAATTAATAGAATAATCAATCGGTAATGAAACAATAATAATTGATCAAACCGGATTTAAATATAAAGCAGGCATATTAAATAAGCTAAGAATTGAATCCTGAAAATCCCCCGGAATATCTACTTAAAGAATGATTTTTTACTAACAAAAATATTCTTAAAGAAAGTTTTCCCATCGAATTTTGTTTCGGGATTTTGAGAAGATACGATTATTGTATTAACCGGATCAACGTAAGCATCTATTTCAGTAAAATCTAAATTTGCTGTACTTATGTTCAGTTTATAGTTAGAGATTATTCCTTGCGCAATTTCAACAGTATCTGCAAAATTATTTTTTGTCATGTTTGATAAAGTTCTTAAAAATGTTGCAGTCTTTGCAGAATCTGTTTGAACCTGGTCGATGAACCATTTATCACCATTCTTTTTTAGAGTGAATGATGAGTCTGCCGGATAATCGAATACTAATTGATTCCATGTATTATAATCAGCTTTTACAACTGTACCATTTCTGAATGCATTTGCATTTTGGTTAAACGTCATCGATAAAAATCCATCTACTTCATAAACATCGTTATCATTCGCTAATCGAACATAAGTAGAAATGCTACGTGGCTGCTGCTGATAATTAAACCTTCCTATCACAAGATCCAGAGTTGTGCTGCTTCCTTCCATAACCTGAACTCTTGTACCGGCGGAGTCCACCTGGAATTCGGACCATTTATCGTTTCCTCTTGCGGCTAACCGTTTTGGAACGACGGCAGTTAATTCTTTAAAAGTCTGTTCAATTCTCTGATCCGTTACGGAAGCATTCTTTCCATTTGCTAATTCAACAAACCATTTATCATTATCTTTAAATAGCCTGACGGGTTTAAAGTTATTTGCTTTGGATATAATGTGAATTTCAGTTACTGCTGAGGAATCGATATCAACTAAGACTTCTCTGAAAGTTCTTTCGTTCTTACCCGTATCGAACAAAAGGATTGCCGCAACAATAATTAATAAAATAAAAAAGACTACAATTAAAGTTCGATTATTTAGTTTCCGGAACATAGGTCGTATTCATTAATTTGTTTCTGATTCTTCTTCGGTTTTGAAATCTGAAAATTCCATACAGGATTATCAGGAGAAGCGGTAATAAAAAATTCAGATATTTCAATATTGATTTAGTGCTGTCCTGCAGTGTTGCATCTATTGGTCTTGAGGAAACACCTTTCGTTCTTAAATCTATTAAACCGGTATCATCGGAAAGCCAGTCAACAGCATTAACAATAAGATTGATGTTATCGTCCTGAAGTTTCTGTGCCTGTTGTCCTTCTCCATTTACAACAAAATCGCCATCACCAAATACAATCATCTTCGAATCGGAATTGCCGCTGATCTTTCCCTCGACTACAACTCCAACAGGAAGAGAAGACAAACTAAAATCCGATTGAGTCCAGTTTTTCATAACATCGAAATATAGCGGTGGAGCCTGAACGCCCGATTTTTCTGAAGTTGTTAAAAGCGGGTACATAATTACAGTAGAATCTTTGGGAAATAATTTTATCGGGCTAACAAACGGGAACATTATTGTTTCCAAACCTTCTGTAACGGGATGTTTGGCAAACGATGTTATGACAGGTATATAAGGAAATTTAACAGGCGTGTTCATAACAAAAAGTCCCTGCTGCTGTCTCACCATTACATTACCGCAGCTTGCATCTATCACAAAGTTCTTTTCTACTTCGATGCCTTTATCTTTTAACCAATCTGATAAACCGGTATATTCATCTTTGCCCATACCTTGAGAAAGATCGCCTTCTACCCTGTTCATAGCTACAATTATTCTTCCACCGCGGGAAAGAAAATCATCTAAGTAGTTAAAATAATTAACTGGAATAGTATCCTTAGGCGCAATAATAGCCAGGGTTTTATACTGTAAAGGAATTCCCGAAGTATCGTTCCATGTAACAGGTTCAACATCGTACATTATGGAAAGCTTTTCATGCAACTGGCTTAATGATGAAAGACCCGGTTCACCATTGCCCTGGAGTAAAGCAATCTTAGGTTTTTGAGTTACCGAGAGCTTTTTAATATTTGATGAAAGATCATATTCCATAGCTGCACCGGGTTGAATAAAAGGGATTGACTCCTTCTTCTCACCCATCTGGATCAATGCCCCAAGATAAGCCTTCTGCTGCTTCATCTGATCTTTCTCCCTGACGTTAATCATAATAGGCGATATACCATTCTGTTGAGCTTGTGTTTCAGTTTCCTGGCTTTCACCCGGGTTTATGAACTCATAGACAATCTGCCCATTTGAATAACTTGCATACTCAACAAGAAGATCACGAAAATCCTTGCGCACTTTTTCAATATCGGGCGGCAGGTCTTCGGAAAAATATGCTGTAATAGTAATCGGCTCCTGAAGCGATGTGAGAATATTTTTTGTAGCATTACTCAAACTGTATCTTTGGTCGGCAGTATAATCGAGCCTGAAGAAAAATCTGCTGGCAATGATATTTATTAAAAGAAATATTCCGAAGAATAATAAAACCGAGTTTTGAACTTTTTTTCTTGTTAACATAGAAGCAACCTATTCAACTATATTTCTTTTTGATAAAGAAGTTTCGGCTAAAATTAAACCGAAAAGTGTAATTGTTATAAAATAGAGAAGATCCCTCGAATCGATCACACCACGCGATATTGAATCGAAATGAGTTGAAAGACTAAGGTAGCTAAGCAGCTCGCCGATAAATCCCGTAAAATTATTTGATAGCACATCGAATATTATCAGGAAGAAAATTCCTATACATAGTGCCAGCAGGAATGCTACGATCTGGTTACTTGTTATACTGCTCGCAAATAAACCGATAGCGATGAAAGTCATACTCATCAGAATAAGCCCGAAGTAACCGCACCAAACTGCACCGTGATCAATTGGACCTATTGACCAAATCGTTATGTAATAAGGCAGCGTAAGCAAAAGGGCAATACAAATTAATATTAACGCAGCTAAAAATTTGCCGAGTAAAACGCTCCAATCGGTTATTGGTTTGGTAAGAAGTAATTCTATAGTGCCGCTTCTTTTTTCTTCAGCCAGCATTCTCATTGTAAGTGCCGGAATAAAAAAGAACAGCGTAAAGTATGCAATTGAAAAGAACGGCTGCATAGTTGCCTGCCCGACTAAGAAAACATCCGAACCGAATAACCATGTAAAAAAGCCGCTTACACCGAGGAAAACGACTAGCAAAATATAGGCTACGAGGGAATCGAAAAATGATTTTAATTCCCGTTTAGCAATAGACCAGATTGGTTTCATAATTAATTGACTGTGGTTAGTTCTCTGAAAATATCTTCAAGTTTAGTTTCGATGGGTGTCATTTCCGTTAATACCCAATTGTTATTCACGCACATATAAAAAATATCTTTGCGTGATGACCGACTATCCTTACTGTTGATTATAAACGTGTTTTTAATTTCAGGATCGAAATCTACCAGGGCAACGGAATCAAGATTCTTCAAATTCGTAATTACAGAATCCCTTACTTCAGGCTCTCCTATTTGAACTCTTAATACTTCCTGTCCCTGCGCCCTCTTTCGTAACATATCAGCAGTTCCGTCAGCAACAATTTTTCCATTATTTATAATTAATATCCTGTCGCATGTAGCCTCAACTTCAGGTAGAATGTGAGTGCTGAGAATAACAGTTTTTTGTTTGCCCAAATGCCGGATAAGTTTTCTAATTTCAACAATTTGATTTGGATCTAATCCCGATGTCGGTTCATCGAGTATTAAAATCTCAGGATCGTGTATCATTGCCTGAGCCAAACCCACTCTTTGTTTGTAACCCTTAGAAAGCTCACCGATTTTTTTATGCTTTTCAACATTTAATCCGCAAACGTGTACCATTTCTCCAATTCTTCCGGCTATTTTATTCTTCGGTACGTTCTGCAGCTCGGCAACAAATTCTAAGTATTCCAAAACCGGCATATCATTGTAAAGCGGATTACTTTCCGGCAGGTAACCGATCATCTTCTTAATTTCTTCGGGGTTTTCCAGAATAGAAAAGTTATTTACCTTTACATCACCCTCATTCGGTGCAAGATAACAGGTTATGATTTTCATAGTTGTAGTTTTACCAGCCCCATTTGGACCGAGAAAACCGAGAATCTCACCGGTTTCTACATTAAATGAAATATTATCTATTGCCCTCTGTGTCCCGAATTTCTTTGTGAGGTTACTAATTGTTATGCTCATGAAATTTAATTTAATACTAACTGAATAATAGTTTAAAAGGTATTCAAAAATTAATAATTGTATTGTCTTTGTAACTATGAAAAAATTTTGCCCTATTTTTTTTAAGTGAAATATTTGATTTCAATTTTATTTGACTTTATCTTCATCGTGACTTGTGTGTTATAACAATACTTACTTGAATTTATTTCTACACTCTACACATAAAGGAATAATATGAAATACTTTGACGGATTACTTATAATTTTGTTCCTCTTATTTTTTCATTTCGAAAGTTTTTCCCTTCCCCGCTTCGCTACAAAGTTAAGAGATAAGTGTATCGATTGTCATTACAATCCTACCGGGGGTATTATAAGAAACGATAACGGTTTTTATTACGGACAAAATATTTTAAGTATGATCTCTCCGCGATCGGATGAGTTTACAATGTCTCCAAAATTAAACGATAACATTTCAATTGGATTGGACCTCAGAGGTCAGTTTCTATATTCACAAGAAAAAAGCCGTACCGATTTTCAGGATATGGTTGGTTCATTTTATACAAATATAAATCTCTCAAAAAAAATTAATGTAATAACACGATATGACTTTGTAAATCAATTATGGGAAGGATATGGAGTTGCAAGAGTTTTGCCAAATGGCAGCTATATTAAATTTGGAGCATTTCAACCTTACTATGGAATACGATTAGATGACCATACTGCGTATACAAGAGGCGGAGATTTTGCATTGTTGTATTCAACAGGTGCGAGGCAGGGATTGATTTACGATCCGTTGTATCGTGAAGCCGGAATAGAAATGGGTATATATGTTTCAAATTTATTATTTCTAACAACAAGCGTCGGATCAAATTTAGCTTACCGTACTTTATCGAAGGATCCTACTTATACAGCCAGATTGGAAATTACTCCATCGATTGGAAAGTTCGGTTTTCTTCTTGGTGGTTCCTATGCTAAAGCTGAAGCTCCAAGAAGAACAGACTTTTACGGAGGATTTGCGGGAATTGGTTACGATCGATTTTCAATACTGGGTGAGTTTGACAGGGCAAATGACTTAAGAGCAGTTAACTTGAAATCCAATGTATATATGTTACAGGCTTCATACGTAATTTTACTTGGTCTGGAAGCTATTATCAGATACGACAGGATGGATCCCGATATTACTTTAGACCAGGATGAAATATCACATCTAATTGTGGGCTTTGAATTTATTCCTTATAGTTTTATTGAGATCAGACCACAATATAGATTTATTATGGAAAGTCAGAAAGTAGACAATGATGCATTTGTACTGCAAATGCACATCTGGTATTAATTATTTTTTATCCTGTTTGTTATAACGATTTAATCTCTTTGTACTGATCGATATACTTTTCTTCATCGTGAAGATATTTGATTAAATCTTCTTTGTATGGAGTCAATAGATGCTTTGTCCATCTAATGTAACGA
>Ga0210133_1000612_pt1 | contig 11876 bp, 7 predicted proteins | sample Joice_ThreeSqC_D_2_FD_184874 | JGI IMG/M metagenome (GOLD analysis project Ga0210133, IMG submission 184874) | Wetland microbial communities from San Francisco Bay, California, USA, that impact long-term carbon sequestration - Joice_ThreeSqC_D1... | ecosystem: Environmental > Aquatic > Marine >...
AGCCTGTCGTGCCGAAGCGCCATTCCCCAAGAACGGAAGGGCTACGCGGACTTCATTCGCTCGCGCCGATCCCCGCCGCAGGCGGAGCTGGGGGGAGCCTAGCCGCCCGGTGCTGGAGACGATCGCGCCATTCGGCGCCACGACGATCGATGCGAGCGCGGTCCCGAAAGGTCTGAACTGCTTGGAGTCCCGAGCCGATGTCGCGACCGGAGATCGCGGCCAGCGCGATCGCAGGACGGCGCTTTGGCGTGATCGCCGACACGTCCTCCGCCGCCGGTATGGCGAGCGGCCCGACGCGGGCCAGCCGTAGCCCCCCAGAACCGTCGGGCCCACGTTCGCCGTCCGCCGGCGGATAGGGCCACCCTCTACCTTGAGACGGGAAATCAGCCCCAAGACGCCTGGGTTCGCGCCGGAATCCAGCCCTGCCTGCCCCCCCTGGAACACCCGGGGCCTTCGGTCACCAGGCTGCTACCGCGCTCATCACGCCCGTAGGCCTTTTGTACCGATTACGGCCCCTCGCGTTCGGTTGGTACCGCAACCTTCATCATCCCGCGCCCCGGTCGTGGCGCCCTACCGGGCCGCGCCCGCGCATCCTGCTCCGATCGCCCTGCGTGGTCCGGCGCCGCGCCCCGTGGGTAGCGTTGTCCGTGTCAGCGCGATGCCAGCGCCCCGCAACGCCAGCGTCGCCCGCGGCGGCGCCCCGGCTGGCCGCGGCGGTCACCGATAGACAGCGGTCGATCCCCTTGCCACTGACGGCGCGGCCCTGCGCTCTTGGGGGCAGGTGCCGCGCCGATAGCTGTGGGGCGCAGGTCGCGCGAGGCGGGCCGGGCTCTTGACGACTTCTTGATGCGACCGGGGGCTGTCTTCACCGCGGCTTTGCGCGGGAGGCGGTAGGCACACGGCCATGAGTCTCCGCGCGCAGTTGCGAAGAGTAATGCTCGGGCCGCCCAAGGACGTCAAGGCGCCAGGCGCCTTTCACAGCTTGTCGCTGGTCGCCTTCTTGGCCTGGGTCGGGCTCGGGGCGGACGGGCTGTCGTCGAGCGCCTACGGCCCGGAGGAGACGTTCCGCCAGCTCGGCGAGCACCGCGGCCTCGCCGTGCTGTTGGCGCTGGCGATGGTCGCGACGGTCTTCATCATCAGCTACGGCTACAGCCGCATCATCGAGCAGTTTCCCACCGGCGGCGGTGGTTACCTGGTCGCGAGCAAGGTGCTGGGCGGCCCCGGGGGTGTCTGCGCGGGAAGCGCCCTGCTGGTCGACTACGTCCTGACCATCACCATCTCCATCGCGGCGGGCGCGGACGCCATCTTCAGCTTCCTGCCCACGACCTGGCATGGACTCGAGCTGTCGCTGGCCTTCGCCGGCGTCCTCGTGCTCACGGTGATGAACCTGCGCGGGGTCAAGGAGTCGGTCACGGCCATCGCACCGATCTTCGCGCTGTTCATCGCGACCCACATGGTGCTTCTGCTCCTCGGTATCGGTGAGCACGTCCCCGACTTGCCGCGCGTGACCGGCGAGGTTCGCGCCGACATCGGCAAGACCGTCGGCGCCCTCGGGATCTTCGGAACCTTGAGGCTGCTGATGCACGCCTACGCGCTCGGGGGTGGCACCTACACCGGCATCGAGGCGGTGTCGAACGGCGTGGGCATCATGCGAGAGCCTCGCGTTCAGACCGCCAAGCGAACCATGATCATGATGGCGACCTCGCTCGCGCTCACCGCCTCTGGGCTCTTGTTGAGTTACCTGCTGTGGAACGTCCGGCCGGTCGAGGGCAAGACCATGAACGCGGTGCTACTCGACGCCGTGGCTGGACATTGGTCGGTTGCCGGCATCAACCTGGGGCACGCCTTCGTCGTCGTGGCCCTGGCCAGCGAGGGCGCGCTTCTGTTCGTGGCGGCCCAGGCCGGCTTCGTGGATGGGCCCCGGGTCATGGCGAACATGGCGATCGACTCGTGGCTCCCCCACCGTTACGCGGCGCTGTCCGAACGGTTGACCATGCGCAACGGGATCCTGCTCATGGGTGGAGCCGCGCTGGCGGCGCTCGTCTACACGCGCGGCGAAGTCTCGAAGCTGGTGGTCATGTACGCCATCAACGTCTTCGTGACCTTCTCACTGTCCAACATTGCCATGACCGTGTTCTGGGTACGACGCCGGAACAGCGAGCGCGACTGGGCCAGGCACCTCCCCGCGCACGTGCTCGCGGCGTTGCTCTGCATGGTCATCCTGACCGTCACGGTGATCGAGAAGTTCCTCGAAGGCGGATGGATCACGTTGCTGCTCACCTCGCTGCTGATAGCCTTCTGCTTCGCGGTCAAGCGCCACTACGCGCTGGTCGGCAAGGCGGTCCGCAAAGTCGACACCGACTTGCCCGGCCCCGAAGCAGCCCCGCAGCTCTATCCACAGCCAGAGGTGGCGATGCTGACGCGAGATCTCGATCCCAACAGGGCCGTGGCCATCCTGCTGGTCGGTAGCTACGGCGGCCTGGGACGCCACGCACTGCTGACGCTGCTGCGCATGTTTCCGGGCCAGTTCCACGGCGTCATCTTCATTTCGGTGGCGGTGGTCGACTCCGACGCGTTCAAGGGGGCGAGCGAAATCCCAGCGCTCGAACAGCGCACCCGTCGCGAGCTGGCCGCGTACGAGAAGTTCGCGGCAGCGCTCGGCCTGCCGTCCGCGGGCGAGTACACAGTGGGAACCGAGGTGGTCGCCGAGGCGGAGAAGCTCGCGATGCGCCTGGCGTGGAAGTATCCGAAGGCGCTCGTGGTTGGAGGACAACTCGTGTTCGAAGAGGACAGCACGTGGAACAGGCTCCTGCACAACGAGACGGCATTCCTGATCCAGCGCCGGCTGCAACACAATGGCGTGCCCATGATCGTGCTGCCCCTGCAACTGGATCTCCAACTGGCCCGCGACTATCGACCGCCGGGCTCGCTGCGAGGCCGCAGCTCGCTCTCGGTCGAAAAGGCCGCGACGGCGTGATCTGTGCCCCTTCGACGGAGGGGCTTGCGCCCACTGGCGGATGGGTTGATGGTGGATCTCCCACAGCCCCGGCAAGGGCGTAGGTCATGAGCGAGCAGACGGCGAGAGACGGTTCCAGCAGCTCCAGCCAGGCATATGGCTACCTGTGGACGGGCGCGCTCGCGGGGGCGACCACCGGGCTGGGCTTGTTGGCGCAAGGATGGTTCGCCGCGCCGGATCTCGTGATGCTCTTTCTGCTCTTCGTCGGCGTCACGGCCGCGCTGTTCGGCCGAGGCCCCTCGATTCTTGCCTCAGCGCTCTCGGTCCTGGCCTACAACTTCTTCTTCGTGGAGCCCTTCCACACCTTCCAGGTGCGCGACCAACGGAACATACTGACCTTCGCCATGATGTTCATCGTCGGCCTGGGCACCAGCGCGCTCACCACGCGCATTCGCCGCCAGGCCGCCGAGGCGCGCACCCGGGAGGAGCGCACCGCCGTGCTCTACGACCTGAGCCGAGACCTCGGTTCGGCGCTCGACAAGGAGCAGGTCGCCGAGGTCGCGACCCGGCACGCGGCCGCCTTTTTCGGCGGCACCGCCAAGGTATTTCTGCCCGATGCCTCGGGGATGCTTGCCGCCCAGGCCGAGAACGGCACGGATGCGACCCCGGACGCAAACGAGACGAGCGCGGTGCGCTGGGCGTTCGAGCACACGCGGATGGCGGGTCTGGGCACGCACACCGTGCCCGACGCGCGCGTCGTCTGTGTTCCGCTGCGCTCGGGCCTTGGCCAGGAGAACCTCGGCGTGCTCTCGCTGGCGCCGAAGAGCACCGCCCCGCTCACGGTGGAGCAGCGCCACTTCGTCGATGGTTTCGTTCGGCAGGTGGCGCTCGCGTTCGAGCGGGCGCGACTGGCCGACGCGGCGAAAGCGGCGGCCCTGCGCGCGAAGACCGAAGAGCTGCGAAGCTCGCTGTTGAGCGCGGTGTCGCACGACTTGCGGACGCCTCTCGGAGCGATCACGGGAGCGGCCACGACCCTGCGGGACGGTACCGGCACGATGGAGCCGGGTGAGCGCGCCGAGCTTCTGGAGACCATCTGCGAGGAGGCGGATCGCCTCGAGCGCCTGGTCCGGAATCTCCTCGACATGACCCGACTCGAATCAGGCACGCTCGAGGTCAAGCGCGAGTGGGTGCCGCTCGAGGAGATCGTCGGAGCGGCGCTCAACCGGCTGGAAGCACAGCTTGCCGGTCGTCCCATCCGAACGCAGCTCCCCGCGGAGCTGCCGTTGCTGTCCGCCGACCCGGTCCTGCTGGAACAGGTCTTCATCAACCTGCTCGAAAACGCCCGCAAGCACACGCCACCGGGCACCTCCATCGAGATCCGTGCCCAGGCCGGCAGCAACACCACGACCATCGAGGTCGCCGACCTGGGCCCTGGCTTGCCTCCTGGCAGCGAGGCGCGCGTGTTCGAGCGATTCTTTCGCGCGGGGAGCACCCGCGCACCCGGAGCAGGCCTCGGCCTCGCCATCTGCCGCGGCATCGTCGAGGCCCACGGCGGAACCATCAGCGCGAAGAACCGCGACGGCGGCGGAGCCGAGTTCCGCATGGTGCTGCCCAGGGTTGGGGAACCACCCGACGTACCGTCCGATTCGGGGCCCGACGGCCCAGACGAAAGCAGGTCGGCATGACGTCTGCGGGACCGCTGCTCCTTGTGGTGGAAGACGAGCTGCAAATGCGGCGCTTCCTGCGTGCCTCGCTCGGCTCGCACGGATTCGGCATCGTGGAGGCAGGAACCGCGAGCGAGGCCGTGGCCCTGGCCACCAGCCACAATCCAGAGGTCATCCTGCTGGATCTGGGGCTGCCCGACGACGACGGCATCGCGCTCACGCGCAGATTCCGCGAGTGGTCGCGCGTCCCCATCATCGTCATCTCGGCGCGCGGCCGCGAGGCGGACAAGGTCGAGGCCCTGGACGCGGGTGCGGACGACTACCTGACCAAACCGTTCAGCGTCGGCGAGTTGCTGGCCCGCATCCGGGTGGCCCTGCGGCACGCACGGCAAGCGGGCGGAGCGGCGGAGCCACTGATCGAGATCGGGCCGTTGCGCGTGGACCTGGCCCGCCGGGAGGTGACGATCGAAGGCCGCGACGTGCGCTTGACCCCCATCGAGTATCGGCTGCTCGTGCTCCTGGCCCAGAACGCCGGCAAGGTGCTCACCCACCGACAAATCCTGAAGGAGGTCTGGGGGCCGGGGCACACCGAGGACACGCACTACCTGCGGGTCTACATGGCCCAACTGCGCCGCAAGATCGAAGCCGACCCGGCCCAGCCCCGGCTGCTCACGACGGAGCCGGGCGTGGGCTACCGCCTCCGCGACCACATCGGCTAGCCCGGTACCAGCCTGGACGTCGCTAGCGGGCGCCACGCGATGACGGCGAGTCCAGCTTTTCCAGCAAGACCGCGCGCATTCGACGAAGCCTCCATTCGGAGACGATGGCGAGCACCAAGCCGAGGAGGCAAAGTGCCCAGGCGTCCAGGGACGAAGCTCGAAGACGCTGGGGAACCCGGGTCGGCAGCGCTGCGGAGAGCCAGATGGGAATGCCGAGCAGGCTGAGGAGATAGACGAGGGACACGCGAAGATGTCGAGCACGCTCGAACATGAAGTGCAGGTGGAATGCCTCGCGCAGCAGCGAGCCGTCCGGATCCTGCTCTCTGGAAGGTTTGACGACGATGAAGTCTTCCTGCACCTCGGCTTCGAGCTTGCCTTGCGGCCCCTCAAGCCGGGGTCAAATCACAGGGCCGAGTCATCAAGAAGAAATAGAATCCTCCTCGCAAACGCGCGGCGCGGTGCCATGCGCGCGAGCGTCGGGTAGCGGCAACCAGACCGACGTCAGAAGCCCGCTAGGGACACGTCTCGGAGCCGTGTAGACATTCGGTCGCCTGGCAGGATGAGGGGACCGGGTAGATGCCCGACTGGCAGCCGAAGATCCAGGTCCCGCCGTCGGAGGCGAACGGGCAGAGATGTTGCCCGTCGTCGAGCCACACCTTGGCGCCCACCATGGCGCCGAACGTGCGATCGAAGACGTACTCGCTGGTGGGAACGTAGTCGCTGAACGTCTTGGCCTGGACCAGCACCAAGTTGCAGCTCGCGTATTCAAGCACGAGCTCGGTGTGCTCTCCGGGGTTGACGGACTTGCCGCCGTCACTGGCACTCACGAAGTCGTCCATGCGCGTAGGTGTTTCGAGCGCCGGATTCGCGTCGCCACATCGCATCCGTGCGTGTCCGATAACACCGATTGCGTCAACTACGCCCTATACCCGGCATCGGCTCGCCCGTCGCCCGGTGTTTCCATACCTTTTCAGTCCTGTTTCTGGACGAAGAACTTTTTCCAGGAGGGCTCATCGCGCCTATTCGCCACCTCTGCCCAAGCCTAGTCTCCTGGCCGGGGAATTGAAGTCGCATGTCCACTTCTCGAACAGGAAGGATCCACGCATGATTCGCAGGACGACACTCATCTGGTTCATATCGGTAACTGGTTCGACGGCGCTGGGCTTGGGTCGGGCACAAGCGGACACATGGGTGGAGGTCAGCAACACCGAACAGCTCTGTCAGAGCATCGAGTTCCTCAGCGACAGCACGGGCTTTTTGCTTGGTGGATCCATCAAGAAGACAATGGATGGTGGCGTGACCTGGACCGACGTCACGCTGCCCGCGTCGGAGTCCCCGAAGGCCTTCCACTTCTTCGACCTCCAGAACGGGATCGTGATCACCGGCAACCCGGTTTCGTCCCAGACGGTGCAGAAGGTTTGGCGCACGACCGACGGCGGGCAGACCTGGACCGCGACGGGGCAAGAGCTTCCCTTCGGCGCCTCGCTCAACGCGACCATGAAATTCTACTCGGCCACCAACGGCTTTCTGGTCGGGCGGAGCACGGCGACTGGCACGGCTTGCACTTCCACCGGCGCGGCGTGTGACTTCGTCTACAAGACCGCCGATGGCGGCCAGAGCTGGACAGCGCAGGACATGTCCACCTACCCGAAGGGGTTCACCGACGTCCTCTTCCTGAATGATGCCTTGGGATACTCGGGCGGCAGCCAGGGGATCCTTCGCACCACCGACGGGGGAGCGTTGTGGAGTCTGCAACACAAACCCGCCACCGGGATCGCCAGCGCCATCGCGTTCTTCGACACCAACTTCGGCCTCGCGATGAACTCCACGCGCGCCGAATTTCTCTACACCGGCAATGGCGGAACCACCTGGACGGCGACGCAGATAGGGGGCGTCAACAAGACCGCAAATCCCGGCGCGTTCGCATTCCGTGACTCCAGCACCGCCTTCGCGCTGGTCAAAAGCGCCAACAACCAGGGACAGATCTGGCGCACCGCAGACGGCGGCGCGAATTGGACGCAGGACACGCTGCCCTCGAACCTCTCGGTCACGACGACCTACAGCTGCCCCGCCTGGCCCTCGGCCGGGGTTCAATACGCGGTCGGGCTCAAGGTCATGCGGATTGGCACGCCATCGGGTGCGACTGGCGCCGGTGGTGCCGGCGGCGCGTTCGGGACGGGAGGGACGACAGGCGCGGGTGGCGCGACGGGCGCAGGTGGCGCGCTGGACGCGGGTGGCGCGATGGACGCGGGTCAGGCGCTGGACGCCGCTGGGGTGGCGGATGCCGCCCTGATGATCGACGCCGGTGGTGTCGCTGACGCTCCTGGGGCAATTGTCGACGGTGGCATGGTGGATGCCCCCGGAGTAGCCGGAACGGTGGACGCCGCTGGCGTGGTGGCCACCGGTGGGGTGACGAGCACGGGAGGCACAACGGGAGCGGGCGGCGCGACAACCTCGCAGACCACTGGGGGCGCAGGCGGGAAGAGCGGTGGTGGGTGCCAAATCGGAAGTGGAGCGGCCCATGGGACCGCGCCATGGTTGCTGGTGCTGGCCCTGGGCCTGGCGCGATTCTTCAGAATCCGTCGTCAAAGTCACGGCTGACCGCGGTCGGCTGTTTCCACGCCTTCGCGACTTCGGCCTTGGCCAGCGGACCAAGTCCGTATGGAGCATAGGGCGTAGTTGACGTAATCGGTGTTATCGGACACGCTGGGATGCGATTCGGCGACGCGAATCCGGCGCTCGAAACACCTACGCGCCCCGACCTTCTTGGGGATGGGGAAAGGAGCCACGACGATTGCGCGACCTGCCGTGGGGTGTACGATGGGCACATGCTGCGTGGTGTGCGTTGTCGTTGGGTTGCAGTGTCGCTGGCCGCGTTGAGCAGCCTGGTCGCGTGCCACAAGACCAAAGCTCAATCTAGAGCGACTTCGATTTCGGCGACGGCCAAGCCCGCCGTGTTCATGCGTGAGAGCCTGACAGCCACACGCGAGGCCATGGCTGCGGCCTACCGATTATCGCTGGACTCGCGACTGGTCGGTGCCATCCCGCTCGTGGCGGAGCTCCTGGGTGCACCACTTTCCAAGCCGCCCGCGGTGAGTTGGGTGGCGGCGTCCCACGGCTGGGACATTCGAGTCGGGACCGAATCGCTCGGCACCCTCGACGAGCTGTGCGACTTCGGTGCGGCCCATGCCCTCCTGCTGGATTGGGCGAAGAAGCAGCTTGCAGCCCATCCGTTCATGCAGGAGACGCAACCGCTACCCGCATTCGAGCCCGGTTTCGATGAGGCTGCTGTCAAGGCCTTGAGGCATGCAGGCAAGACCTGGCTAGTTCCAGCTCTACGTGGGCGCGCCATCCATGCCATGAGCGGGGCGCTCTTGTCCCTTGCCTTGCAATCGCTCGACGCCACGGGGGAGGCGGATGTCTTGTTGGCAGCGGCGTGGGCAGCGACAGCCCTCGACGAAGCTGCTGGCCATGCCCAGCCGGCACAGAAAATGGTGCTCGCGCTGGTCCTTGGCTACCGACGCGCAGCCCTGCAAGCCGCGGCATGGGTTCCAGACATCGACGCGGTTCGCGCCTACGTGCTTTCCGACAGCAAGAGGCTGCAAGCGCTGGCCGAAGACCCCGGCAGTAATCTGGTCACGCGCTATCTCTGGCTGCGATACCTGCTGCTCAGCGACCTGAGCCAAGAGGCGGAAACCTTCCTCGCAGAGCGCATGGCCGGCACGCGCGGCACCATGCCGGTCGTGCAGGCGCAGGTGATGTGGGGCGACTTTCAAATCCTGCGCAGCCTTGCCTCTTCAGGGCCGGCCGTGGTCTTGCGCTCTGCCATGCGCGATGCCGGCGAGCAATACGCCGCGCGGGCAGCCCAGGCGACGGAAAGCCGTCAGGAAAATCTCATCCTCCGCCATCTGAACGTCAGCACGGGCAAGCTGCTTGCCGCTTTCGACGGGACGCTGGCCGCGCTGTCTTCTGACAAGAACGACCCGACCGTTCCCGCGCTCGCGGCATATTACCGGGCGGCCATGCTGACTGCCCTGCGCGACAAGGGAAACGACTACTTGCACGTGCTGTGCTCGAACAAGGCCGCCGCCGAGTTCGCGCGAACGGTGCGCGACGACAAGGGTAGCCTCGCGGCGACCTTCGCGCCCTGGTTCGACGCCCTCGTGGCGGCGGACGCTGGCCGTCCTGTCACGGGCGAGCTTTTGGCAATTCTTCAGGCCCGGCAAGGGATGGGTGGGCTGGCGCTCATGGACACGTTCAAAACGATCCAAGCAAGGGACCATTGGACCAGGCCCATGATCTATGCGGCAGCGCGTGCCCTGATAGCGCGACTGGATTCGCGCCCCCAACATCGAGAGCTGGCCGGCAGGGTCGCGTACCGGCTGCCCGACCTGCGGCTCTATGAACGGATGGAGCGCAGCTTCGTGGAGGTCGCGCCCGGGGTTTCCCTTTCGTCCCAGGCGAGCTTTGCCGTGTTCGCTGGTGACAAGGCGCTCCTGGAGCAGACGGCGGAGCTGCTGCGGCTTCGACCTTGCGACCGCATCCACGTGGCGGCAACCCGCATGGACCTCGGCCTTCTGCCACCCAAGGCAGCGTTGCGCGAAATGCAAAGCGCGGCACTCGGCGACCGAGCGGGTTCCAAAGGACTCATGTGTCTGATCGAGGTACTGGAAAATGTCGTTGCTGCGAACAAGATCGAATCGTGGCGGCTGTCGGCGAATGAACGCGCAAAGCGTGCCCTGAAAGTGACCCGCGCGATCTCGCGCGACCCGAACGGCGCCATCGTAAGCCTGGCCCGGAGGTGGCTCGCCCACCATCCCGACCCGCGCGGACTGGACGGAGCGGCCGTGCGCGCCAGCCTGACCAGAACCCTTCGCCGCATGGGCAACGCCAAGGAAGCCTTGCTCGCCATCGAGCCTGCTGTTCCCACTGGCCAGAATGCAGCGATGGTCGAGGCAGCCATCGATCACGCCCTCCTCAAACATGCCGACCAAGCCCGTTCATTGATCGCAGCCGCCGCGTCCCGGTATCCCGGCGCCTCCTCTGTCGTGGCCCGAGCCGGCATCGAGTGGCGGCTGGGCGACCCCGTCGAGGCGGCGAGAATCCTCAAGCAAAGTGGTGAGATGGGAAGCAGTTTCGATGGCCAGGTCGGCGCGACCGTCGCCGACGTTTTTGTCAACGATAGGATTCCCGGCCTGAAGACCGCTGTCGCCGAGCTCTTCAAGGCGGGCCTTCGTGATGACACCAAGCAAGCCGTTCTTGACGAGCTTGTCGTGACCGACGTCAAGCGCGCGATCGCGGTCATCGACCAGCTCGCCGAGCCCATCCAGAAGCAGTACGCAGTCACGCGGCACTACGATGCCATTCGGGCTGTGAAAGGAGACGAGGCGGCACAAGCGCTCGGGCGAAAGCTGCTTCGGTCGGCCTCCCCTTCGCTTGCGAAGCTCGTGATTTCCGAGTACGCCGACGAGGCGCCACTTTGGTTCCTCCCGATGCCGCCTGGGCCCCAGGACCGCGACCTGCAGTGGTTGTTGCGCGCTGTCGCGGCACAACGGAATCCACGGTCGGTCTACGTGGACGCGCTCAGGCGGCACTTTGCCAAGCCGAGCCCGGGCAAGGGCCTTGGCGCCGACCGCTACTACGTCCTCGGCCGTCTCGTCATGGGGCTCGAGAGCGAACAGGTCGGCACGTCTCTGGCTGGGACCACGCCCAGCTCCTCGTGCGAGGCCGCGTTCTACCTCGGAATTCGGGCGCAAGGACTGGGCAAGCTCGAAGAAGCGCACGACTGGTACCGTGTCGCGGCCGAGACCTCTTTACCTCGGGAGGCCGAGCACCACTTCGCCCTCGGGCAGCTCACGGTGTGGTCGCGACAGGGGAAGAGCCTCGCTCGGATCGCAAACGAGGCGGCTCGATAACAGGACAGCAAGCCGCCGACACCATCAGGTCCGTGCCGCGCTGAAGACCGATCGGGTGTGATCCGCGCTGGCTGATTCGTTCCGCTGCCAAGGACAGCCATTCCGACTTGTTTCTTGGGCTGGTGGCTTGCCCCCGGTCGACGTAACCTTCGCCCTCATGCTCGCTCTCGGACCGACCACGCCCACCGGTACGGTGGACAGAACGTTTCTGCAACGGCGGATCGGAAACGTCGGGCTGATCCTGACGGTGATCGGGGGAGTCTTCGTCATCATGCGCCTGATTTCGGTGCTCGCCGTGGGGCGCACGGACTACCTGGCTTCGACCTCGATGGTCGCCCACTACGGAGCCGTGACCCTCTCGGCCGCTTGGTGGCTCGTCTGCCGTCGCCGCCTCCTGAACGCACGGACGATCCACACGCTCGAATTCCTGGGCCTGGTTGGCGTGTGCACGCTGTACGCCGTCATGGCCACTGGAATTCCGCAGGCGTTTCGCCCGGAGATGACCATCGTGTTGGCCTTCGGGGCCGGTAGGCACTACAAACGCCATTTTCGAAATGCCTTGGCACGACGCAGAAACGCCGATAATGCCCAATCTGTCAACTACGTCGCGTCGCGCCCTCTA
>Ga0210133_1000614_pt1 | contig 11798 bp, 11 predicted proteins | sample Joice_ThreeSqC_D_2_FD_184874 | JGI IMG/M metagenome (GOLD analysis project Ga0210133, IMG submission 184874) | Wetland microbial communities from San Francisco Bay, California, USA, that impact long-term carbon sequestration - Joice_ThreeSqC_D1... | ecosystem: Environmental > Aquatic > Marine >...
CGAAGGACGCGCTTACGCCAAACGTTTTTCGGTCAATGCTATAACGCGCGATAAACCGTATGATCTGACAAAAGGGACCAAAGGCTCCAGAGTTTTGTACTTTACAGCCAATCCCAACAGCGAATCGGAAGTGGTTTCCGTATTTCTGAATCCGCGCTGCAAAGCCCGCAATAAAACCTTTGACTTTGATTTTGAATCACTGGCAATAAAAGGACGCAGTTCCCAGGGAAATACCATAACAAAATGGCCGGTGCGCAAAGTATCGCAAAAAGAAGCAGGACAATCCACACTTGGTGGTTTGGAAATCTGGTATGATGCATCGGTGGGCCGTTTAAATACAGACAGCCGCGGAGCGTTTTTGGGCAGTTTTGATAACGGTGATAAAATCCTGGTAATCTTTAAATCGGGTAGCCTGGAATTAACCGGCTATGATCTTTCCAATCATTATGATCATGAACGGATCCTGCTTATCCAAAAATATAATCCGGATACCATTATTACAGCGGTCCATTACGATGCGGAGGCCGGGCATTTTTATGTAAAACGCTTCCAGGTGGAATCTGAAGTTGTGGGTCGTGTTTATCAATTTTGTGCGGAAAGTAAAGGCAGTTTTCCCGCACTTATTTCAACGGAAGATAATCCCAAAGCCGAGATGAAATATGTGTACGGTAAGCAAAAAGAACGGCGCGCCGAGCATATTTATTTAAAAGAGCTGGTTGATGTAAAAGGCTGGAAAGCACGCGGCAACCGTTTGAGTACTTACAACGTGATTGATGTAAAACCGGTTACAGTTGACGGTCCGGAAATAATCATCGCGCATGAAGAGCAAAAAGATTTGTTTGATTGACCTCCCCTGTTTCCTCGCCTCAGCGAGTCGCCGAGGTGACCCTCCTTGGTAAGGAGGGGACGGAAGAGGTGGTCGTTCCTACATCGAATCAATTTCTGCTTTTACAACCGGGTAACGAATAATGGTCGCATATTCTTCAGGATCACCCGTACCAAACATACCTGTACTTTTCAGGTACTCTTCCTCATGATCTCCATTCACTATAAAACCATGCCGGGCAATATATTCTTTCAGCAGGTTAACGGTCGATTCCTCCTTGTCATAAGGACCAATGTGCAGAATTTCAGCAACCATGCCATAATGCCATACTTCCAGGCTGGCGCTTAAACCGTTTGTCTGATCATACTCCGGAAGCTGGGTAATTGTTTTGGGTATGGCCAGGGCGTATAAACCAATCCATTGATCTTTGGGGGTTTCCAGGGAAATCGGCCAGCGGGCACGCGGCACAGGCATGGTAAAACTTTTTTCGGTTTCTTCCATTTTATAGTAGATTTCAAACAACAATCCAAAAGCGCCCGGAGCAACATAGTTCGGATCACCCTGAGCTTTTACAACCAGCATATTTTGATCCGGCTTTTCCGTAATCTGAGGATGTTTGAGATGTTCATATAGGGAAATATCCGGTCCCTGCATAAAAAAATATAAACCGGTAACAATTACTAAAATAATTACTATTACAACACCACCGGCGATGATGAAAAACTTTTTCATTTTTACCTCGCTTTTATAGAAAATATGTGTGATGAAAGGATCGTAAAGATGTGTTGCTGAAATTTACAAACAGGAAAATATTTTAACAAAATATCTTTTAGCAAAATTGTTTTACTAAAATAAATTAAACATGACAAAAGCATGAACTATTTTTTTATTTTATAAGTTTTTGGTATGTTGCGATCCGAAGATCAGCTATATATTCTTTTTTTAATCATGTAAGATTGTTACCATTTAAGATTTTTCGCTATTAAAAAAGGTACTTATTTGAATTTACAATCCAGCCAAAACTAAAATGAAAAGCATACAAAAATTAAATTGGGGTATTATGGGCGCCGGAATCATCGCCCACAAAATGGCTGATGCCCTCAAAATAACCCCGGGCTGTATACTAAATGCCATAGCCTCCAAAACACCTGCCAAAGCAAAAACCTTTGCCAATATACACCGTGTACCTAATGTCTTTAGTTATGAGGAGATTGTCAGCAGCCAGGAAATAGATATTGTTTATGTAGCCACAACCCATAATTTTCACTTTGAAAATGCCAGGCTGGCCTTAGAACATAACAAGCATGTTTTAATCGAAAAACCCTTTGTAGTCAATGCAAAAGAAGCACAGGAACTTGTACGCATAGCGCGGAAAAAGAAACTTTTTTTGATGGAAGCCATCTGGACCCGGTTTCTGCCAAGTGTTATACTTTTAAAAAGCAAAATTCAAAACAAGGAGATCGGCACTGTAAAGCAATTTAATATTTCCTTTGGTGTGTTTGTCAGCCCCGAGTATGAAAAAAGACTCAAGGACCCGGCATTAGCAGGAGGCGTTACTTTAGATCTGGGTATTTACCCAATTTCCTTTGTTTGCTATTTACTTGAAGAAGTTCCGATACATATTAAATCCATGACGCATTTCAGTGAACAGGGCGTCGATGAAACAGCCAATTATGTGTTTGAGTTTCCATCCGGTTGTTTAGCAAATATATGTACAAGCTATAATCTGAAAATGAAAAATGAGGCACATATTTATGGCACGAAAGGATTTATCGAATTCCCTCAATTTTCAACAGGAGAGCGATTTTTTGTTCATAAACATGAAGGTACAAATGAAATAATAAACACTACGGAAATACTTGAGAAAAATAATGAAAACGGATTTATTTACCAGGTGGAAGAAGTAATCAACTGTATTCATCAGGGCCGGCTGGAAAGCACGATTATATCTTTGGATGAAACTATAGCCATCATGGAAATCATGGATAAAATGCGCGAAGAGTGGGGATTTACGTATCCATTTGAATAATTTATTGGATAGCTATATTTAAGATTTTAATAACTTTACGGTTATATTTAAACATAAACAATTAAACAAAATTCATTGCGAAACGAATCCCATTTTGCTATTATTCAGGAATAATAGTCAGCTCAAATCTCTTTTATATTCTTTAATAAATCTACACTCCTCACATGGAACTGGTGAATTGACCGTAATGGTCAGCTGTTTCACAGGATGCGATAACATTATTTTTAGCTATTAAAAACCGGAGGTATAAAATGCCTGTTCCAATAAACCGCGATCTAAGATTGCCGGATTCTGAATATTTTCCAAGCCGTGATCCCAAGACCGGTATTTGTATTCATCACACTGTTGGTGGCTCGGTTCGCTCAACTTTTAATTGGTGGCTGGCTGATAAAGCAACTGTTGGTACGGCTTATCTTATTGCCCGCGATGGTACCGTACATGAAGTTTTTGATCCTAATTGCTGGGCCTGGCAGTTTGGTCTTAAGTGGCAGCGTGAACAAAAAATCGCATTTGAAAAACGCTTTATCGGGATTGAAATTGCCAGCGAAGGCGGATTGATTGAAAGCGAGGGTAAATTGTATTGTTTCGATCGCATCTCCGACCGCACAGAAAAAAATCGTATTGAAGCCCTGGATTATGGCAAAGATTTTCGCGGCTACCGTTATTTTGATAAATATGAGCCGGCCCAGGTTGATTCGCTTACTCAATTGATAAATGATTTATGCGGCCAGTTTAATATTCCCAAAACCACGCCCAACGATCATTATAAATTTTATGGTGAGGAACTAAAAGATTTTAAGGGGATAATCGGCCATACAATGGTAAGACTGGATAAAAGCGATCCGGCACCGGATCAAACCATGTGGGATACCCTTAAAAATACATGCGCTTTGCAGCTTGTTGATCCAAATCAAGTGTCTGCCCCACCAGATCAGGAGGAATTAAATATGGACGAGCTTTTTGAGCACAATATTCAGCAGATAAATATTATGAATGTCGCAGCCGGAAGTATGGTTAAAGGCTTGATTATGGAGCTTGAGCGCAGTAACAGGGATACCTACATCAAATTAAAAAACCCTGTTGCCGGCGGGCATAAAGTAAATTACGATTTTGTAAAAGGTGATCCCGGTCTTGTTTTCCGGGTTGCTAATGCCTTTGGATTTAAGACCGTAACAGCCGATACCTTAGAGGTGCGTAATGCTTAAATGGCTGGTAGTACTCGTTGCTGTTTTTGCCGTGGTTTTCTCTTTTTTTGGCGGCTTATGGCTAAACAAGGATAAAATCCACCAGGCTGAACTGGAAATGCAGAAATTGCGCTATATGAAAGATTCCCTGCAAACGGAGGTTAAGTTTCGTGATTCCCTGCAGGTGCAGTTAAAAAGTGAAGTAAGAGCAACAAAAAACGAAGCGGACGCCCTGCGCGACCAGGTAAATCTGTTAGAAGAAAGCCGCAAGGAAGAGCAGCTTTCTGTAAGACGCCTGCGTAAAAAAGAAGATTTACAGGCACGATTGCGTCAAACTTTCCCGGAGATGGCTGAATCGGATTGGGGCGTAACGGAAGTAAGAAATGAAGAATTCGGTGTTAGCCTGGAATATCTGCTGGTGCCTTTATGGTTCAGTGAAACGTTTATAATCGATCATCAAAATGCCATTTCCTGGAAAAACCAAAAAGACAAATTGCTGGTTGTGGATTCATTAAATGTTTATATAATCACCCTGCAGGATTCTATTTATACGCTTGAAAAACTCAATCGCCAGGCCTATGAGAAGGGTTTTGATGTTGCCTTTACAAAATATGATTCGCTAAATAAAGAATATATAAGTGAACTTAAAAAAGGCAAAATTAACTGGGGCTGGCAGGCTGCCGGAATACTTGGTGGTGGTGTTGTGGGTTACCTGGTTGGCAAAAAATAATAGAATGGAATATGCATGGATTCAAAAATTGAAGCATTCAAAAATCTGCTTGAACGGGATTTAAAAAAACTAAAAGAAGAAATTGCTGCTTATCCATCCCAGGAAAGTTTATGGATTACCGGGCGGCATATTTCAAATTCAGCGGGAAATTTGTGCCTGCATTTGTGTGGAAATCTGCAGCATTATATTGGAGCCGTTTTGGGAAATAGCGGTTATATACGCAAGCGTGAAAAAGAGTTTTCTGATAAAAATGTTGCCCGGGAAGAATTATTAAAAATGCTGGATGAAACCCGGAATATTGTTCAAAAAACATTTGCCGGTCTGGATAGTTCGATTCTTGATAAAACCTACCCTCAAAATGTTTTTGGCTACGAAATGAGTACGCATTATTTTTTTATCCACCTTCAGGGTCACTTTAATTACCATCTCGGACAAATTAATTATCACCGCCGTTTATTAGCCTAATGTGAGTTCGACCTCAGGAAAATATCAGTCTTCGACATACTCACGACTAATCCCATTTTTACAAAAATCGTCATGGTGAGACTTCGGCTTGTCGCACCATGACATATAAACAAAAAATCTTAAGTAGAGCACAGGTTAGCATAAAAAACAATTTTGTCTGGACAGTACTCGTTGCGTTAGTTATATTCATGGTAAATCTTTCACGAGACTGTCATGAAAATTCTGAAATATACATTTTTACTGTTTTTACTGAGCTCCCCATTTTTTTTGAATGCACAGGCGGGCATAACTGCGGTTCCTTTTGTATTAATTGGTCCGTCACCACAATCTGGCGGAAACGCAGGAGCAAACAGCGTTTTGCCAACAAATGATGCCTTTGGTTTTTACTATAATCCGGCTCAGTTGGGACATTTTAGTGCTGAAAATAATTTTGCTGTTCATTTTTATCCACAGCGTCAAACCTGGTTACCGCAATTTAATTTTTCTGATTTGTATTTTCAAAGCACAGCGATTGTCCTGGGTTATCAATTTCCGGAAACGCTCAAAGAATATAATTTTTCAATTGGATTTGGTTATCAAAAAGCACTTTTAAACCTCGGTGAAAACATTGCAGTTAATAATGATGGGGTTGAATATGCCCGCTTTGATTCGAAAGAATATTACCATGCTTTCTCTGTTGGTTTACACTTTGAGTATTTTGCGAAAATTGATTTTGGATTTACATATAAAAGCATCACATCAAAGCTAGCCCCCAAAATTATAAATATAGGTACTGAAACTACAAATGGCACTGCTAGTGCATCCGCCATCGATTTTGGATTTATTGTTACGGTTCCAATATTAAAGAGTCACATTGAGGATGTTGAGAGCGCTCTATATATAACTGATAATGTCAGCCCTTATTTAAATTTCCATACAGGTATAGCTTATGCGAATATAGGAAATAAAATTAAGTACATCGAAAACCAGTCTGATCCGCTGCCGAAAGAATTCCGCGGTGGCATTGGATTTTCTTCCGGGATAACTCAATCGATAAATTCAACAGGGTTAAATCTTTTAAATTTTGAATTGGGTCGACAGGTTAATGATCTGTTAATAAAAAGACCCGGTCCTCATAAGGATTATGAAAATTGGCCAAGTGACGTAAAATTCTTTGAGCATTTAATTGAAGGCAAATCCAACGACTGGGTAACAGTTCATACAACCCTGCGTGTCGATTTTATGGAATTTTTTGGTATTGGCTGGCACAGCTTTGAAGGCGGTGGTTTTAATCGTCTTGTTAAAAATGAATCCATGTACATAAGCAGTAAAGGTCTTTTAAAATTTATCTTTGAAAATTCTGATGACAGCGGTTTAGAGTTTTGGCTAAAAAATATTGATATTCGTTATTCACAGACAACAATCAAAGATAGGCATAATCATGAAATAAGTCCCTTGCATGGTACAAAGTATAAAGGGATATCAATTTCTATTTCAGGAATTCAGGATTTAATATTGTAGATTATTGCGGGATTAGCTCTTTAATTTTTTTAGCGCTTTTTCGTCCATGATAGGCCTGCAAGGGTCCAAATAAAAAATATGTCATACCAGAAAATCCAACCATCCGGGGAGGCAGCACAGCCGCCAAAATTATCGATAACAAACAAACTGATGCATAGATAATCATAGACCACATGCTGTTTTTTGTCAAGAGTATTTCCATGGCATTTAAATCCAGCACATCTTTTTTCCTGAATGCATGCAGGTAAAGTAAAAAATACAGGCTGAAAATTATAAACAATCCGGTTGAATAAATCAGCATTAAGGTTCCGCTTTTGGCGCCATCCATATTTGCAACACCCGCAGCAGTTTCCACACCAAGAATTGAATTTACCAATAATGTAAATAAAAATTTAAGCGGGTATATATAAAAAAGGATGACAAAAAGCAGGGCTGAATTTAAAAATAAGGTATACAATGTTTGCAAACCGTAACGTCTGAAAAACAGATAGTGGTAGTACCATAGTAATATGAGCATGGCAAAGGAAATTGAGAACGAAAAAAATCCGCGCATAGCCAGAACCAAATCATCGAAGGATTGCGGCACTTCCAGTGAGACGACAAGGAGGGTTATTGCAAAGGCAAAAACCGCATCACTAAAACCTTCCAGCCGGGAAATATCTTCACCACGCCAGTTAAAATATTTGTCAATGCGCGATCTGCTCTTTTGTGGTTTGGTCATCTAAAAAGTCTGTGTTAATTTCGTATGATACTCATCAGAATATATTTTTTATCATCTGTAAAAATATCAGGATTTACAATATCCAGGTTTTTTCTGATCTTTCTGTCGAGTTCATTTATAATATCTTCAGCAAAAAAATGTTTGCCCGGATGCTTTGTTTTTAATTTGTCTATCAAAAAATTAAAAACCGGCAGTCCAATCTCGTTTGCCCACAGGTAGATGTACTCGAGAGTTGGACGAATATTTATTGTAATATCCTGAGAATAAATAATTTTTAGATTATTTATATCGAGCTGAAGCAGAAAATCATCCCAATGATGGCCTGATTTTTCATGAGCTTCACCCAAACGGAAATAATCAACTACAATCCACCGCCCTTCGGGTTTTAAAATAGCCAAAACATTTTCGATGGCCTTTTCCAGGTTTATATATTGTAAAGACTCAGAGTGAATGACGGTATCAAAATAATGATGATACTCACCAGTCTGCATTTTTTGAAATTTTGCTTTTATCAGATTTGCAAGAGGATGCTTTGTTTTTATATAATCAATCTGAACACGATCGGGTGTTAGCCCGGTAACAGTAAGTCCTTTTTGTAAAAGCATAGCAATAAGGCCTCCCATTCCGCAGCCTACATCCAAAACAGTTCCATTCTTAATTTTAACCTGATCTAAAATAAGCTCCGCATAACGGATTTGCCCCTGGCGGATGTCATTTAGACTGATTTTGTCCGGAGGCATTTCAGGGTTATCAAAATAAGCATAATGCAGAAATCCTGTACCAAGAATTTTATCGTATAATTTTAATTGTGGATCCTCAATGGCCCGGGAAACATTATTTTTTTGCCTAGAAATAAAGTAGGCTTTAAACCAGTTTGCCGGCCAGAGAATTTTTAATATGAAATTTTTGAGCATTTGTTAATAAAATATTTTTAATTGGCCGTTAGAGTTAACCAAAATTTGTATAATAATCAAACCAAAAATCTCCTGAATATTTAAATAATCTGATTTCAGTTGACAAACGGATTATGTTTGTATAAATTTCCCCGCTATGATAAACACAGTATTGGAGAAATAAATGGCCATCACAACTCTCGATTTGAGAACGATGCATGAAAAAAATCTGAATATTTATGAAGCATGTTTGCTTATTTCGGCACGTGCGCGTCAAATAAATGCCGAACGTTTGGAACAGAAGAAAGAGAACGAAATATTAAGTGATATGGATATGTACGATGAGGCCGATATTTATGACCGCGAATTAATGGAAGATATGAAATTTGAAAAAGAGATCAATCCTACAGTTGTAGCACAGGATGAATTCTTTGATAACAAAATTCAGGCTTACTATCCTGAAAAAAAAGAAGAATTAGAAGAACCGGAATAGGTTTTCTTTTAAAAGAAACCACCATATATACAGCTCTATATTTTCTCTAAATAAAATTGACACATTGCTCAATTTATTTTATTTTTTCGCAAACACATTAAACCACACCTGAGGAGATTTTAATGAAAATCAAAGAGAAGATTGATAATCATGTCGCCATACTTACACTTGCAGGTAAAATGATGGGCGGACCGGAAACCCAGGCAGTGCATGATCATATTAAAAGTTTGATTACAGACGGAATTAAGAATGTGGTGATTGACCTTGGTGATGTTAAATGGATGAATAGTTCAGGCATGGGTGTTTTAATGGCCAGTATGCCAACCTTAAAGAACGCAGAAGGCAAATTGGCCCTTGCCAGAGTAACAGAAAAAGTTCAGAGTTTATTAATAATTACTCAACTGATAAAAGTTTTTACGACATTCGAAACGGTGGAACGAGCTGTTTCATCTTTTGAATAACAGAAAAATTTCTTTTTGGTAAGGGATTGAGTGTTTATTGCTCAATCCCTTTTTTTTATTCAAATTATTGTGTATAAACATTTTTTGACGAATAAGCTTGTATGATTATTATGGTTACATTTTAACAGGGATTGTTTACTATGGATGTTCCCAACGATGTTTCGAGTTTGAAAAAACTGCTGGAAAGAAAAAACATCGAAATGAATTCAATCCAGCATATTGGAAGAGCTTTAAGTTCTGAGCTTAAAATAGAACGGCTCTTAATGCTGGTAATCGAAGAAGTTAATAAACTGATGGATGCCGAGCGGGGAACATTTTATATTGTGGACCAGGAAAAAGGTGAATTATGGTCCAAGGTTGCACAAAAAGCCGAAGTTCTGGAAATCCGCTTAAAAATTGGTGTTGGCATCGCCGGCCACGTTGCCCAAACCGGTGACATAATCAACATACCGGATGCCTATAAAGATCCTCGCTTTAACCCCGAAATTGATAAAAAAACCGGATATACCACACGCAGTATTTTATGCATGCCCATCTTTCAGGCCTCGAATGATCCAAATAAAACACGCAATATAATAGGGGTTTTACAGATACTCAATAAACGCAACGGCGTATTTGAAAACAATGATGAAGAACTCTTAGCAAGCATAGCTTCCCAAATAGCCATTTCAATCAATAACTCCAACCTCTATTCTCAGCTTGAGAAAAAAGTAAACGAACTTGACTTCTTGTTTGATACCGAGCGCGAACTTAATAAGGCCTATGACCTGGATGAATTGCTTAATATACTTATTAATAAAATTTGCGATTCAATACATGCCGAAGCTGCATTGATTACACTGCGTGATCCCAAAACACTTGAATTTAATAAGCGTGTCGTTAAAAATATCAATGAATCTAAACTTCATTTAATACAATTTTCCGGTCATTCCGGAATAGTTGGCCAGGTTGTGCAAAGCGGTGAGTATTATTTTACCAACAATGTTGAGAGTGATCCGTTTTTTAAACAAACGTTTGCAGAAAAAATCGATTTGGATATCAGGCATCTTGCCTGTGTTCCCTTGAAAATTGATAACAATGTAATAGGGATTCTGGAGGTTTTTAATAAATCCGAAGAAAATGATTATTTTAGTTCTAACGACATGCGTTTGCTAAGTTCATTGGGCAGCCAAATTTCCAGAACCATAGAGACATTTCGTTTAAAAGAAGAAAAAATCAAAGCTGACCGCTTGTCATCAATAGGAAACATGATGAGTGCTATTGTTCACGATTTGCGCACACCAATGAATAATATTTATGGATTTGTAGATTTAATCAGCGAGGAAAAAGAGGAAGAGGTACGCAAGGAATATGCCGAAATTGTGATTCAGCAAATCAAATTCCTGACAAATATGACCACAGATGTTTTAGATTTTGCCAAAGGGAAATCCAGCGTATTGCCTGTAAAATGTGCAGTTAATAAAATACTGGATGACTTTGCCCGCTTTTTTGCGGCAGATATAGAAAAAAAAGGATTTGTTTTTGAACATGCCTGTAATGTTTCCAGCATGATTTATGTAGACCCGGAAAGAATTCAACGCATATTTATGAACATAATGAAAAATGCCCTGGAAGCAATGCAGCCCGGCGGCAAGTTTTCCATTGTTGCCAATAAGGAAAACAAGGAAATTGTTTTTCTGCTATCAGATACCGGACCGGGCATTCCCGATGAAATAAAACAAACATTATTTGACTCTTTTGTTACTAGCGGAAAAGAAGGCGGCACCGGTCTGGGGCTGGCCATTGTAAAAAAATTAATTGAAGAACAAAAAGGGCGCATCGAAGTTGAATCCGAAGTTAACAAAGGAACAACTTTCAAAATCTACTTTCCACAGTTAAATTAAGACCAACACCTGATTTATAATTTTATCACGGTATTATATTCATGCAAAAAATGGCATTTATTTCCGACCCGGTTTATTGGGATCATTTACCCGAAAGTCCAATCCCGGAACGGCCTGAAAGACTTAGTGCAATTGAAAAAGCACTGAAAAATAAAAACCTGTGGTCTCAATTAACTCATTACTCTCCCCGGCATGCTACAAAAGATGATTTATTACTGGTTCACAAAAAAGAGCTGGTTGATTTTAACTTAGCTCAGGACGGTAAAAAATGGGCACAACTGGAAGAAGATACCATTTTAAGTCAGCACTCAATTAAGGCAGCGCTAAAAGCTGCTGGTGCAGGGCTGGATGCGGTGGATTTAATATTTAAAAATGAAAATTTCAAAAAAGTTTTTGCCGCCGTACGTCCTCCGGGGCACCATGCGGAATGGAACAGATCGATGGGATTTTGTGTTTTTAACAATGTGGCCATTGCGGCTGCCTATGCAATTAAAAATCAATTTGTAAAAAAAGCTTTGATAATTGACTGGGATGTGCATCATGGAAACGGTATACAGGACATTTTTTACAGCAGGAATGATGTCTATTATCTCAGTCTTCATCAACACCCCTT
>Ga0210133_1000615_pt1 | contig 11791 bp, 13 predicted proteins | sample Joice_ThreeSqC_D_2_FD_184874 | JGI IMG/M metagenome (GOLD analysis project Ga0210133, IMG submission 184874) | Wetland microbial communities from San Francisco Bay, California, USA, that impact long-term carbon sequestration - Joice_ThreeSqC_D1... | ecosystem: Environmental > Aquatic > Marine >...
GGTTACGATTATTACTCCGATGAAACATTAAATCTGAATGATTGGGCGTGGAGTTACGGTGCAGGCTTTGGCGTAAAGTTTTTGACTTCGGGCGATCCGTATTTTAATCCCGGCTCAATTTACCTTGATATAAAAATCCGTTATCTTCTAAGCACACCGACAACATATCTCGATAAGAATTCTATTGAATATTATTATGATGAGGTTTATTACTCGGTTAACAAATCAAAGACCGATATGATCACCGCATCATTAGGCGTCTTTGTTTATTTCTAAAGTCATTCCTTTCAAAACGATTTCCCTCCTTCCATCATAAATATTTACATCCTTACTTATTTCTTTTACTTTTTGTAACAAACAATTAAAGCATTTCGTCATTAGAAACAGATGTTGGAACAATCAAAATTCGATTACCTGGTTCAGCGGTATAAGAATAAAATCTTTAATTACGCTCTCTACATGATGCACAATGAAATGGATGCGGAAGACATTGCCCAGGAAGTTATGATTAGGACCTGGCAGAATATAGATAAGTTTAATTTTTATGCCGCAAATGCATGGATGATGAGAACGACTCATAATCTTTGTATAGATTATCTTCGCAGGAACAAACTGCAGTTTCAGCGCGAGATTTCGATCGATGATAATTTATCTGAAAAAATTGAAGACAAACAATACGGTACGATGCCGGAAAAAAAATTATCACAGAACATTCTAAATGAAAAAATTAAACATGCAGTTGAGAATTTACCGGAAAGATTGAAAAGTCCGTTCGTTCTTTATGAACTGCAAGGATTCAAATACAAGGAAATAAGTAAAATTTTAGATAGTCCGTTAAACAGTGTTAAGGTAAACATCTTAAGAGCAAGGAAACAACTTCAAAAGGATTTAAAAGTTTATGCAAGTGAAGAACTCAAATAATATCGATGAAAGGCTGTACGACAAGATCGTAGCCGTTGCTTATAATGATGCTTCCCTGCTTGATAGTTTTTTGATTAACCGGCTTGCGAAGAAAAATCCTGAGGTAAAAAGAATATTAAATGAATTTAAGGAAACTGCAAATGCCGTCCGTAGTATTCAGCCATATGATTTACCTGCATCTGTTATTGATTCGGTTAAGAACCGGATTGGTAACAGTAATAGAAAAAGTTTGCTTGGAAACTTTATTTATCCGGGAATAGCTGCACGACCATTACTTTCTACAAGCATTGTGGGGTTGATCATTCTTGGTTTATCGGCGTTATTGTTTTTCAATCAGCCGAAGCCTGAAAAGCAATACACAAAAACTGAAATAGCACTTGCACAAAAACAGCTTGAAGAATCGCTGGCAATTGTAAACAGGGTTTTCAGAAAAGCGGAAAAACAATTTGATAAAAAGGTTGTTCCAAACATCATCAACAAAAACACAGACAAAGGGTTTGATTTAATTAACGATTTACTCATAGGAGGATAAAATGAAAAACATAAAATATATGATTGCTGCAGTTGTAATTATTTTTGCAGCACAATTACATTCACAATCGGGGGATGTTACAAAAGAACCGGGCTATGTTGATTTCGGTGATTTCACCTCACTGGAAAAATCAACCGGCGTTACCGAGGTAGAGCTTGGGGAAGATGTTCTCTCTGTTCTTGCTTCCATTTCCAGCGATGAGGATCCGAACATTATGTCGATTCTTAACGGACTTAAGCTTGTTAAAGCAAATGTTTATGAGATCGATGACAAGAATAAAGAACTGTTAAAGAAAAAAATAAACGATGTGGATACAAAGCTATCCGGTACCGACTGGAAACGGATTGTTCGAACAAAAAGCGAAAAAGAAAATGCAAATGTTTACATCAAACTGAACAACAATAAAAAGATTATAGGATTAGTTGTTACAAGTTTTGAAGACGGTGATGAAGCTGCCTTTGTAAATATCGTCGGCACTATAGATCTTGCGACGATCGGAAAGCTTGGTAAGAAATTTAACATTCCCTCTCTTAACGATATTGACGGAAAGAATTCGGGTGAGAAATGAAACGAAAAAATCCAACAATAATATTTATTGCCCCAATACTGTTATTGTTTCTTACAGGATGTATCGGGGTAAACAGGCAGTTCTCCGAAGTTAAAGAAAAGATCTTGGGTGAACTTGATTCCGATTACAAAACACAATTTCAGTTTTCTGTCGGTCCGACTTTAATACATGTTTCAAGCTGGTTAGTGGATCTTTCCGCAGATGAGGAATATGTTGATGATATGATGCGTGAAATTTCGAGTGTTCAGATCGGCATCTATGAAAAAGTAAGTGAGTATAAGGACAATCTTAATTTCAACACACTTAGATCCGTAGATGAACACATGAGAGATAATGGCTGGAAATATATCGTACGTTCTGCAGATCACGATGAACTGACTGCCGTATATCTAAGCAATGATCCGGATGAAGTTTTGAAAAAAATGTATGTGATAAGCTTGGAAGACGAGAAGCTAGTAATTGTGGAGGTAAATGGTAATCTACAAAAAGTTATTTCTTATGCATTAAAGGAAAAAAGCTTTAAGATTAATAGTAATCTGTAAAACAGAAATTGTTACTATCTTAAAATAGTTTCCATCATCTACTAAATCCCTTCCATGCTTTTTTTAAGAAGCCGGAAGGGATTTTTAATTTTATCAGTCCAAATCTTCTTTATTCCAAACATTTCCTTACCTTGCTATATATTCCGGAATCCATTAGATTGAAATAACAATACTGTTATAAAGATAAATTCCTATAAAAGATTAAATGCCTATGAAAACCGTATTTAAGATCAAATCGAATGATATTGGATTACTGGCGATTAGAATTGCTATTGGGGTACTTCTTCCATTTCATGGAATTGCGAAACTTATTAAAGGTATAGATTGGCTTAATGGTTTACTTGCCGGGATCGGCTTACCAACATTTATTAAGTACGGTGTGTTTATAGGAGAGATTATTGCCCCGGTTTTATTACTAATTGGATTCAGAACTAGAATTGCAGCAATGTTTGTTTGTATAAACATGTTTATGGCTGTTTTACTTGCTCACCGGAATGAAATTTTTACAATAAAACCGTCTGGAGCTTATTCAATAGAACTCGATGCTCTCTATTTTCTTGGTGCACTTGCTTTGGTTTTTATGGGCGGAGGAAGATACAGTGTTTCAAATAAAAATAAATGGGATTAAAAGTCTTTCTTTACAAAATTGAAAGGAGTATCCATTATGCCCGTAAAACCTATACCGGATAACATACCAAGAGTCTCACCTTATCTTATCGTTAAGGATGTTAGAAAAACTATGAATTTTCTTCAGGATGTATTTAACGCGGAATTGGATGAACAAATGTTTCTTCCCGATGGATCAATAAATCACGGTTCCGTGAAAATCGGCGATTCATTGATAATGATTGGCAAAGCCTCCGAAAATCATCCTCCGCAATCGGTAATGCTATACATCTATGTTAATGACACAGATGCAACTTATAAATGCGCACTTGAAAAAGGAGCGACCTCGGTAATGGAACCTTCGGATCAATTTTACGGCGACAGGAATGCGGGCGTGAAAGATTCGGACGGCATTAGCTGGTGGATTGCAACACATATCGAAGATGTTTCCAAAGAAGAATTGCAAAAGAGGAATGAAAAAAGAGCTAAAACCCAGCAATAATCTCAATCGAATTTAAATTAAGCAGAGTTTGTACACATAAATTCAAAGATCAAATTATTATGAACAATTACTTTACCGGACAAATCTTTTTGCTTTTTGTATTAGCAATTTTAGTGACGGTAAATTCTAATGCTCAATCATACGTGCCGGAGAAGAACAACGAAAAAGTCATCGTTAGTCCAGAAGTTGAAATGAGGGCTTATGCATTTAATCTAAAAGATGTTCGTCTACTCGATGGCAGTCCTTTCAAAAATGCGATGGAGAAAGATGCCGCTTACCTTTTACTATTAGATCCTGACCGTCTGCTTAATCGTTTTTATAAGAACGCAGGATTACCCACAAAAGGAGAAGTCTATGGCGGATGGGAAAGCGAAGGACTTTCGGGGCATACCCTCGGGCATTACATGTCTGCATGCTCTATGATGTTCGTCTCTACGGGAAATAATGAGTTTAAAAACCGGGTTGATTACATTGTAAGCGAAATAGCTAAATGCCAGGATGCAAGAGGTACCGGGTACGTTGGAGCAATACCTAATGAGGATTCTATTTTCGGAAAGGTAGCAAGAGGAGAGATCAAGTCATCCGGATTTGAATTAAACGGTGGCTGGAGTCCCTGGTATACTGTTCATAAAGTAATGGCTGGATTATCAGATGCTTATTTATACTGCAGCAATGAACAAGCTTTGCAGGTTGTAACAGCTATGGCAGACTGGATCGACAACAATTTAAAGACCTTAACACCGGAACAAATTCAACAAATGTTGAAATGTGAATTCGGCGGGATGAATGATGTGCTGGCAAATATTTATTCGTTTACGGGAAACAAAAAATATCTCGAACTGTCATACAAATTCTTTGATGATTTTGTTATGGAACCTTTATCGGAAAAAATAGACCCGATGCCCGGTAAGCACTCTAACACAAACATTCCCAAAACAATCGGTAGTGCAAGACAGTATGAATTATTCGGCAGAGAAAAAGATAAAACCATAGCTTCATTTTTCTTGCAAGCTATGGTTCATAACCACAGCTATGTAACGGGAGGTAACAGCAATTACGAATACTGCGGTGAATCCGGAAAACTAAACAATCGATTGAGCGATAACACTTGTGAAACTTGTAACACATATAATATGCTCAAGCTTACAAGACATTTGTTTTGCCTGGAACCAAACAGTGAATACGCCGATTATTACGAACGAGCGCTGTACAATCATATACTTGCTTCTCAAAATCCTGAAACCGGAATGATGTGTTACTTCGTACCTTTACGCATGGGAACACAAAAAGCCTTCAGCGATTCTTTTAATACATTCACTTGCTGCGTCGGAACAGGAATGGAGAATCATTCAAAGTATACCGAAAGCATTTATTACGAAGGAGAGGGCGGAAACTTATTCATAAATCTTTTTATACCTTCAGAACTAAATTGGAGAGAAAAAGGTGTATCTATAAAACAAAAAACCGATTTCCCCGAGAGTGATCATACAAACATAACGGTCAATACAAAATCACCTGTTAGCTTCACTATGAAAATCCGTTATCCATGGTGGGCTAAAAATGGAGTTCATATTAAAGTGAACAACAAAGAGTACTCTGCTTCAAAAGATGAAAATGGTTATTTATTCATTAACAAAAACTGGGAAAACAATGACAAAGTGGATATTACATTTCCGATGAGCTTGTACACCGAAAGTATGCCCGATAATGAAAACCGGAGTGCATTTTTATACGGACCGATTGTACTGGCAGGACAACTCGGAACACAAATGCCCGATCCCATTTATGGTGTGCCGGTTTTAGTGACTGATAATAAAAACATAAACGATTGGTTGAAACTTGTTGATGATAATTCTCTTTCATTTGAGTTAACTGATGTTGTTAAACCGTTTAAAAAACTTCTACTCATTCCTTTTTACAAAACATATGAACAATATTACAGTGTTTATTGGGATTTTTTAACAATTGATCAATGGAATGATCGCCGGAAAGAATATACGCTGGAAAAGGAACGGGTGGAAAAGATTGAAGAAAGAACTATTGATTATTTACCTGTTGGTGAGGAACAACCCGAACTCGATCACAACCTTCAGGCTAGTGAAAGATCTTATGTTGATGAAGCTCTTGGTAGAAAAGGAAGAGAAGCAAGAAGAGATAATTTCTTTTCCTTTGAAATGAACGTACGACAGAACGAGAGTAATGTACTCCTGCTTACATACATTGGCGATGATAAAGATCGTAAATTCGATTTGTTAATTGATGGAGCAAAGATTGCAACTGTTGATTGGAAAGGCGGCGAAACCGGCAGATTCTACGATGAGGAATATTCAATCCCGGCAGAGTCTACAAAAAATAAACACAGGGTAACTATACGTATTGAAGCCAATTACGGAAAAACTGCAGGCAGAATATTCGGATGCCGGACATTAAGAATGTTGTAGAACTTTGCTGAAATTATTCTAACTTCTCACGGTTATAAGTCTTTAAGGTCTTGTTTAGGGTGGAAAAGTCATGCATATTTCACATTAAAAATTTTAGAATTGAGTTAAATTATGAAGATGGAAGAAGAGCGGGAACAAATAAACGATATCGATTCACAAATTATTAAGCTGCTTGCCGATAGACGGAAACTTAGTAAAGAAATAATCAGCTTAAAAAATGAGAAGAACAGCTCCATAAGGGATAAAGCGCGTGAAAGAGAATTGCTTACAAAGCTTGTTGAAGCCGGAAGAAAAGTTGGACTGGATTCATATTTTGTAACGAAAGTATTTCACGAAATCATAGATGATTCAATCAAAATTCAAAATAAATTTGTTCTTAACCAGGCTAATGACGATCCATCACAATCAAGCAAGGTTATCGCCATCCAGGGAATAAAAGGCTCCTATAGTTATCTTGCTTCAAATTTATTTTTTGCCAATTCTGAAGAAGAACTATCATTCAAGTACAAGGATAGTTTTGAAGATGCCGTCGCCGCAGTTGAAAATGATGAAGCCGATTTCGCAGTTCTTCCTGTAGAGAATACAACATCGGGCAGCATCAATGATGTTTACGATGCAATTATCGGATCACAGTTATCTATAATTGGTGAAGAAATCTTTCCCGTTAAACACTGCCTTGTTGCAATCGAAGAAACTCCTTTAAACAAATTAGAAAAAATCTTCACTCACATACAGGCTGCAAGGCAATGCAACCGGTTTTTATCGGGAATAAAAAACGCAACGGTAGAATATTTTCTCGACACCGCTCTTTCTGTTCAAAAAATTAAAGAAGAAAAGAATCCTTTACATGCAGCTATTGCAAGCGAAGAAGCAGCAAAGCTCTTTGATGTCGTAATCCTTAGAGAAAACATTGCTAACCAGCAGGGCAATTTCACCAGGTTTTTAGTTTGTGCAAAGTCACCTATCTCAGTCGATTCACGGATCCCGGCTAAGACGTCTATCATAATGGCTACTTCGCAGCAGCCCGGTTCATTAGTTCAGGCTTTGTCGGTATTCCAGAATTTGGGGATTAACATGACAAAGCTGCAGTCACGACCAATCCTCGGCAATCCATGGGAAGAAATGTTTTACCTGGATTTTATTGGAAATACTGCCGATGATAATGTTCAAAATTTATTAGATGAACTTGGTCAATACGTCCGCTTCATCCGTGTTCTTGGATGCTACCCATGCAAGGAAATAGAAAAAATAAATGTTAAAGTGCCGGATTTCCCTGATGAAACAGGTCGGGAACAGGCTGATGTCGAGTCAGCAAAACCAATAGAAAAAAAATCGAAATCGAAAACGAGCTACAAGCTTGCCGGTAGAGAATATAAAAGCGAAGACACAATTGTTAAGGCAAGAGACGTTCTTATTGGGGGAGATAATTTTGTTGTAATTGCCGGACCTTGTTCGGTTGAATCTAAAGAACAAATTTTTAACTGTGCCAGGGAAGCAAAAGAAGATTATGCTCAGATATTGCGCGGCGGATGCTTCAAGCCCAGAACCTCTCCGTATAGTTTCCAGGGATTGGGCTATGATGGTTTACAATATTTAAAAGAAGCCGGTAATGCCTACGAATTGCCGATAATTACTGAAGTGATGACAATCGAGCAAGTAAGCCATGTGGCAGAACATTCCGATATACTTCAGATCGGTGCAAGGAATATGCAAAACTTTTCTCTCCTATCAGAGGTTGGAAAATCTTTGCGTCCGGTTTTATTGAAACGCGGAATGATGTCTTCACTCGATGAATTATTAAATGCTGCCGAGTATATTCTTGCACGGGGGAACAGGCAAGTTATTCTTTGCGAAAGAGGAATAAGAACATTTGAAACGGCAACGAGAAACACACTCGATCTTAGTGCCATCCCGTTTTTAAAAGAAATGACCCATCTGCCAATAATCGTTGATCCGTCCCATGCAGTTGGGCAACGTGATAAAGTTACTCCACTTGCAAAAGCCGCTAAAGCGGTTGGGGCACATGGAATTATGGTAGAGATGCATCCTGTACCGGAAGAAGCGTTAAGTGACGGACAACAATCTCTTTCGTTCCCGGAATTTAAAAGCATGATGATGGAACTTGAAAAAATGTAACTGCCCGTCATTTTACTTGAGCAGTATCATCTTCTTAGATTCCTTTAATATTCCGGCTGTTAGTGAATAAAAATATATGCCGCCTGGAAGATTGCTTGCATCAAAATTAATTGAATAACCACCAGCTTGTTTTGCCTCATTCACCAATTTAACAGCTTCTTTACCAAGGATATCATAAATCTTCAATGTTACAAATCTGGATTCCGGAATTTTAAATTCAATATTCTTTGATGGATTAAACGGATTAGGATAATTTTGTGATAAGCTGAATTTATCCGGGGGATTAGTTTCATCATCTACATCAGTTGTACCAACCAGGTGAAATTTCATTCTTTTTTCAAAATGAGTTGTACCAACACTATCAAAGTGTTATTGCTATACATAGTAAAACTCTTTTCGTTTTTTACTCCATACGTCTGGGCGAATTAGAATTGTAGATTTTTAGTCAGTGTAAACGTAAGATTGAGGAAAGGTAAAATCGTTCAGATTCCTGGATCAGAACCGTTTTGTTTTAGAAAATTAATCGGTAAGTATTGTTTGATGGCGAAATTCCGTAGGTGTAATTCCTGTATGTTTTTTAAAGGCAGTATTAAATGCCGATTTTGAATTGAATCCAACAGCATAAAGAATTTCCAGGACTGTTTTCTTTTCATTGTCTTCATCGGCTAGCATTTTTTTTGCTTCCTCAATCCTGTACGAATTTATAAAATCATAAAAATTTTTTTGAAGAGATTCATTTATAATTTGAGATAAATCCTTGATTGTGATATCCACCTTCTTAGCTACATCACTAATTGAAAGCTTGGGATCGAGAAAAGGTTGATATTCCTTGAAGTAAGTTTCTAATCTAGTAATGTATTCCTGCTTCTCCTCTTGCCTCAATCTTGATTGTTCATACTTGATACCTTTAACCGCGACCGGAATCCCCGAAAATACCTCCGGATTTTTAATCGCCTTAAAGAAAATCAATATTGAAAAAATGAAGTTTATTGCTAAAGAAAAAAAGGTTAAGACACTTAAAAGGTTGTTTCCGGCTTCATTCAACCGGTAAAGTAAATATGCCGAAAGGTCCAGCATCCACATAATCAAGAATGCACCAACTACATAAAGTAACCAGGTTAAATTCAGATGTTCAGTTGCTGAATAATATTTTTTTATTTCTTTCCTGTAGTTAATTATCAACAGGAAGCATATTAACATATATGGAAAGATTTGAATGTGAAGTAATGGATACTCTACAGGTAAAATAAATTTAAGATGAAACAACTTCGTTATAAACACGAATGCAAATATCAAAAGATGGAGCCAATGATTTTTACTAAGAGAGAATTGCTTAACCGTTATAGAACGTGTGTATAGATAAAGCAGTGGTGCAAAGAGAAATCCAAATGAAAATCCTATTCCGGAAAGTGCAGAAAGATCGACATTTAATGTATCCCCAATTACGATTAGAAAAAAATTAATTATATAAACGGCATTTGAAAAAAGAAAAAGAGATAGTAAAAGATGACTGATGTTTTTTCGCTTTAATGTAATCAGAAACAGCGAAAAAATTAAAAGGAGTATTGCTGTTACAAGTGAAAGAGTATCGATGAAGTAGCTATTCATTTTATGATACGACTAATTAAAAACATTATACAATCCCTGCAACTTTAAATGGTTTATTAATTTCTAATTTGATTTTCCAGGTATAATTTTTACTCAACATCAGTTTACAAAACATCCGGATCATTTTAATACAATCAAAAAATATATCAGTACCACATAATTTACTTTAGTAAAAATACTCTGTGCAAGGAATGATTCTTGAGTTATTAAGAATTATTTAATAGAACAAACTTACATTTTTAATGAAAACTTTAATAATTGTAATTATCATTGGCATTGCCGGGTTTCTAGGATTTCAATACTTTTCCAACACTACCGAAACCGTAAAAATTACAGGTAACATTCAGGTGTCTCAACGTGGTAATTTTGATATCAATGCCCCGCGCGTTGCCGGTCCTGAGTACGTTGCAACTGTAAATGGAACGGTTCAAAATACGACATCAAAGCCTCTAAAAAATGTTTTTATTAAATACAGCATTGGCGGTAAAAGCACAAGCGCAATGATTTTTGAATTAGGTCCCAATCAACAAATAACTTTTACGACAAACAGTGTAAGAACAATTGGGAAAAATCCTTCCTTCAACCTTGATGATGTTCAGTACGATGAACCAAAATAAACTATAATAGAAAAAAACATATTTCTCTCATCGTAAAATTAATTCATCAAAATTCCCTTTCTACAGTTCCTTTCGTCAACATTTTTATCCTTTGCATAAAAAGGATTATAAATAAATTTCTGTAATATTTGAGACTTAAGAAAACAAAATTGGAATAAGAATGAAAAAGAATATTTATGCAAACTTACCAAATGAAATCTCCGAAGAAATATTTGAAACACTGGTTGAAAGTAAAAACATAAAAATTGAAAGGATTATTTCACATGGACAATCCTCACCTGAGGATTATTGGTATGATCAGGAAGAAAATGAGTGGGTAATCTTATTAAAAGGAAATGCAAAACTACAATTTAAAAACGGTGATATAATCGAATTACTTCCCGGTGAATTCATTAATATTCCTGCTCATACAAAACATCGTGTTGAATGGACCGAGCCAGATGTTAGCACTATCTGGCTCGCTGTATTTTATAAATCTGAACAGGTCTGATCATTTTTTTAATTTGCCTTTAAACACCTTCTCAAATTTTTCAACCTTTGGTGCAATTACAAAAGCGCAGTAACCCCGGTTTGGATTATTCGCATAATAATCCTGATGATAATCTTCAGCTTTATAAAAATTAGTAAACGGGGCTATCTCGGTAACAATAGGCTTATCCCATGCCCCGGATTGATCTAATTTCTTTTTGTATTCTTCCGCCAATTTTTTTTGTTCCTCGTTATAATAAAAGATAACAGAACGATACTGTGTCCCCACATCATTTCCCTGTCTGTTCAACGTAGTCGGATCATGTGTTCTCCAGAAAATTTCAAGAAGCTCATCATATGTTACTGTGGAAGGATCGTAAGTTATTTGTATAGACTCTGCATAACCTGTCGAACCGGAACATACTTCTTCATAAGTTGGGTTAAGTGTCTTACCGCCGGCATACCCGGAAACAACAGATTCAACACCTTTAACACGATCGAATACGGCTTCACTGCACCAAAAACAGCCGGAACCAAAGGTTGCTTTCTCTAAATTTTTCATATTGCCTTTCATAGATTGCTTGTTATTATCATTCTGAGCACTTGCTGTATTAATGAATAATAGACACAATACTAAACAAACAATTAATACAAACCGAATTTTCATTTCACACCTGTTAAATTATTTCCATATCAAAGATCGATCTTATTTATCATTAATGTATCACAAAATAATGCAATTTCTGTTACTGATTCGTGATAAAAAACAAGTATTTTGTATCAGGTTAAATCATAAAATAAATTAGTTTCAGAAATCTCAAAATCGTTTGTTAATCACCGGAATTAGTAT
>Ga0210133_1000619_pt1 | contig 11744 bp, 8 predicted proteins | sample Joice_ThreeSqC_D_2_FD_184874 | JGI IMG/M metagenome (GOLD analysis project Ga0210133, IMG submission 184874) | Wetland microbial communities from San Francisco Bay, California, USA, that impact long-term carbon sequestration - Joice_ThreeSqC_D1... | ecosystem: Environmental > Aquatic > Marine >...
CGACCAGGGGCTTTGCGACGTCGAGGGTGAGCTCGCCGAACGATTGGAGCTCTGTCATTTCCGAGAGAGTGTCGAAGATTCGCGGATGAAGTTCGATTTCCGGTTGCGGCCTGGCCCGGTCTCTGGTGGCAACGCGTTGCAGCTCATGCGTGAGCTGGGTCTCGCCGTCCCGGTCGAGCGCGGCTGAGCAAAGCATCTTGGGGCTGCGACGACGTGCTACAGTGCCGTCGTGGTGGCCTCCCTGACGTTGATCGACCATCGCTTGACCTGCGACGACGAGTTGATTTTCGATGGCCTCGATTCACAGATACGGCCCGAAGTCTTGCTCGCACCCTGGGCTATGCTGCTGGCCGTTGAAGCCGAGCTTCCTCACACGCGCTTGAGCGCTGGGTTGGGCGCGATGCCCGAGCTTCAGCAATTTTTCATCTGCCACAGGTACGAGCCCTATTGGATGAAACCGCGCGTGGGGACCGAGGTCAGCGAGATCGTTCCCGAGACCCAAATGTTGCTCGGGAGGCTCCTTTCTGGACGCTATTTGTTGCTGGTTCCCCTGGTCGGTAATCTCTTTCGGTTCTCCTTGCAGGGAGACGCGCAGCAACATCTCTCGTTGCTCGGCGAGACTGGCGATTCGTACCATCCTGGACGAGGGGGTACTGCGCTGTTGGTCGCGGTGGGAGACGAGCCCTTCCAGTTGGTGGCCAACGCGGCGGAGTTGCTCGAGCAACGTCTGCACTATGGCACGCGGAGAGTGAACAAGCCCCTGCCCGATTTCGTCGAAACGTTCGGTTGGTGCACCTGGGATGCGTTCTATACGGAGGTCAGCCACGACAAGATAGAAGAGGGCCTCGAAAGCTTTCGTGCCGGCAGTGTCGAGCCCCGTTTTCTGATCCTGGACGACGGATGGCAGCCAGTGTCCCGGCGCGATACTGGAGAGTCCCGGCTGACGGGATTTGGCGCGAATCAGAGATTTCCCGGTGGCCTCGCCGACACAGTGCGATTGGCCAAACAACGCTATGCCGTGGAAACGTTCTTGGTTTGGCACGCGATGCAAGGCTACTGGGGCGGCGTGGATACCGCCGCATTTTCCGCATTTTCCGTGGCTGACCAGACCCGACAATTTGGCGAAGGGATCCTCGCGCACGCCCCGGCCTTCAATCAGCTGTGGTGGGGTAACTTAGTCGGGCTGGTTCTTCCCCGAGATATCCACCGGTTCTTCGACCAGTACCACCGCAGCCTTTCTGACGAAGGGGTGGACGGAGTCAAGGTCGACAGCCAGGCGCTGCTCGAAGGCGTGAGTCAGGGCCTCGGCGGGCGCGTTGCAGTTACGCACACCTATCGTCACGCTCTGGAAACGAGCGTCGAGAAGTATTTCCACGGTCGGCTCATCAACTGTATGTCGAATGGTCAGGAGACTTGGTACGGCTCACGGACGTCGAATCTGATTCGCAGTTCCATCGACTTCTTTCCCAATGAGCCGGGCTCGCACGGACGGCACCTGTACACCAATGCGATGGTCGGGCTGTGGTTTGGTCAGTTCATGCATCCCGACTGGGACATGTTCCAGAGTGGCCATGGTTGGGGCGCGTACCATGCAGCGGGCAGGGCCATCTCCGGCGGACCCGTGTACTGTTCAGACAAGCCTGACGGACACGACTTTTCGGTGCTTCGTGCCCTGGTCTGTTCGGACGGCACCGTGCCGCGGTGCGACCAGCCAGGCCTGCCGACGCTCGATATTCTGTTCAGGGACCCTACCCGCGAGGCGGTGCTGCTCAAGATCTGGAATCGAAATGGCTCCTGTGGCGTGGTTGGAGTCTTCAATGCCCAGGCAAGCGCCGAATCACGCCGGCGCCTGACCGGTGTGGTACGCCCGTCCGACGTAGTGGGAATCGAAGGCGAGCGCTTTGCCTGCTACGCATTCGTTCGGAAATCGCTCGCCGTCCGAGGCCGCGACCAGGCCTTGAGCGTGGCGTTGGAGACGGGACAATTCGAGATCTACACCATCGTCCCAATCGTCCGAGGTTTTGCTCCCATCGGCCTCGCGGACATGATGAATACCGCAGGCGCCGTCTCGTCGCGCTCCTGGCCGACGCCGCAGTGCTGTGAGGTCCAAGTTCGCGATGGGGGGCGGTTCGTTGCCTTTTCTCAAATCGAGCCGGAGCGGATTGAAGCGAGCGGTGCTCTGGTTCCCTTCCGGTTCGACTCTGCCACCGGTCGGCTGGAACTCGAGCTATCAGGATCGGGACCAAGGACGCTCACCGTAAAATGGCGTGCCGAGCACGGGACTCTGTCCTAGGAAGAAAGTATGCCTAGTTCGAGCCCGGCGGAACCGCCGCCCCCGAAGGAATTGGGTCGAGGCAATCAGCCAGTCCAACCAGTCCAGGGCAAGCGGGTGCTCATCTCCGGTGCGAGCCGCGGAATCGGTCGCGCCACCGCCCTAGGGCTCGCACGCCTAGGCTTCGATCTCTCGCTTCTGGTTCGAAACCGGGCACGAGGGGAGAAAGTCGGACGCGAGATCGAGGCGCTCGGGCTGGGTACCGAGGTTGAATTGCTGGTGGCCGACCTGTCGGATTTGCGGCAGGTCGTCCGCGCGGCAGACGAGTTCTGCTCCCTTCACCGGAGGCTCGACGTATTCATCAGCAACGCTGGCGCCTGGTATTCCGAGCGCCGTCTCAGCGTCGATGGATTCGAGCTTACCTTCGCCGTCAATCAGCTTGCTCCCTTCGTACTGGTGCACCGGCTCCTTCCGGCATTGATCGAAGCCGGCTCCGCTCGGATCGTGGTGGTCGCTTCGCGCGCGCACCGGCGTGCACGCATGCAATTCGATGATTTGATGCATGAGCACGGCTACCGTGGGTTTTCGGTGTATGCGGAGTCCAAGCTTGCCAACATCCTCTTTGCGCGCGAGTTGGCTCGCCGTCTCTCGGCCACGGCCATCAAGGTCAACGCATTGCATCCGGGCTTCGTTGCCAGCAATTTCGGACGGGAGACCACCCACGGTCCGTTGCGTCTGCTTCTGCCTGTTGCTCAGCTATTGGCTCGAAGCGAACGACGTGGTGCCGAGACGAGTGTGTATCTTGCGACCAGCGAGGATGTCCGAGAAATCTCGGGTGGTTATTTTGCGGATTGTCGTCGGACCGAGCCGTCGGTCTTCGCCCAAAGTGACCAAGATGCCGCCAGGTTGTGGGAAGTGTGTCAGCGCTTGTGCGTTCGGGCCGGCATCGGGTCGCAGCAGCTAGCGGCCCCCCAGGCGGACCACTAGCGCTCGATCGGTGGCCCCGACGTTCGGGCGTCGTCGGCCGACGGCGCACCCCGGACGCCCAAGGCCCAAACAGACTCGTCCCGGCGGGGGACGTTTGCACGCCGTGCTCGACAAGCCCAACAAAATCACGGAGTTATTTGTGGTCGGGTGGGCAAGGGGCAATTCGGGGGGTCAAGGGGGCTCGCACGTCGGGTTGCGGCGTTTCGCCACCTCCTTCGGGAATACTCCAGCGCCTCGGTGGTTTCACCCGCGGCTCCGATCGCTGGGCCGAGATTGGTTGACACTGATCCTCCCATCGCTAGGATGCCGCCTCCCAGGGGCTGGCCCCCTGGGGCGCGTCAACTTCGGGGATTCGGTTCCCCCTGCTTCTAACGGAGGTCGGATGACTACCGACGTCATGATCAGCGCCAGCGGACTCACCAAGAAGTTCGGATCCGTTCGCGCTCTGGACAACGTAAGCTTCGAGGTCAGGCGCGGCGAGGTGGTCGGGTTCCTCGGCCCCAATGGGGCTGGAAAGTCCACCACTATGCGTATCTTGACCTGCTTCATTGCCCCTACGGCGGGAAGCGCGAAGGTCGCTGGACGCGACGTGTTCGAAGATCCCCTGGGGGTCCGCAGAGGTGTCGGATACCTGCCGCAGCGCGCGCCGCTGTACGGCGACATGTCGGTGCAGGAGTACCTGAAATTTACCGCCGAAATCCGCGGACTCGACGACCACACCTTTTCCAGGCGTCTCGGCAAGGTGATCGAGGTCTGCGGTCTGGCGCAGACCCTCGGCAAGCAGATCTCCCACCTTTCTCACGGATATCGCCAGCGAGTTGGTCTCGGTCAGGCGCTGATTCACGATCCTCCCATCCTGATATTGGACGAGCCGACCAGCGATCTCGACCCGAACGAGAAGGCCGAGGTTCTACGCTACATCGACGAGATAGGAAAAGACCGCACCATTCTGCTTTCGACCCATAATCTCGCCGAGGTCGAGCAGTCCTGCGCCCGGGCCATCATCGTCAGCAAGGGGCGGGTAGTGGCGGACGGGCCGCTCGACGATATTCGCGGCAAGACTGGCCATGTTAGATACTTGGTAACGGTGGACGAGCAGCACGGGGAGTCCGGCCACGCCCCTCCCAAGGCGATCGAGCTGGAGACTGCGCTGGCTGGCCTTGCCGGTGCGCGCGCAGTCAACGAGCTGCCCACCGACGAACGCGCACATCGATTCGAGCTGGCGACCGATCAAGCCGGCGATCTTCGGGCCGAAATCTTTCGGCTGATGGTTGCCAAAGGTTGGACCTTGCTCGAGCTTAGGCGCGACGCACAGAGTCTGGATACCGTCTTTAGAGAGCTGACTCGCGGCGAGCAGCGGCTGGATGCCGGTCGCAGTGCGGAAGTCGACGAGGACGACGACGTCGATGATGTCGACGATGAGCCCGAGGCGGACTCCGCCGATACCGAGGACAAGGAGTGACCATGTCGCCGATGCTAACCATCGCAAAGCGCGAGTTTCGTTCTTACTTCGACTCGCCGCTGGCCTACGTGGTGATGTGCCTGACCTTCCTTTTGTTGGGCCTCGCCTTCTTCATGTATGGCGGCGGATTTTGGCAGATCGATCGTGCCAGTCTGCAACTTCTGTTCGAGTACACCCCGGTGGGCCTGAGCGTGTTGGTGGTGCCGGTCGTGACGATGCGGCTTATCGCCGAAGAGAAGCGAAGCGGAACTCTGGAGATGCTCATCACGCTGCCGGTCAATGACAGCGACGTCATTCTCGGCAAATACTTGGGCGCACTCGGTCTGGTCATGGCTCTGGTGGTGGCCACGGCGCTCTATCCGATCGCGATGTTCGGCTGGCCGTGGAACCTGGGAGTGCTCGATACCGGTCCGGTCTGGGCCGGATATGTCGGTTTGACCCTGTTCAGCGCTGCTGCGGTGGCTATCGGCCTGCTGGTGAGCACCCTGACCGAAAGCCAGGCCGTGGCGTTCTTCATAACGTTCTTCGTGTTGTTGATTCTGTGGTTCGCCGAGGCTGCCGCCAACCAGGTTAGTGGGGGGCTCGGCGACTTGTTGACCCATGTGTGCTTCCAGTCCCGGTTGGAAGGATTCACCCGGGGTCTCATCGACACACGTGACGTGGTCTTTTTCCTCTCGGTCACCGTCGTTGCATTGATGGTGGCGTTTCGCGCCCTCGAGCGGCGCAAGTGGAGCTAACGATGGCGACCCAGGAGCAGAAGCGCAAGGTAGCAACCCAGACGGGTATCTATCTCTTGGTCATTGCGGCGATCGCGGTGGCCGTGAACGTCATCGCCCAGGGCGTGTTCAAGCGCGTCGACATGACTGCCACCGAACGCTACACGCTGAGCGTCGGTAGCGGTCGGCTAGTGCGCAGCCTCAAGGAGCCGGTTCAGGTAGATGCGTATGTTGCCCGGGGGACGGCGCAGCTCGACGCCTTCGTGCGCGACTTGACCGACCTGTTGAAGGAGTACGAGCGCAACGGTGGCGGCAAATTCCATTTTACCCTCATCGACGCCAACACCGAGGAGCTCAAAGAGCGCGCCAAGGATGCAGGCCTGGAGCCCATGACCTTCGGCGAGGCCAGCGCGACCAGTGGCGATCAGGCCACCATTGCGCAGGGGTACATGGGTCTCGTCTTCAAGTACAAGAGCGAGAAAGATGTCATCCCGCAGCTCCACCCAGGACGCTCGGAGGGGTTGGAATTCTGGATCACCAATCAGATCCGGGAGATCCGCGACAAGGCGGACGACATCAAGCACAAGGTCGGCATCATCACGGGCAAAGACGAGCTGAAGCTCTCGGATGAGAATTTGCTGCCGCGCCGCGGGCAGCAGGGCTCGCCGAGTATTCGGAGTATCTTGACCCAGGCGTTTCCGTTCTACAGTTTCGAAGACGTCGATCTCAAAGGTGGGGCCGAGCCCATCGACGACAAACTGACGGGGCTCATCATTACGCAGCCACAGAAGGACTACACCGACAAGGAGCTGCGCCGCATCGACGAATTCGTGATGAAGGGCAACAAGTCGTTGGTGGTCATAGCATCCGCGGTCAATCTCAAGCCGCAGGATGCTCAGATGGAGGCTCATCTCGATCTGCACAACCTGGATAAGCTCACCAGCGGCTACGGCATCAACATCAAGAAGGACGCCGTCCTCGATTTTGGTGCGCAGTTCGGCATTATCGTTCCGACGCAGGCAGGCGGGCTCGGGAGCATACGGGACCCGGCGATCGCCCACGTGGTGGCTGATCCGCGCATGGACCCAGGGCATGAGCTCTTGGACAGCGGATTTGCCGGGTTCTTCCGCATGCAGGAGCTGGCCTTCCCATTCCCGTCCAGTATCGATCTGCTTCGAAACAAGCAGCCCAAAGACGTCGAGCTGAAGGCGGTTGCACGAACTACTCCGCAGTCGTGCTCCGTGACCACCGACACCGTCGACATGCGTCTCAGACCGGACTGGAGCCCGACTCCACCCATGGCGCAGCATATCATTGCCGCGGTGGCCAAGGGCCCGCTCAAGAGCGCGTTCGAAGGCGAGAAGGACAGTTCGATTTCGGTTCCCGATCGTGCCCCCAAGTCCTCCCGCGTGCTCGTGATCGCCTCCAGCGAGTTCATTACCAACCCCTTCGCATACTCTGGTAATGGGCAGAAGCTCGGCGGACAATTCCAGATGATGGGCTCGATCGGCGGGGACCCGACGCTTCAGGCGATCGCGGGTCCGTACGCGCAACGCTATCTGAATAACACCATCATCTCGATCAAAAATATCTTGGATTGGATGACGGGCGATTCGGATCTAATCGAGGCCAGCGCCAAGATTCTTTCTGACCCCAACCTCACGTACGCGTCGCTCGGCAAGCCCTCCACCTCCATGAAGGACGACCCGGCTGCGCTCAAGCGAGAGGACGAAGAATATCGTCAGAAGCGCCAGAGTTTGCAGCAGCGCGTCCAGTGGACATTGACCCTCGGCGTACCGTTGCTATTCGCAGCCTTTGGCGTCGGCCGTTGGCGTTATCGCTTGGCCCAAAAATCCAAGCGAGTTGCATGAGGCGCGCAATTTCGCGAGGCGACAGCCCTGCCATCCAAGAAGACCGTGAGGAAGACCAATCATGGCGATGAGCACCGACAAGAAGCTGTACATAGCAGCAGGTGTGTTGGCAATTCTGGGTCTGATCGTGTGGACTCAGAAGCGATCGGAGCGTAACGAAGCAGCCCGCTACTCGTTGAACGCCGCGTCGGCAAACCTGCCCAAGTTGAATATCACCGAGGATCAGACCAAGAACGTCGACAAGATCGTCATCGAGCAACCCCCCGGGGATGCGGGTAAACCCGAGAAGATCGTGCTCGAGAAAAAGGACGACGCTTGGTCGCTGGTCGAGCCCATCAAGGCCAAAGCGAACCAGAAGAACGTCGAATCGCTGTTGAACAATCTCAAGGAGCTCCACGTTTCCGAGCAAATCAGCGACAAACCCGACGCCTACGCTCTCTATGATCTGAACGACGACAAAGCGATTCGCCTGACCGTCCAGCAGGGAGTCAAGACCTTGCTCGAACTGCATATCGGGCAGGGCGGCACTCGAGGACAGATGGTCCGTGTCGGTGACAAGACCGGCGTTTTCGCTCTCAAGGGCTATTCGAGCTATCTGTACACTCGAGCCCTGAAGGGCTGGCGCGATCTCGAGATATTCAAGTTCGACGACAAGGAAGTGGCGTCGGTAGACGTCAAGAACGAGTTCGGTGAAATGGAGTTCACCCGACCGGCGGCCGAGAACGCCAAGGGCGGGGATAAGGATGCGTCAGCTTCGCCGCCCTCCACTTGGAGCATCAAGTTCCACAAGGCCAGGGGCGGAATTGTCCCCGTCAAGCGGTTCGATTCGGCCAAGGCAGACGATCTAGTTCGGGCCTACAAGTCCCTGACCGCACTCGATTTCGCCCGCGACAAGGAGCCCAAGGATGTAGGGCTCGACAAGCCCGAAGCCGAAGTGACATTCACCCTCAAGGACGGTGCGAAGAAGACCCTGCACATAGGCAACAAGGGTGATTCGAGCAATCGGTGGGTGCTTGCCGACGGCGACCCCCAGATCTACTCCATCTCGAGCTACGCTGCTGATTGGGTGACGAGCGACATCTCGAAGTACGAAAAGCCCGAGGACAAGAAGAAGGCTTCCGCGTCGAAGAAGCCGTAAGGCCCGCAGGGGTCGGCTGTCGCTCGGTTCTGTTCCGGTCGCCCAGGACGGGGGCGGGCGGCTCGCCGCGGTACGTGCTAAACGGCGGCGCATGCTGGTTTCCCATCGCTGGCTCCGCGAACTCTTGCCGGAGCTTCAGGCTTCGCCCGCCGAAGTGGCGCAAGTCCTTTCGTCCATTGGGCTTGCCGTGGACGGCCTTTCCTACGGGGCGCAGGGGCTCGATCCGGTTTGGGTCGCCGCAGTGCAGAACGTAGAGCCGCACCCGACGCATTCGGCGCTGAAGCTGGTTACTGTCGACGTCGGCCAGGGGCGTTCCGAGCGAGTGGTCTGCGGTGCACCGAACGTTCCGGGACCGGGGGGCCTGGTGATCCTAGCCGAGCAAGGGGCCCAGGTGGCAACCATTCCCGAACCACTTTCGGTTCGCTCCATCGGCGGTGTGCCGAGCGCGGGGATGCTGTGCAGCGAAGCCGAGCTCGGTCTAGCGGAAAGTAGCGAGGGACTCCTGGTGCTGGCACCGGGGGCGGCCTCGCCGGGGACACCGGTCCCCAATGCCCTGCCCGAAATCCAGGACGCCATCTACTTGCTCGACGTCACTCCCAATCGGCCCGACGCGCTCGGTCATTGGGGGGTTGCCAGGGATCTTGGCGCGGCGCTTGGTCTTGGTCTTCGACGCCCGACGCTCCCGGAAGGGTTCGACCGGATCGACCAGGATATATCCGCCCGGGTCGTCATCGAAAATCGAGCTCCCGAGCGCTGCTCTGTTTACGGAGCAGCGTTGGCGGTAAATGTCGAGGTGGGATCGTCACCGGAGGCCATGCGATGGAGGCTGCACCGGCTCGGGATTCGGTCCATTAGCAACGTGGTGGACATCACCAACTGGTTGATGATGCTTTACGGACATCCGACCCACGCGTTCGATTTCGACCGCCTTGTTGGAGGACGGATCGTCGTGCGCATGGCGGAACCCAACGAGCAATTCACGACCTTGGATGGGGTGGCGCGCAAGCTCGATAGCGACGACCTGGTAATCGCCGACGCAGAACGCGTCACTGCGCTGGCCGGTGTGATGGGCGGCGCAGACAGCGAAATTCGTCCTGACACGCGGCGGGTCTTGCTCGAATGCGCTCACTTCGGCGCACGCGGAGTTCGCCGCACTTCGCGGCGCCACGGTCTGCTTACCGAGTCGAGCCGTCGCTTCGAGCGCGGCGTCGACTGGGGTCACGTCGCGCAGGTGCTTGAGCACGGCAAGGCACTGCTGAAGCAGCATGCTGGCGCCGACCTCGATTCGGCCATTCGACTGGAGCAGGGGGTGGAACCGCCAAGGCCAGAAATTCGGCTGCGATCCAGGAGGCTGGACGCGATGCTCGGCGTGCCGGTGCCCTTCGACGAGGCCAAGGATATCCTGAAGCGGCTCGATTTCTCGGTTCGCAACGCCGACGATGCCGAACCCGCCTGCATCGTGGATGGAGCCTCGCATCGCCCAGACGTGACCCTAGAGGCGGATCTAGTCGAAGAGGTTGCCCGGATGCGTGGGCTCGACCTCATCCCTTCGGTTCTGCCGGCTCTGATTCCCCAGGAGCCCCGGGAGACCGGAAAGCTCAACCGACGGCTTGCCTCGATTGCCACGGAGCTCGGGCTCTCGGAAGTGATCCTATACGGCTTCGTCTCGCCACAGGCCCTGGACAAGGTAGGCGCTCAGCCAAGCCCTGTGCGCCTCAAGAATCCGCTCGGCGAAGAGCGTAGCGTCATGAGGACCAGCTTGCTGCCCGGGTTGCTGGAGATTGCGGGACGAACCCGCCGACGAGGGGAAAATGCCTTTTCGTTGTATGCGATCGGCAACATTTTCCTGCCACCTGGCTCCGATCGATCGTCGGTGGCTCAGCGCCTGCGTCCTATCAAAGACGAGGATCGTGGCGCGCTGCCCGTCGAATCTCCTTGTTTCGCCGCGATCCTGGGGGGGCCTCGCGCCGCCTACTTGAAGAAGCCCGATGAGGTCGACATCTTTGACGCCAAGGGGATTGCAGTGGAGTTGGTGGAGCGGTTGCTCGGACTTTCTGCCAGCGTTCGACATGCTCCAGGCGACGCTGATACGCGCCACCTGCATCCCCGAGGTGCCGCAAAGATCTTCGTGGACGGGCGCCCGGTAGGACGTTTTGGTCCGCTTCACCCCGATGTTGCTGACGCGTTCGACCTGGGGGCTCCGCTGCAAGTAATCGAGCTCGAGCTGACCGAGCTCGAACAATTCGCGTCCGTTACGCCCCAATACCGACCGATTCCGCGCCTGCCGGCCATTGTGCGAGATCTATCCTTCGAGCTGCCAACGACTCTGCCCGCCGAGGAGATAGCCGCTGCAGTCAGGCAGGCAGCCGGCGAGCTCTGCGAATCGGTGACGCTTTTCGACCTCTATCAAGGGAGGGGAGTGCCTGAGGGACGCCGCGCCCTGGCATTTCGGCTGGTCTACCGTGACCCGAAGGCGGCCATTGAGCCGGAGGCGGCTCGATCTCTGACCGATGCTGAGGTCGACGGGCACCAATCCGCTGTCCTCGCCGCCGTAGCCGAGCGATTCGGAGTTACGATTCGCGGGTGATGGCCTCGCCCTCGAATCGCGCCGCGCTTGCAGGGTTCTTGGCAGCTACGGTCCTTTTGGCAAGTGGGCATCCGGGACTCGCACAGACCGGTCGGCCTTCGTCGACGGACGTGCCGGCAAGCGCCGCGCCGCTGCCGCCCTGTCCGGGCGCCGCATCGCAATAACCGAGCACCCGCGGATACTGGGTCAGCCAGTGGCGAGCGAGTTTGCGCAATACCGCTTCCCCTTCCTTGCTGTTCATACCTTTGCCGTGTATCACCAGCACGCAGCGCATCTCGCGCTGGATCGCTTCCTGCAGGAACTCCTGCAATAACTTTCTTGCCGCATCACGCTTGTTGCCATGCAGGTCGAGGCTGTCCTGAACCGGCCAATAACCTCTCCGGAGCTTGCGCAACACCATGCGCGATAATCCGTTTTTCAGGTATTCAGCCGGAGCTTCCTCCGCCCCGTGATCGGAAAATGTATCGGGTATCGCAGACACCGGAACAGGATCGTGCGCCACAGGCTTGCGCTTTCGGTTTTGCGGCATGGTCCGGTTTTGATCAGCAAGCGGCTTCACCTCGCCGACTGTAGAGCGGAACAACTCGGAATCTTCAGGAGCTATTTTGCCCGTTTGATTTTTCGCAGCCTTTTTCATTACGCATGCGATCCGGTAAACAGAGGGTCAAGTCTTGCCAAGTGCCGAGAGGTACTTGTCGGCATCCAACGCAG
>Ga0210133_1000621_pt1 | contig 11721 bp, 13 predicted proteins | sample Joice_ThreeSqC_D_2_FD_184874 | JGI IMG/M metagenome (GOLD analysis project Ga0210133, IMG submission 184874) | Wetland microbial communities from San Francisco Bay, California, USA, that impact long-term carbon sequestration - Joice_ThreeSqC_D1... | ecosystem: Environmental > Aquatic > Marine >...
CGAGCGACTTATGGCTGTCCATAATTTTCTGAAATCTATTGACAGCGAAATTGACAAAGAGGGAAAAGCACCCCAAAATGATTAGTTCGCAGGAAAACAATAATCTGAAAAGTTAAGTTAGTGCCTGAAAAACCGCCACTGCTCTAATAATCGAACGTTAACCAAGCGCATTCTTAACATCCTCGATCAAATCATCAGCATCTTCAATACCAACGGAAAAACGAACGAGTGAATCTGTTAATCCAAATTTTTCTCTGTCGGCTTTGGGAACAGAAGCATGAGTCATAGAAGCAGGATGACAGACTAAGCTTTCAACTCCGCCGAGACTTTCTGCAAGTGTAAACACTTTAACATTGTTCAATACTTTCCTTGCTTTTTCGGGATTTCCGAAATCCGCTGAAACTATTCCGCCGAAACCGCGCATTTGTTTTGCAGCAAGTTCGTGTTGTGGATGAGCATCTAATCCGGGGTAAATAACTTTTTTGGCAGCATCTGATTCTTCTAGAAATTCAGCCAAAGCATTTGCATTTTCTTCATGCTGTTTCATTCTAACAGCAAGAGTTTTCGTAGAACGTAAAACAAGCCAGCAATCGAATGGAGAAGGAACAGCGCCTGCAGCGTTTTGAATGTAGCGCAATCTCTCATGATATTTTTCATTACTCGTAATAAGTATTCCACCTATTACATCGCTGTGTCCGTTAATGAACTTTGTTGTCGAGTGTAAGACGATATCGATTCCCCACTCAAGTGGATTTTGGAAATATGGACTCATAAACGTGCTGTCGCAAACGCTAATTAGATTATTGGTTTTTGCAATTTTTGACACAGCTTCAAGATCAGTTAATACAAGCATTGGATTCGTCGGTGTCTCGACAAAGATCATCTTCGTATTACTCTTTATCGCATTTTGAATACTGGAAATATCGCTCGTATCAACCCACGAATATTCAATTCCGTAATCGGTAAGATTTTGTTCAAATAATCTGTATGTGCCGCCGTAAACATTGTTGGAAACAATTATATGATCACCCGCTTTTACAAGACTCATTAATGCATTCGTCGCAGCCAGACCTGAAGAAAATGCAATTCCGTATTTTCCTTTTTCCAGAACCGCTATATTTTTTTCTAATGCTTGTCTTGTAAGATTGTGTGTCCTTCCGTATTCGTAACCGGTATTTTTACCAAGCTCCGGCTGATGATAAGTTGAAGTAAGATAAACAGGAGTAATTACCGCACCGGTTGTCGGATCGGGAATTTGTCCTGCGTGTATTGCGTCTGTTGAAAAGCCCATTTTTATTATCCTTCTTTGTTTATTTAAAAATCATTTCAAACTAACAAATGTCACCCGTTGTTAACGGCTTCCTTTTGAATATTGAATAATGAACAAGGAATGCTGAATTTCGAAATAGAACTTGTTTTTTATTTTCTCTTCTCATTATTCTTCTTAGCTGTCTCGATGCTTTTTACAAAGATCGAAATCAATTCGTTGCATTCATTTAATCCTTTGTCTACTAAATCAAGTTTCTTAGTTAACGGTACTCTTTTTATTATTTTCAAACCTACCATAGTTTCTCTCAACTCTTTTAACAGAATTTTGAGTTTATGTATAAAATCATTTCTTGATTCTGCACTTTGCGCTTCTCCATATTGTAATGCCGGTGATGTTCCTGATCTAACTAATTGACCGGCAATATGATTACCTGCTTTTGTTGTAAACAAATTCTCAGTTATTAAAACTATCAAGACTGAAAACTCAATCAGCCTTTCTTCCAGATCAAATTTCTTATTTTTGTTTCCGCCCATCATTTTATTTTTCCTCCATTTAAATGGCTTATTCAGATAACTTCATCATTCAAAATTCCTTGTTCGACATTCATTATTCAGTTTAAAAGAACACTAAAGGGTCATTGTTTATTATCAAAATTAATTAAATCGTATCTCGTGATGATATCGGTGATCAATCCGAAATCACTTACTAAAATTGCGGAGTTATCCTTAAGAATATTTTTCACTTCGGATAATTCTGTTTTTGCATCGAGAGTTGGAAAACATTCTTCAGTTACATCCATTACAGATGCATCGAGAAGTTCGGGATTTTCAAGAAGCCTTCTCATCAACTTGTTTTCGGAAATACATCCCATTGCTTTTTTACCTTTCATAACCGGGATGTTTGAAAACCCTTTCTCATTAATTAATTGCACAACGTCCTTAACTTTAGCTTCCGGTTTAACACAAATTATATCTTCAATGCCGCGGGATTTCTTATCATCAGAAATATCTCTCAATGTAGCCACTTCCGTATCCAGCATACGGTTCATCTTCAGCCAATCTATGTTATGAACTTTTGATAAATATCTTTCACCGGTATCACAGACAACAAAAACCACGACATCATCTTCATTTAAATCTTTTGCAAGCTCGAGTGTTACGTGAACAATTGTTCCGGTACTTCCACCGCAAAAAATTCCTTCTTCTTTTGTAAGTCTTCTTGCTGCTGTAAATGAAGTTTTATCACTCACATTAATAATGTCGTCGATGTACTGGAAATGAACATTCTTCGGAAGACAATCCTGCCCAATTCCTTCAACAAGATACGGTGTTCCTTTAATCAATTCGCCTGTGTCTTTATAATGTTTAAAGATAGAACCAAGAGGATCGGCGCCGATAACTTTAATGTTTGGATCTTTTTCTTTCAGGAATCTTCCGGTTCCGCTTATCGTTCCACCGGTTCCAATGCTTGAAATAAAATGTGTGATCTTTCCTTCAGTTTGACGCCAGATTTCCGGTCCCGTAGTTTTGTAATGAATTTCAGGATTAGAAGGATTGGAATACTGGTAAGCAAAAATAGAATTTGGAGTTTCTTTATGAATTCGTTTTGCAACGCTCACATAATATTCAGGATCTTCGGGATCAACAAGATTGGATACAACAATTACTTCTCCACCAAGTGCTTTAAGGTAATTAATTTTTTCTGAACTAACTTTATCCGTTACAACGAAAACTGTTTTATATCCTTTAACCGCAGCAGTGATTGCCAGACCTATACCGGTATTTCCACTTGTTGCTTCTATGATTGTTCCGCCGGGTTTAAGCACTCCGCTTTTTTCTGCATCGATAATCATACTGTAACCGATACGATCCTTTACACTTCCGCCGGGATTAGCGGATTCCAGCTTAGCAAAAATTTGCGGCTTCAATCCTTTATTTATTTTGTTGATCTTAATTAACGGTGTTTCCCCTATCTGCTCCAGAATATTATTTTTATATTCCAATAAATTCTCCTGATCTAATAAATATTTTTTATTTACAAATTTTTCAGCAATAATAGCGAAATGAACTGAATGATGAAAGATATTTGATTTGTCTGTGATGATTCACGTTTCAAAATCAATTTATCTCCTATTTTTTTTATTAATCCGACTAAATCTCTTGCCGGTTTTACAGCAGTTAAATATATTCACGATGAGGTTGTTTAATACAAACGTAATTTAAATATTTACTAATAGAAGGATGCAAGAATGAAATATACAAGTGAAATCGAAATAGACTTATCTATTAATAAAGTAATAGAATTATTTGATAATCCGGATAACATGAAAAAATGGCAGCCGAATCTTTTAAGTTTTGAACATCTCAGCGGCACACCAGGACAGGCAGGAGCTAAATCAAAACTAAAATACAAAATGAATAACCGTGAAATCGAAATGATAGAGACTGTAACCAAAAGAAATCTTCCCGATGAATTTTCAGGAACGTATGAAACAAAGGGTGTGCTTAACCTGATCAATAATAAATTCATCGATCTTGGAAATAACAGAACAAAATGGAGCTCAGAAAACGAATTTCGCTTTAGCGGGTTTATGTGGCTGATGGGATTGTTAATGCCGGGTGCTTTCAGAAAAGAATCATTTAAATATATGAAACAGTTCAAGGAATTTGCTGAGAACGAAGGATAAGTTTTTATAAGGAATATCATGAGAAAGAAAAATCCTCAGGTTGATGCCTACATAAATAAAGCACAAGATTTTGCTAAACCGGTGCTAAATCATTTGCGCTCGGTCATTCACGATGTTTGTCCCGATGTTGAAGAAAAAATGAAGTGGAGCTTCCCGCATTTCGATTACAAAAACCAGATGATGTGCAGTATGGCTGGATTCAAAGAGCATTGCACGTTTGGCTTCTGGAAAGCATCGCTGCTAAAGGATTTGAAAGGAAGTTCCGGGGAAAATGCAATGGGACAGTTCGGCAGAATAACAAAGGTTTCCGATCTTCCATCAAAAAATATTTTAACACAACTTATCAAAAAGGCAATGAAACTTAATGATGAAGGAATTAAGGTTGCAGCTAAACCAAAAACTAACAAGAAAAAAGAATTAGTTGTTCCCGATTATTTTATTAAAGTTGTAAAGAAAAACAAGAAGGCATTAGAAACATTTGAGAATTTTAGCTATTCACAAAAGAAAGAATATGTTGAATGGGTAATTGAAGCTAAGACTGAAGCGACAAGAAACAAACGTCTTTCAATAACGGTTGAGTGGATGAGTGAAGGGAAAATCCGGAACTGGAAATATTTGAAGAAATAAGATGAAAAATTTAAACTGTTGAAACAGTTATTATTTCATTTTTATTTTGTAGCCCACGACTTAAGTCGTGGGTTGCTGGAATTAAGTTTTTAACTTGTAACCGTTTCAACGGTTTACCCAAACATTTTATAACAAGGAAAAATATGAACAAGGATTTTAACTACAATATAAACCTCGATATAAAATACAAGCCACTCGAGCTTATAGATATTCCTAAAATCATTTCTGAAAATAAAGAACAATGGTTTAATCAAAGTCTGGTAACGGTAAACGATTCGGTCGTTCGTATAGCAATAATTGAAGGAGAATTTCACTGGCATAAGCACTTAAATGATGATGAGTTCTTTTATGTTATCGAGGGCAAACTTTTAATCGATCTAGAAGACAAAACCGTTGAGCTAAATCCGCGAGAAGGATTTATGGTTCCGAAAAATGTTATGCACAGAACACGAGCACAAAAGAAAACTGTTATAATGATGGTTGAAAATGTTGGAGTAATTCCAACGGGAGACTGAAATGAATAATGAATGGATTCAAAAATATTGTCTTTCATTACCTCACGTTACGGAAGATGTAAAGTGGGAAGATAACCTTTGCTTTCTTCTTGCGGAAAAAATTTTTTGTCTTGTACATCTTGGCGGAGAATTTTCCTGTGCAATAAAAGTTAATGAAGGAGACTTTTTTGAACTCACAGAAAGAGACGGAATTAATCAAGCATCGCACTTTGCCAGGAATAAATGGATAGCTATAAGCGAATCGTCAAGTCTTACAAAGAAAGAGTGGGAAAATTACCTGAAACAGTCTTATGATTTGGTAAAATCAAAATTGCCTAAGAATATTTTGGATCAATTGGATAACTAATATCCTATTTCGTCCCGACGGGACTTTAGACTTTGGGTTATAAATTAAACTATAAATATTTAGTCCCTACCGGGACTGTGAAAAAAGTAGTTATTTATCCCGTAGGGATGAAATATTTATAGAACAAATAGCACCCATAATCCAGGAGTCCTGTAAGGACGACATATTAAACTTATTATGAAAGGACATAAGATAGAATTGAATTGGGAATGACAAAAAGGAAAAGTTTTAATGATTTAATTATTGAAACTGATTATCCTTTATAAACCCTCGGTACTCTCGTATTAATATTAGTCAAAATTTCATAAGGAATTGTCCCTGCCCAGTCAGCCATTTCTTCGCAGGTTATAGAATTTTTTCCATCGCTGCCAAGAAGAATAACTTCATCCCCATTATATGCACTTCCCTGTTCAAGATTCACAATAATCTGATCCATCGAGATCGTTCCGATAACAGGATATTTCTCGCCATTAATAATAACATTTGCCTTCTTGAACATACTTCTTAAATAACCATCACCGTAACCAACAGGAACAGTAACCGCCCGAACGTTATGATCTGTTTGCCAGGTTGAACCGTAACCGACCGGATGATTAGGCTTTATAACTTTGAAATAAACCACGAGAGATTTCCATGTTAAAGCAGGTTTTACTTCAACAGTTTGTTTTACATCTTTCGATGGGTAAACACCGAACAACATTATTCCCGGTCGTACCATATCGAAGTTTGCTTCGGGAAGCTGCAGAATTCCCCCGGAGTTTGAGATATGTCTGAGTGGTGGTTCTATTGAATGTTTTTCAAAATAACTTAATACTTCGTTAAATCTTTCAAGTTGAAGTTTGGAATAAGTTAAATCTTTCGATTCTGAGTTTGCAAGGTGAGAAAAGATTCCCTCCACTTTAAGATTTTTGCATTTGTAAACAGCATCTAAAAATTTTTCTGCATTATAATAATGAACGCCAAGCCGTTCCATTCCGGTATCGATCTTAAGATGAACCTTTGCTTTTATTTTCATTTGCTCAGCAGTTTCATCGATTTGTTTTAATTTATCAATTGATGAAGCAGTAATTGTAAGATCGTGTTTCAGGAAAAGCGGTATCTGGTTTCCCCAAATTCCTCCAAGCACGAGAATCGGAAGATCGATTCCTTTTTCTCTTAAAAGGATTCCCTCTTCTACAACTGCTACACCGAGATAATCAGCTTTCATTTCAGAATAAAATTGTGCGATACGAACGAGTCCGTGTCCGTAAGCATTTGCTTTAAGCACAGGCATAATTTTAACATTGCCGATATGCTTTTTTATCTGCGTAAAATTTTCTTTTAAAACGCTTAGATCGACTTCTACACGGGTAGGACGAATAATTTCCGTTTCGCTTATTGTTGGATGGTTTACTTGCTGGTTCATTAAAATCTATTCTTTGATTACATTTTGTTCGAAATGATTTTCAAAACCGTTAAAACGGTTAGCAGTATTAAGCCTGGTTTCCGTAACCCACGACTTAAGTCGTGGGCTGCCAAGGAAAAATTCATACTTTGAACTGTTTCAACAGTTTTCATATTTCTGTTTTGTATAATGAATTTAATTAATTACGAGCAAAGATAAAGCATTAGTAAAGAAATTACATCTTTTTTGCTTGCTTCTTTTATTGAAAAATCGGAATTTGCAGCTGGGTAAAATAAATTAATTACTCCCAAATATTTTTTCACGAACATCGGGGGTTGCTGTGAAGAAAGAAAATATAATTACTTCTGTGATCAAAGTTAATGCTCCTATCAATGTAATATTGTACAATTACCTAAGAAGTAAAATTTTGGTATCGGGCTTTTCCTTAGATACAATTGAATTATAATTTGGAGGACAATATGAAAACTTTAATAATTTTAACATTCTCAATTATTTCTTCTTTTTCTTATTATGCACAAACCGATTCTGAGTGGGTATACTACAATACTCTTAATTCATCCCTACCAATAAATAATTTAAACTGCATGGCAGTTGACAGCAACAACACTATGTGGTTTGGAACATATCAAGGATTAGTAAGTTTTGATGGAGAGACCTGGAAACTATACAATATATCTAACGGACTAATAAGTAAGCATATAACTGCTATTGCAGTTGATAAATATAATAAGATCTGGATAATGGATAGCGTATTATCATCGTATGATGGAAACAAATGGACACATTATCCGCCTTCCACTTATCAAAATGCACCGGTAGAAACTAATTTATTAGCAATTGACTCACATAATATAAAATGATTGGGATTACCTGACCCATGGTTTTCATTTGAGAGCAACGGAATAATCAGCTTTAACGACACAACATTTACTGTTTATGATCGTAATACCAAAGTATATACATTAAATACTCTTAACAATGAAAAATGGGTCGGAACATATAGCGGGGTACAGAAATACGACAACGGTGTCTGGAGTAATCCCAGTGAACATTACTTTCAGGTTGATGCATTGGCAATAGATATTAGGGGTACAAAATGGATAACTGGTTACAAAATAATTCAAATAAATTCCGACTCTTACTATGAAGAATACTATCGATCTAAAATTGAAAACCCCGATAATTGGATAGACCTGAACAATATTTTACCGGACGGTTTTACTTCTTCAATTGTCGCTGATAATATCGGAAATGTGTGGTTTGCAATAGAATCCATAGGACTATACAAATACAACGAAAATGATAGTACTATCGTTGTATTTAACAAATCTAATAGCGGATTACAATCAAATTTCTTTTATACGATGATAATAGATAAAAATGGGAATCTTTGGATAGCACAGGATAAAGGTATAACAGTTTATCGCAAGGGCGGTGTTATTATTAATTCAGTTGGAAATGCTGATGATGATTTCCTAATCTCTTATAAGTTAGAACAAAACTATCCAAATCCATTTAACCCAACAACAAAAATAAAATATGTAATTCCTAATGTAGGGGCTTCATTAATGAAGCCCGTACAATTAAAAGTATACGATATCCTCGGCAATGAAATTGCAACTTTAGTTAACGAAGAAAAGCCCGCCGGAAATTATGAAGTTGAATTTGATGGCGGCAAACTTTCAAGCGGAGTTTATTTTTACAGGATGCAGGCTGGAGATTTTATTCAGACAAAGAAATTTGTTTTATTGAAATAAGGAAGATCTTCCTAATAGTAAATAGTGTTGTAATCAAATTTTAAAGGAGAAAGCAATGATTAGACTAATTGTTACACTTCTTCTTTTTGCAACAAGTTCTCTTTCACAGGAAATTACAAATCCATATTTACCCATTGCACCGGGAAACAGATGGGATTATTTTGTTCATGGTCATGTTAGCGGTGGACACGACTTTTATGATATACTTTCGATTGAGGTTCTTGACACTCTTGTTACACTAAATGGTAACCAATATTTTATATTTTCAAACGAATTCCCATTTTGGTATCCGTATTCAAGATATGTTCGGGTTGACAGCAACAAATTTTACAATTACAATGAAGATGATTCGTCTGATTGTTTTGTATTTCAATTTGATTTACCGAAAGATTCAATTTATTTAAACTGTGCAGGTAATTTAAATCCAATAGAAATTATTGATACTCTCCAATTCTGGGGAATCAGCGATATTCATCAGTTTCAATCTTCCAATGAATTTTCTGAACACTTCGGAATTGTTTCCTCTTATGCTGGCGGGTTGCCACAATATACATATGAATTTAGAAGAAGTATAATTTCTGGAGTTATCTATGGTAATCTTCTAGTTTCTGTTCCGAAAAAAAAAGATTTACTTTCTAACTTCAAGTTAGAGCAAAATTATCCCAATCCATTCAACCCAACAACAAAAATAAAATATGTAATTCCTAATGTAGGGGCTTCATTAATGAAGCCCGTACAAAACCGCAAGCAGTGGGATATCTTGATTGATTGTTAATTCTATTTTTTGCCGTAAGCGGCGGGGAATTTACCCTAAGTGATTAAAAAACGAAGTCGAGTGGAGGTGGCGGGAGTCCTCCGGGGGAGCCCGCGTCCGGAATTATGATCAATCCCAACGTCGCAACTTTTTGTTTTGTGGAGGTGGCGGGAGTCGAACCCGCGTCCGAAATTAAGATCCAGAGAACTTCTACATACATAGTCTGTTTTGTTTGGACTTTAAGCTATAAAACAGACAACGATCACTTAAAGTCTTCCTGCTGTTTATTTCGCTTCATCTGCACAGGAAACAGAATCTGCTATCTTACCAAACGGCGTTCATCCAAACCCCGGCAAGAGGGAGAATGGGGAACGGCTGCGTTATTTACGCAGCGAGGGCGTAATTATATTCGCCAGTTGATTTTTTTTACCGCCGTTTAACGTGTCTGCGGAGAACACGGTACGCAGTTCAATGTCTCTCTAATCCCGTCGAAGCCAATTTCACCCCCGGTATTTTAACCAGTCGGCAATTGGCAATCAGCAGTATGCAAATGCTATTTTTAAGACTGCCATTTTATGTCTTCGAAACCGGAGACTTTGTTTTCATAACGTGAAAGAACAAAAAACAGATCGGATAACCTATTCATAAAAATAATGATATTATCCGCCACTTGCACCGTACTATTTAATGCTACCACTTCCCTTTCCGCTCGTCTTGCAATTGTTCTGCACACATGAAGAAGAGAAGCGGATTTCGATCCGCCGGGCAGAATAAAGTTTTTAAGAGTTTCCAAATCACTTTCGTATTTATCAATACTTACTTCAAGCGATTGATAATATTCAACCGGGGTTCTAAAGATATTTAGCTTTTTATTTTTTTCAGTATCCGGTGTTGCAAGATCGGAACCGATAATAAAAAGTTTATTCTGGATGTCATTTAATAACAGTTTAACGGAATCATCTTTTACTTCAGTAATTGCGAGACCGATAAACGCATTTAGTTCATCGAGTGTTCCGTAAGCACGAATTCTTGGGGAATCTTTAGAAACTCTTTCTCCACCGAATAAACCGGTTTCACCCTTATCGCCGGTTTTAGTATAAATTTTCATTTTACGAATGGTATTTCACAAACGGAAACGACTATTGATCTTCCGTTTGCACTCTTTGCGGTAAGCTTTATCCCTTCTGCTGAAAATGCTTTTCTTATATAAGCCAAACCAATCGGCAGCTCCAGTTTAATTGAATTTACAACAGACGTTATATTTCCAACCTCTTCACCGTTCTCATTGAATAAAACAAATTGTTCATCCTGAAAAACCTGATCATCAAACTTAACTCCACACAAATATTTTTGTACTTTCTGATATGTGTCTAACCGTTCGACTACTTCCTGACCAATGTAACAGCCTTTTTTTGTATCGACATATTCCATCAATCGTGCTTCATGAGGATTATATTCATCGTTAAGTTCATTCGGTGCTGCGGGGATTCCCTGTTCAACCCTGAATAAGTTGTAGGCATCTTCACCAACCATGCTAAAATTAAATGGTCCTTCGTATTCTGTTAAATTACTGATAATACCTTTACTGTTTTCAAAATCCGAAAGAATCCAAAATTTATTGTAACCTCTTTCATCTTTAATTTTGATGAGGAAGAACAACAAATTTTCTGTGTGAATGATCTTGAAAGTATTTTCTTCTATCTCATTTACAACATCACCACAAATCAATCTGATAAATGAATCTGCCTGGGGACCGACTAATTCAAGAAGATTATATTTAGGATTGGCATCGTTTACCTGTACATCGTCACTGATGACATATTTTCTAATCCATCGCATTACTTTGGATTTACTTTCGCGGTCGCAAACAAGTAATTGATAGTCTTCAAAATTGATTAATCTTGCAACACCGATTATCCTGCCCTTATCGGATGTAAACAATGTAACCCTTGTGTGAGCTTTGGGAAGGTTAAGTGTTGAATTAGTGGAAATACGATGAAGAAAATCGAGCACATCATTTCCTTTAAGTTCAACTATACCCAGGTGCGAAATATTTCTTAATCCCACTCCTGAATATAAACTGTCAATTTCTTTCTCTATCGTACTGTATTTTGCAATAACTTTATACCCGTCGACTGAAACGGCATCGTATCCCTTACCCGATAAATATTCAATTAAATCAGATGGTTTAAAATCGATATCCTGCATTAATTCTCCTTAAAATATTTTTACAGATGAATAAAGTAACAAACTTGTTCTTTAATCTTCAGAAAATTCAATTCTTAAAAAATAATTCAATTGCCTGTGCGAATTTAAATAATTTCAACCGTAGTTTTCAATGAAGTATTAAATAAACTCACG
>Ga0210133_1000623_pt1 | contig 11675 bp, 4 predicted proteins | sample Joice_ThreeSqC_D_2_FD_184874 | JGI IMG/M metagenome (GOLD analysis project Ga0210133, IMG submission 184874) | Wetland microbial communities from San Francisco Bay, California, USA, that impact long-term carbon sequestration - Joice_ThreeSqC_D1... | ecosystem: Environmental > Aquatic > Marine >...
CGTGCGTCTGGTCATCTGGGATACCAACGAGGACACCGGGTCGCAGTCCATTCGCGACGTCAAGGAGCAGGAGGTCTTCTTCGGCGAGATCCCGCTCATGACCGACAACGGCACCTTCATCATCAATGGCACCGAGCGCGTGGTGGTCAGTCAGCTGCACCGCAGCCCCGGTGTCTTCTACGATCACGACAAGGGCAAGACGCACAGCTCGGGCAAGCTCCTGTACAGCGCGCGTGTGATTCCATACCGCGGCTCGTGGCTCGACTTCGAATTCGATCCCAAGGACCTGCTTTACGTTCGCATCGACCGCCGGCGCAAGCTGCATGCCACGGTGCTCCTGCGCGCGCTCGGCTATTCCACTGAAGATCTGCTCAACTACTACTACGACACCGAAACGGTGTTCCTCGAGCCCGGAAAGAAGTATGCGAAGTCGGTCGAGTACGATTTGCTCCCCGGGCAGCGCGCGACCCGCGACGTGCGTCACCCGGACTCGCGCGAGATCCTGGTCAAGAAGAACCGCAAGTTCACCAAACTCGCCATCAAGAAGCTGAAGGAATCGAATGTCGAACGGCTGCCTGTCGAGATCTCCGAGCTCGTCGGTAAGGTCGCGGCCACGGACGTCATCGACGAGACCACGGGCGAGGTCGTGCTCCAGTGCAACGAGGAGTTGACCGAGACCAAGCTGGATGAGCTGCGCGAGCACGGTATCGCGCAGATCAAGATCCTCTTCATCGACAACCTCAACATCGGCTCCTACCTGCGGGATACGCTCATCGCGGACAAGCTGCAGACCACCGATGAAGCGATTATGGAGATCTACCGGCGTTTGCGCCCGGGCGATCCGCCTACGGTGGAGACGGCTCAGAATCTCTTCCGCAACCTCTTCTTCAATCCCGAGCGCTACGACTTGTCGAAGGTCGGCCGCTTGAAGCTCAACTACAAGTTCAAGCTCGATGAGGCACTCGACAACACGGTCCTCACCAAGCGCGACATCCTCGAGACCGTCCGTTACCTCATCGACCTCAAGAACGGCAAAGGCCAGATCGACGACATCGATCACTTGGGTAATCGTCGCGTGCGCGCGGTCGGGGAGTTGATGGAGAATCAGTATCGCATCGGGCTCGTGCGCATGGAGCGCGCCATCAAAGAGCGCATGAGTATGTCGCAGGAGATCGAGACGCTCATGCCGCATGACCTGATCAACGCGAAACCGGTGTCGGCAGTGGTGAAGGAGTACTTCGGATCCTCTCAACTTTCGCAGTTCATGGATCAGACGAATCCGCTTTCCGAGGTCACGCACAAGCGCCGCTTGTCGGCTCTCGGACCCGGCGGTCTCACGCGTGAGCGGGCGGGGTTCGAGGTGCGCGACGTGCACGGAACCCACTACGGCCGCATCTGCCCCATCGAGACACCCGAAGGGCCGAACATCGGCCTCATCGCCTCGCTGTCGACGTATGCGCGGGTCAATGAGTTCGGTTTCATCGAGACTCCCTATCGCAAGGTCGTGGATCGCAAGGCCACCGCGGAGGTGGGCTTCTATTCCGCGCTCCAGGAGGAGGGACATTTCATCGCCCAGTCCAATTCGCCCATCGGGAAGAAAGGCGAATTGCTCGAGGATCTCGTCTCGTGTCGTCACAACACCGAGACGATCATGACGCGCCCAGAGGAAGTCACCCTCATGGACGTCTTGCCGAACCAGCTCGTATCGGTCGCTGCCTCGCTCATTCCATTCCTGGAGAACGACGACGCGAACCGCGCGCTCATGGGATCGAACATGCAGCGCCAGGCCGTGCCGCTCATCCGCACGCGTTCGCCGCTCATCGGGACGGGCATGGAAGGCATCGTGGCCCGCGACTCGGGCGTCACGGTCGTGGCCCGTCGCGATGGCGTCGTGGAATCGGTCGATGCCGCGCGCATCGTGGTTCGTCCGACGATGGACAGCGACGACCTGCTGTCGGCAAAGCCCGACATCTACAACCTGGTGAAATTCCAGCGCTCGAACCAGAACACTTGCATCAACCAGCGCCCCATCGTGGAGCCCGGCGATCACGTGAAGGCCGGCGAGGTGTTGGCCGATGGTCCCGCAACGGAGCGCGGTGAATTGGCCTTGGGCGAGAACGTGCTGGTCGCGTTCATGCCCTGGGGCGGTTACAACTTCGAAGACTCCATCCTGCTCTCCGAGCGGCTGGTCAAGGACGACCACTTCACCTCGATCCACATCGAGGAGTTCGAGTGCGTGGCTCGCGACACCAAGCTCGGCAAAGAAGAGATCACCTGCGACATCCCCAACGTCGGTGAAGATGCGCTGAAGGATCTCGACGAATCAGGCATCGTGCGCATCGGCGCCGAGGTCAAGCCTCAAGACATCCTGGTGGGCAAGATCACGCCGAAGGGCGAGACCCAGCTTTCGCCCGAGGAGAAACTGCTGCGCGCCATCTTCGGCGAGAAGGCTGGTGACGTGCGTGACAGCTCACTGCGCGTGCCGCCGGGCGTACAAGGGATCGTCATCGGCGCCAAGATCTTCTCGCGCAAAGGTACCGAGAAGGACGAGCGCAGCAAGCAGATCGAGGAGCAAGAGAAGGAGAAGCTTCTCGCCGACGAACGCGACGAAACACGCATCATCTCCGAGGCATACCATGCTCGTATGCGCAAGATGCTGGTCGGCAAGACCACGGCAGTTCGTTTGGTCGACGACAAGGGCAAGGTGCTTTGCGCCAAGGGGCAGAAGGTCGACAACGCGCTTCTCGACGAGATCCCTGTTCGCTACTGGCCCGAGGTGCAGATTGACGGCGGCAAGGGCGAGAACTTCCTGCAGCAACTCGCGCTGCAGCTCGAAGAAGAGCTGAAGGCCATCGACGCGCTTTACAAGGACAAGATTGGCAAGCTCACCAAGGGGGACGAGTTGCCTCCTGGCGTGATCAAGATGGTGAAGGTCTACATCGCCATCAAGCGAAAGCTGTCGGTCGGCGACAAGATGGCGGGCCGCCACGGCAACAAGGGCGTGGTCTCGCGCATCCTGCCGGTCGAGGACATGCCCTACATGGCGGACGGAACGCCGGTCGACATCGTGCTCAATCCGCTCGGCGTGCCCTCGCGCATGAACGTAGGACAGATCCTGGAAACCCACCTGGGCTGGGGGGCTCTCCAACTTGGCCGCCAGATCGAGGCCATGCTGGAAGGCCAATGGCGGGGCGAGGCGTTGCGCACCAAGCTCAAGAAGATCTTCACCGAGGAGCACCACCAGAAGCTTCTCGAAGGGCTCGACGACGCCGGATTGCGGCGTTTCGCCAAGACGGTGGGGAACGGCGTGCACCTGGCGACGCCAGTCTTCGATGGCGCCAAGGAACACGACATCAAAGCCAACCTCGCCCTGGCCGGTTTGCCTTCCAATGGGCAGGCGACTTTGTTCGACGGCAAGACCGGCGATCCCTTCGACCACGAAGTGACGGTCGGCGTGATGTACATGCTGAAGCTGCACCACTTGGTCGATGACAAGATCCACGCGAGGTCGATTGGACCTTACTCCTTGGTGACCCAACAACCTCTGGGGGGCAAGGCGCAGTTCGGCGGCCAGCGTCTGGGTGAGATGGAAGTGTGGGCGATGGAAGCCTACGGGGCCGCCTATGGTTTGCAGGAGTTCCTGACCGTGAAGTCCGACGACGTCATAGGCAGAACGCGCATGTACGAGGCCATCGTCAAGGGCGAACAGACGTTGGAATCGGGCCTGCCCGAGTCGTTCAACGTACTTTTGAAGGAGCTCCAGTCCTTGTGCCTCAACGTCGAGCTTATCGAAGATCCGAACGCGCCGAGGAAACAGGAATCGACCATCGAGCAGATGGCTCGGGAAGTGGCGGCCAAGGCCGGCGCCGGCGCGGCGCCTCCGGCAGCCACCGCAGCGAAGTAGGTTCAGCGATGACGATCCGCCACGGGAGTGACCAGCTATGACCATGAAAGACATCTTCAACTTCTTCGAGAAGCCGAAAGATCCGCTTTCGTTCTCCGCTATCCGCATCTCGCTCGCTTCCCCGGAGAAGATCCGGGAGTGGTCGCATGGCGAGGTCAAGAAGCCCGAGACCATCAACTACCGCACCTTCAAACCCGAGCGCGACGGACTCTTCTGCGCGAAGATCTTTGGGCCGGTCAAGGACTACGAGTGCAACTGCGGCAAGTACAAGCGCATGAAGCACAGAGGGGTGGTGTGCGAGAAGTGCGGCGTCGAGGTCATCCAGTCCAAGGTGCGCCGTGAGCGGCTCGGTCACATCAGCCTGGCCACGCCTGTCGCCCACATCTGGTTCTTGAAGTCACTGCCCTCGCGCATCGGCAATCTCCTCGACATCACCCTCAAAGACCTCGAGAAGGTTCTCTATTCGGAAGCCTATGTCGTCGTCGACCCGAAGCAGAGCGGGTTGCAGAAGGGTGAGTTGCTGACCGAGGAGCGCTACTCGAAGCTGAGCGAGGAAATGGGCGAGGATGCATTCACCGCCGGCATGGGGGCCGAATCCATCCGCGAGTTGCTGCGCGCCATTGAGGTGCACAAGCTTTCGGAGCAACTGCGCTCCGAGATGAAGGAGGCGACCTCCGAGGCCAAGCGGAAGAAGATTTCCAAACGCCTCAAGGTGGTCGATGCCTTCCGCGAGTCGGGCAATAAGCCGGAGTGGATGATGCTGGAAGTGATTCCAGTCATCCCGCCGGACCTGCGCCCGCTGGTTCCGCTCGACGGTGGCCGCTTCGCCACGTCGGATCTCAACGATCTCTACCGTCGCGTGATCAATCGCAACAATCGCCTCAAGCGTTTGCAAGAGCTGAACGCGCCCGAGATCATCATCCGCAACGAGAAGCGCATGCTGCAGGAAGCGGTGGACGCGCTCTTCGACAACGGCCGTCGTGGCAAGACCATCACGGGCCCGAACAAGCGCCCGCTCAAGTCGCTCTCCGACATGTTGAAGGGCAAGCAGGGCCGTTTCCGGCAGAATTTGCTCGGCAAGCGCGTCGACTATTCGGGGCGATCGGTCATCGTGGTCGGTCCCGAGTTGCGTCTGCACCAGTGCGGCCTTCCGAAGAAGATGGCATTGGAGCTGTTCAAGCCCTTCATCTACAACAAGCTTGAGGAACGCGGACTCGTCACTACCATCAAGAGCGCGAAGAAGCTCGTCGAGAAGGAGCGTCCCGAGGTATGGGACATTCTCGAGGAGGTCATCAAAGAGCACCCCATCCTGCTCAACCGCGCGCCCACGCTGCACCGTTTGGGCATCCAGGCCTTCGAGCCCCTGCTCATCGAGGGCAAGGCCATCCAGCTTCACCCGCTGGTGTGTGCTGCCTTCAACGCGGACTTCGACGGTGACCAGATGGCCGTGCACGTACCGCTGTCGCTGGAAGCGCAGATGGAAGCGCGCGTGCTCATGATGTCGACCAACAACATCCTGAGCCCGGCCAACGGTCGGCCCATCATCTTGCCTTCCCAGGATATCGTGCTGGGTCTTTATTACATGACCCGCGAGCGCTCTTTCGCGCGTGGCGAATTCCGCAGCGGCAAGGGCGCGGCGACCGTGCGCGGCGTGTACTCGTCCATCGAGGAAGTCCGCATGGCCTTCGATCATGGCGAGCTGGATCTTCAGGCCGCCATCAAGGTGCGCAGCGACGGCCAGCTCGTCGAGACCACGGTCGGTCGTGTGCTGCTCTACGAAGTGGTGCCGAAGAGGCTGCCCTTCAAACTGGTCAACCGTGTGATGGGCAAGAAGCAGCTTGGCGATCTCATCGACAGCTGTTACCGGGCCTTCGGCCAAAAGGAAACCGTCCTGCTCGCCGACCGCCTCCGTCACCTCGGATACAGCAATTCGACTCGCGCCGGCGTGTCCATCTGCGTCGACGACCTTATCATTCCCAAGCGCAAGGGCGAACTGCTCGAACAGGCGCAGAAGGACGTGCAGGAGATCGAAGAGCAGTACACCGAGGGGCTCATTACCGACGGTGAGCGCTACAACAAGGTGGTCGACATCTGGGCCCAGGTCTCCGAGCTCATCGCCGAAGAGATGATGAACGAGATTGGCGCGGAGAACGTCGTCAACGAGGAGACCGGCGAGAAGAAGTCCGCACCCTCCTTCAACCCGATCTTCATCATGGCGGATTCCGGTGCCCGCGGTTCGGCGCAACAGATTCGTCAGCTCGCCGGCATGCGTGGCTTGATGGCCAAGCCCTCGGGCGAAATCATCGAGACCCCCATTACCACCAACTTCCGAGAGGGGCTTTCGGTTCTCCAGTATTTCATCTCGACCCACGGCGCGCGCAAGGGACTAGCCGATACCGCGCTCAAGACGGCAAACTCCGGGTATCTCACCCGGCGTCTCGTCGACGTGGCGCAGGACTGCATTATCGCCGAGTACGATTGCGGCACGCTCGAGGGCATCGAGATTGCGCCGCTCGAGGAGGGCGGGGAAATCATCGAGAAGTTGGGCGATCGCATCCTCGGCCGCGTCTCGGTCGACGACATCGTCGACCCGTACACCGGTGAGGTGCTGGTACAGTCCAACGAGGAGATCACCGAGGACAAGGTTCGCATCGTCGAGGACGCGGGTATTTCCAAGGTGAAGATCCGATCCGTGCTCACCTGCGAGAGCCGTCGCGGCATCTGCGTACTGTGTTACGGACGCGATCTGGCCCGCGGACACATGGTCAACATCGGCGAGGCCGTCGGCGTGATCGCCGCGCAATCCATCGGCGAGCCGGGAACCCAGCTCACCATGCGTACCTTCCACATCGGTGGTGTTGGTCAGGTGCGTACCGAGCAGTCGCAGCTGGAAGCTCGTTACGACGGCGTGGTTTGCCTGGAGAACGTCGAGTTCGTGCAGCGTGAGAAGTACGCCATTGTCATGAACCGCCACGGCGAGATCATCATTCAGGATGGGACCGGCCGTGAACGCGAGCGCTACGGACTGACCTATGGCGCCCGCCTCTTCTTCACCGATGGCGCCAAGGTCAAGCAGGGCAGTCTCTTGTCTGAATGGGATCCTTTCTCGGTTCCCATCCTGACCGAAGTGGCCGGGCACGTGAAATTCGGAGACGTCATCGAAGGCGTCACCATGACCGAGCAGCTCGACGAGGTCACGGGATTGTCACGCAAGAGCATCATCGAGTCGAAGGACGCAGACCTGCGGCCGCGCATCTCGCTCAAGGACGACGGCGGCAAGACGCTCAAGATTCCGAGCTCGGACAACGAAGCCAGGTACTTCCTGCCCTTCGGCGCAACCATCGCGGTCTCGGAGGGTGACCGGATCGAGGCAGGCGATATCGTGGCCCGCATCCCACGTGAAACCACCAAGACCAAGGACATCACCGGCGGGCTGCCCCGCGTGGCCGAACTTTTCGAGTCGCGCAAGCCGAAAGAGCATGCGGTCATCTCCGAAATCGACGGCGTCGTTGGGTTCGGCAAGGACACCAAGGGCAAGCGCAAGGTGGTTGTGACTCCGGCCCACGGCGATGCCAAGGAGTTCCTCATCTCGAAGAGCAAGCACCTGTCGGTGCGCGAGGGAGACCACATCAAGGCGGGCGAGCCGCTCATGGACGGGGCGGCCAACCCGCACGACATCCTGCGCGTCCTCGGCGAAAAGCCGCTCGCCAAATACCTCGTCGATGAGGTTCAGGAGGTCTACCGCCTCCAAGGCGTCAAGATAAACGACAAGCACATCGAGACCGTCGTGCGCCAGATGCTTCGTCGCGTTCGCGTCATCGACGTGGGGGACACGGGCTTCCTCTCCGACGAGCACGTCGAGAAGTACATCTTCGAAGAGGAGAACGAGCGTGTCATGGCGAAGGGAGGGCGACCTGCCCAGGCCGAGCCTCTCTTGCTCGGCATCACCAAGGCGTCGCTCTCCACGGAGAGCTTCATCTCGGCTTCCTCCTTCCAGGAGACAACCAAGGTTCTCACCGAGGCCGCGGTGTGTGGCAAGGTCGACTACCTGCGTGGGCTCAAGGAAAACGTCATCATGGGGCGACTCATCCCGGCCGGTACGGGATTGGGCGCGTACAAGCGTCTTTCCATCCATGTCGACGCGCCAGCGGAAGGCGATGTACCTGCCGCCGAGACCCTGGCAGCGACCGAACAGGTTGTCGCGGGCGAAGCGGGCGAATAGTCGGCCGGCTGATGCACGACCTGAGCGTTTGGTGCGCAAGGTCATTGAGGCTCAGTGCGTTCTGAGCCTGGCGGAGATCGCCTCAGGAAAACTCAGAAGTTGTCGTTGACTTTGGGATCGCGATCCCTATAATGCACCACTCCGCTGGCCCGGAAAATGCTGGGCCAAGGCCGCGTTTTGCGGTCTGGAGTGCGTGATTCTCGAGGAAAAGAATCCAAGATGCCTACCGTCAATCAGCTCGTAAAGACCGGCCGCCAACCCGTGCCGCGGAAGACCGATTCGCCCGCTCTCAAGAGCTGCCCGCAACGTCGAGGCGTTTGCGTGCGCGTGTACACCACCACTCCGAAGAAGCCGAACTCGGCGCTGCGCAAGGTTGCCCGTGTTCGCCTCACCAACGGGATGGAAGTCACGACCTACATTCCTGGCGAGGGGCACAATTTGCAGGAGCACTCGGTGGTGCTGATTCGCGGTGGGCGTGTGAAGGATCTCCCGGGCGTGCGCTACCACATCATCCGCGGCAGCCTCGACACGGCTGGCGTGACCAACCGCCGCCAGGGGCGTTCCAAGTATGGGGCCAAGCGGCCCAAGTAACGTCCGGCAGGGAGTATTGAGAGATGCCACGCAAAGGTGAAGTCCCCAAGCGCAAGCCACTTCCGGATCCGAAGTTCACGGATCAACCGGTCGACGTTCGACGCCGGATCACCAAGTTCGTCAACACCGTGATGGAGTCGGGCAAGAAGTCCATCGCCGAGGGCATCGTGTACGGCGCTCTCGACCTGGTGGCGGAGAAAGCCGCCGATGATCCGGTGAAGGTGTGGGACAAGGCGCTCAACAACGTTCAGCCCAAGATCGAGGTGAAGTCTCGCCGAGTCGGTGGCGCTACCTACCAGGTTCCCGTAGATGTGAGGCCGGACCGAGCTCTGGCGCTAGGCATGCGCTGGCTCATCCATTCGGCGCGCAGCCGCTCCGATGGACGCACCATGCGCGAGAAATTGGCGGCGGAGTTGCTCGATGCCAGCAACAACAAGGGTGCCGCGGTGAAGAAGCGGGAAGATACGCACAAGATGGCGGAAGCGAACAAGGCGTTTGCGCACTACCGGTGGTAGTGGACCAAGCAAAGAAGAAGCAAGGAAGAAGGAAGACAAAACACATAGGGTCAAGAAGATTCGGGCTCGATAGGTCGTTGAAGGGAGTGGCAAAGGCCGGATGCTTTTGCTTCTCCTTCCAGCCGACCGAAGTGGCCTGGACCAGTTCCTGACCAGGCGAAAGCAAGACTGCGGACCTTGTGGTCATTCGAGGGCAGTGCCCGTCAGATGATCCACTTGCGCGCGGCGAAAAAGAACAAACGTGGCTCGGCAAGTCCCCATAGATCGCACCCGAAACATCGGGATCATGGCGCATATCGATGCGGGGAAAACCACGACTACCGAGCGTATTCTCTTTTACACCGGGGTGTCGCGGACCATGGGCGAGGTGCACGAGGGCACGGCCGTCATGGATTGGATGGAGCAGGAGCAGGAGCGTGGCATTAGCATTACTGCCGCCTCGACCACCTGTTTCTGGCGCGATCATCGCGTGAACATCATCGACACTCCCGGCCACGTCGATTTCACCATCGAGGTCGAGCGCTGCCTGCGTGTCCTCGACGGCGCTGTCACGGTCTTCTGTGCGGTGGGTGGCGTCGAGCCTCAGTCGGAAACCGTGTGGCGGCAGGCCGACAAGTACAATGTCCCCCGCATCGCCTTCATCAACAAGTGCGATCGACCGGGGGCGGATCCGTGGCGTTGCGTACAGCAGATTCGCGATCGGATCAAGGCCCATCCCGTGTTGACACAATTGCCGTTGGGCCTCGAGAGTTCGTTTTCGGGGGTCGTGGATCTGATTGAGATGCGGGCTCTCGAATGGGTCGGCGATACCACGGGCGCCATCTTCATGGAGCGCCAGATCCCCGCCGACATGGTGCGCCCGGCGAAGAATGCGCGAGCAGCGATGATCGAGGAACTCGGCGAAGTGGACGACGAGATCCTCGCGCTCTATGTCGATGGAGCGGAGATCAACCCGCGGCGAATCCGCGCGGCGCTTCGGCGTGCCACCATCGCGGGCAAGGCGGTCCCCGTACTGCTCGGTGCGGCCTTCAAGAACAAGGGCGTGCAGCCTCTTTTGGACGCCGTGCTCGACTTCTTGCCTTCCCCTTCGGACATGCCACCCGTGCTCGGCCACACCCCAAACGGTCAACGAGCGATGCGATTGGCTGCGACGGACGGACCGTTTTCCGCGCTTGCCTTCAAGATCATGGGTGACGTTGTCTCGGGGCCGTTGACCTACTTTCGCGTCTATTCGGGCCACGTCGCCACGGGTGCGACGGTGTTTAATTCGACGAAGGGCACGCGCGAACGGATTGGGAGGTTGCTACGCATGCACTCCAACCGGCGTGAGGAGATCCGTCAGGTCGGGTGTGGCAACATTGCGGCCGCGGTCGGTCTGCGCGGGACCTCGACAGGCGACACCCTGTGTGACGCGCGCGAGCCCATCATCCTCGATCTCATCGACTTTCCCCAGCCAACCTGTTCGGTCGCCATCGAGGCCAAGACCAGTGCCGAGCAGCAGCAGTTGCTGAAGGCACTCGAGCAACTCGCCGTCGAGGATCCTTCGTTCTCTCTCCAGACGGACAGCGAAACGGGCCAGACGGTTATTTCTGGCATGGGTGAACTGCACCTCGAGATCATCGTCGATCGTCTTGTCCGCGAGTACGCCCTGGCCGCGTCGGTTGGGCGCCCCCAGGTCGCCTACCGCGAGGCTATCACCAGATCTGCGGAGGCCGAAGGACGGTTCGAGCACGCCATCGGGGGCCGCGGTCTCTTCGCGCAAGTCAAGCTGCGGGTCGAACCGGGCGAGGCCAAGGCGGGCGTTGTGTTCCGCAACCAGGCATCCGTCCGCGCGGTTCCCCGCGAACTGGCTTCTGCCGTGGAACGCGGCGCGCGCACGGCACTGGCCCGCGGTGTCGTGGGCGGCTACCCCATCGCCGACGCCATCGTCACCTTGCTCGATGGCAGCCACCACCCCTTGGATTCGAACGAGATGGCCTTTCAAATCGCGACGGCCCAGGCCATCGCCGAAGCCCTGGCCCAGGCGGGCTCTGTCGTGCTCGAGCCCGTGATGTCGCTAGATGTGGTCGTGCCGGATCAATTCATCGGTGGGGTGGTCGGGAATCTTTCGGCCAGGCGCGCACGCATCATTGGGGTCGAACCACGTGGCGGCGCACAGGCGATCAGCGCAGAGGTGCCGCTGGCCAACATGTTCGGGTATTCGACTGACGTTCGCTCGCTTACGCAGGGCCGAGCGACGTTCACCATGCAGTTCCTGCGCTTCTCTCCCGTACCGAACCACGTTGTCGATGGAATCGCCAACCGCGTTCGCAGTTCGTGACCGCTTCGCCTTCAGGAGGACACCATGGCCAAAGAAAAATTCATCCGCAACAAGCCGCACCTGAACGTAGGGACGATCGGGCACGTGGACCATGGCAAGACGACGCTGACGGCGGCGATCACG
>Ga0210133_1000624_pt1 | contig 11628 bp, 9 predicted proteins | sample Joice_ThreeSqC_D_2_FD_184874 | JGI IMG/M metagenome (GOLD analysis project Ga0210133, IMG submission 184874) | Wetland microbial communities from San Francisco Bay, California, USA, that impact long-term carbon sequestration - Joice_ThreeSqC_D1... | ecosystem: Environmental > Aquatic > Marine >...
TTCGCCGGGGATGTTCCGTTCACGGACGTCCTGCTGCACGGGACGGTTCGGGACTCTCAGGGGCGCCGGATGTCCAAGTCTCTCGGGAATGGGATCGACCCGCTGGAGGTGGTGAGCCGGTTCGGGGCGGATGCCATGCGTTTCACCCTGGTGAACGCGGCGGCCCTCGGCACCGACCTGCAGCTCGATCACGAGGATCTCGATTCGTCTTTCAAGGTCGGCCGGAACTTCGCCAACAAGATGTGGAACGCAGTCCGTTTCGGGCTCGGTTATCTGACGGACGAGGACCTGAAGACGCGTCCCGCAGACACGGACCTCGAAGTCGTGGACCGGTGGATCCTGGCCCGTTTCGGGGCCACCGCCAGGGAGGCCACGGGAGCGCTCGAGCGCTTCCGCTTGCACGAGGCCGCCGAGCTCACCTACCAGTTCGTGTGGACCGAGTTCTGCGACTGGTATCTGGAGCTGATCAAGGCACGTCTGCGTGGCGACCGTGGGGAAGCCAGCCGGGCGGCTGCCGCGGCGACGCTCGCGTTCGTGCTCGATGGCTGGCTGAGGCTTCTGCACCCGGTGATGCCGTTCATCACGGAGGAGATGTACTGCCACCTTCCGGGACGGAGCGTGGAGGACACGCTTCTGCACGGGCCCTGGGCGGCCGCTGGAGACTACGGGGATGGAGATTCCTCGATGGAGGAGGCCAAGACGGGTGTCGAGGCGCTCCAGGAGATCGTAGGCGTAGTACGCAACCTGAGGTCGGACTACGGCATAGATCCCGGAAGACGCTTGGAGGTGGTGGTGGCAGGGGTACCGTCCGCGGTGGCCGCGGTCCTGAACGCCGAGATGGAGGGGATCCTGCGCCTCGGCCGAATGTCTTCGCTCGACATCGCGGGTGAAGTCCCCGTGGGGGAAGCGGGAGCCCACGCCGCTCTGCGATCGGGGGGGGAGCTGTTCCTTCCGCTGGCCGGCATCGTCGACGTGGAACGGGAGCGCGAGCGGGTCCAGTCCGAGATCGACCGGCTGGAAGGCATGCTCGAGCAGTCACGTCGTCGCCTGGACGATTCCCGCTTCGTGGAGCGCGCGCCTGCGGAAGTCGTGGCGAGGGAACGTGAGAAGTGCCGGTCGTTCGAGGAGCGGCTGGCGCTCCTGGCGGAGAAACGCGCAGCGTTCGGCGGCGGCTGACGTGATGGGAGGCGGCTTGCGGGCATCGCGGCTTCTGGCGGTGCTGGCGATAGGACTCGCTTCCTGCGCCCGGGAGGAAATGCCTCCAGGGACGGGGCCGGACTTCGCTCCTCCTGCCGTGGTCGAAATGTACCCGGTGCACGGATCGGCGGTGCCCGGGCTGGACGAAGACGCGTACGTCCGATTCGATGAGCCGCTGGGCGATTCGCGCTCGGTGCCGAGGCTGGTCGAGACGTCACCGGCCGGGCTTTACGACATCAGGGCAGGCCGCCGCGATGTGCGCATCCGTCCGAGGGATGGCTGGCGGCCCGGCGTCGTCTACATGTTCAGGATACCTCCGGGGTTGAGGGACCTGATCCGGAATCAGACCCGGGAGCCGATCGAGCTCCTGTTCACGACAGGACCTGAGCTCTCCGAAACTCGCACGACAGGAACGGTGTGGGATCGGGAAACGGTGCGCGCCGTTCGTGGGGCCTCGGTACAGGTGATCGGTGCCGACTCCGTTCCTTACGCCGCGGTCGCGGACACGGGCGGCAATTTCCTGCTGCCGTCCTTGCCCGTGGGGGACTACTGGGCCTTCGCCTTTCGCGACCAGAACCAGAACCGGACCCTGGACAGGGATTTCGAGCCGGACGACAGTGGCCGCGTCAGTCTGCCCGAATCGGCGTCGGTCGTCCGGCTCGAGTTCTGGCTGACTGAGCCGGATTCCACAGCGCCGATGATCGGTTCCGCCGAGGTCGAAGACAGCCTGACGCTGAGAGTCGAGTTTGACGATCTGCTGGAGCCGGACGCGCCGCTCGATTCCGCGACGGTCACGGTCAGTCTCGCCGACACGGGCGAAGAGTGGCCCGTGAGCAGGTTCGCGGTTGGACCTCTGAATGCGGTGGACTCGACCCTGTCGGGAGCGGTGGGCCCCGAAGAGGCCGCCCTGCCATCCGTGGCGACTGGTGATTCGATCTCCGGCACCCCCGATGTGTCGGTCGACTCTGCCACGGAACGGGGCCAGGCGACCCGGGCGCGTCCGCAGCGCTTCGTCACGGTCAGGCTCGGGCGGGCACTGGGCGCGGGAACCTATGACGTCCGTGCGAGCGGATTCGTCAACGTGCGGTTCCTCACCGGCGGTGGGGCCACGACGGTCTCGTACGAGCCGCCGGCTGCCGTTCCTGAAACGTCTCCGGAGGGCGAGGCTGCGGACGAAGGCGAAGACGCCGCGGAAGCCGGTGTGGAGGAGGCGGGCCATTGAGAGCGGACACTTCGCGGCACGATGCGAGGCGGGACCTGCCCTCCGTCGAGTTCCTGCTGCAGTGCGGGGAAGCGGAGGTCTGGATCTCGCGGTGGGGAAGGTCACAGGTCACGGGAGCCATTCAGGCCGTCCTGGGTGAGGCCAGAGTGGCGGCGGAGGGCGGACAGCCGGCCGCGGACCCGCAAATCCTCCTCGAGCGAGTCCTGCGTCGGTTGGAGAGCGACGGTCCGGCCCTTCGTGCGCTCGTGAACGCAACCGGGGTCGTGCTTCACACCAACCTCGGACGGGCGCCCCTGGCTCCAGAAGCGGTCCGCGCGGCGAGCCAGGCGGCGGGGAGTTATTCGAGTCTCGAGTACGATCTGCTGGCAGGCGACAGGGGCGACCGGTACGAGCATTGCGCGGACCTGCTGTGTCGCCTGACCGGTTCCGAGTCGTCACTCGCCGTCAACAACAACGCGGCTGCCGTGTCACTGGTGATCAATACGCTGGCGCGCGGTCGGGAAGTCCTCATCTCCCGCGGGGAGCTGGTCGAGATCGGCGGAGGGTTCCGCATTCCCGAGGTGATCGAAAGGTCCGGGGCGTACCTCGTCGCCGTCGGCACGACGAATCGGACTCGACTGGAAGACTATCGGAGGGCGATCACTCCGTCGACGGGGCTGCTGCTCAAGGTCCACCCGTCGAACTACCGGGTCGAGGGCTTCGTGGAGGAGACCTCCCTGGAGAGACTGGTGAGCCTCGGACGCACCGCAGGGTTGCCCGTGATGCACGATCTCGGATCGGGGTTGCTTCTCGCTGACCTTCTCCCGGACCTGCCCGAGCCGTCGGTGGAGAGAACCGTCTCCGCCGGGGTGGATGTCGTGACGTGGAGTGGCGACAAGTTGCTCGGCGGCCCGCAGGCGGGCCTGATTCACGGAAGCGCGGCTGTCCTCGACCGGATTCGGGCGAATCCCCTGCTCCGGGCATTCCGGTTGGACAAGATGACCCTGGCTGCCCTGGAGGCGACACTGCGCCTTTATCTGGACCCGGAGGCCGCAGCCCGTCGTATCCCGGTGCTGCGAATGCTCAGCGAGTCCGTGGAGAGCGTGGAGCGGCGGGCCCTCGCGGCCCTGAATGAGCTGAGCGAAGCGGCTCGCGCGCGAGTCACCGTTGTGCCCGCGCGAGCGGTCGTCGGGGGTGGTGCGGCCGCCGGTTTCGAGCTCGAATCGTTCGCCTGGAGCATCTCCGGGCCGCCCCTGGAGATCGAGTCCGCGCTCCGGAGCCAGGCCCCCCCGGTCATCGGCAGGATTGCCGGCGATGCCGTTCTGCTGGACTTCCGGACCGTGCTGGAAGGGCAGGAGGCCCTTCTCGTTCGTGCGCTCGATCGGCTCACCGGGAGCGAGAAGGGGGGAGAGTGAGCGGGAGGGGGCGCCGGCCGACAGCCGCCTACATCGACCGGGACGGCACTCTGATGCGCGATACCGGCTACGTCGCGAGGTCGGCTGAAGTGGAGCTGCTGCCGCGAGCGGCGGATGCCGTTCGGCTGCTGAACGATGAGGGTGTGCCGGTAGTCATCGTGACGAACCAGTCGGGGATCGGTCGCGGCTACTTCGACGAGTCGGCGTTTCACGCCGTGCAGGCCAGACTGGTCCAGCTGCTGGAGCTGGAGGGCGCTCGGATCGAAGCGACCTACTTCTGCCCGCACGCTCCGGAGGACGGGTGCGACTGTCGGAAGCCCGGCCTCGCCCTGTACCGGAAGGCGGCGCTCGAACTGGGTCTTCAGTCATCGGGAGGTCTGTTCGCCGGAGACCGGGTGCAGGACGTACTCCCCGCTCTCGAGCTTGGCGGAACCGGCATTCTGGTGGCCGGCACGGACGGGACGTATGATGGCCCCGTGCCGGCGCGAGTCATCCGGGCGACGGACCTGTGGACCGGCGTCAGCGGACTTCTCCTCGGTGCAGGGAATTCACCCTGACGTTTCTCGGAGGGAAGCTGTGCATGTCGGAGTCACTGGGGGTTGCGGTACTGGCCTCGGGATCGGGGACGAATCTGCAGGCGGTCATCGACAGGCTCCACCTTAAGGACGAGTCAGGCGTGCGAGTGGCTCGAGTCGTCGGGAGTCGGGCTGGCATCGGCGCTCTGGAACGAGCCTCTTCGCATGGCATCCCGACGTATGTTCTGCCAGAGCGGGATGACGGAGGGCACTGGCTGCAGAACGTGCTCGAAGCGTCGGGTGCGGGCCTGGTCGTTCTGGCGGGCTGGCTGAAGCTCATTCCGCCTGATGTCGTGCGGTCCTTTCGCGGGCGGATGATCAATATCCACCCGGCGCTCCTGCCCGCCTTCGGCGGCCCGGGGATGTACGGGCGCCGCGTCCACGAGGCCGTTCTGGACAGCGGGGCGAAGATCTCGGGTGCCACCGTGCACTTCGTCGACGAGGCGTACGATCACGGGGCGATCATCGCCCAGTGGCCGGTGCCGGTCCTGGCGGGAGACGATGCGGACCTCCTCGCCAGGCGAGTGCTGGCCGTCGAGCACAGGCTGCTCCCGACGGTTATCGAGGACTTCGCGGCGGGGAGATTCGAGCTCGATGCGTCGGGCCGGACGGCCTGGACCGGAGCGTGGTGTTCCGGGAACGAGTTCACGATGCATTCCGAAACGAGAGCGGACTGAAGAGAGGCCGGGAATGGCATACGCCATACTGAGCGTGTCGGACAAGACAGGGATAGCGGAACTGGCTCGCGAGTTGCACGAGCGCGGGTGGACTCTGCTTTCGACGGGCGGTACGGCCAGGACGATTCGAGACGCTTCCGTGCCGGTGACCGGAATCTCGGAACACACAGGGTTCCCGGAGATCCTCGGCGGTCGGGTGAAGACGCTTCACCCGGCCGTACACGCCGGGCTCCTGGCGCGGCTCTCGGTGGAAGGCGACGTGCGTGACCTGGAGCGTCACGGGCTGGAACCTGTGGGGATCGTGGCAGTCAACCTGTATCCGTTCCGCGAGACGGTGGCCCGTCCGGACGCCACGCTGGCGGACGCGCTGGAACAGATCGACATCGGCGGGCCGACGATGCTACGTGCCGCGGCAAAGAACCACCCGTTCGTGTGGCCGGTCTGCGATCCGGAAGACTACGGCCGGCTGCTCGCGGCGATCGATGCCGGCGGCGACCAGGACGAATTCCGCCGTTCCCTGGCCGCCAAGGTATTCACCCATACGGCGGCCTACGACTCGGCGGTCGCCGGATACCTGAGAGGGTCGAGGGAAGAGGTCGAGTCCGCGACTGTCCTTCCCGAGGAGATCATGCTGTCTCTGACCCGTGTGCAATCCCTGAGATACGGCGAGAACCCCGACCAACCAGCCGCCTTCTACCGGGCGTCCTCCGGCCCTCCCGTCGGCATACCGGGGCTCCGGCAGCTGCACGGAAAGGAGCTGTCGTACAACAACATTCTCGACCTGGACGGTGCCATGCTGGCCATAGCGCCGTTTCTGGGCGGAGACCATCCCGCTTGCGCCATCCTCAAACACACTACGCCATGCGGTATAGCCGTCGGTCGCTCTCCCGCGGACGCTTACCGGAAGGCGCTGGCCTGTGATCCCGTATCGGCCTTCGGCTCGACGGTCGTGTTCAGTGAGCCGGTGACCGAGGCCGTGGCCGAGGAAATCTCGAAGCTGTTCGTCGAGTGTCTCGTCGCGCCGGGCTACGCACAGCCGGCGCTTCGGATCCTGCAGCAGAAGCAGAACATCCGTATCCTGGAGCCGGGTGATGAGAACCGGTTCGGAAGCTACTCCGGCCACGTCGCCGCGGGACTGGACGTGCGCGGGGTGTCCGGAGGGCTCCTCGTCCAGGGATCTCCGACGCCGGCTCTACCGGGCGATCTGCGAGCCCGTGGCGCAACAGTAGCGACGGCACGAGCGCCCTCGGACGCGGAATGGGAGGATCTCGGCTTCGCGTGGGCGGCCGTCCAGTCGGTCAAGTCCAACGCCATCCTTCTGGCTCGCGATGGTGCTTCCGTCGGGATCGGCGCAGGCCAGATGAGCCGCGTGGACGCAGCGCACCTGGCCGCTCACAAGGCCCTCGCGGCCGGGTTCGATCTGGAGAGGCTCGTGCTGGCGTCCGACGCGTTCTTCCCGTTCCGGGACGGGGTGGATGCGGCGGCCGAGGCCGGAGTCACGGCGATCATTCAGCCGGGCGGATCGAAGCGCGATCCGGAAGCCATCGCGGCCGCAGACGAGCACGGCATGGCCATGGTGTTCACCGGACGCAGGACTTTCCGGCACTGATCCGCAGGAAATCAAGCCGTCCATCGGAGACGCGTTCTGCCCCGTTCGGGTGGGACGGCCGGCCGGGTCCGGCCTTGACTGGCGGTATAGGCTCGTCTATAAAGGGGCGCGTGCTCCGCCCGGGGCGCGGACGATTCGAGGCTTACGAGAGGACAGACGATAAACGTGGAACGCGGTAGACGACCACATACGTCGGGGGCGCCGCGCTGGATCGGTCCGCTCCTGGCTCTGGCGGCGCTTGCGCTGGGAGCGTGCGGCGGGCCGTTTCCGCAGTCGGCGCTCGATCCCGCATCGGATTTCGCCTGGAAGCTGCAGGACCTCTTCGAGGGGATCTTCTTCTGGGCGGTGATCGTGTTCGTGCTGGTCGAGGGCGCACTCATCGTCGCCATCTTCCGCTTCCGTGAGCGGCCGGGCGGTGCGGCTCCCAGAGCGACGCATGGAAACACGCTGCTCGAGATCTCGTGGACGCTGGCGCCCGCCGTTGTTCTCGTGCTGATCGCGATTCCGACCATCAGGACGATCTGGGATGTGGACCAGCCGGCGCGGGGAGAGTCCCTCGTGGTGGAAGCGATCGGACACCAGTGGTGGTGGGAGTTCCGATATCCCGACCTGGGTGTCGTCACCGCCAACGAAATGCACATTCCGGTCGGCACGCAGATCGATGTGAGGCTGACGTCGGCGGACGTCATTCACAGCTTCTGGTTTCCGCGGCTCGGTGGCAAGCGCGACGCGATACCGGGGCATGAGAACCAGATATGGTTCACGGCGGACTCGGCGGGCCTGTATCTCGGCCAGTGCGCCGAGTTCTGTGGCCTGTCGCACGCCCTGATGAAGATGCAGCTGGTCGCCGAAGCGCCCGAGGCCTTCCAGGCGTGGGTGGACCGTCAGAAGTCGGATGCCCTGGCCGCGGACTCCGTCATCGCGGCTGAGGGCAGCCAGGCGTTCATGCGAGGTGGTTGCATCGCGTGCCACAAGGTCCGTGGCACCGTCGCACAGGGGGTAATCGGCCCTGACCTGACCCACGTGGGCAGCCGACGCCGCATCGCAGCGGGAATCCTCGACAACACGCCTGAGAACCTGGAGCGCTGGATCCGGAATCCACAGGCCGTGAAGCCTGGAGCCTTGATGGTGGTACCGGAGCTGGACGATGAGACGGTGCGCCGCATCGTTGCATATCTGCAGAGCCTGAAGTAGCTACGGGCGGGCTCTCCGCAGCGCAATCACGAGAAGCACGGAGAATAAATGGCAGTCACTGGAGCCGTCGGCGCTGAAACCCCCGGGGTGGGGGCGCAGGATCACGGTGGCACGTACTCGGGCGGTATCTGGAGCTGGCTGACGACGGTCGATCACAAGCGCATCGGCGTCATGTACGGCGTGAGCGCGTTTCTGTTCTTCCTCGTGGGAGGTATCGAGGCACTGCTCATCCGGCTGCAGCTGGGGACTCCCGAGAATACGTTGATCAACCCTGACCTGTACAACCAGCTGTTCACCATGCACGGAACCACGATGGTGTTTCTCGCCATCATGCCGCTGAGCGCCGCCTTCTTCAATTTCATCGTACCGTTGCAGATCGGCGCGCGTGACGTTGCCTTCCCGCGGCTGAACGCGTTCAGTTTCTGGGTGTTCTTCCTCGGCGCCCTGTTCATGAACTCGAGCTTCCTGTTCGGGGGAGCGCCGGACGCAGGCTGGTTCGGCTACGCCAACCTGACCTCGACTCAGTACTCGCCGGGCATGAGGGTGGATTTCTGGGTTCTCGGCCTGCTCGTGCTGGGAGTGTCGTCGATCGCGGCCGCCTTGAACTTCATCGTGACGATCATCAACCTGCGGTGCGAGGGCATGCACTTCATGCGCATGCCGCTCTTCACCTGGATGACGCTGATCACGTCGTTTCTCCTCGTGATGGCCTTTCCGGCGATCACGGTGGGACTCGTGCTGCTCATGTTCGATCGCATGTTCGGCACGCAGTTCTTCAACCCGCTCGCGGGCGGTGATGTCCTGTTGTGGCAGCATCTGTTCTGGATCTTCGGACACCCCGAGGTCTACATCCTGCTCCTGCCGGGACTCGGAATGGTCTCGGAGATCATTCCGGTGTTTTCCAGGAAGCCTCTCTTCGGGTATGCATTTGTCGTCTACTCGGGCGTTCTGATCGCGTTCCTCGGCTTCGGCGTATGGGCGCACCACATGTTCGCGGTCGGGCTCGGCCCGGTGGCCAACACCGTCTTCGCGGCGGCGACGATGCTGATCGCGATTCCGACCGGAGTGAAGATATTCAACTGGATTGCGACGCTGTGGGGTGGCAGCCTGCGGCTGAAGACTCCGCTCTATTTCTGCCTGGGCTTCATCGCGATGTTCATTATCGGCGGGCTGAGCGGCGTGATGCACGCCTCGGCGGCCGCCGACCTGCAGCAGACGGACACGTACTTCATCGTCGCTCACATTCACTACGTGCTGTTCGGCGGCGTGATGTTCGCCCTCTTCGCCGGAATGTACTACTGGATCCCGAAGGTGACCGGTCGCATGCTGAGCGATCGCCTGGGCAAGATCCACTTCTGGATCATGCTCGTTTCGTTCAATCTGACCTTCTTCCCGCAGCACTTTCTCGGCCTGCACGGGATGCCCAGGCGGACGTTCACCTACGAATCCGGGCTCGGGTTCGAGGCGATGAACCTCATGTCGACTGTCGGAGCTCTGCTGCTGGGGAGTTCCATGCTGATCTTCATCTGGAACGTTCTCCAGATGCTGCGAAAGGGCCCGCCCACGGGTGCCGATCCGTGGGGCGGCAGCACGCTGGAGTGGTCGATCGCCTCGCCGCCGCCGCACTACAATTTCAAGGTTCTCCCGAAGGTTTACGGGCGTGATCCGCTGTGGGCGGCTGACACTTCGGATTCGAGGCCAGGCGACGACGTCGAAGCTCCCGAGCCGCACATGCCGGGGCCGTCGGCCTTTCCTCTCACCACGGCCATCGGGATCGTCGTGATGGCAGCGGGTGGACTGACGACGACCCTGCCGGTGCTGTTCGTGGGAGTGGCGGTGGTCCTGTTCGGCGTATACGGCTGGGCCTTCCAGCCCCTCGAGCACTAGAGAAGAGGAGTGGGCGTGAGTCAGACGGACGTGGCGACCCTGGAGGTGCATTCGGCGACCGGGCTTCCGAGCCGGAAGATCCTGATGTGGGCCTTCATCGGTTCCGAGTGCATGCTCTTCGGCTCATTGATCATCACCTATCTGGTCTATCGGGGAAAGAGCATCGTGGGGCCGTACCCCGAGGAGCTCCTGAACATCCCGTTCATAACGGTCACCACGTTCGTGCTCCTGATGAGCAGCCTGATGATGGTCCTCGCACTTTCGGCGGTGCAGCGCGGAGACATGAAGTGGGGCAAGGTGTGGCTCCTGATGACCGCGGTGTTCGGCATGGTGTTTCTGGGAGGGCAGGTCTACGAGTTCACGCACTTCGTGCACGAGGGCCTGACCTTGCAGACGAACCTGTTCGGCGGGAGCTTCTTCCTGCTGACGGGCACGCACGGTGCGCACGTCACCGTCGGAGTCATCTGGTTACTGAGCCTGTTCTTCATGGGCGTGCGTGGCCGGCTGACGCAGGCCAGCGCGGAGACCGTAGAGATCGCGGGTCTCTACTGGCACTTCGTGGACGTGGTGTGGATCGTGCTGTTCACCCTCATATACCTGCTGAGCTGAGAAGGAGCAGGCGCGAATGGCGCAGAGCAACGAACACGTCCAGCACGCACACCCGAGCAACGGTACGTATGTCCTGGTCGCTGCGGTCCTCGGGGTGCTCACGGCTGTCGAGGTGGCGGTGTTCTACCTCGAAGCCGTCCGACCGGTGCTCGTGCCGCTCCTCCTCACGCTTTCTGCTGCGAAGTTCACGATGGTCGTCGGCTTCTTCATGCATCTGCGGTTCGATTCGAAGCTGTATCGGGCTCTGTTCGTCGGCCCGCTGGTCGTGGCGATTGCGGTCATGATCGCCATGCTGTTCATCAACGGCGTCTTCCGGCTGTGAGAACAGCGGCGCAGGCCTGATCGGCAGGTCGCCGCACGACTATCCTCTCCCGATGCCTGATTCTGAGTTCCACCCGATTCGCCGATTGCCCAGGCGTCAACGACCCGGGCTCCGGTCCGGGGGGGGCATGCGATGAATGGCGCCAGACACAGAAAGCTGGTCGAGTTCCGGGTCGACGACATGGACTGCGCGAGTTGCCTCGACACGATCCGGCGCGGGCTCAGCAAGCGGCCCGGAGTCGAGACGGTCGAAGGCAGCCCTGTGTCGCGCCGCCTGGAGGTCTCGTTCGACCCGGAGGTGGTGGACGAGGAGACGATCAGGCGGGAGGTCGGAGACCTCGGCTATACTGTTCTCATCCCGGCCGCTGAGCCTGGGCAGGGAATAGGCGTCTGGCGCAGTCCTCGCGCCTATCGCACCTACATCGCGGGCGCTCTCTTCTTCGCCGGCCTCGCCCTGCGAGTGTTGCTTCACGGGTCGATCGTGGATTCGCACGGGGGGCCTTCCTGGCCGGCGGCTGAGGACCTCCTGTTCGTCGGTGCCGCAATCGTCGGAGCTGCGAACTTCCTCCCTCGGGCAATCGGCGCCATCCGGGGCCGAGTGCTCGATATGCACGTGCTCATGCTCCTCGCGGTGATCGGTGCGGCTGCGATCGGGGAGTACATGGAAGCCGCGGCCATCGCCTTCCTCTTCTCGGTCGCCGAGCTCCTGGAGGGATTCGCGTCAGAGCGTGCCGAAGCATCCGTCAGGTCGCTGATGGAGCTGTCCCCCGAAGTCGCGCGGGTCCGGAGGGATGGACGAGAAGTCACGATTCGGTCTGCCGATGTGACGGCCGGGGACGAAGTCGTCGTTCGTCCGGGCGAGAGGATCCCGGCCGACGGGCAGATCGTGGACGGCCACTCCGCCGTGGATGAGTCTCCGATCACGGGCGAGGCGATGCCGGTC
>Ga0210133_1000625_pt1 | contig 11626 bp, 5 predicted proteins | sample Joice_ThreeSqC_D_2_FD_184874 | JGI IMG/M metagenome (GOLD analysis project Ga0210133, IMG submission 184874) | Wetland microbial communities from San Francisco Bay, California, USA, that impact long-term carbon sequestration - Joice_ThreeSqC_D1... | ecosystem: Environmental > Aquatic > Marine >...
GTTTTATCAACTAAAACTTTTCCCCTGGAATCAAAATAATCCAATCTTAAACCAATATTAATTATTACACTTTCAAATTCAATTTTATCCTGTAAATAAACGGAAGCTTCAAAGGGATCACTATTATATTTGTATCGGTTAGTCTGGTCTTCACCCGGTATCGATGGTTCGAACGGTTCCACCGCAATACCATTCACTCTTTTAGGCTCTAATGTATAGTCATCAAAATTCAATTTATGAGATTTAACTTCTGCTCCAAATTTTACTAAATGTTCCTGTGCTATCTGACCGGTATAATCAACTTTTCCCAAATATGTATCTGTCTCTCTGAAAAATCTATGCAGATTTGTTCCCTTTGTTCTAAATGAATAATTGTCAACTCTAATCAGAGAATCAGGATGCAAATATCTTGAATCGTAAGGGTCATTGTATAGATATTCATTAAAATCTTTAAAGAAGTATGAACCTTTAACCGTGTAAAAAGAAGAGGAGGAAAGCATATGAGTCACTGTTGCCGTAAGATTATAACTTCTTGAAAATTTATTTACATCGCCATCGGGATTCCATCTATATTCATGATTGTAATCCTGAAAATCCTCTTTGGAGTACAATCCTTCTACGTTGATTTTTAATTGCTGAAATGGTGAAAAGCTTATATTTCCCTGCCCATATATATTCTTACTCCAATTCATGGAAACAACCTTGCCGTCACCCGGATTGGAAAGTGTATCTTTTCCAACAATCTGAATTGGATTCGGATTATATCTTCTTTCACCGAAAAGATATCCATCATCATAATTATATCTTCCATTTACAAAGAACGATACAGTATTATTTGTAAACGGAACAGAGCCACCTAAACTACCCTGAAAATTATAGTTTGAAAAAAGGTTTACATTGTTTATATGAGGAAAATATTCGGTAAAATCACTAACGTGATCACCTGAATAAATTAAGATACTTCCATGGTACTCTCTTCCTCCCTCTTTGGTAACAGTATTAACTATGCCTGACATTGCATTGCCATATTCGGCATTAAAAGTTCCGCTGATTACCTGGAGTTCCTGAACACTGTTATTATCAATTTGAATTCCCCGACTGTTATCGTATGCATCTGTAATTGAAATACCATTCACCCAGTATGCAACTTCTGAAGTTCTGCCGCCACGTATGTGGAAACCTCCACTGGCATCTCTTGTTACACCAGCCTGAAGTTGCAAGACATCGTCAAATTCAGCAACCGGTAACGCATCTATCTGATCAGACGATACTAAAGACTGGCTTGATGTTACATCTTTTTTGAGCAGATTTTGCACACCCTGAACAACAACTTCTTCCAATTCAACAGCAGATTCAGACATTTCGAAATTAACTTTTGTCGTCAAATCAATTGATACCGAAACATTCTCAAACACGATTGGCTGATACCCGATGTATTGTGCTTTAACATTGTATTTGCCGGGTGGTATATTGAGGATGACATAGTTTCCATCAATATCAGTAGCTGCTCCTAAATTTGTCCCCTCGATTATAATATTTACAAAAGGCAGCGCTTCTCCTGTTTTGGTGTCGGTAACCGTCCCTGCTATTTTTCCGGTCGTTCCGGCAAAAGTGAGATTCAAGAAACTACTAAACACAAATAGATAAAACAGTAATTTTTTATTCATTTATCACTCCTTAATCTTAAAATCAATTTTAAAATTTTCTTTTAATAATTTCACTCACTTATCTCATCAGATCCAAGCAAATCTTCGTTGATTTTAATATATACTTTGCTACGAATTAAATTCAAATAGTCTCGTAAAATGTCAGTCTGATTTTCAAACTGGCTGGCTTTTGTTACTTCGGCTTTAATTACATTGAAATCTATAGGTTTGCTGTCTTCTTTTCCTAATAATCTAAATATGCCGTAAATACCATCAATTTTTACGGGACCAATAATTTCCCCAACCTGAGCATTCCAGAATAAATTACGGTAACTACCAAATTTAGAAGCCGGTGAATATCCCATTATTCCGTTATTATCAGCGGACCATTTTCTTAAGGAATATTTTTTAGCCAATTCGCCAAAATCAGTTCCCTCGTTTACCAATTTCATAATACTTTTCGCCAGGTCTTCGTTATTGACAAGAATCTCCTGAAGATTTATCTCGGCTTCAGTTGAAAAAGAATTAATATTCTCTTTATAATAACTAAAAACTACCGAATCAGGAAGCTGGGCATTACTAATGATTTCATTTTTTTTAAATTCCATAAATGTGTTCATTTTATATTTTTCATACATATTCAATACGGCTTCAGTGGTATCGTAGCCCTTGCTGATTGCAATATTGTATAGAGTGTCTTTCAACAACATTCCCTGAATTGCAGCTTCTAAACTTTCGATAGAATTTATTCTGTTTTTATGGTAATCAGGTAAATCGGATATTTTTTGTTCGATCTCCGACTGGCTAAAAATTTTATCTCTGTACTTAACACATTCACTTGATTGAGAATTAAAGTTGCCTGATTCAACATCACTCTTATTGTATAAATAAAATAAAATATTTTCGAGAATCTCATTATTAAATGTCAATTTAGTTTTATCGAAAATAGCATCGATGTAATCTTTTTCAGCGGGATCTTTTTTCCTCATCTGAAGAACGGTTTCTAAATGAGATTTCTTCCTAAGAAATTCAGTTTCTGTTAACAGGGGATTTGATATTTTATCTTCTAATTTTATTATGCTATAACCATTGGCTGTTTTAACCGGTGCCGATATTTCACCAATTTTTAATGAGTAAGCTGCGTCCTCGAATGCCGGATCCATATCCCCCCAGGTAAAATACCCGAGATAACCGCCATTATTTTGTAACACGGAATCGGTAAATACTTGTTTAGCTAGTGATCCAAAATCTACTCCCAGTTTAACCAGTTCATAAAGGTTATTAGCTTCTTCTTCTGTTTTTGCGTATAAATGTCGGGCTGCTATCTTCTCATTTACTCTTAAAAATGCTTCCCTCATTTCATTTTCAGTAACAGTTATTTTAGAATATATTTCCCGATCTTTTAGATAAGCAAGTATGGTTCGTTCCTTTGCTTCTTCCAATGCTTTTTTGTAATTACTATCATTCAATAATTTTTCATTAGAGTCGTAGTAATAAAGAACCAACTCATTAATAAAATTGTTAAGAATAGCTCTCCTTACAACCATTTTATCTTTAATTCCTGTTGCAAAAAGATAATTGGAATATCTCTTATTAAACTCTGATAATAAAATTTTATGATTACCAACGATGGCTATTACCTGGTCGGTATCCTGTTGCGGATAAGCAAGGGTTAAAATGAAGATCGAAATTATTATAAGCAGTAAACTTTTTTTCATCTACTTATTTGATTAAAGTATTTATCATAAAAGGATTAAACCAATTATATAAACTGGTTGCATAACTAAAAGGAAATTTTTTGGCAAGTTGTATAAATTTTTCGTTATTCTTACTCCGATTTTTATGTTAAGTACTTTACTTAATATTTAATAATATTAAAATAAGGTCCTAAAAAACAGGTCTAAAATTTTTCAGTATCAAAACCTATTAAATTTAGGGTAATCCATTCTACTACCTAAACATAGGTATTTTCTTGTTCCTTAAACGGTAAATATAAAATATTACTACCTATATAGAGAGGACTATTTTTCATAGATACTAAATTTTTATTAATTCATTTTTTGAGTTTTTTCTGTTCCGGAATAAATATGAAGTTTATTATAGATATTCTTAAAATCCGATTGTAATACTTCGGTGCTGACAGAAAGCGAATCGGCAATTGCTTTAAAGCTGCTGCCTTCTACAAGTTTACTTAATATTTTATTCTCATGCTGAGTTAAACTTACTTTTTCACCATCTCCATCATTATTTGCTATTCCCTTCTGATTGAATAAGCCAATTACTTTTCTTGCAATGTTTGAACTCATTGGAGTACATCCGTTATAAGCTTCATGTATTGCAAACAGGAGTTTTGATGGCGGAGAATTTTTAGTAATATAACCCACAGCACCTGCACATAGTGCGTCAAATATTCGATCATTTTCTTTATACACGGTTAAAACGACTATGCTTATACCCGGTAAAACAGCTTTAACTTTTTTTATGCCATCTATACCGTTCATTCCCGGCAGCATAATATCTATTAATAAAACATCAGGATTTAATTTTACGATATTTTTAATCATTGGTTCACATCCGGGAAAGACACCCAGGCAGTTATATCCATCGGCTGCATCTATTAAAATTTTTAATCCTTCCCTTATATTATCATTATCTTCAACAACAACAACATTAATCATAATTTAATTCCGGATGCTTAAAACAGGTTGTGATTATTTCCGTTTGAAATTTATTCAGTCAGGATCGGTTATTCTACTACACGAATGAAGGTATTTATCAGAAGGCTGTAATGTAATTTACTTTGTTACTACACAAATAGGGTGATATGAATAGTTCATGTTCAAGAGTAAGTTTAAGTTTTGGATTGCGTATTAAGCATAATAGTAGTTTGGAGTTTCTTCAGATGGCAGACTATTAACGATTAGATTTCCTGAAATGGATTACACCCTGTAAAATTATTGATCAGGGATTAAAGTTTTCTTTAACTTAATCTTGAGCTTACACTTAGTCTTAAATTATCCCTTCCCGTATCGCTTTAGCAACTGCTTCCGATTGTGAATGTACGTGAAGTTTTTTATAAATATTTCTGAAATGAAAACGCACGGTTTCAATACTTATAAAAAGCGAATCTGCAATAAATTTAAAATTATGCCCTTCAACCAGCCCGGTTAAAATTTCCTTTTCACGCGGTGTAAGTATATAAATACTTTTTTGAGGTGAGACCGGTTTCTTTGTTTGGAAAAAGTCTATTACTTTTCTCGCAATATGTGAACTCATCGGTGATCCTCCTTCGTAAGCTTCTTTAATAGCTTCAAGAAGTTTTGAAGGCGGTGTTTTTTTTACAAGGTAACCCGAAGCCCCGGCACATAACGCATCGAAAACAAGATCATTTTCCTCATATACAGTAAGAACAAGGATGGTCAATTCAGGAAGAAATACTTTAACTCTCTTAATTCCTTCCACTCCACTCATCCCAGGAAGACCAATGTCCATTAAGAGAACATCGGGATTAAGCTTGACTATTTTTTTCAGCATCGATTCACAATCGGAAAAACTATCAACGCATGAATATCCTTCCGTACCATCGATTAATATTTTTAATCCTTCACGTATCGAATCATTGTCTTCAACTACAACTACTTTTAGCATATAAACCCTGAATAACTTAACTTAATTGTTAAATTGATTAATTGTCTTAATAATTATAAATACAAAATTATTTTTTGAACAATTTATCAGTGCAACAATTTAACAATTAAATCATAAAATATTTCCCTCGAACTGAACGACCGTACCTTCATTTAATTTTGAATTAATATTTAAAATCCCACCGATCAGTTTCGCTCTCTCCTTGATATTGTTCAAGCCATTGCCGCCGTTAGACATTTCATTTGACTGGAAACCCTTTCCGTTATCTTTTAATGTCATCTGCAATTTACTGCCTTTTACGGAAGCATCCAGAGTAATCTCATTACATTCGCTGTGAGTAATGCAATTGTTAATAGCTTCTTTAAAGATAAGATAAAGATGCTGCCTGTTTTCCATCGATAGAGATACTTTTTCCAGCGATTTTATATTTTCAGATCTGAATGAGATGCTGGTATATGATGACAATTCCGAATATGTATCCCTTAACCTCAGAATCAAATCGTACAAAGAATCTCTCTTGGGATTGACCAGCCAAACAATATCACTCATATTATCAATTAAATTACGTGAACTGGTACTTATCATATTTAAACTTTTTCTTACACCTTCATCAACGGAATTAATTTTTTTTGAAATGACTTCACTAAGGATTGATATTTCTGTTAAGCTTGAACCTATGTTATCGTGAAGATCGGCGGCGAGCTTTATGCGTAACCGTTCTATATCAAGGAGATGTTTTACTCTGAAGTAAATAATTGAAGCAACGATTACACCAAACAAAACAAGGACGGACAACATAAACCACCAGGTTCGCCATAGCGGGGGTAAAATCCTGATAATTACATCGGAACTGTTTTCATTCCATATACCATCGTTATTTGAACCTTTAACTCTGAAGACATATTCGCCGGGATCTAAGTTTGTATAAGTAACATAACGCCGTTTACCGGAGTTGATCCAATCATGATCAAATCCTTCCATTATATAAGAATAGCGATTTTTTGCAGGTGCAGTAAAATCAAGCGCAGCAAATTCAAATGAAAAAACATTCTGCCCGTATGTTAACTCGATTTCTTTTGTAAAGTTTATCGATTTTTTTAACGGTGAATCTTCTTTACCAATCTCAACCGGTCTATTAAAAATTTGAAAATCGGTTATAACAACGGGGGGAATATGATCGTTGTTTTTCAACTCTTCCGGTTTGAACACGTTGAATCCATTTGTCCCGCCAAAATACAGTTCGCCATTTCTTCCTTTAAACCCTGCACCCCAAAAAAACTGGTTTCCCTGCAGCCCGTCGCTCGCATCATAATTTCTGAATGTTTTGTTTTTTTCATCAAACATTGAAAGTCCGTTATCCGTGCTTAGCCAAAGGTTACCTCTATCATCACACTGAATATTATAAATTATATTACTCGGAAGTCCATCTTCAATTGTATAGCTAATAAATTTTCCTCCTGATAAGTTTTGTTCCGCCGAAGATAATTTATTCAAGCCGCCGCCATAAGTTCCAAACCACAAATTACCGTCTTTATCTTCGTATACAGAAATAACTCTTTCATCACTTAAACTGTTTTTGTCATTTGCCTGGTACTTATAATGATTAAATTTTACCGAAGATGGATCGACCAAGGCATTCTTCACATCAACTGATGATATCTCATTTAATCCGCCCCAGGTTCCTACCCAAAGATTTCCATTCCTGTCTTGAAGCATGCATGATTGTACCTGGTTGCTGGTAAGACTGTTAGGATTTTCCGGATCATAGTTAAAACTAATAAAATTATTTTTTTCTCTATCGTAAAGATCGAGTCCGGAACCTGTCCCGATCCATAATTTCCCATCCGTATCTTCAATAATAGCCTGGATAATGTTACTGCTCCAACCCTGGTTAACCTGCCAGCCTGATGATCGGTCTCCCTGATAATTGCGGTAACTTATGAATTTTAAATTGTTTTGATCCAGGTTTTTATAAGGTACGGTCGTCCTGTTTACTCCACCACCCCAGGTACCTATCCAGAGATAACCAAATTTATCTTTAAATATCGCAGATATTGAATTATCGCTTAAAGAATAATTGTCCTTCAGATTATTATAGTAATGAAAAAAATCACCTTTACCAATAAGCCTGTTAAGCCCACCGCCTAACGTCCCAATCCAAAGCGTACCGTCATCATCCTGGTAAATTGATCTGATTGTATTATAACTTAAGCTTGAAGGATCATAAGGATTGTGTTTATAATTTTTAAATTTTATTCGCTCTTTATCGTATTTTACTATGCCACCTTCAGCAGTGCCTATCCATATAAGACCGGAATTATCTTCATAAATAGAAAGGACATTATTGTTACTTAAAAGACCGGAACCCGCAGATGACGGTTGTATCTTCTTTAACCGGTTATCTTTCCTATCGAATATGAACAAGCCATCACCGGTACCGATCCATAACGTATTCGATTTATCCTCAAGGATGTAATTAATCCTGTTGGTATTTATAGAATTGGTTTCTAATGCACTGACAAAATAGCGGGAAAACTTTTGTGATTTTTTATCCAATCGTGTCAATCCCTTAAGAGTGCCAATCCAAATATTACCCGACTCATCCTGGTATATTGAAAGTACAACGTTATTGCTTAAGCTGTTAACATCATCGGGATTAAATGAGTAATTAATAAAATTATTTTTCTCTTTGTTATACTTATCAAGACCTCCATCGCTTCCGATCCAAAGATCCCCATCCTTGTCTTCAAGTATAGATAAGACCACATTATTACTTAAGCTGCTTGGTTCTGCAGGATTGTGACGGTAATGAGTAAAAACTCCCTTCTCTTTGTTAAATTTGTCTAAGCCATTTTCTGTTCCTATCCAGATGTTGCCTTTGGTATCTTCATATATTGCCCGTACATTGTTAAGTGTAAGACTGTTAGGATCAGCCGGATCGTTTTTATATGAAGTGAAACTCTCCTTCTCCTTGTTGAATTCGCAAAATCCCCCGCTGTTAGTACCAATCCATAGGGTCCCGCTTTTATCCTGGTAAATAGTCCAGATAAAATTATCGGAAATTGTATTCTCATCATGCTGGTTGTTCTTGTAGATAGTAAAATTATAACCATCATATTTATTCAGCCCATCTTCCGTAGCAAACCACAGAAATCCATCACTATCCTGAAGAATATGATGAACTGTATTTTGTGATAAACCGTTTTCACTTATTAGCCTAACCAAGCCGCCGGATTCGGCAGTAAGATCAGCCTGCGGAAATATTTTTAATGAAAGAAAAAATATTAGAGTAAAAGAAAACCGGGAAATATTATTTAAAATATTCAACATAATATTAAAACGATTCTATTCCCTTATTTGTGGAAATAAAAAACTAATATAATATCCGGCGAGAAAGAAGTGTGGCAATTAATTTAATCATCCGAAAGATAACGTTGTTTTATTTTGTTTTTCCAATATGAGCACGAATTTAGAAATACAAAGAGTACAAATTGAGCTTTATATTTTTCGAATTTAAAATTAGTTAATCCTTGCGCAAAATCAATGCGTAATAAAGGAAAACATTATTTTATGCATATTTCACTGATGTTAAAAAATAAGATCAAAATTATTTATAGTAATCCGGTTTTAATATTCTTCCCTGCTTACCATCAAATTCAATAATAATTTTGCTTTCTTCGACCGGGATAATTTCTCCGTTCATTAAATCTATATAATATTCATTTTGATCGACAGGTAAAATAACCGTCTGAAGATTCTTTCCATTATTTAAGACGACTATAACCTGTTGGTCATCTAACTTTCGTTCAAAAGCATAAATTCTATTTTCATTATCTGCAAGCAGCGTTTTACAATCACCAAGCTGAAGAGCAGGATTAAAATTTCTGATTTCAATTAATTTTTTATAATATTCGAATAAATCTCTATTAAAGGATACTGAATCCGGTTCATTTTTTATTTGTTGATTTGGGAAATATGCTTCCGGCTCATATTTCAAATTATCCCACACCATAGGCTTTCTGCAGGAAGGATCGTTCGCACCCCACATACCTGCTTCATCACCATAATAAATGTATGGAGCGCCGACATAAGTCATCTGAAAAATTATCATCAGCTTTAAAATTTCCAATTCCTTTTTGCCAGGCTTGCTTGTATTGTAATCAGGATTAGAACCCATCGTAAGACCGAATGCTTTTGACCAGTTCCTCATTTTAAATTTATCTCTGTTTAAAATGTGGGAAAGAACTCTCTGGGTATCGTGGCTATCGAACAAATTCTGTTGAACATAACTTATTGAAGATGGGAAGGCTTTTCTTAGTTCTTTTAGTTTATTATCAAATTCAGTTGTGCTTATTGCAGTGGTATCATCTATAAAATATTCGGCGGTTGTAAACAGAAAATTATAATTCATTACCGCGTCGAATTCATCTCCCAGAAGATATGGTTTTACAACCTGAATCGAGTCGATAACTTCAGCCGTTAGATAAGCGTCTGGGTTTATTTGTTTAACAAGTACTCTCCAGTCTTTCCAAAACTTATGCTTAACCATAAACGCAACATCAAGTCGCCATCCGTCGATTCCATCTGATGGGTCACCGTTATTATCAGGATCCATCCATCTTTTGGTAATATTAAAAATATAATTTTTCGGTCCCTCTGTAATTCCATTTTCGTCCTGGTTCAATTCCGGCAGTTCCTTAACGCCAAACCAACCGTGATATTTAAATTGTTCCCCGGTATTTTCATCTTCCCACGCTTCTATCTTAAACCAGTCTGCAAATTTAGATGTCTTCTGATTTTTAATTACATCTTTAAAAGCCCAGCTATTTAATCCCATATGATTAAAAACGCCGTCGATAATTATTTTCATATTTCTGGAGTGAACATCTTTTACTAATTGCAGGAAAAGCTTATCCGCAGAGGTCCAAACCCATGTCGATGGATCACCTGATGTTTCTTTGAAAATCAACTTTTTATCTCCTTCGGGGTCCGGTCCAAAATACGGATCAATGTGATGATATGTTGCGGCATCATATTTATGCAGTGATGGCGACCAAAAAACAGGATTAATATAAATTGCACCAATGCCAAGATTTTGCAAATAATCCAATTCATCTATCATACCCTGGATATCTCCGCCATATCTTCGTCTTTGCAGATTATACCAGATATCCTTTCCATTTTCTTTTTCATAGGGTTGCAGTTCATAAAAATCAGAGGTCCATGGATGAACCTGCCATGGCGATTCTATATTGTGCGGATAGGCTCCATCAATGCTTTCTAATGTTGGATCGTTTTGTGTATCACCATTCCTGAATCTTTCAGGAAATATCTGGTACCAAACAACTTCTTTTGCCCATAGCGGTACGAAGTCGCTAACCGGTTGAAGGGTCGAATCTTTATCAGTTTCTTTTATAGAAATATTTTCTGAGTTTAGATTTGTACCGGTAACTAAAATTAAAGCAAATATTAATCGTTTCATTGAATTTCACTGAATTAAAAAATTATTAGATAAGCAAAGTTAAAATTATATTTAATAAATTTGTTTGATCCGGCAATTTTTTATGAAAATAATGTTTGTCAGGTTAATATGAAAAGATTTTAATTCGAATTACCGCATTAAAATTCAAATGGAGTAAAATGAAATCATCTCACGTATTGATTATTCTCATACTATTTACGGATCTTATTTTTCCGAAGAGTTTTGAAGAATATATAAAACTTGGAGATTCATACTATGTAAAATTCGATCTTCAGAATGCATATTCCTTTTATAAAAAAGCGTTTGAATTGAAACCAAAAGATTACCGGGCTCTATTAAAAATCACCAGGGTATCTAATGACCTTGGCGAGTATTACAAAGAATTACATGAAAAAGAATTAGCAGAGAAAGAAATAAATCAGGCTGTAGCCAATGCAGAAATGTTTTACTCTTTATTTCCCGATAGTGCTAAAGTTTACACCTATCTTGCTTGGTCATATGGAAACCTGGCGATGTTTAAAGGCGGTAAAGAAAAAATAAAATTAGCAAACAAGATTAGAGAAAACGGAATGAAGGCAATTAAAATGGATTCTACGGATTATTTGCCTTATATAATTTTCGGCATTTACAACAGGCAGATTGGCTCGCTGAATTGGTTCGAAAGATTATTTGCAAACACTTTTTTCGGCGATGTACCGGGGGGAAGTATTGAAGAATCATTAAAGTTGTTCAATAAAGCACTTGAACTTCAACCTGATATGATAGTAGCATATTATCAGCTTTCCAGGACATATAGGGAAATGGATGAAATTGAAAAAGAAATTAAAATGCTAAGAAAAGTAATCGAACT
>Ga0210133_1000627_pt1 | contig 11612 bp, 9 predicted proteins | sample Joice_ThreeSqC_D_2_FD_184874 | JGI IMG/M metagenome (GOLD analysis project Ga0210133, IMG submission 184874) | Wetland microbial communities from San Francisco Bay, California, USA, that impact long-term carbon sequestration - Joice_ThreeSqC_D1... | ecosystem: Environmental > Aquatic > Marine >...
TTGCCCCCCCCGCAAAGCTAAACTTCATCGGATCATCATAGATGGTCTGGCTCAGCTGGGTTTTGACCTGGGGCAGCAGCCCGGACCGGGCCCGGACCACCTGCTCGCCGGCGATGAGGGCCTGGAGGCGGCTGATCTGCAAATTGGGGTTGGCCTTCCAGGCCAGGCGCAGGGCTTCCTTCAAATCAAGGCTGGTGGCCGGGGGTTCGGCGGTCCCGCCTGGGAATGGGATGCGCAAAGCGGGCAGTACTACCTACATTCCTTCCTAAAAGAACAGCCTGACCTGAACTGGCGCAATCCCGAGGTGCGCCAAGCGATGTACGACGTCATGCGGTTCTGGTTCGACCGGGGGGTCGATGGATTCCGCATCGACGTCCTGTGGCACTTCATCAAGGACGCCGCCTTCCGCGACAACCCTCCCAATCCCGACTGGAAGCCCGGCATGCCGCCGCACAAAGCGGTGCTGCAGAAGTTCTCCACCGATCAACCAGAGATGGTCGAGATCATCCGGGAGCTGCGCCAGGTGGCGGATGCGTATCCTGAACGAGTGCTCATCGGTGAAATCTACCTTCCCGTCGAGCGCCTCGTCGCGTACTACGGGCAGGCCGGCGACGGGGTTCACCTGCCGTTCAACTTCCAGCTGGTGACCTTGCCTTGGGACGCACGAATCATCGCCTCTGCCATTGCAGCGTACGAAAGCGCCTTGCCTGACCACGCCTGGCCCAACTGGGTGCTGGGGAACCACGACCAACCGCGCTTGGTCTCGCGTATCGGGCCGGAGCAAGCGCGTGTGGCCGCGATGTTGCTGCTGACCCTTCGGGGTACGCCCACCATCTACTACGGCGAGGAGATCGGAATGCACGACGTGGAGGTGCCGGCTCAGATGCGCCAGGATCCGCAGGGGCGTGGCATGCCGGGTACGGGAATGGAGCGCGATTTCTACCGAACGCCCATGCAATGGTCCGCGGGTGCGCGGGCGGGGTTCACGGAGACGGTTCCCTGGCTGCCGCTGGCCGACGACGCCACACAGGTCAACGTCGAGGCCCTGCGCAAGGAGCCCGCATCGCTGCTCAACCTGTATCGGAAGCTCATTCGACTACGCCGCGCCGAAGCTGCCCTGGTCGGGGGAACCTACGCGGCCGTTCCGGCCGAAGGGGACGCGCTCGCCTACTTCCGGGAGGTCGAGGGGAGCCGGCTGCTGGTCGCCCTCAATCTGGGATGCAGGCCGGCCGCGGTGGCGTGCCCGGGGATTCGCGGCACCGTCGTGCTTGGCACTGCCCCAGGACGTGAAGCTTCCCGAACCGCCGAAGCGGTTTCACTGGCTCCCCACGAGGCCGTCATCGTGCGCGTCGACGCGTGATTCGCGGCAAATGTGCGGACTAAGGTGGTCCGCGACGTGTTCGCCGTCGGCGGCGGAAGATGAGCCCCAGGGCAGCCAGCAGAAGCGCCGACACCTGGATGGCCGAGCGCTCGGCGTGGCCGCCGAGGGCACAAGCGCACCCGTTGGAAGTGGTGTCGCGCGGGTTTGCCGTGGTGCCGCCGCTTCCGGAGCTTCCACCTTGCGCAACGGACCCACCGCTACCTTGCATTCCACCAGAACCTGCGCCGCCGCTACCGACCTGAGTGGAGCTTCCGCCGCTGCCCACGCTGCCGCCCGTGCCGACCGCTCCGCCACTGCCGCTGCCTCCCCCGCTGGCGCTGGTTCCACCGCTCCCCGTGCTGCCGCCCGATCCGGACGAGTTGCTGCCAGTCCCGCTTGCGCCACCACCGCTGCCCGAGCTGCCGCCACTACCTTGCCCGCCCCCGCCACCCGAGCTGCCACCACTGCTCATCACGCCACCGCTGCCCGCGGTGACATCGCGTCCCGCATCCCTTGCCCCGCCAGAGGTACCGCCGCCCCCGGTCGCTCCGCCCGAGCCGCTCGCCCCACCGGTGCCGGCAACGCCAGCGTCTCCCGAGCAATCCGGCTCGGGATCGGATCCACCGGCCGTGTCGAGACCGAAGAACTTCAGGATGTCGTCCTCTTCGTAAGCCATGGAGTGTGTGCCGCCGGGTGATGACCAGGCCTCGAGAACGGTGTAGCCACAATCGTTCTTCCAGAACTGGCGATCGTAGGTGGCGTTCGCGGCCTTGTATCCCGTGTCGCTCGAGGTTGGGTTCGTGGGCAGTCCGAGGACGTTCGTCCACTCTTTGATGGACTCGGCCGTGTTCTTGTAGCTGATGGTGGTGTCCGACGTGCCTTGCATCGTCTGCACACGCGGGCGGTGTCCGGTGTAGCCCGGATACATCGCACGGACGAGGTCTCCCCACTGCTGCGCCGTCTTGCTCACGTTGCCGCCCGCGCAAGGACCGCTCCATTGGTTGCCGTAATCGTAGCTGTCCGCCCAGCATCCCGCCGGAACCCCCGCTCTGGCCGAGCCGGCCCTGAAGACATCCGGGTACACGGCGAGCATGGCTTGGGTCATCATGCCCCCCGACGACCCACCATGGATGTAGACGCGCTTTGCGTCTCCGTTGTATTTCGAGAGCGCGTACTTCACCATGACGGCGACGGCCTGCGTGTCGCCTCCGCCGTCGTGCTTGAGGGAGGTCGGGTTTCCTACGTCCCAGCAGTTCTGCCCGGGGTTGTCCGGGAGGATGAGGATGAAGCCTTGCGCATCGGCCGCCGCCTTGATTTTCGTGATGTTGCCCATTTGCCCGCTAGCAGTCGACCCGCAAGAGTGGGCGGAAACCACGATGGGAGGATTGGCTGCCAGCTTGTCCGGAACGTAGATGTACATCTTGACGTAGCTGGGCAGGGTGACGCTGCCCGCCCAGGTGGAACGAGTAACCTCGGTCAACGATGCTGTCTGCGCTGACGTCGCCGTAAGCACCCCAAAACCAATCGTTACGAGCACAAGGACACGGTTTCGACCTCGATTCATTCCTACGTTCCTCCGGAAATCCTTGGGAAAGTATTCGCCACCTCTAGAGTGCCCTCCATCGCGCAAAACGGCTCAGGCAAGGCCGCGGTCCTGTCCGGCCCATCGCCTTTTTGCTTGGCCCTGGACGCACCCCCCACGTTCGATGCCGGTTATGAGAAACCTACGCAAGCCAGAAGATCGGCGGCGATCTAGCACCTGGTTGGGCTCAAAGTCACAAGCGGTCGCGGAGGACGACTCGGCGAGACACGGATGTCGGCCGCGTCGAGCAACCTCACCCGTCAGCGGGGCGATGGTTCTCGGACGAGATCACTTCGTCCGCAGCGCTGCCTTCATCACCGTCTTCCGGGTGGGTCGTTACGTAAATCCAAGTGCCGGCGTCGGCGCGGCCGCTGATGGCGTGCCACTTCTCCGGCAACTTTGGCGTCGACCAGTTGAACAGCCAGCGAGCGTCGATGGGCGCTACGTTGACGCAACCGTGGCTCTTCTTGTTGCCAAACCGGTTGTGCCAATAGGCACCGTGCACGGCGAACGAATCGTAGAAGTACATCGTCCAGGGCACTTCCTCGACTTCGTAGGCACCTTCCTTGGGATCGGTAGCGCTCATGGTGGTGGTCAGCAGTTTGCGCTGGATGCGAAACTGGCCATCCGGCGTGACGTAGCCATCGTAGTCGCGTCCCGAGGAGATCAAGGTTGCAAAGACTGGGCGATCGCCTTCATAGGCAACCAGGGTCTGTTCCGGAACGTGAATGTGAATCCACGTGTCGGTGGGCGAGATGCCGGCCGGACGGGGGATGGCGCGCGCAAGCCGGACATGGTTGCGGGCAACGGCATAACCAGTTGGGGCGATAACTACCCGGGTGTTGCCCCAGCGCGCCTGTTCGGCCACGGGGAAACGTGCGTGGTCTTCGGCGCGCCCCACTTCCCGAACCTCGTCTCCGTCCAGACGCAGTACCGTCGCGCCGTCGTCGTGATAGACGAACGCCAGGGGCAGCCGCAGCTTTCCGTTCAGGTGCGCGCCCACCATGACGGGGTCGGCTTCCTCCACCACATCCTGCGCGCGCACGTACCGGCCGCGGATGGTGCGGAAGAACTTTCGTCCGGCATCCTCCTCGATGCGATCCAGCGCCAGGAGGTAGTCACCGGACATGCGGGATTCGACCACATCGGGGAAATTGGGCGCCTTGCCGTCGCTGGACGCCTTGACCAGGGCCTTGTCGATCTCGGCCTGTTCCTCGAGGGTGGGCGGGCGGTAGAAGCGCAAGGCGTCGCGGACGGCCTTGCCGTAGCGATGGGGTACGGGGCGGTTGCGGTTCGGTTGAATTTGCCGGATCCAGAACGGCTTGTGCTCTGTTGAAACCTGAAAACCGAGCGAAGTACAGCCGTAGACGTCCCCTCGCAGTTTGTACCAGGAACCACGGGCACAACCCTTGCCCGAAACCTTTTCAATCACCCCGAGGTGCATGCCCCGGCGCAGCGTACCAGCGAAATTCTTCCCGCTGTCGGGTTGCGAGTAGACGTGGGTGTCCCAGTGGAAGGCCAGCGCGTGCGAGGTGGCCTTGGGGTCACGGGTATCGCCTTGCCCGGGCTCGGAATACACGGCCGGCGGCTTCGCAGGCACCGGCGCAGCGAAGATCACCTTGCCGGCGGAGTGTTCGTCGCGTGCCTTTGCGTCGCGGGCGGTGGATAGCGAGGGTAGGCGGAGCCCACTGCGAAAGGCCAACGCCAGGCCGGCCGCGATGGCGACAGCGAGCAATACGCGCACCACGTTCCTGGCAAGCGAGGTTGCAGTGGCAGCGCGCATGCGCCCTTGTCGCCGCGAGGCCATGAGGGGTTTCTAGTGCATCGATCGCGCATGTGCCAGTTTTGCGCCGATACGTTGCCTGTCGCGGCGGGCCCGACCCGATTCACGGACAGGTGGGATGCCAGGAATCCTCGGGGAGAAAGTCGGCCAAGATAGCGGCCAAGGCCGGGTCGTGGTCCCGCAACTTCGCGCGAGTGTCGACCGCGTAGAGCTGATTGGCATCGAACCAGATCTGCGTGCCAAGGGCGAAATAGTGTTCCGGTGTTGTCGTCTGGTCCGATGGCCACAACCCAGCGGTGGTTGCGGCGGTGAAGGCCGCTTGCAAGCGAGCGTCAAAGTTCGGATCGACCTCGGAGATGCCGAGCGATTGCAGCCCGATGGCAAAGGTCCAAACCAGCATCGTCTCTCCCGGGCGCTTGTCGCTGGCGAGGCAACGCAGGTTCTCTTCCCCGCAAGAGGCCACCGGCCGTGTGCTGGTGGCGCTCAACCCGCGCAGCGCATCCCAGTCGGTGCCCGGGAATACGCTGTACAGGTCGCGGTACTCAGGGATGTCGGTGGTGACCTCGTCCACCGCCTGCACGGCGGCACGCACGTGGTTGGCCACCATCGCTTGACGGACATCGTCTCGCTTCGACACCATTTCGCCCACGATCCGACAGGCCTGCTCGAGTGCCACGTCAGCGACCTTGCTCGAGGCCAACACCGGCATCCCGCTGGCATCCATATATTTGGCGTAGAACGGATCGAGCCCCAGGCTGGCAGGTGGCGTGGTCGGGGGCACGTCGCAGCCCACGAAGGGACGATAGGACCCCAACTGTTGGGTGGTTCCCGCATCGCAGCTCGACCACACGAGCAAACCGAGAAATATGAAGCGGCTTCTCATTGCAACGAGCTACCCATCGGACGACGCATCGGACTTTCCATCGGCAACGCGGACGAAACTGCCGTCACTTGCCGGCGCAGGAATCTTTGATCCGTGCCACGAGGGGAGAGCGGGGCCAACGCGAAAGGAACCGTGCTGCTGCGGCGCGAGCCTCCTGCAATCGTCCTGCCGCGCACAGGGCCAGCACGCCCGTGCCGGCTCGTTCCTGGGCAAGCACACCGGCCCGAAAACGCCGATCGTAGTCGCGCAGGATCTCCTGTGCCTTGCCGGCATCGCCCCGCTCGACTGCCGCGTTGGCCTCGCTGAGCAAGGCAAGCTCGGCAGACAGCGTGGTGTCCGCCGGACGCGGCACCGGCTCGTGACGGCGGGCCGGCATCTTCGCCGGCGGTTCGGCTGCGGCGGGTGGCACTGCGCCCGCGCTCGGTTCGCTTGGTGCTGGCTCGGCCACCGGCGAGGGCCGGCTTGCTCGAACGGGCGCGGCGGTCCGAACTGCCGGCGTCGCCGAAGGAGCCTTTGCCGAATGAAGATGCCTGGGCACGTAGTATGCGGTACCAGCCACGACGGCCACGCCCACGATCGCCCCGGCCACCTTCAACCCCGCGGCCAGCGCAGGCGAAGCAATCGTGAGCGCCAGGGTCACCCCGGCCGCCAACTTGGCATCCAGCGACTTGCGCACGCGCTGCCGCTGGAGGTCGGTCGGCTCATGCGTGCCGCGAACCGATGCGATCAGCGCGCGTTCCTCCGGACCTAGTTCCGTATCCATCATGGCTTGCGCCCACCTTCCTGCGCGGGCTTCTCCCCGCGCGCGAGCATCAGCGCTTTGCGAAACTCCAGGCGCGCCTCACGCAGGCGCCAGTACGCCGTGTTCACGTTGATCCGCAAAGCCTGGGCCGCCTGCGGAACGGGGAATTGTTCCAACTCGACCAGCAAGAAGACGGCACGCTTGCGCTCGTCCAATCTCGCCAGTGCCCGCTCGAACATCGCCACCGCCTCGCGCCTCTCGATCAACTCGGTGGCGCTCTCGTGCTGCGAGGGCTCGTGGGTCACTACCTCGTGTCCGGGCAAGGGCACGATCCAGGCGAAGCGCCGTTTCATCGTGCGGCGATAAGTGCTCGCCACCCGAAGCACGATGCCGAACAGCCAGGTTTCCACCGCCGAGCGCCGGGCGTCGAAGGAATTCCAGCGACGGTGCACCACCAGGAATACGTCCTGGGCGGCATCCTCGATCATCGATTCGGGTACACCCAGGCGGCGCAGGCTTCTCCACACGAAGGCCAAATGTGAATCGTAGAGACGTCGCGGATCGAGCACGGATGGCGCCATTGCGTCTGCCCCGGCGGGGGTACAATTCTGGGCGGCATCCATCATGGCACAGGGTGAATTGCCGCCACCGCGGCAGTCCATGGCTAAAACAGTAGCTCGATCCCCAGACCGGCGCGCAAGTTATAGGAGCGAGGGCGATAGATCTCGCCCAGTCCACCGATGACGAATCGCGGCTGCGCCGGCCATCCCCGCGCCTCAGCGCCCACACGAAGGCGCAGGCGCGAGCCAAGATGAAGTCGGCCGGCGGCCTCGACGAATGCCAGGGGCCACCAGGCCGTTGAATCGCCGGGATCGGTCACCCCAAAGCTCTGGCCGTGCAAACGGGCGAGGGCCAGGCCCGCGCAAGCTTGGGCCGATAGCCGCCCACGTGTATGCCCGCATCCCCCCAGGCCCGCCTCTAGAAGGTAGAGGTTCGCGCCGGCGCCAGGCAGAAGCTCGCTGCCCGCTCGACGCGGCAGCCACCCACCCACCCGCGCCGTCAGGTCGAAATGCGTGGTTTCAAAGGCGAGTCGCAGGGCCACACCCTTGGCAGCTCCAGGCAGAGAGCCGGTTCCCAGCACGAAGTCCGCACCAGCGGACAGGCGCCGTGTCGACAAGGTTTCGGCGGGCTGCGACGGCGGAGGTAGCGTCGCGGGAGGCGATGGAGGTGACTCCCGCAAAGCCGAGGGTGCAGGAGGATCCCCGGCCGGCTTGCCGGCGTCGCGGCTGATCATCAGAGCCAGAACCAAGATCGCAGCGGCGGAAAGCTGGCGGCAATCCCTGTCTGTCAGCGTTCGCTCGCCTGTCACCTCACCCGCCTCGGTTCGCAGCTCCAGCAACCAGCCCTCGCGTGCATCTCGAACCACCACCGCCGAGACGTGCAGTGGGTGTTCCACCATGGGGACTGCCCCTACGCGCTGGCGAATAGCCTGCAGCACCTCGTCCGGCTGCGGACATTCCTGCGGCGCGCTCCATTCCAGCACCAGTGGCAGGGCTGGCGTACCCTGGGCCGGGGCCGCCACGAGCACGGAGGAGAGGGCGATCAGCGCGCCGAGCACACGCGGACGCTAGAAGATCGATCAGCGAGGGTCAATGGCCAAGGGAACCGGCGCGGACTCCCCTTTCGTGGCATTTGGCTACCGGCATGTTTCCCGAGGCGATTTCGCCATTGCTTGCCACGGGATCCCGCCAGACCGGTCATTCATTGGGACGCTACCCTACGGAGGCCCAGTTGAAGACGACTCGGAGGTTTTCGCACCATTTTGTTGCGCTCTTCTCTTTGGCGCTCATCGCAAGTTGCGACGGTGGCGGTAGCTCCGGTGTGACGACCGTGCGTCGGGACGCGGCAGCCACCGCAAGCGGTGGGGCGACTGGCGTTGGGAACACCGGCGGGACCTCGACGGTTGGCGGCACTGGCGGCGGCAGGGATGTGGGCACCGGTGGATCAGGCGGTCAAGCGGGCGCGGGTGGCGCAGGAGTGGGCGGTGCGGGAACGGGCGGAGCAAGCACCGGCGGCGCCGGTGGCATGGGTACGGGTGGCACTGGCTCGGGCGGAGTGGGGACAGGCGGCCGCGCGGCCGGCGGTGCGAGCACCGGCGGCGGCGCGGGGGAAAGTGGGGTCGCGGGGGCCGGCTCCGGGGGCGGAGGTAGCGGCGGGTTTTCGGGAGGCAGCGGCGCGCGAGACGCGGGTCCTGACACGAGCCCGCCCTTGCGGGACGCGGGCCCGGACCTCGGCAGCACGCCCGCTCCGGTGATCTTCAGCAAGAACATCCGCCTCAATGACGACACCGGATCGGGCGAGCAATCCGAAGTGACCATGGCCGCGGGGCCTGACGGACTGGTCATCGCGGGTTGGATGGATTCTCGGTCCAACCGGGTGTGCGCGTTCACGGTCTCCGGCGACAGCGGTTTGACCTGGAGCAAGAACGTCTCCATCGGCATCAGCAGTGGGCCGCCAACCGATCCTTCCATGAACTTCGTGGGCGATCCCGCGGTGGCCGTAGCCGCCGACGGCACGCTCTACGCGATATGCCAGGACTACGGCATTACGCAGATCAAGATGATGACGTCCACGGATCGCGGCCAGACGTGGTCGGCGGTCATGCAGATTCAGAATGCGCCTGACAAGCCTTGGGGCGCGGGCGGTGTCGCGGACAGCGCGCTCTTCATTTCATGGCTGGGTACCAGTGCCGGCATCAAGCGCTCGATGGACGGTGGCAAGACCTGGGGGGCCACCCAGTCTCTGGGCAACATCATCCATGGCACGGCCATCGTCACCTCCACCACCCAGCTGGTGCACGTGCCCTACAACCTGGATTCGGACCGCAATCAACTGCGCTACCTGCGCAGCAAGGACAACGGCCAGACCTACGAGAGCCCACGTGACCTGGTGGCCAACATGGGCAACTTCTGTTTCACCTGCAAGCCGCGCCAGCATCCCATCGTGGGAGCCGCGGCCGATCCCACCGGTCGCTACGTGGCCATCACCTGGACCAGCACCATGTCCGGGGGTCAAGGCGACGACGACGTTTGGCTGATGTATTCGAAGGACGGCGGCGACACGTGGACCAAACCCCTGCGGGTCAACGACAACACCACGACGTCACGCCAGTTCCAGTCCTGGGTGGCGGTGGACAGCTACGGCCGTGTGCACGTGACCTGGACCGACTTGCGCGATGGTGGTCAGAACGAGACTTGGTACGCCCGCTCCGCGGATCCCTCCCAAGGTTTCGAGCCCAACCTCCAAGTCACCGACGGAAGCGGCTCGAGCAGCTTCGACTTCCTGGGCGACTACAAGGGCATCGCCGTGCAGGGCCCGGACGTGCTGGTGATTTGGGAAGACACACGCCGTGGCAACGGCGACATCTACTTCGCCCGGGCGGCGGGCGCAGCGGGACCGTAAAAGGGAGATTGCCATGAAGAAGACCCTCCACCTCATCCCCCACGTGCTGGCCGGCGTGGTCGTGTCTTCGTACGCGGCCCAAGTCCGTGCCCAAGACAACGACGCGTATCGGTCCGCGCGGCCCAGCGCCGAGGTCGTGGATCAATCATTGAAGGACGGTGCATTCCTGCCCCTGTCCATGGGCACCGCATCCCATCCCCATCAGTCGGCGGCGGTGGCCTGGGCAGGGTACGCCCGGGGTGGCGCCAGCGTGGACGCGCGCGCGGAAGGCCTGCTCTTGCCTTGGCTGACCTTGCAGATGCGCGCAAGCGCCGATCAGGAGATCTCTGGCTGGCGGCCCAGCGCGGGGGTGCGAGCCCGAATCCTGCGCGAATCCGACAGCCGACCGGGGCTGGCCCTGGCGGCCTTCTACAAGGCTGAAGGTTTCACCGAACCCGAAGGAGAGTTGGAGGCCGTCCTGGCCCTGTCCAAGCACGTTGGCGAGGCAGGCTTTCTGATCAATCTGGCCTACGGTCAGGACGCCGAAGGTCGCGAGCGCGACGGCGAAGCGGGCGGCGCGGTCACGCTTGATCTGCGTGAGCGCTGGCTGGTGGGGGTGGATGCTCGTGCGCGCTTGAATCTGGCGCCTGCGGCATCCCAGGGCGCAGGCGGTGAGCCGCGCTTCGACATAGCTGCGGGACCGCTCATCATGTGCCGGCTCGGTCCGACGTTCCTGGCGGCGCAAGTGGGGATCTCGGTCGTGAGTTGGAACGACACGCGCACCGGCGCCCTCGGGCTTTTGGGTATTGGGGCGGCACTTTGACGAGCGCGCTTTGTGGATTTCCGGTCACGCCTCTTGTTTGCATCGGCTTGCTCTCGGGCTGTATTCGACCCTCGCCCGCGACTCCGCCCCAATCGCCCGCCGCGCAGCGGCCGGCGGTTTCCGACGAAGCGCCGCGCTGGCCGGCTGCCACGAGCGCCAGGCGTTTGCCGGAAGATCCCATCGCGGGAAAGGCATCCGAAGCGCAATGGCGTGAGCACCTGGCCGAGGAAGACGAAGAACGCCTGCTGGCCAACGATCGCCGAGCCCTCAGGCAGCACCAAGAGATTGTGGCCTTGCTGACGCGCGCTCGCGGCGCCTATGAGCAGGCCCACGGCAAGAATGCAGTGCTCAGGGTGCAGGCAGACATGCCCGACACGGAGGCGCATTGTCGGAAATTGATGGGCGAGATAAACCAATGGGGCAACGTCTCTCCGCTCACCGCCACGTACGAAACGCTACTGACGTCGCTGAAGGAGGACTTTCCACAAGCCAGGCTGGCCGCCTTGAACGACGGCAAACGCTCCCTCGAGGCAGTCGAGCAGGACTGGGCGGCGCGGTTGCGACAGATCAAACATCGCCTGCACGAGGCAGCCGAGGGCGAAGGCAGGTAATCCTTCTCCCGTCCCCAAATTCGTCGCAGCGCGCGCGGCTACGGCGTGCTCACCACCTTGAGCATGACGACGTCGTGGCTGGCCACGTTGCTCGCCGTGTAGGACCCGGTGAATGAGCCGAGGTCTTGGGCGGACCACAGATTGCGCACGGTGGCGGCCCCGGTGGGAATGCCGAGCTGGCTCCACTGAACGGTAATCGATGCGCTCGACGAGCCGCGATTGAACAACGCAACCGCTCGCGTGTTGGTTCCCGACATCTCCTTGGACCACACCTCGAGGTTTGTCGCCGGCGTGGCAACCACGCGCCCCTGCTTGCCGAGCGGGTCTTGATCGACAGCGATGATCTCGGCATTGGTGAGCGTGGTCTTCGTCGCCTGGGTCATCTTG
>Ga0210133_1000628_pt1 | contig 11609 bp, 9 predicted proteins | sample Joice_ThreeSqC_D_2_FD_184874 | JGI IMG/M metagenome (GOLD analysis project Ga0210133, IMG submission 184874) | Wetland microbial communities from San Francisco Bay, California, USA, that impact long-term carbon sequestration - Joice_ThreeSqC_D1... | ecosystem: Environmental > Aquatic > Marine >...
CCCGGAAGGAAATATGAATTTAATCTGCTGTTGGTAAATGAAACATAAACATTTAAAGTCTGCGAGTTCCTGTCCAGAAGCGTTTCCTTCCTGAATATCTTTCCATACACAACCTCTTCTTCGTTTTTATCAGGAAATACCTTTACTGTAGGCGGGTTGGAAAAATTTATAAGGTTTACTTCATTGGTAAGCAGCGGCACTGCTATTTCGACATTAATTGCATCGCTAAGCGTAAATAAATTTGTTCCTCTTGAAACATAGCTTCCCTTTATAATACCGCTCGATTTGATATATCCTGAATAGGGTGCGGCTATTTTATATTTTGATAATAATATTTCCTGGTTCTTAACCAAATAATATTTGCTGAATACACTTCTTGTGCTCAGCTTAATTTCTTCCTGTGAGGCAGAGATATCGGGGAGCTCCGGGATGGTTTCATGAATATTTATGCTGTAGAAATATTTGTTCCATTTTGCATACGCTTCTGCATCTTCTATTTTTATTTCCGGAAGAACTAATGCAAGAGAATTAAGGAATTCTGAACGAAGCGTGTACAGTGTGTTTTCAACTTCGCGGGCATCTACTTCTACAATCAGCTCACCTTCTTTAACAAATGTTCCGTCTTTCAGATCATTCTTTGCAAACATAACGGGTCCTGTTGCTTCGGAAACCACATTTAAAGTTTTGCGGGATTCAATTGTACCGTTGCCTTCAATTTCAAGAACGAGGTCCCCGAATTCCACAGACTGTGTTTCGACAAGTCTTACTTCCGGTTCCAGCTCATGTTTGTTGCTCTGCTTTTCTGATGAACCAAGGACAAACATAACCAGGAATCCGAGGATTACTATTCCGGCTACTGAACCTGTTTTGATAAGAGTACTTTTTTTCATTCCCATAAAAGTGCTTTCTAATTTCTTTTTCTACTAATAAGACTAACGTATTATGCCCATTGTTACAGCAAACTTTCTTTACGAAAGATAAAGAAACGGCAAAAGATATTTATCTGCTGCCGGATTAGATAAATTATTGTGTTAAGCGGATAAAATACTTTACAAAGCCGAATATATGATATTCTATTTAACGATTAACTGCTTTATTATAGCAAAAACAATTTACAAGGTGGTCGTTCACCATTCCGGTTGCCTGCATGTGCGCATAAACTATTGTTGAGCCGACAAACTTAAAGCCTCTTTTTCTCAGGTCGTTGCTTATTTTATCAGATAGTTTTGTTCTTGCCGGAAGTTCTTTTAAAGATTTAAATTTATTTTGAACCTGCTTCCCGTTTACAAATCCCCAGATATATTTATCAAACGTTCCGAATTCCTTTCTTACTTTCAGAAAAGCTCTGGCATTTGCAATGGCTCCTTCTATCTTCAGCTTGTTACGTATTATGCTTGCGTCTTTCATTAAAGAATTAATTTTTCTACCATCATATTTTGCTACTTTATTAAAATCAAAATTATCGAACGCTTTTCTGAAATTTTCTCTTTTATTTAGAATTGTCCGCCAGCTCAGTCCTGCCTGGAATCCTTCCAGTATAAGAAATTCAAATAGCTTTTTATCGTTGTGTAGAGGAACTCCCCATTCTCTATCATGATATTTAATCATTATGGGTAAATCGGTTGGCCAGGGACAGCGTGGTTTATTATCCATGATTTTCCTGTTTTTGTAAATCTATATTAAAATATTTTTTAAGGTTGGCAAGGAAATGCTTTTCTCCATTAAAAGGAGATTCTTTTTTGGTGCCCTTTTCATTTATGATCATCCTGTCATCACTTAAAGTTACCCTGCCGTTTACGGTAGCCAGGGAACAAACTTTCTTTTGTGTAAAATGAGATTCGGGAGAGGTCTGATGAAAAGCACACATATTTTCAAACTCGTTTAACTCTCTTTGGTGTGTTGTGAATAAATATTGATCAGTCCGGTCTTCCCCGTCATTGCACATCGTGAGTAAATAACCGGCTTCATTATTATTAAAGATATTAAATTTTTTCCCATAATCTGTTTGAACTTCATTTACTTTAATCTTAACAGGTTCAATAAATAATTCACCGAAACCCACATCGCAAAGAAACTCTTCATCATTTAGTCCGGTTATTATTGCCATATGATCAAACTCGGGGCCAGGGATGCCTTTGTTGTTAACTGGTCTTGCCGAAATCATTTTTGCATTAAAGCCAAGCGATATTAGCAGATCAAAGCAAAGACCGTTGAGCTCGTAACAAAAACCACCTCTGTTTCTATCAACTAATTTTTCAAAAATTTTTTTAGTTTCCAGGATTATTGGTTCACCGTAATAAATACTAAGATTCTCAAATGGAACTGTAAGTAAATGCTGCCTGTGCAGTTTTTTTAGAAATGGCAGAGTAATTTCAGGTTTATCATTTATACCGATACGCAAAAGATATTTTTTTATTTCCCGGGAAGAAAGCATAAACAATTTTCAAAATCAATAATTCAATACGGGGCTTAACCATTTTTCAATTTCTTCAATGCTCATCCCTTTTCTTTTATGATATTCGAGCACCTGGTCTTTTCCTATCTTACCAACATTAAAATATTTTGATTCGGGATGTGAAAAATACAACCCGCAAACTGATGCAGCCGGATACATTGCAAGACTTTCTGTTAACTTGATGCACGTGTTTTCTTCTGCATTAAGAAGTGAAAATATGATCTGCTTTTCAGTGTGATCGGGCTGTGCAGGATAGCCGGGTGCGGGACGAATTCCTGTATATTTTTCTTTAATCATTTCTTCGTTTGAAAGTTTTTCATCTACAGTATAGCCCCAATATTCTTTTCTTGTTTTTTGATGAAGATATTCCGCAAATGCTTCGGCTAACCTGTCGGCAATGGCTTTAACAAGAATGCTGTTATAATCGTCATGTTGTTTTTCAAATTTTCCAACGAGGGCATCAATGCCTATCCCGGTGGTAACTGCAAACATTCCGATATAATCTTTAATGTTGCTTTCCTTTGGTGCAACGAAATCTGCAAGGGCAATGTTGGGCTGCGATTCTGCTTTTTGAATTTGCTGTCTTAATGTATGCAGAACTCTTTTTACGCCGGTTCTTTTCTCGTCAGTGTAGATCTCTATATCGTCCCCAAAAGAATTTGCAGGGAATAGCCCGATTACTCCGTTAGCCTGCAGCAGGTTATTATTAATTATTTCATCTAAAAGCCTGTTTGCATCGTCATATAATTTTTTTGCTTCAACACCGAATTTTTTATCATCAAAAATTACCGGGTATTTTCCCTTCAATTCCCACGTTAAAAAGAATGGTGTCCAGTCAATGTATTTTCGCAATAAAGATAAATCGGTTTCCTTAAATACTGTAACTCCGGGTTTATTTGGTTTTTTAATTTTAGATTTTTGCCAGTCATTTTTTAATTTGTTTTCCCTGGCTTGTTCAATCGTTATATAATTCTTCTCAGATTTTCTTTTTAAATGATCTTCTCTCAGCTTATCATATTCAAGTTTTATCTTTTTAACGAATTTTTCTTTTTCACCATTTTCACTTAACAAATTACTAACAACCGGTACGCTTCGTGAAGCATCCAGAACATGTATAACTGCGTTACTGTAGTTCGGCGCTATCTTTACCGCGGTATGAACCCGGGATGTTGTTGCGCCACCAATAAGCAACGGAAGATTCATCCCTCTTCTTTCCATTTCTTTTGCAACGTAAACCATTTCATCGAGCGACGGTGTTATTAGACCGCTCAGACCGATAACATCAACTTTCTCATCAATTGCAGTTTGCAGAATTTTATCCGGATGAACCATCACCCCCAGATCAATCACTTTGTAATTGTTGCAGCCGAGAACAACACCGACAATGTTTTTGCCGATGTCGTGAACATCGCCTTTAACGGTTGCCATCAATATCTTGCCCTGCTCACGTGTGCTTTTCGATTCCTCTTTTTCCTTTTCAATATATGGAATCAGCCACGCAACTGCTTTCTTCATTACTCGTGCACTTTTAACTACCTGCGGGAGAAACATCTTGCCAGCACCGAACAAATCCCCGACTACGTTCATTCCTTCCATTAAAGGGCCTTCGATTACCTGCAGCGGTTTTGGATATTTCTTTCTTGCTTCTTCTACGTCTTCATCAATGTAATCAACTATTCCTTTTATTAATGAATGCTTCAATCTTTCTTCAACCGAAGTATTTCTCCATTCGTTCTTTTTTTCTTCTCCCGGAACTTTGTCTTTGCTTATAACTTTTTCTGCATAATTGATTAATCTTTCGGTTGCGTCCTGTCTTCTGTTGAAAATTACATCTTCAGCATACTGCAGCAATTCTTTCTGAACTTCTTCATAAACTTCAAGCTGACCAGCATTAACAATTCCCATATCCATTCCGGCTTTTATGGCATGATACAGAAATGCCGAGTGCATAGCTTCACGAACTGTATTGTTTCCCCTGAAAGAAAATGAAAGGTTGCTTACACCGCCGCTAACTTTTGCCCGGGGCAGGTTTTGCTTAATCCATTTTGCTGCTTCTATATAATCAACAGCATAATTGTTATGCTCTTCTATCCCGGTAGCAATTGCCAGAATATTGGGATCAAAAATTATATCCTGTGGCGGGAAGCCGATTTCTTCCGTCAGAATTTTGTAAGCACGTTTACATATTTCTGTACGTCTTTCAAAAGTATCTGCCTGCCCTTTTTCATCGAAAGCCATTACTATAACTGCTGCGCCGTATTTAAGCACTTTTCTTGCATGCTCTTTAAATACTTCTTCTCCTTCTTTTAGAGATATAGAATTTACAATTCCTTTTCCCTGCAGACATTTTAATCCTGATTCAATAACTGACCACTTAGAAGAATCAATCATAATCGGAAGCTTTGCTATATCCGGTTCGGATGCTATAAGATTAAGATACTTTGTCATTGCGGCTTCGGAATCGAGCATACCTTCATCCATATTTACATCTAGAACCTGTGCGCCTCCCTCAACCTGGTCGCGTGCAACGGAAAGCGCCTCCTCGTAATTACCCTCTTTAATTAATCTTGCAAACTTTTTAGAACCGGTTACATTTGTTCTTTCGCCGATGTTCATAAAATTTGAATCGGGACGAAGAATAACCGGTTCCATTCCGCTTAGACTCAAATACGTTTTTTGTTTTACCGGGATGCGTGGATTATAATTTTTTACTTTCTCTGCTATCGCTTTAATATGATCCGGAGTAGTGCCGCAGCATCCGCCAACTATGTTTACAAAACCACTCCTTAAAAAATCTTCAAGAACTACAGACATGGTCTGTGGTGTTTCGTCGTAGCTGCCCATTTCATTCGGCAAGCCTGCATTCGGATATACAGATAAAAACTTTTCTGCTACGTTGGAAAGATCGGCTACAAACGGACGCATTTGCTTTGCGCCGAGCGCACAGTTGAGTCCTATGCTTAAAAGATTTTTCGTGTGTGAAACAGAAATGTAAAATGCTTCTACTGTTTGCCCCGATAATGTTCTTCCGCTTTGATCAACAATAGTTCCCGAAATCATAATCGGGATTTCAAGGTTTTTTTCTTCGAGATATTTTTCACAAGCATAAATAGCTGCCTTTGCATTCAACGTATCGAAAATTGTTTCTATTAAAAGTACATCGGCACCACCGTCTACCAGCCCTCTTGCTGATTCGTAATAAGCATTCATCATTTGGTCGAAGGTAACCGCGCGGTAACCCGGATCGTTTACATTAGGAGAGAGCGAGAGCATCTTGTTTGTGGGTCCTAGTGCGCCGGCTACAATAATTAGTTTGCCGTTATTTTCTTTACTGTATTCTTCGGCAGCTTCTTTAGCGATTTTTGCCGCCGACAAATTAATATCATAAGAAGATTTTTCTGTTTTATAATCCGCTTGTGAAATTGCTGTTGCATTGAAGGTGTTTGTTTCAATTATATCTGCACCGGCTTCAAGATAAGCGCGGTGAATTTCTTTAATTATTTCCGGCTGTGTAATTGAAAGCAGGTCGTTGTTTCCTTTTAAATCCTGCGGATGATCTTTAAATCTTTCCCCGCGAAAATCTTCACCGGATAAATTATACTGCTGTATCATCGTGCCCATCGCTCCATCAAGAACCAGGATTCTTTCTTTTAGAATCTTTTTCAATATGTCTGAAGTTATTTGCATATACTATATTCTGTTTGCAGATCCTGAAACAGGTTCAGGATAAAAGTTTAAAATAAAAAACCTCTTCTGAAGACGAGAAGAGGTAGAATAAATTCATCTTCATCTCATCTTTCCTCCCGAAATGTCGGGGGGCAGGATTTAGCACCCGACGTCCCGATAAAATTATCTTTCGATAAATAAAATCGAAACCGGCTGCTACGGCGTCTGCGGGCCTGTTCCCTAAGCCGTTCTTGATAAGAGTTATTTTATCAGCCAAAGACCAACATGCCATTGGCTAAAAAGAACAATTAATCTCTGATTCAAATATATGAATTAATGATGTTTTGTCAATATTGATGCTGATTTGCGAATCTTTGAAAGCGCATCAAATATAATTAAATTGGCTGCCATTAAATCAAATTACAACAGGAAAATGATAATAGTTACCGGTGGTGCCGGATTTATAGGAAGTGCAATTATCTGGCGTTTGAATACGCTGGGGAAAGAAGAAATAATAATCGTAGATGAGCTTGGTCTAGAAGAGAAATGGAAAAACCTCGTTGGTTTAAAGTACGCAGATTTTGTTCATAAAGATGATTTCATCTCGATGATTTTAAATGATGACGTCCCCTTCGGGATCGAAGCAGTCATTCATATGGGTGCGAACTCTTCAACGACTGAAAAAGATGCCGATCTTCTTCTTTTAAATAATTATGAATACACAAAAGAGCTTGCCAGGTATTCGCTGAAGAAAAAGATAAGATTCATTTACGCATCTTCTGCTGCAACTTACGGTGACGGTGCTAACGGCTTTGATGATGATGAAAGCAAACTCGAAACTTTGCGACCGCTTAATATGTACGGCTATTCAAAACAGATGTTTGACATGTGGGCTAAACGGGAGGGGCTGCTTGATAAGATAGCGGGAATAAAATATTTCAACGTGTATGGTCCGAATGAATATCATAAAGGAGATATGCGCAGCGTTGCTCACAAAGCATTCGAACAGATAAATGAAACAGGAAAAGTAAAATTATTCAAATCTAAAAATCCCCTATACAAAGACGGCGAGCAGCTAAGAGATTTTGTTTATATATATGATGCTGTTGATATGACGCTCTTCCTCCTGGAAAATAATAATAAAAACGGTATTTATAATGTGGGAGCGGGAAAAGCAAGAACATGGAATGATCTAGTTTCCCCGATCTTTAAAGCATTGAACAAGCCGGTAAACATTGAATATATTGATCTGCCGGAACACCTCGGGCATAAATACCAGTATTTCACAGAAGCGAATACAGAAAAAATAAAAAAAGCCGGTTACAGTAAGTCGCTTTCCTCTTTGGAGGATGGTGTAACCGAATATGTAAACGGTTTTCTGCTTAAAGACAAGTATCTGGGTTATTAGCCGGTATGTTCCCCTGAACGAAGGGAATTAATTATAAGTATCTTCGTCATCTTCAAAAAGTTCCTCATCGTCATCCGGCGGAAAATCATCCTCTGCTATATCTTCTTCATCCGGCTCTTTGTCAAAAGGATTTTCTTCGTCTTCTTCATTATAATAATCATCTTCTTCCTCGCCGCCGATATCTTCGTCGTCGTCTTCGTCCTTTTGTTTTTTGGCAGCGAACAGACCGGAATCTTCAGAAAAATATCTGTGCTTATTTGTTTCCGGTTCTTCTATATTGCTGCCTTCTGATTCAGCAATGTTCATTTTTTCAAATAGTTTTTTTTCGATTGTCTCCATCAATCAGTTCTCCGTATGTTTTATTTTTTGCCTATTTGGATTTGAAAAATTATGCCGTTAATATTTGTAATAAAATTTTTATTACCAAATCAATTCAGGATGAAAAATTTTTTCTCCGTCCGTTAAAAACATAAACGGACAAAATCATTAAATCAATACAATAAAATTTATAAACAAAAATATGAAGCTTGCAACACTATGTTATGTAATTGATAAGAGGAAAAACAACGTTCTTATGATATACAGAAATAAAAAGCCAGGCGATTACCATGAAGGAAAATGGAACGGTCTTGGCGGCAAATTCGAGCAGGGCGAATCTCCGGAAGAATGCGCTGCCCGTGAAATTTTTGAGGAAAGCGGTTTGAAAGTTAAATCGCTGGTAATGAAAGGCTTTATTACCTTTCCTCTTTTCGATGGAAAAGATGACTGGTATGTTTTCCTTTTTATCTCAGACGACTATAAAGGAAAACTAATTGACTCGCCGGAAGGAACGCTTGAATGGGTTTCAAAAGACAACTTGACGAAAATAAATCTTTGGGAAGGAGATAAAATTTTTATTCCCTGGCTTTTCGAAGATAAATTTTTCAGTGCAAAGTTCAATTACAAAAACGGTGTGTACGTTGATTATGAGGTTTGCTTTTATTAACGGAAAGATGACGACTTTTGCAAATAGAGTTGTAAAATATTTCATTCGCCTTAATAAACAAATAAATTTGCCTGGAGAAGTTGAAATAAACGGGCATATCTAAAATAATTTATTATTTAAGCTTCAGCCAGGTCACCCTTCTGTCCTTAACAAAACCGACCTTTTCAAATAACTTAATTGCGGGCGTATTCTTCTCTTCAATTTGTGCAATTGGAATTTGACTGCCTTCCCTTATTAGTCTGCTTAAATTAATAATTATCTCCTTTGCGTAACATTTATTTCTGTGGTCTTCCAAAACGTGTAGAGCTCCGATTGCGCCATCATCGTGAGTAATTGCCCAGGCAACTAATTTCCCGTTTATTTTCACTGATGCGCTGAAAGCTTGTTCGATTCGCTGTTGTAAATATTCCATTGTGAGAAATTGTTTATAATTAGAATTCTCTAAAATGAATCCGGATTCTGCTGCGTTGAGTTTTGAAATCTTAATTTTGTTTCCGGAAATCACAACTGACTCAGGAAGATAGTATCTCATTGTTGTGAGCCTCCATTCAATTTTTCTATTGCTGGTAATCTCCGGCAACATCCACTCTTCTATTGATGCGAAGCAAAGATCACCGGGCTTTAATTTTTGTAATAGAATTTTCAGCTCGCTTTTATCTTTGCTTGAAATGTAAACCCATTCCCTGTCGCTTGTTCCTTTTACAAGAACCGATTCTCCTTCTGATAAAATCAATGATACCGGGTTGTTCTTAATGAAGCCAATGATGCTGCTGTTGCGGACAGGCTCTTTCTGAAGAAAATTAATTATCTCTTGTGTTTCGGGTACGTCTTTTATAAGCATATTTGCAATACTATGTTGATAGAGGACAAATTACGCCGATCCGGCAGATTTGCACATACAAAAACGTTAGTAACAATATCATTTATGTTTAGTTAAGAAATCGTTTATTGCTGTATTAACTATTTCGGGTTTTTCTACCGGGGTCATGTGTCCGGCATCTTCTACCACGATAAACTCTGAGTTCTTAATCTGTTCCGACATTGATTTCATTACTGCCGGAGGTGTTAATTTGTCTTCGCTTCCACAGACAACCAGCGCTGGTATTTTTATTTGCTGAAGATATCCGGTTGTATCGGTTCTCCCTGCCATTGCAAGCAGGCATCCTTTTAAACCTACCGCGCTTGTTTGCTTTGAACGTGCTAAAACCTTTTCATATTCGTTTGGAAAATCTTTAATAAAATTTTCAGCAAAACAGTTTCGTACAAATTCTTCAACGAAAATTTCTTTCCCCTTTTCATTTATATTCTTTATTCCCTCTGCTCTTTTTAATTTGCCGTTATTATCATCCGCAAGGGATTTTGTATCGCACAATATCAGCCCACTGAATTTTTCTTCCATTCTTTCAATTGTTCTTAGAGAAATATATCCGCCCATCGAAAGTCCACACAAAACCGGCTTATCAATTTTCAATTCATCAATTATTTTTTCAAGATCGTCAACGAACATTTCAATTGTAAACTGTCCGTCTCCCGCCGGAGATGAGCCTAAGCCTCTTATATCATATCTTATACAGTAATAATTTTTAGAAAAAGCTTTAACCTGCTCATCCCACATAAGGTGATCGTAAGGATATCCGTGAATAAACACAATTGATTTGTTATTGGCTTCGCCTTCTGCAAAAACTGTAAGATTATTAATTTTTAAATTCATAATTAATATTTCCGAAATTTAGATGGCAATAAATAGTTTAATGAATATTTCCCGACTCCTGTTATAAACAGCAATATAAATAATATAAGATATAGAAGTGCCTTTTCTTTTACGCTGAAGGGGTCCGAAGAATGCTGAAAAAAAGCCGCTACAGACATGTTGATAATAAGTACTATAAGACTTAACCTTGGAAACAGACCGAGAATTAATAACACTGAGCAGAAAAATTCCGCAAACGTAGACAAATAAAGACTTAGCCCGGAACCGATTCCTATCGGGTTAGAAAATTTAATTTCCGCACCGGAGAATACTGTTTGCAGCTTTGAAAATCCATGCCCGTAAATCAAGAACGCTCCTGCACATACACGAACTAACAACAATCCTAAATCTTTCATTGTTTACTCCTGGTTATTATAAGTCATCACACACATTAACATGCAATTTTTTATTCATAAACGAAATACAGTAACCGGTTAATGATTGAAAATTCATCTTTTCAAACATGCGAAGAAAACAGTTAAGCTTGTTAAGTGTTTACTTAACTCAAGTTTTTCTTTTCTCATTCATAAAAATACGGTTTTTAATTTTTAAGAAGATTTATTTAGCTGCCCTGCTTTTTTCTAATCAAATATCTTCAAAACAATGATTTTAATACTTAAATATCCCCTGTTCCTGTTTTAATAAATTATATACCAGTGGCATCATTCATGGTAATTGCGGGAATCAAATAAAATTCCGGATTAAAATATGCACAAAATAATCTCTGCAAAGGTTCTCGCTCCAAACATAAAACGATTTGAGATTCACGCTCCAAAGATTGCTGAAAAAAGGAAGCCTGGACAGTTTGTTATAATCAGGATAAATGAAGAAGGCGAACGTATTCCGTTAACTATTGCAGATTCAAATATTACAATTGGAACGATAACATTAATAGTCCAGGGAATTGGAAAAACCACGCAGCAACTAAACTCACTTGAAACCGGCGATTATATTAATGATGTTGTTGGTCCGCTGGGCAAAGCATCACACATAGAAAATTTTGGAACGGCAGTTAGTATCGGCGGCGGTGTTGGAACTGCTATTGCATACCCGACTGCTGTTGCCCTAAAGATTGCCGGCAATCATACAATATCTATCATCGGCGGAAGAACAAAGGAGTTTGTAATTCTTGAAGCGGAAATGCAAAATGTTTGCGACGAAGTTTTTATAACAACCGATGACGGAAGCTATGGCAAACATGGATTCGTTACGGACCAGCTAAAAGAATTAATTGAAAACAGGAAAATAGATTTCGTTCTTGCCATAGGTCCCATTCCTATGATGAAAGCTGTGGCAGACGTAACAAAAGAAAAAAATATTCCAACGGTAGTTAGTTTAAATCCCG
>Ga0210133_1000629_pt1 | contig 11586 bp, 14 predicted proteins | sample Joice_ThreeSqC_D_2_FD_184874 | JGI IMG/M metagenome (GOLD analysis project Ga0210133, IMG submission 184874) | Wetland microbial communities from San Francisco Bay, California, USA, that impact long-term carbon sequestration - Joice_ThreeSqC_D1... | ecosystem: Environmental > Aquatic > Marine >...
TTTTTAAATTCACTCATTCCTTTACCTATCCCGCGTGCAAGTTCGGGGATTTTCTTTGCACCAAAAAGAATTAATACAACAAGCAGAATTAGAATTATTTCACCGGCGCCTAAATTGCCAAACATTTTTTGACCTCTTAATTTAAAATATTATTTACTAATGCCTTAAAAATTAAACTTCCATCTGTTTTCGAAAGAACAGGATCGCAGCTTCTTTCCGGGTGAGGCATCATACCCATAACATTGCCTTCTTTGTTTATAATTCCTGCGATATCGTTTGCTGATCCGTTAGGATTATAATTATCGGAAATTGTTCCGTCAGGATGTGTGTATCTGAAAACTACCTGGTTGTTGTCTTCAAGTTTTTTGAGTGTATCTTCATCAGCAAAATAATTACCATCACCATGAGCTATGGGAATTTTTAGAATTTTTTCTTCTTCTATTCCTCTGGTAAAATTACAATCATTATTTTCAATGGAAAGATAAACATCTTTACATACAAATTGCAGGGAAATATTTTTTAGTAAAATACCCGGAAGCATCCCGGCTTCCACCAATATCTGAAATCCGTTGCAAATACCGATTACATAACCGCCTTTGTTTGCAAAACTTATTACTGAATCCATAATTGGGGAGAATCTTGCAATTGCACCGCTTCTTAAATAATCGCCGTAAGAGAAACCGCCGGGGAGGATAATTACATCGCTGTCTTTCAGATCGGTATCTTTGTGCCAGATAAATGTCGTTTCGTAACCCAGCACTTTAGAGAGAGAATAAAATGCATCGTGATCACAGTTAGAACCGGGGAAAACAACTATACCGAATTTCGGATTCTTCATTTCACTTCATCTAAAGTAAATTCAAAATCTTCCATTATTGGATTAGCGAGAAGTTTTTTACAGTAATTGTTTACTTCTTCTTCAGCAGTAGATTTATTTGTCGTATCAACATCGAACTCAATGTACTTACCGATGCGTGTATTTTTGATATTTTTTATCCCAAGATTCTTTGCGCCAATTTCAACGGCTTTGCCCTGTGGATCTAAAATAGATGTTCTTCTTTTAATTAATACTTTTACCTTGTACAAAGTTTTAATCTTTCACTTATAAGAAAAATATTATTGATTTTCTAAGCTATTCTGTTCTTAATTAGCTTATAGATGTGCCGAAAAATACCAATAACGATTAGCAAAACAAACGTGTAAAAGAAACCGCGCTTGTACATGGTTACAACCAATACAGCAGCAACTAAAAGAAAAATAAAATGATATGGCTTTTCTTTTATCCCTTTGAGGGAAAATTTTGGAAGTGTTTCATAACGAATATTGCTAATCATTAAATACGAAAGGATAATTATCATTGGAATGATTAAAGAAGCATAAGGTTCGGCAAATCCGTTGTTATAAAATGCAAGAACGAAAGCTACAATTGTTAGCGCTGCGGTTGGAATAGGAAGACCTAAAAAAAAAGATTTTTCATAACCGACAAGCTGAACGTTGAACCTTGCAAGTCTGAATCCGCCGGCAATTAAAGGCAGCGAACTTAAAATGATTCCAACGTTTTCAAATTCATAAAAATAGGATGAATAGATTAAAAAAGATGGCGCACATCCGAAACTAATTATATCTGATAAAGAATCGAGTTCAACTCCAAGTTCCGAGCTTGAGTTGGTTAACCTTGCTACCAAACCATCGAGCGCATCGAAAACAGCTGCTACAATAATCAGCCAGGCAGCGTAATTGTAATTACCATTGCTTGCGGTTATGATTGAAAAAAAACCGCAAAACATATTCATCGCGGTAAACAGGTTCGGAATAATGGACGGCGTTATCCTTGGTCGCATGCTAATTTTTCAGTTCAAACAAAATCGATTCACCTGCAACAACTGCCTCTCCTTTCTTTACAGTTGGATTCCAGTTAGGTGGAACAACTACATCTACACGACTGCCGAATTTTATCATACCAAATCTTTTTGATATTTCAACAGTATCACCAACCGACAAAGTGTTCACTATTCTTCTTGCAACCATTCCTGCTACCTGAGTGAAGAAAACTTTTCCGAATTTACTTTTAATTCCAATCTCCATTCTTTCATTCAGATCGGTTGCTTTGTCATCGAACGCTGCAATGTATCTTCCATTGAAATGTTTTAAATATTCAACTTCACCGTCGATCGGGATCCTGTTAACGTGAACATTTAGCGGTGACATAAAAATTGAAATTTGTAAAGCTCTTTCACCAATAAATTTTTTATCATCGATCTCTTTAACGAACAAAACTCTTCCGTCCGCCGGCGAAACAATAACATCATTTCTTTCCGGTGCATTTCTTTCAGGATCTCTGAAAAAGTAAAGTGTAAAAGTAATTAAAAGAAGAGCGATTATGAATAGACTTATCTTGATAAAATTATTATTAACGAATATTCCAATAACGATAATAATGAACGAAATTATTGCTGCCGTTCCTATTGTAGAGTAACCGTATTTTGTAAACATTTTTATGCGCTGGTTATATCAAAAAGAAAATCTGTGTATTTCCGCATATCGCTTGAAGAACTTAATTGATATGGATTACTCCACTTTTGAGCGTTACCGTTTGGAAATACTTTTAAGCTTAAAGGTGAAAAATCATCGACGAGAAATAATTTGCCTTCGTACCTGCCGAAGCTGCAAACTATTTCGGCTACCATTTCATTTCTTCTTTCAAAGAAGGCTTTTATAACCGCATTAATTTTAGAACAAATTCTGTTGATCAATTTTAAATCTTCATTCGTGCAGAGATCGAAAGCAATAAGATGACTTTCCGAAACGATTGAATTATTCGAATTGCCGTAATGATATTCAAAAACAGGTAGTTCAAGCGGATCTCCCTCTTTTACAGGAAAGATCTTTGCAGTTCGCTTATCCGCTGCATTCAAAATTTTTATTGAAAATGAAAGCTGATCAAATTTTAAAAATACCAGCGAGCTTTTATGATAACATTTTATGAACGCACAGGGAATATTATATTCCTTCAGGTATTCATAAAAAAATGAATTGATACACGCGAATTTTTCACCTAAGTTTTTCACGTGTATTTTCTTATTCTTTTCCGAAATGAAATGGTCGGGATATTCGACTATCAGGTAGTTTTGCTCATCGAAGGGAAGATCAGATATAGATTGTTCTGCGATCATCGAGAATCTAGTTTAAAACATCCTTCCAATTTTAATAAATTGACGAAAGAAATTATGAAAATTAGGTGTATAAAGTCAATCGATAATATTATATTTGAACGCAAATTAAACAAATAAATGAAATATTTAGTCCAGGAGGAAACGGTATGAAAGGTGGAATGCAGGGAATGTTGAAGCAAGTGCAGAAAATGCAGGCTGAAATACAACGTGTTCAGGGTGAATTGGTAAATTTAACTGTATCCGAAGAAGCAGGCGGTGGTATGATAAAAGCAACTGCAAATGGCAATAAAGAAATCATTTCAGTTGAAATCGATCCGCAGGTTATAAATAAAGATGAAAAAGAAATACTTGAAGATTTGGTAGTTGCCGCAGTAAACAAGGCGCTTGGCTCCGCCTCAAAGCTGGCAGAAGAAGAAATGGCAAAAGTAACAAAAGGTATGCTGCCGCCAGGCATGAACATTCCCGGATTATAAATTGCAGATAGCAGAACCTTTATTAATTGCAATTGAAGAACTTAGCAAACTGCCGGGTATCGGTAAAAAAACCGCACAAAGATTAGCTCTTCATATTCTTAAGAATGATAACGATCGTGTCGATAGTCTCATTAAATCAATTAAAGAACTTAAAACAAAATTAAGATTTTGCTTGCGTTGTTTTAATTTATCAGAAGGAGAATTGTGCGAAGTTTGCAAGAGTACCAAGCGTGATGCTTCCATTGTTTGCGTTGTGGAAGAAGCGAGCGATGTTATTGCGATAGAAAAAACACATGAGTTTAACGGTTTGTATCACGTCATCGGCGGTGTACTTTCACCACTAACTGGAGTAACGCCTGATTCGCTAAAGATAAAAGAATTACTTAAAAGATTTGAAAATGAAAATATCAGGGAAGTAATACTTGCACTAAATCCCGATACGGAAGGTGAGACAACATCGCTTTATCTTGCCAAGCTTGTAAAACCGCTCGGTGTAAGTGTTACAAGAATTGCAAGAGGATTGCCCATTGGCGGTGATTTGGAATTTGCCGATGAAGCAACAATCGGCAGAGCAATGTTAAACAGAATTTCGATGTGAGATGGAATGGTTCAAACAGTGGTTTAATTCAAAAGAATATCTAAATGTTTACCGGCACCGTGATAAAAAAGATGCTAAGGAACTTTTACATCTTGTTCTTGATAATATAAATTCTTCAAATGTTCGGACGGTGCTGGACATGGCTGCCGGGCACGGAAGGCATGCAATCATTTTAGCAAGAAAAGGTTTCAAAGTTACGGCAGTAGATCTTAGTGAAATGCTGTTAAATATCGCGCGGAAAAATGCTGAGAAGGACAATCTTGAAATAGAGTTTGTACATTCCGATATAAGGCAATTCAATCCCGACAAAAAATTCGATCTTATTATTAATCTCTTTACAAGCATAGGCTATTTTGATAGCGATGAAGAAAATTTTCATATTCTGAATAAAGCATACGATCTGCTTGCAGACAAAGGCTATTTTGTTCTCGATTATATGAATAAGAACTTTGTAAGGAATACACTGGTTCCTTTTACCGTCGATACAATTGATAAAGGAACAATTACGCAAAACCGTTTCATTAAAAACGAAAGGGTGATCAAAGAAATAATTATTGAAAAAGAAAGAAGTACTGAGAAATATTATGAATCAGTACGGATGTTCAGTTATGAAGAGTTGACAGGAACAATGAAAAACATTGGTTTCAAAGTGCTTCATACCTTTGGCGATTTTTTAGGAAACCCGTTTGAACTTGAAAATTCACCCAGAATTATTATTATTTCACATAAATGAAATGGATCGTTTACATAATTCTTCCCGCATTTTTAGTTAGCTGCGATTTATTTGTGACCCGGGATGCGGAGGGACCTGATCAGACCAAATCGAATTACACACCTCCGAGTGAATCAAAAATATTAATTCAGAATATCATCAATGCCTTTATCGATAAAAATACAGACAATTACAGGAAATCCTTTGAAACAGATTTAACAGATAAATCATTTACTTTTGTTCCATCCAGTGCCGCACAGGTTGCATACCAGGGTGTTTGGGCAGATTGGGATATACATTCTGAAGAACAATATTTTAACGGCATTAAAACTTCTGTGCCTGACAAATTACAAATGACTCTTACACTTTCAATTGAAGATGCCTCATTTAGTATTTTAGGTGATAGCGCAAAGTACAGTTCTCAATATTCTATTTCGATTCCTCAAATTGATTCGGATGCTCTTAATTATCAGGGAAATGTTGAGTTTACGATGATTCGCGACTCAAGACAGATCTGGGTTATATATTATTGGAAAGACAATGCAATCGGTGATAGCCCGAGCTGGAGTGATCTGAAGGGTGCATATGTCAATTAAAAAAAAATGCGATTTGTATTTCATCATTACAATGCTTTTAATAAGCGGGTGCACGAATCCATTTGCACCTACACTTAACACAAATCCCGATAATGGACAAGGTACAATTTCCGATTTAAAAACAATTGAAGGTGTTTTCCAGAATTTTCAATACTCATATACATTTAAAGATACATTGATATATGGTGAGCTTCTTGCTGGAGATTTTGTTTTTACATATCACGATTACGTTCAGGGTTTCGATGTATCCTGGGGAAGAGATGAAGAAATGCGGGCAACAGACGGGTTATTTAAAAATTCACAGAGGCTTGACCTGATCTGGAACAATATTGTACTAAGTACTGCAGATTCAGATTCGTTAAACATAAATATCGTGCGTAGTTTTAGTTTGAATGTAACACTTAATCCAACAGATGTTCCGCACGCCGATGGAAGGGTGAATATGTCACTCCGCAAAAATGCGAAAACTCAAAAGTGGCAAATTACAAGATGGATAGATGAATCAGATTTTTAATTGTTATTTTAGAAGTTCAAAAAATTAATGGCGCTAAATGGTTTTATTCTTATTAAAAGAATCTTATAAATCCGTTGGTAGAGCTAAGTCTTCGTTTATACTTACGCTTATTTCATTAACGCTTGCAGTTTTGTTAATTGAGGCTTCTATTGTTGCATTGCAGCTTTCAGGATTATTCCAGAAAAATTTGAAAAGCAATATCAATATCAACGTGTTCATTAAAGATCCGTTCGATGTGAATGATATTCCTAAATATGAAACCGATTTGAAAAGTTCCAAATACGTTTCATCAGTAAATTTTGTAAGCAAAGATGAAGCGGCAAAATCTTTTGTTGAGGAAACCGGGGAAGATTTTAGAGACATTCTCGATTACAACCCGCTTCCTGCTTCTTTTGTAGTTAAGTTGAATACCGATGTGGTAATGAAAGATTCGCTGGATACAGCGGTTAACAGCTTATCAAAATTTAATTGGGTGGATGAAGTAATTTTTAAGAATAGTTTCGTTTACCAGATTTTATCTTATTTGGATACGGGAAAAAAGTATCTTTTTATTATAACAGGTGTATTAATATTAATTGCAGTGTATCTTGTTTATAGCACGATTAGATTAATAACAACCGCCAGAATGCGGGAACTGGAAACTATGAAGTTAGTCGGAGCTAAACTTTCAACAATTAAGCTGCCGATTATTTTCAACGGACTTATAGCGGGATTTATTGCCAGCCTGATTTCAATCATTTTGTATTATATAGTTTTTAACCAGGTTAGACAATACTACACACTTGAGAAATTCGTCCTTGATAATTTGCATTTTTATTTGATCACTCTGCTTTTAATCGGGCCTGTACTAAGTTCTTTGGTAACGGTATATTCCCTGCGTAAGTTAACGTTGAAGATTTGAAGTAGGGGTAATATTTCTTAATTTTAATTTATGAAATTTAATAGAACAATCTTCTCGATTCATCAAAACCTAAAGTAAGTACAAAATTGAATTCAACAGGTTTCTTTAAAGTAAATTTATTACTCTTTCTCTCGCTTGGTGTGGTTATCAAACCGCAGGATTTACCGAATTATCCCGAAAGATCGTTGCAGCAGCAAACCAATTTACAGGAAACCTCGGAAACCGAATCTATTTTCACAGGGATTTCCGAAGGAAGTATTAACCCCGATGAATATAACGTCGGACCCGGCGATAAAATATTTATTTCAATTACAGGAGTTAAGCAGCTCGTTTACAATTTATTTATTAACCAGGAAGGCTGGATTTATTTTCCCCAGGTGGGCGGGATAGATCTGAACGGTTTAACACTTGCAGAAACAAAACAGAAACTCGAAGAATCAATTAACAAGTACTATAAAGATGTTACTGTTTTTATTTCATTAGTTGGAGTAAGAAAAATAAGGATCTCATTACTCGGTGATGTTATCAAACCATCAAGCTTAGTTATTTCTGCCGATTCAAGATTGCTGGATTTGATAACGGCATCGAATGGATTGAACAACACGGCAAACATCAGAACAATTGAAGTGAAGTCTAAGAATGGAAATGTAAATAATTACGATCTTTTAAAATTCTTACGGTTCGGGGAATTTAGCCAGAACCCATTTCTTCGCGAAGGTGATGTAATTTTAGTTGATAAGGTAGATAAAGTTGTGTCTATTGCCGGCACGGTAAAATACCCTGGTAATTATGAATTCGTCGAGGGTGAAACTGCTAATGAACTTATAGACCTGGCGGGCGGTTTTCTCAGCACGGCAAAAACAGATACGATAGAACTTGTTAGGTTTAATGAAAACGGTAGCATCCAGAAAAGCAGTTATTATTCAGCCGATTATTTGAGACACAATATTATTAGACTTCAGAATAAAGATCGTATAATAGTCAGAGAAATACCGGAATATTTGATTGAATATTATGTCGAGATAAGTGGTTACGTCAAATATCCGGGTTATTATAAAATTGAAAAAAATAAAACCACACTTAAAGATATCATTGAAGAAGCTGGCGGCTTTTTAGATAGAGCATCTTTGATTGAAGCCACTTTGACAAGACATATTGATAACGATAAAATAGATCCTGAATATGAGCGATTAAAATCAATGCCGCGTTCCGGAATGAGTGAAGAAGAATATGATTATTACAAAGCAAAATCCAGGGAACGAAGCGGAAGAGTTGTTGTAGATTTTGTGAAATTATTCAGAGAAAATAATGAAGCAGAGAACATTATTCTAAAAAAAGGTGATTTTATAAGAATACCCGAGAAAAAAAATTATATTACTATGCTGGGTCAGCTTGTCAATCCTGGTAATGTTATTTTTGATTCAACTTTGACAGTAGATGATTATATTGAATTAGCCGGTGGATTCGGCTGGCATGCCGAAGAAGGGGAAGTTCGTGTTATAAAGGCACGGACAGGAGAATGGATTTATGCGGATGATATCGAACATCTGGAAAGTGGCGATGTTATTTGGGTACCCGAAGAACCACCTCCAACAAAGTTCTGGGACATATTCACAACAACACTGCAAATTCTCGGTCAAGTTGCTGCTGTTATTGCTGCAACAATTGCGGTCATTGTAGCTTCGAGGTAAAAAATTGAATTTTCATGATTTAGTAAATATTGTATTAAGACATTTTAGTTTCCTCTGGAAGACTACGCTGATTTCGGCAATAATTTTAGCAGTAATTCTTCTTTTTATATATCCTAAAATGTACCAGGCTGAAGTAAGTGTTCTTCCTCCTAACCAATCTAATCAATCCGGTGCGTTATCTAATTTACTCGGCGAGGCTGCATCTTCCGGATTTTTCTATACTTCTATGAATGCGTTTAATTCTGAATTATATATTCAAATATTGGAAAGCCGTACTGCAGCGTTATATGTGGTAAATAAGTGTAACCTTAAACATTACTTTGGAAAAGATTCGGATATATTAGCAGCCAATGAATTAATCGGACGATTAAATATTGACCTAACGAAGGAAGGCATTATAAAGCTTCAGGTAGATGTTTCTTCTTCGTTCATACCTTTACTTTTTGATGACGCAGATTCTCTAAAAAGGACGGCAGCATTGTTTTCAAATACTTACATCGAAGCGCTGGATTCAATAAACAATGCAAAGTTGATCTCAAGAGCTAAAAGAGCCAGACAGTATATAGAGGAACAATTGGTTATAACAAAGGCACATCTCGACTCTGTAGAGTCTGCCTTAATGAAATTTCAGGAACAGAATAAAACAATATCATTACCGGAACAAGTTACTTCAGCCATAAATGCTGCTGCCAGACTCAAAGCTGAAATAGTACAAACTGAGATTGAATTAGGATTTCTTGGAACGAATTTGCGTGAGGATAATCAGACACTAATCGCTTTAAGAAATAAATTAAAAGAGCTCAAAAAGCAGTATGATAAAATGCAAATAAACAGCCAGGATTATTTATTAGCATTTAGTGAGGTTCCGGAACTTGGCAAGGAATTATCCGATTTATATCGTGAAGTAAAAATTCAGAATGAGGTATATCTTCTGCTCCAGCAGCAGTACTATAAAGAAAAAATTCAGGAAAACAGGGAAATCCCAACAGTGGAAGTTCTAGACGAAGCCATTCCGCCACTTAAAGCTGCATCTCCCAGAATAATTTTTTCTACAGTCATTGGTGGTATATTTATCTTTTTATTGTTGGTTTTATTCCTTTTAATCAGAGAAAAAAAAATAGTTCTATTGCAAAAAGAAACTAAAGGAACATGATTTGTATTCACCCACTGCAGTTGTAACCGGTGGTGCCGGATTTCTTGGTTCACATTTATGCGACAAATTATTAGCGGAAGATTTTAATGTAATATGTGTCGATAATTTATCTACAGGAAGCACCGATAACATCAGCCATCTTGCAGGACATAAATCTTTCAAATTTATTCATCACGATGTTACTAACTATATTTTTATACCGGGTAGGGTAGATTATATTTTACATTTTGCCTCACCTGCAAGCCCAATAGATTATCTGAAATTGCCTATTCAAACACTTAAAGTTGGTTCACTTGGAACACACAAAGCTCTTGGGCTCGCAAAGGAAAAGAAGGCAGTATTTCTATTAGCCTCAACATCAGAAGTGTATGGTGATCCTGATATCCATCCTCAGAGTGAAGATTACTGGGGAAATGTAAATCCCATAGGTCCACGTGGAGTTTACGACGAAGCCAAACGATTTGCCGAAGCCTTGACTATGGCTTATAACAGGTACCACGGTGTAGATACCAGGATTGTCAGAATCTTCAATACGTACGGTCCTCGTATGCGTCCGGCTGATGGAAGAGCTTTACCTGCATTCATAGGTCAGGCTTTGAGGGGTGAAGACCTGACTGTCTTTGGTGATGGTTCACAGACGAGAAGTTTCTGTTTCGTTTCCGATTTGATTGATGGTATATACAAATTATTGATGAGTAAAGAAGTTTATCCCGTTAATATTGGTAACCCGGAAGAAATTAGCGTTAAGGGATTTGCTGAGGAAGTAATAAATGCTACCGGCTCAGGAAGTAAAATCATTTTTAAAGAATTACCTGTTGACGATCCTAAAGTTCGTCAGCCAAATATTGATAGAGCAAGAAAAATTCTTGGCTGGGAACCAAAAGTAGACCGGAAAACTGGGCTGGATTTAACCATCGATTATTTTAAAGAACTTCTAATCGTAACAGATTCATCGCAAATTAATAATAGATGATTTGCTGCCTGAATCATTTACAAATTTCTCAATCATTTCAAAAAAAATAAAATGTGTCCGCTTTGTAAATCTGAAAAATATAAGTTAATTGGTGCACCGAAGCTTGATGAAAAATCAAAAGAAATGCTTAAAGAAGAGTATAAAATTGTGCAATGTAATGAATGTCGGTTTTATTATGTCATTCCTGAAATAAATTTAAGTGAAGCTGATTGGCGCTATCTTTATAATGAAGAATATTTTAATGATTGTACAATGTGGTACGAAAGAAAACGGGGAAAGGATAGAAGAAAAAGGATAAGGAAGTTAGAGCAGCTTTCTGAAGATAGGATTGAGAATTTTTTGGATGTTGGATGCGGTGAAGGACTAATGCTTTTAGAGGCAAATAATAAAGGTTGGAAAGCTTTTGGAGTTGACATTACGGATAACCGTTTGGATGATGCAAAGATTCCGGATGTTACATTTTATAAAACAGATTTGTTGAGTGCTAATTTACCCGGGAATTATTTTGACTGCGTTTATTGTGACTCAGTATTAGAACATATATTAAATCCAATGGAATACCTGCTGGAAATAAATAGAATACTAAAACCCGGTGGGGTTGTCTATATCGGTGTTCCAAATGAGGATTATCTGTTAAATGATGTAAAAAAGATTTTTAACACCTTGAGCGGTAATAAATCTGTTTCAGCAAAATTAAAGCCTTTTGTTTCACCTTATCATATAGGAGGATTTAATAAAAATTCTTTGAGATATGCATTAAATAATTCTTCATTTAAAATTGAAGTCCTAAGGAATTTTGCAA
>Ga0210133_1000630_pt1 | contig 11564 bp, 9 predicted proteins | sample Joice_ThreeSqC_D_2_FD_184874 | JGI IMG/M metagenome (GOLD analysis project Ga0210133, IMG submission 184874) | Wetland microbial communities from San Francisco Bay, California, USA, that impact long-term carbon sequestration - Joice_ThreeSqC_D1... | ecosystem: Environmental > Aquatic > Marine >...
AAAAAAGCTGCATCCTGAAAATTTTGATTTTCATCTCTGGCTGCAAATTCTTCTTTTATTGATTTTAAAACATCATCTGAAACCGTTGATTTTTTACTATATAATAATAACTGGTCTAAATACTCTTCATAAATTTTATACTTATCCGGTAAATTTCTTTCTGAATAATTTGTTTTAAATTCATAGTATGTTTCTTCCAGTTTATCATAAGCACCTATCTTAAAATAAAACTTACCTAACATAAATAGCACATCAGAAAGCTCTTCAAAATTTTTTATACGGCTGAAAAGTTTTCGTGCTTCTATTAAAGAATTAAAAGCATTTTGATATTCGCATATAGTCATATATACTTCTCCCAGGTTCCATAAAACCTGTCCTCTGCTTACTTCATTACCGGTACTCAAAAAAATCTTAAGTGCTTTCTGGTATGATTCCACGGCTAAATCAAATTTCTGCCGTTCGAAATAAAAGATTCCTGTATTCTGCAGCAGCATACCTTCCTGAATAAGATTTCCAATTGACTGGTTTATTTCAGAAGCAGCTTTCCAGTGTTCTTCAGCATTTTTATATTCGCCCAAAATATTAAATATGTTTCCTATGTTTACTTCCATACCGGCAACACGCCTCGGCATCCCGGCTTCTTCGTAATATTTCATTGCATTACTGAATTCCTGCAATGCATCATTCATATTATTATGCTGATAGATATAATACATACCTTTCAGATTATAGCACCTGCCTTTTAATTCAGGCGGTAAATTTTTTTGTTTCAAAATAGAATCACAACGTTCTGCTGCATCCTGAAATTTATTTTGTTCAAAATCTGCATAAGCAAGTTCTGTCATTATGGTCCGTTTTTTCTGATCATCATCTAATACATCCAGCAGTTCTTCAATAATAGCTCTCCCTGAATCAATCTCGCCTATATTGAACAGCGAACTGCATTTCATAATTTTTATATCTGTTGCGGATTCATTACTTAAAAGATTTTCATCGAGCGAATTTATTGTGTTTAATACAGACTGGTAATCGCTCATTTTAAAATAGATCTCGCTCAGCTTAATCTTAGTATTATTTATCTTCTCATTATTTAATGGTAGTGTCAAAAGATGTTCAAGTATTTTCTTCATATATGAATATGCAGAATGCTTTTCAACTTCAGTTAATTCCTGCTGAAGCAGATCATAACTTGCATCGTATTTTTCTGCAAGCGCGTAATGTCTGGCAGATTCGCTTCTGTTAAATGTTTCTAAATTCTTTGAGACTGTATCAGCTATATAAAGATGAAACTGCGGCTTGTTTTTAATCGAAGTATATATATGTTTTTTTAATCCATCTGATGTAAAAACCAGCGAAGAGCCTGATGTAAAACGCTGGAGGATATTATTAAGCTGAAGTTTCTCAATTATCTTATTTGTATTGTCCGGCGGAGTATTTAGAAGTAATGACAGAATTTTTAAATCAATAATAACATCGAATGTGGAAATAAATGCGGCAGCTTCTTTTTCTTTTTCATTTAATTTATTCAGACGCAGATCAAAAACTGCGAAATGTGCTTTCTTAACCCCGGTTAATTTCTCTTTGTCTCCGGAAAAAATTATTCCTTCGCCAGTAAATTTCATTACCTCTAACAAAATAAGGTCCCGAATGAAAGCAACAATATTGCCCGGTATCAAATCCGAGTAAGTAAGAATTAAATCCTGAAGCTCCGCTTTGGGATACTGTTCTGTAAAACTATCATCAAGAAAATCTGTTAGCTGTGTATCTGTGAAAGAACTTAAAACAATTTCCTGTGCATTATTCAAATAATCAGAATGGAAAGGCTGTTCTGAAGTTTCGGAAATTATAATTTTAATATTATTTATCTGCATTACAGGAATCACCTGCCGGAAAATTTCAGCAGTAAGATCATCGAATGAATTAAAATCATCAATAAGAATTATGAATCTGCACTTTGATGATAACGTAATGAAAAATGAATGCAGTTCGGTAATTGCTTTATCACTGCTGTTGCTTATAAGTTCAAATGCTGATTGTTTTTCATATACGTTAAGACTGCCGTAAACAACCGGGGAGAAAATTATTTTCCTTATTATATATTTAACTAAATCAACCCCCGATTTACTTTTTATGTCCGCCAATAAAATTGAATCACTATATAACTCATGAATACTGCGCAGAAGGTTTGATTTTCCTATTCCGCCGAATCCTTTTACGGTAAATACTTCACTGCCGGATTTGTCATTTATATAAGTGCTCAGAATTTTTAATGCATCATCACGCCCCGAATAAACCCTGGCAGGGACAAAATCTTTAACGATGTTATCGTCCAGATTAATTTCAAGATCCTCAAGAACCTGCAGTGAATTTGAATACCGTTCTGCCGGATCTTTTGCAAGAAGTTTTTTTATAACGTGTATAAGATGTTCTGAATAAATATCTGAAGAAGGGAAGATAAATTCGTTTTCAAGCTGTGCTTTATAAATTTCAAGCTCATTGGTGAATTCAAAAGGAAACTTTTCATAAACTATCCTGTACAAAATCATCCCGAGTGAATAAAGATCAACGGAATTAGTATGCACTTCTTTCCTTAATAACTCCGGTGCTATGTATTGTGCCGTTCCTTTTATTTCATATTCATTTCTATTTGGTGAATATTCTGCTAAACCGAGATCTATAACTTTGACTTGGAGTTTTCCATTGCCAGAAGATATAAGAATGTTTTCCGGTTTAAGATCATAGTAGATATATTTTGATTGATGAAGATAGAAAAGAACCGAGCAAATCTGGATAATAATTTCTTTTAAATTCTTTTCATCTTTAACGAATGAAGAATTTATGAGTTCTGTGGAATGAAAATATTCAAGTGTTAAAAACAGCGACCCGGCTTCAGCTTCTTCTTCATCAGAATTAACAACTGTACCTATTTCCAATGCTTTAATAATATTAGGATGATCTATATTCCGGAGTGTGAAGAATTCCCTTGAAAAACCTTTTCTCTCCTCTTCACCTGCTGCCGGCAAAAGAATTTTTATTGCAATATTTGAATCGGGAAATTCAACATCTTCACAAAGAAAAACTTTGCTTCTTCCCTGCCCTATCTTTTTTATAATTTTATATCTGTAATTAATCATTATCGCTGCTGTTAATAAATCTTAATTTTCTCCCGTAAGAATTTACTGCAAAAAGTGTTGCAATTAAACTAATCCCCGGAAATACAATCATCCACCATGCTTTGGTAATATAATCCTGCCCGGAATTAATCATAGATCCCCACGAAGGATATAGAGTGCCTGTACCTAAACCGAGATAGCTTAATGCGGCTTCTGCAAGAACAACCGCACTGAAGAGAAAGATAAGGTTAACCGTAACCGGTACTATTATGCACGGCAGTATTTCTTTAAACAATAGCAATCTTTTTTTCATACCCAGCAGTTTTGCAGATGCAATAAAATCCTTATGTTTTAATGAAACAACCTCACTCTTTACTATTTTAAATAAACTCATCCAACCGGAAATACCGAGGACAAAAATTACAGTGAACAGTGAATTTCCGAATAATGCCAGGATAAGGATAATTAGATAAATTGACGGGAAAGAAAGGAACAACTCAGTAAACCTGTTAAGTATCACATCAATAATTCCTCCCGTGTAGCCGGCGATAAACCCGAGTAAAACCCCGATAAGGAAAGCAACTATTACCGAAGCTAAGCCAACCAGCAGAGATATTCTTGTACCGTAAATAAGCCGCGAAAAAATATCTCTGCCGAATTCATCTGTTCCCAGAAGAAATATTTTGTCCGTAATCATTTCCCTGCCGTCAACAGTTTTAATGCTGTTCGGCGGTAATTCTTTTCGAACGTTTTTCTGATAATAAAAAAATTTATCGCCAGCATTTATACTATCAGCAAAGATTATACTTTCATCGAAAGACGGCTTTATTATTTTATCTCTCAGGTTAAGAAAATATTTCGAATCAGAATCTTTATATTTTTCAGTGGATTTTAAATGAATAATCTTTACTTTGCTGAAAGGTGAAAGCAGCTTTGTTACAGATAAATCTTTTGAAAAACCGGGATTGCTTGCTGCAATTAAAGGTGTAAGTATAAAAACAAAAAGTAAAAGAATTATAACGGCTTCTGAAAATCTTATTTGTTTGTTAAGAAAATTCTTTTTCTTGTAAGATATAACAATAATAAAAGGAATAAGAATTATTATTATGAATGAAAATATTGAATCAATAAATTGAAAGTTAACCAGTGACATTGCAGTGTTAATATTATTGAACATCAGTCCGAAAAATGCGGGCAGTAGCAAAGCATAATTAATTATAGCCTCAATTCTGAAGATAATCAGGAAAATCCAGAGAAAACCGATCCAGTATATTAATTTTATACGCATCTTAATTCATCAGTTCCACAGTTAATCTTTTATCTATTTTTATTTTAATTAAATCTGCAATGAAATTTGTTGCTATCATAACAGCACCGGATGTAAATACGCAGCCGATCACCAGCGGGTAATCTCTTGCAAGGATGGAATCAATTGTTAGCCTTCCCATTCCCGGTAAACCGAATATAACTTCTGTTATCAATGCTCCTCCCAGAAGAATTCCAAGCTCGATGCCGGCAACAGAAATTAACGGTCTTACAGCATTCGGCAGAATATGTTTTGTCATTATAATTTTATTTCTGAAGCCGCTTGCTTTAAGATGGAGTATATATGTCTGGTTTAAGACGACATCAATATTATCTTTTAAATACCTGTAGAATAAAGCAATACCTGCAGCGGAAAGAGTAATTAACGGAAGAATTATATGATGAATCTGATCAAATATTTTTGAAGTAAATGACATTCCCTCAAAATCCAGCGATCTTAATCCTGAAATCGGAAACAGATCTATGTTAACCGAGAAAATATAAATGAGAGTAACACCGAGAACAAAAGCAGGTATCGAATAAACAATCAATGACATATCTGAAACAATTTTGTCCAACAGCCTGTTTCTCTTATTAACAATAAATATTGTAAGATAAAAGCTGAATATTAATTGTATAATAAAACTCAGCAGGGCAAAAACAAATGTGAATGAAAAATACTGCCATACAACCCTTAGCACAGGCTGATGATAATTATATGAAGTTCCCCAGTCACCCTGGATTACGTTAACAAGAAAAGCAACATACTGATCAGAAACAGGTTCGTTTAATTTGAAAGAAGCAGATATTTTTTTTGCGAGGTCCGGGCTCAATTGCGAAGAAACATATTTGTTCGTGGGATCGCCCGGCGAAAGCCTGATAATTATAAAAAGAAAGCTCACCAAAAGGTATAACGTGAGCAGCGATGAAAGAAATCTTTTTATAAATGTTTTACCAAATTCTTTTCTCATCCGGTTTTATTGATTAAAGGTCCATTCCCAACAGTGCATAATCGCCCCCAGCGGGGTAATATTAATGTTTTTTATTTTTTTATTATAAGCACAAATGTCAGGCGTCCAGTATAAAAACGTAACAGGTTCATCTTCATGAATTATTGCCTGGAATTTCTTTATCAGCTCGTTTCTTTTTTCACCGGAAATTTTAGTTTCAAGCCTTTCAATTATCTTATCAACTTCTTTATTCTGGTAGCTTACAAAATTACGCGGTGTTGCTTCAAGATCGGAATACCAGTAATTTTTCAGATCAACAGGGATGGGTATATACCATGCCGCCATCCATGCATCCATTTTTTTATCAACAAGGTTATCAATAAAGGTATTCAGCTCCATCGTCTGAACATCCATTTCGATACCGACAGCTTTTAAATTGTTCCTGATAACTGTTGAAGCAAAGTCTCTTAATGGATTTCCTGCCGGATAGTAAAGAGTAAATCTGAAATCATTTCCATCTTTTTCAAGAACACCATCGTGGTTATTGTCCTTCCATCCTTCCGATGTTAAAATATCTTTTGCTTTATCTACATTAAAATCATAAGGCTTAATATCATTATTATATGCTGATTTGAAAATCGGTGATACAGAAGTAACAGCAAGCTGTCCGTAATTCTGCAGGTATTCTTCAAGGATTTCCTTCCTGTTGACAGCAAAAGTTAATGCTTTTCTTATCCTGCTGTTTCCAAAAAGTTCATTCGGAATTATCTTACCCTTTCCATAAGCAACAGGATCAATATTGTTCCAGCCGATATAATCATATTCTCTTCCGCTTAACGCTGTTACCCGGAGATCTTCGACTTGTTTTATTTCATCAACATCTTCTACTTTAACAAGTTCGAGCATGTCAAGCTCACCTTTTTTTAGCTGAAGGATCCTTGAAGTATAATCCGGTATAATTTTGAAAACAAGCTGAGCAATCATTCCATCTTTAAATAAAAATGAATTAGTATCTGCAGAAAGAGTAATAGCCTGATTTTTATCCCAGCCGGTAAGTTTGTAAGCTCCATTCGAAACCGGGTTTAAATTACTTTCGGAAGTTGCAAGTTCTTCTCTATTAATTTTCTCAAGATAATGCTGCGGCAAAACAGGTGAGCTTAAGTCATCAAGTGATGGAATAGATGACGGTGGAAAATTTACCTGCAATTCATAAGGAGATATAATTGTAAATGTTTTTTTAATGTTAATATGATTTTCATTATCAAAGTATAAATTTCTGAAATTACCGTACATCCTGCTCTGCACAACCGGATCGGAAAATACATCGAACGAAAAAACTACATCTGCGGAAGTAATTTGTTCGCCGTCAGTCCAGAAAGCATCCTTCCTTAAAAAAATTTTTAAATGAGATGAATCCGGAGCCCACTCCCATCTTTCAGCAAGCATCGGGTAGCTGTCGAGTTCCCCTTTTTCATTGTTCCACCTGAAATCAAAAAGACTTAAGTAAAGCAGTTCTGTAATAACACCTTCATCAACACTGAATGCAAATAAAGGATTAAAGGTTTGAACATCTGCGGAAATTCCTATTACTACCCTGTTTTCTGTTTTATGATTTTGAGAGTCGCATGCGCTGAAAAATATAAATATTATTATAATCAGAAATGAAAACGGAGTTTTGAGGTTCATTGGGCAGTCCTGAAAATCAATTGCCAAGTGTAAAATTACATATAATAATTTTGTATTCAATTTATTATTTTGTTTACTAAAAGAAAAACAACATTTCACATGATCAGTGCGGATATAAATTCAGTTCTTCTAAAGTCCGGATCGGACAAAGTTGAAATTTTAAATAATATGACTTTTAATACAGATGAGAGAAAGGTTTATTGCATACTTGGTAAAAACGGTTCAGGTAAATCAACTTTAATAAAATCTTTAACAGGATTGCTGCCGCAGGATAAATATATTGTGAAAGGCAAAGTATTTTTCAAGGGCATTGATCTTTTAAATTGCAGTGAAGAAAATATTTTACAGGTTAGAAAAAATAATATCCGTTATGTTTTCCAGGATGCAGTGAACAGTTTTGATCCGCTGAAAAAACTAAAATATTATTTTGATTCGGCTGGCTCCGAAGTTAAAAAAATCCGTCAATTGCTGCACTATTTTTTATTGCCATCTTTTGAAAAGTTAATTTTGCTTTATCCTTATGAAATAAGCGGTGGAATGGCGCAGCGGCTTTTGCTTGTTCTCGCTTTACTTGCCGATCCGGATATAATAATTTTAGATGAACCAACTTCCGGTGTTGACAACGCAATTTCAAACCTGCTTCTCTTAATGCTTAGAGAGTTTTCAGATTCTCCCGGGAAATCGGTAATAGTCGTTACGCAGGATATTAACTTTGCTTTAAAATCATCCGATTACATTTCTTATTTATCGAACAGGACATTAAGTAAATTTTATTCGACTGAAGAATTTTTAAGTATTAAGGAAGATAATGAACTGAATAATTTTCTTACTTCATTTAAAGAGCTGAAAAATGAACCTGTTTAAGATTGACAACATCGGCTATTACGTTCAACAAATGAACAATCGAATTGAAATTCTTAAAAACATTTCTTTTGACATTGAACATGGAAAAATCACAGGAATATGCGGTGAATCAGGCGGAGGCAAATCTACTCTTGCAAAAATTATTGCCGGAATAATTAACCCTACAAGCGGACAAATAACCTGGAACAATGAATATAGTTTTGAAAAAAGGAAAAGCAGTCCTGTACAAATTCTATTTCAGAATAATGGAGAAATTCTTAATCCTTTCAGGAAAATAATAAGTATTATTGATGAAGCATTAAAAATAAACGGGATTGAAAAAAAAGATATTCCTGCAGAAAGAGAATCAGTTCTCAATTCTGTTGGAATAAAACCCGGACTTTACAACAGACGTGGAATTGAATTAAGCGGGGGCGAGCAGCAGCGTGCTGCTTTAGCAAGACTGCTTTGTGTAAAACCATTTTTACTAATCCTTGATGAGCCTTTTTCCGCACAGGATATAGAATCACAGCTAAGCTTTGTAAAACTTTTCAGGCATTTAAATTTATCATACAATCTCACAATGATTTGCATTAGCCACGACTTGCAGATTCTCCGTAATATTACAAACAAAATAATAATTTTACGGAATGGCGAAATTGTCGAAACCGGGACAACCGAAAATGTATTTGACAATCCTCAGCATCCATACACAAAATTTCTTCTTTCGGCAGAATCGCTTGAGCTTAGCTATGAAGATTTGCATAGTGAAAATTGAATTTGCATAAAACAAACGCAGTAAGAATTCTTGAAGCTAATAAAATTCAACATTCAATTGTTACATACGAGGTTGATGAATCAGATTTATCGGGAATTACTGTTGCGAATAAAATTGGGATTGAACCGGAAAAAGTATTTAAAACTTTGGTAACACGTGGAGACAAAAACGGTATCTACGTGTTCTGCATTCCCGTAACAGAAGAGCTCGATTTGAAAAAAGCTGCTGCTGCAAGCGGAAATAAAAAAATAGAAATGATAAAGGAAAAAGAATTACTGCCGTTAACAGGCTACATAAAAGGAGGCTGCTCTCCAATTGGAATGAAGAAAAAATATCCAACCTACATTGATGAAAACGTACAACTATTAGATGAAATATGCGTTAGTGCAGGAATAAGAGGAATTCAGGTAAAATTAATGCCTGCTAATCTAATAAAAATTACCGATGCTGAAATTACATGGTTAACATAAAATACAAACTTCAAAGTATTACTTTCTCTTAGCAACAGTGCAAAGATTTTTACCCTTTAAATATTTCCCGCAGTGGTTCGTTATATGTAAAGTTAAGGATATGTTCACTTTAACAATTATATATAAAAGAAAGTCCACTATAATGAAAATCACAAATGCTTTTTTAATATTCTTTCTCCTTGTTACAGCAGCTTCTGTTTTTAACAATTCGTTTGCTCAGACTGAACCAATACTCTACTTCTGTGAAAAATACGGATCAAATGGTGAGGTTGGAGTAAGCGACAGGTTCACAAAAGGTTATCTAACTGTAATGGTAAAATGTGATGACCCTCTGCATCTTAAAGATGTAACAATACAGTTTGATAAGTATAATTACAAAACAGGAAAGTTTGATTATTATAAAGACTTCGCTTACACAGTTCAGCCGGATATGAGCTACATTTACTTTTCTAAAAATGATGAGAGCGATATGAAGTTTGAGGACGCCGGGCTATACCGTGTTTTCCTTCTCGACGATAATGATAAAACTGTTGCCAGCGCACTTATCGAAATTATAAACTAGCAATTGAAATATTCCGGGACGGCTTTTAGCCGTCCTTTTTTATTTTTATGTGATCCAAATTCACCTCTATAAAATTCCCACTTCTGATAAAACTGTAAGCAGTAAAACAATGATGGTAAACTGTTCTACCTTAATTACTTTCAATTGATGTGATTGAATGTTATTTTATCTGTGCATTATGCATCAGCAAATTATAAAACAAAAAATAAGGATTATTATGGCATACACAATTACACAGCTTTGCGCTGACTGCAAAGACATAGCCTGTACGCAGGTCTGCCCGGTTGACTGCATTTATGAATATACAGGAGATGATCCTTCTATTCCGAAAAATATGCTGCTGATAGACCCCGATGAATGTATAGACTGTAATGCGTGTGTTCCCGAATGTCCGTGGCAGGCAATCTTTGCAAATGAAGAAGTCCCGGAAATTTTTGCTGCAGATATTGAACTGAATGCTAAGATTGTAGATCAGCCGAGAATTGTCCCTGAAAGACCAGCCGATCAAAAAATGCCTACACCCGCAGAGGTTGAGGAGAATAAAGTAAAAAGAGGATACGCTTCATAATATTAATAACCCTCTCCATAAAAATGAAGAGGGTCACTTAACCATTTTGTATTCTATGTTTTTTTACTCAAACGAAAAATTAAAGAACGGGAATATGGGAAGGAACCCGCCTTTGCCTATAATATTTATTAAACCTAACTGCAGCCCGTTCAATGAAGCTGCATAATTTACAATTGCAATTTGTAAACCGCTTACTTTGCCTGCATTGTATGTTACTGCCCCGCTTTGCAGCCCGACAAAATTTCCTTTAGTTATGCTTACAAAATTATCCTGCCAGCCGTTAAAGTTTCCTTCGTTATATCCGACTGCACCCCACTGAACTCCAACCTGGTTACCGGATGTAATGTTGACTAATCCAAGATCAATTCCGTTTACGTCTGCGTTTTTCCCGTAAAGTAAACTAAATCTTAATCCTGTAATAGAATTATTTTCCGGGAATATTTGTACGGGATTAAATAGCGCAAGCTGTATCGGTTTATCCTGCGCATAAACATTTGAATTTGAAATGACCGGCAGCAAAATTACTAATGCTGTAATTGCTATGAATATGTTTTTCATTTTTTACCTTCTTAATTTATGATTTATAATATGAGAACAATATATTTTATACAATACAGAACAAAATTACAGTAAATTTTTATTTTGACATGTGATTTAAAGGAGAATCAGAGAATTACGGCAGTAATGAAGCTGTTACTCAGGTAAAATTGGGTGATGGCACAATATGAAAAAATATTAAGAGCAAAACAAAGCCAGTTGAACTGGGTACAGGTTTGCGTATGAGAAATGATGATTAATAACTTATTTTGCCAGGCTTGCATAAGCAACCAGCTTATCTTCATCATACTCTACTTTAATTTGTGAAAAGCTGTCAAGAAACTGTGAAAGTTTATCATATCCGAATTCTTTGTGATTGAATGTCGGATGTTCCTTCTTAATCCTTATCCCGATAGTTGCAACATTTACTCTGCGATTCTCTTTCTTTAATAATGAAATGATGCTGTTCTCTATTTGTTCACTCAATTTTTTCTGAGGAGATTGTAACGATTTTGATTCCTTCGGTTTAATTTTTGCAGGCTGATATTCTATAAGTCCATCTGCAACATTTACCAGGTCGCGTGATATTGATCCGGGAACACCCATCAAATAAGTATTTTTCCCCAATGATCTTAACTCATTCAGCAACGGAATAAAATCACGGTCGCCGGATACAAGTATTAAAGTATTTATGTTTTCATTCTGCATGAACAGCTTCATAGCACTGACACAAATAAATGTATCCGCACTGC
>Ga0210133_1000631_pt1 | contig 11557 bp, 9 predicted proteins | sample Joice_ThreeSqC_D_2_FD_184874 | JGI IMG/M metagenome (GOLD analysis project Ga0210133, IMG submission 184874) | Wetland microbial communities from San Francisco Bay, California, USA, that impact long-term carbon sequestration - Joice_ThreeSqC_D1... | ecosystem: Environmental > Aquatic > Marine >...
CCCGAAGTGTTGCGTGACTACGTGCGACAGGAGCGACTGACGATCTCGTGATCCGGCGACTGGTCCCGTTCGGCATCGTCGCCGCGTTCTCAGCGGTCCTGGTCTCCTACCTGGTCTACACGTGGCAGCTTTCCCAGGAGATGCGGGCCAATGCTGCCGTGGTCAGCCACATCTACTTCCAGGTCGTGCAGGCGGTCGTATCGCCCGAGGGACTCACGGCGGAGGCCCAGTTCCAGCTCCTCCTCCAGCTTTACGAGCTGGAGATTCCGTTCGTGCAGACGGACCTCGACGGCAATCCGACGCTGATTCGAAACCTCCCGTTCGAAGCGGACCTCGAAAACCAGCAGCACGTGGACCGGGTCCGGCGCTACGTCGTGCGGCTCGACGAGGGGAACCCGCCTCTGGTGGACGCGGAGAGCAACTTCGTGGTCCACTACGGCGAGCCGCTGTACCTCCAACGGCTGCGCTGGATCCCGTGGTTGCAGGCGATTCTCCTGCTCGGCGTCGTGGGCACCGGCGTGTGGACGATCCGGACCTCGTCGCGCAGCGAACGGGAGCGCATCTGGACCGCGATGGCTCGCGAATCGGCGCACCAAATGGGAACGCCGCTGAGCTCTCTCGTCGGCTGGCTCGAGCTGCTGGAGGCTACCGCTCCCCCCGAGGCCCTTCGACCGGACGGGATCAGCGTCCTCGACGAGATGGAGGATGATGTCAGACGGCTCGAGAAGGTGTCGCGGCGCTTCGAGCTGATCGGACGTCGTCCGGCGCTTCGGCCGGTCTCGATCTACGAGGTGACGGACCGCCTCGGCCGATACTTCAGGGCTCGCACGCCTTCGCTACGGGGCCAGGTGAAGCTCGAGATCGAGGTCCCCCGTGATGCGCCTCCCGTGCTGGGCAACGAGACTCTTCTCGAGTGGGCGTTCGAGAACCTGTTCAAGAACTCGCTCGATTCGCTGGCGGGCCGCGACGGCCGGATCGAGGTCACGTGGCTCGGCGTGGAGGAAGGCATGGCCCGACTGCGTTTCGCGGACGACGGGCCTGGAGTGGATCCGGCGCTTCGCAAGCGCCTGTTCGACGTCGGCGTGACGACCAAGCAGGGTGGATGGGGAGTCGGGCTCTCTCTCGTTCGGCGCATCTTCGTGCACGCGCACAAGGGAAGGGTGGCGCTCGAGCCGACCGAGACCGGAGCGGTGTTCACGATCGCCCTGCCCCTGGCGAGGACGGGAACGTGATCGCACTGGCGCTGAATCCGGAGCAGCGGCACGCGGTGGAATACGGGGCGGGCCCGCTTCTGGTGCTGGCCGGTGCAGGGTCCGGCAAGACACGCGTCCTCACGGCTCGCGTAGCGCGCCTGATTCGAGAGGAGGGAGAGCGGCCCGATCGCATCCTGGCCGTCACGTTCACGAACAAGGCGGCCGGCGTGATGCGGGACCGGATCGCCGATCTGCTGGAGGAAGAGCCGAGAGGGCTCTGGGTCGGAACCTTCCACTCGATTGCCGCCCGCCTCCTGCGGCGCGAAGGGGACAGGCTGAAGCGCGGGGCGAACTTCACGATCTACGCCGAGGACGACTCGCTCAGGGCGATCAAGCGCGCCATGGAGGAGGTCGACCTCGACACGCAGCGCTGGTCGCCGAACCTGGTCCGGGCCCGGATCTCGGACGCCAAGAACGCCCTCGTCTCGGCGGATGAGTACGCCGCGTCCGCCTTCGATCTGGCCGCGAAGGCGACGGCGCGGGTGTATCCCGCCTACGAGCGGATCCTGGCGCGGTCCAACGCTTACGACTTCGACGACCTCCTGGCCAACGCGGCCTGGCTGCTGGAGAACGTTCCGGAGGTCGGGGACCGATACGCGACCCGATTCCGCCACGTGCTGGTGGACGAGTATCAGGACACGAACCACGCCCAATATCGGATCGTCAAGCGTCTCGCCGCGGGGCACGGCAACATCTGCGTCGTGGGGGATGACGACCAGTCGATCTACGGCTGGCGCGGTGCCGACATTCGCAACATTCTCGACTTCGAGCGGGACTTCCCGGGTGCAGAGGTCGTACGCCTGGAGGAGAACTACCGGTCGACCCCCTCGATCCTCGAGGTCGCGAACGAGGTGATCTCGAACAACCGGGATCGGAAGGAGAAGCGCCTGCGGACGAGCCGCCCCGTCGGTGAGCCGGTTCGCGTCATGCGGCTGCCGGACGAGCGGGCGGAATCGAGCTGGGTGGTCGGCGAGATCCAGGCCGCCCGGGAGGGGCGTGGGCCCGAGGACCACGTCGTGCTGTATCGCACAAACGCGCAATCCCGGCCGTTCGAGGAAGCGCTCCGTCGGGCCCGGATTCCGTACCGGATCGTGGGCGGCGTCCGCTTCTACGAGCGGCGGGAGATCAAGGATGTGCTCTCGTACCTGCAGCTGGCGGTGAACCCGGCGGATGAGGCGGCCTTCTCTCGATCCGTGTCGTGGCCGAGGCGCGGTGTGGGTGGCGTCACGCTCGATCGACTTCGCGACGCGGCGGCGTCCCGGTCGCTTACGCTGCTCGGCGCGGCGGAGACCGCTCGGGCGCTCGAGGGGCTGCCTCCCTCAGGCGCACGGGCCCTGGAGGACTTCGCGGCGGGCATCAGCGCCCTCGCCGAGCTGGCCGCCGCGGCGACCGCAGAGGAGGTGATCCGCGAGTGCATCCGCAGCTTCGGGATGATCCCCGCTCTCGAAGCGGAAGAAGACGGAGCCGACCGCATCGCCAACGTCACGGAGCTGCTGGCAGCGGCAGCCGCCTTCGATCCCGCGGAGGTGGAGGATGGGATCGACGGGGCGACCGACCTGGAGCTCTACCTGCAGTCCGCAGCGCTGCACGCCGACATCGACGACTACGACGACCGGGAGGCGGGCGTCACCCTGATGACGCTGCACAACGCCAAGGGACTCGAGTTTCCGACGGTGTTCCTGGTCGGGATGGAGGAGGGGCTGTTTCCACTTTCCCGGGCGATGGAGAGCCGTGAAGAGCTGGAAGAGGAGCGGAGGTTGTTCTACGTGGGTGTCACGCGCGCGGAGGACAGGCTCTTCATGACGCACGCCGACCGGCGCTGGCGTTACGGCAGCGAAGTGCGCTCCGAGCCATCCTCGTTCCTGTCCGAGCTTCCGGAAGGCCAGATCCAGTTCCGATCGATGGCGGGGCGCGGGCACACGAGCCCGGGAAGGGCATCCGCCCGGCGCCGCGTGCCCCGGGGAGGATCCGGGCCGCAGGCGGGTACCTTCGGGGACCCGAGCCGGTCCGAGTCGCAGGGGTCGGGGTGGACGGGTGGTGGCGGCTCGGCGTTCGACTGGCACCGCGGAGGCAAGCGCGCCTCACCTCCGGCTGACCAGGCGGCGCTTCGATACGACTATTCGGATTCGCAGGAAGACCTGCGACTGGAGGTGGGCGCCACGGTCGTTCACCCGAGGTTCGGAGTGGGCGAGATCCTGGCCGTCTCGGGTGAAGGACGCCACGCGCGCGCAGAGATCGAGTTCGGAGACGGAGTGACTCGGAAGATCATGGTCGCTCACGCGGGACTCAGGCCCGCGTGACGCAGCGGTTCGGGAGGCACAGTGAATGAGAAGTTCGATGCGCCCCGGGGAAGGACGTGGGTGGGTGTGGTGCTGATGATGACTCTCTTCGCCGGCTGCGGCGAGCGTTCGGCCGACCTTGTGGTGGTCGGAGGGCCGGTGTGGACCGGAGACTCGGCGACTCCGTGGGCCGAGGGCCTCTCGGCCACGGACGGAGTGATCGATTTCGTGGGGTCCGAGGAGCTCGCGAGAGACCGCATCGGTCCGTCCACCCGAGTGATCGAGCTCGACGGACGTTTCGCCATGCCGGGCTTCCTCGACACGCACACTCATTTCATGGATGGCGCCTTTCGGCTCACGGCGGTGGACCTGCGCGATGCCGACAGCCCGGAAGAGCTCGCCCGGCGACTGGCCGAGTACGCCGAGGACCTGGATCACGGAGAGTGGATCATCGGCGGCGACTGGGATCACGAGCGATGGGGAGGGCAGCTTCCCGATCGCTCGTGGATCGACGCGGTCACCCCTGACAACCCGGTGTTCGTCACCCGTCTCGACTGGCACATGGCCCTGGCGAACAGCCGTGCGCTGGAGCTGGCCGGGATACCCGAGGACGTGGCATCTCCGGCCGGAGGCGAAGTCGTACGTGACGCATCGGGAAGGCTTACGGGCGTGTTCAAGGACGAGGCCATGCCGCTCATCGGCGCGCACATACCGGAGCCTACCGAGGCGCAGCGGGACTCGGCTCTCCGGGCCGCAATGCGCTACGCCTCCTCGCTCGGGCTCACCGGCGTGACGGACATGGGATCGTGGGCGGACCTCGAGACCTACGAGCGGGCCCGCCGGTCCGGAGAGCTGACCCTGCGCGTCTACGCGTTCGTGCCGCTGTCCACGGTGGACTCCCTCGCCAGGCGAGTGCAGGCCGCCGGCAGGGGAGATGCCTGGCTGCGCATCGGTGGGTTGAAGGGCTTCGTGGACGGATCTCTCGGGTCCGGCACGGCCCTGTTCGACGAGCCCTACTCCGACGAACCGGGCAACTCAGGTCTGTTCGTGAGCCCGATGGACGAGTTGAAGGCCCAGGCCATGCGAGCCGACGGGGCCGGTTTGCAGGTCGCCATCCACGCGATCGGCGACCGGGCCAACCGATTGCTCCTGGACATGTACCAGGAAGTCGAGGACGCGGGTGGTGTCAGGGACCGGCGTTACCGGGTCGAGCACGCACAGCACCTGCGCCCGGAGGACATCGACAGGTTCGCACGGCTCGGTGTCGTCGCTTCGATGCAGCCGTATCACGCGATTGACGACGGGCGATGGGCCGAGCGACGAATCGGGGTCGACCGGGCCCGGACGACCTACGCCTTCCGCTCACTCCTCGATGCGGGTGCCGTTGTCACTTTCGGCTCCGACTGGACGGTAGCCCCGCTCGATCCGCTGCTCGGTCTCTACGCCGCCGTGACCCGGAGGACACTGGATGGCGCTCACCCCGACGGTTGGATTCCGGAGCAGAAGATCGGGGTTGAAAGCGCTCTGAAGGCCTATACGGTCGACGCGGCCTGGGCGGGATTCATGGAGGGGTGCAGCGGCTCCCTGACCCCGGGGCGATGTGCGGACCTCGTCGTTCTCGATCGGAATCCCTTCGATGTCGATCCGGAGGCGCTTTCCGACCTTCACGTCGACCTGACCGTGGTCGGGGGCCAGGTGGTCTACTCCGGGGAGTAGGTCCTCAGCCGAAGATCGTGCGGATCTCGCGTAGAGGGGACACGCCGCTGTCGCGGATGGCGCGCTCGACGGACTGGGCCGCCTCCGCCTCAGTCCCGCCGCGTTCCTCCCACAGCCTCGTGGCCCCGGCAGGCAGGGGAAAATGTCGATCCGCCGTTTCCCGGATTGCGTCCGCGCTCGGCCAGCCTCCGGCCAGAAGCACCCGCCGACGGATCTTCTTGGCCTCGTTCAGACACTCGTCTCCGATCGGGTCTCGCTCCGCGGCGCGGGACGCCTCGTCTCGGAGCAGGAAGTCGGCCACCATCTCGAAGCCGTAGCGCTGATAGTGCACCACCTGCGTCGGGTCGAGGTCCCAGCGTGAGTTGTCGATCACCGTGTCGAAGATCGAATGCCAGCTCTCGTTCCCGGATATCCGGATCATGCCCCGGAAGATTCGGCGGTTGGTAGAGAACGTGAACAGCGTGCTCGACAGCACGCGGTGAAAGAGCGCGTCCGTGCCCGAATGATCGAATCGGGTCACGATCCAGCGGGCCAGCTGCGCGTACTCCGGCCCCACGTCCACGTCCATCCGGTGTTCCCAGTAGGAATGGCCCAGCGCCCGCGTCGAGGACGTGAGCGTCAGCATGCGCGGCACGAAGGTATTGTGGGCGAGAACGTCCGCGGCGAGGTGGCAGAGGTAGCCGGTCATCGCGGCGCGCAGGCGACCGTCATCTCCGGCGGCCCTGTGAATCTCTCTCGCCACGTGCCAGTGGTGGCAGTGGCGGCCTACAGGCGCGTACTTCTTGGCCATCGAGATGTCAGCCGCGAGACTCCCGTACAGGAAGTCGATCGGGTAGCGGGCCAGCAGGGCGGAGATGGAGGTCGGGAACAGGTCGAGGGAACGGAGGATCTCCAGGCCGATCTGGGTGTGCGTGGCCGGCCCCCAGGCGAAAGCCGCATGGGGCGCGAGGAGCAACATCCCCGCGGCGAGAACGACACTTCCGACAAACGCTCGGCTGCTCAACCCAGGCGCCTGCGCTCCGATCGGGGTACCCGTCGCTTCTTGCCCCGTCCGCCCAGGCGCAGCGCCCGCATGATCGCTGCCGTGGAGAAGAACGTCTCTTCCGCCTCCTCGACGGCCACCTCCAGCAGCGCGTTGATCTCCGAGATCCGGTCCTCGGCCAGCTCCACCATTCCCTCGACGGAGGTCGTGGCCCGGATGACCGTGCGATCGACCCGATCGATATCGTCCGCGAGGGAGGCCGCGACGACCTCCACCTGATCGAGGATCTGCTGAGACTGATCCAGGACAGGCAGTGCCTTCTTCAGGAGCTCGTCCGAGAGCTCCTCGATCACGCGAAGGCTTGACAGGGCCCTGGGCAACAGACGAAGGGCCCCGATGATGCACACGCTGCTGAGCACGATCCACAGGATCAACGACAGGATGACCAATATCTGATAGAAGGTCACCGATCCTCCCGGTTCCAAGAAGGGGACGCTCCGCTCAAGATGTCCCGATGATCCCCCTCCGACAACTGTCCGCCTTTCATCAGCGCACGATACGGGCCATCGTCGGGGGCCCGCCGCCGGACTTCGGGAACGAGTGCGCGACGGCGCGGCTTCAGGCGTGCATACGCTCGTACTCGGCGATCGTTTCGATCACCGTCCGTCCATCGTCGCACGAGCGCAGACCTTCCACGAATGCGGGATCCCTCCCCAGTCGGGCGATTCGCGCGAGCAGCCTGGTGTGGTGCCCCGCACGGTCGGGCGGTGACAGGAGGACGAAGAACACGTGGACCGGCTCGCCGTCCATCGAATCGTAGTCAGCTCCGTCCGGCGAGACTCCTACGATCACCTGCGGCTCCGGAATGGACGCGCTGATGGCGTGCGGGATCGCGATGCCGTGTCCGATACCCGTGCTGAGGATCTTCTCGCGGGCCAGCAGGGCGGCCAGCACGGGCTCCTGCGCCGCCAGCGATCCGCGGCTCACAAGCGGGGTCAGGATCTGCTCCAGGATGCCCCGGACGTCGTCGTTCCGAATGTCGGTTACGACCCGGTCCTCCGCCAAGTACTCGGTGAGCGTCATTGCGCCATCATCCCCGGGGCTGGGCCGGACCCGCGGTCCGGATCGGTGCGCGGAAGCATAGACGCCCCCCGGAAAACCTGTCAAGACGGAAAGAAAGCGCGTTGCCGTGCTGACCGGGTGTGCTCTACCTTGCCCGGCGCAGATCCGCAATGAGGCCGCCGACGACCAGCAGGAGTCACGGATGCACTACCGGATAGAGGGCCCGGCCAGGCTGAGCGGCCGGTTCAGGCCGGCCGGTAACAAGAACGCCGCGCTACCGATTCTCGCGGGGTGCCTGCTGGCCGATGAGTCCGTCGTGCTCGAGAACGTGCCGGATATCAGAGACGTCCGGACGATGATCGAGCTGATCACGAGCTGTGGGGCGACCGTGGTCCGGGAAGGCGGTGGTCGAGTGGTCGTCGATCCTCGGGGTGTGGACCGTTGCGAGCTCGATCCGGAGCTGTCCGGCAGGATCCGGGCATCGATACTTCTCGCGGGCCCTCTGCTCGCGCGATCCGGATCGGTCGTGCTTCCTCCTCCGGGCGGGGACGTGATCGGCCGACGTCGCCTGGACACCCATTTCCTGGCGCTCGGGAAACTGGGGGCCGAAGTGGAGATCGGCGATCGATACGAACTGAGGGCGCACCGCCTCAAAGGGGCGGACATCTTCCTGGACGAGCCGTCCGTGACGGGCACGGAGAACGCGATCCTGGCAGCCGTGACGGCGACGGGAACGACCCGACTGCGGAACGCCGCCGCCGAGCCGCACGTGCAGGACCTGTGCGCGTTTCTGTGCGCGATGGGGGCGCAGATCGAGGGGGCGGGGACGCACGACGTTCATATCGAAGGTGTCGAGCGCCTCGGCGGTGCGAGCCACCGGATCGGGGCCGACCACATCGAGGTCGGGAGCCTCGTCGGCCTGGCGGCGATCACGGGTTCGGACCTCGTCATCGAGGACGTGGACGCCGCGCACATGGACCCGCTTCGCATCGGATTCGAGCGTCTGGGCATCCGGTGTGACCTCAGGGGGTCGGACCTTCACGTGCCGTCGGAGCAATCGCTCGTCATCGAGGCGGATATCGGCGACCAGGTTCCCAGCCTGGGGGACGGGCCCTGGCCGGCCTTCCCGGCCGATCTGATGTCGATCGCCCTGGTGGTCGCGACGCGTTGCAAGGGTACGATCCTGATCCACGAGAAGATGTTCGAGTCGCGCATGTTCTTCGCTGACAAGGTAATCGCCATGGGCGGGCGAGTCGTTCTGTGCGACCCGCACCGGGCGGTCGTGATCGGTCCTACGCGCCTGCGGGGGTCCGTCGTGGAGAGTCCCGACATCCGCGCAGGCATGGCGCTGCTGATCGCCGCCCTCGCGGCCGATGGCGTGAGCCGGATCCACAACATCGGTCAGATCGAGCGGGGATACGAGAGAATCGACGAGCGATTGCGAGCCCTCGGTGCGCGTATCGAGCGCGTGGAGGAAGGCCACTGAACCGTTCGCCGCTCGTGACCGCCGAGGCCGGGTTCGCGGAGCCGCATCGGTTCACCGCCCTCGAGGCCATCGTCCCCGGGGTGGTGGCAGGAATCACGGCCGTGCCGCCCGGCGACGGAGCCGGCTCGGAATCGGACTTCGGGCTCGCGACCGGCGGCAGTGCGTGGGACGTGATGCGACGCTACGAAGGACTCGCCCGGGCAGTGGGGGCGAGCACGGTGATGGTCGGGCGCCAGGTCCACGGTACGAGGGTCGTGGAAGCCGGGGCGATCCAGGCTTCCGGAGTGCATGTGGTCGGGGAAGCGGACGGACTGATGACCTCGATACCGGGCATTCTGCTCGCCGTGACCGCCGCGGACTGTGTGCCCGTGCTGGTGGCGGACGTCTCCGGGCGCTGCGTGGCGCTGGTGCACGCCGGCTGGCGGGGCGCGGTGGCGGGAATGCTGGAGGCGGCGGTCCGGGCGCTGGGCGAACGGTTCGAAGTGACCCCTCCCGATCTCGCGATCTTCCTGGGGCCGGCGATCTGCGGAGATTGCTATGAGGTGGGAGCAGAGGTCCTGCGGGCCTTCGGTAAGAGCGACCGTGGCCCGGCGGGATTGGACCTTCGCTCCGAGCTGAGCCAGCGGGCGATCGAGTCGGGAGTGCCCCGGGACCGAGTCATGCGATCGGAATGGTGCACGCGCTGTGGTCCCGTCACGTTCCACTCGCACCGGGGCAGGGGAGTGGACGCGGGTCGCATGGCGGCGTTTCTGGGCCTCCGGGGAGAGAGCCCGGCGCCGGAATTGCCCGCAACGGCCGGGGCATGATTGCGATGGTGGCCGTGCGCTGATATTTTCGCTGCGTAGACGGGCGCCGGGCGCTGGCCAGCCGGGAAGGCCCAGGAAGGATGTTGAAGTGGGGAACCCTTATCGGCCCCACTTTTTTGTTGCGGGTCGCTCGCCGCACGCGGGCGCGCAGACTTGCGGGTGTCTGAGGCATGGCACGTTTGGAGCCGGAACTGGAGAGGTTTCTCTCCGGCATGGGCTTCGAGTTGGTCTCGGCGGAACGTGGCGGGGGGCGACGACGCCCCCTGCTTCGTCTGCGGGTGGACCGACCCGACAGCCGGCCGGGGCACTCGAACGTCACGGTGGACGACTGCGCCGAGGTGAGCCGGGCCGTGAGCCGGTTTCTCGAGCAACGGGCCGGAGGCGAGGAGGACTGGGTGCTGGAGGTTTCCTCGCCGGGGGTCGATCGGCCCCTGACGAAGCCGCGTGACTATGTGCGGTTTGCCGGGCAGACGGTTCGGTTGAGGGGCTTCGGGCCGCTGCTTCCGGGAAGCCGGCAGGTCGTGGGCCGGTTGGTCGGACTGGAGGGAGAGCCGGGTGGTGAAGCTGTGGTGCTGGACGTGGCGGGCGAGAAGGTGACCGTCCCGCTGGCCGACATCGCGGGAGCCACTCTGGTGTATGATTTCGCGGGCGAGTCTTGAGGGCGCACGGAGGATAGGACGTCACATGAGTGATCAGATTCCGGTCGTTGAAGCGTTTCGTGTGATGGCGGCTAATAAGTCGCTGTCAGACAACGAATTGCACGACTTGATCCGAGATGGCATTCACGCCGCGCTGGCGCGCAGGTTCGGCGGTCCCGTGGAGGCGGAGATCGAGATCCTGCCCGAGGGAGACATCAAGATCGTGGTTCTCAAGCAGGTCGTGGAAGTGGTCGAGGACCCGGCTCGGGAGATTCTGCTCGAGGAGGCGCGCTGGGACGATCCGGACTTCCAGGTGGGCGACCTGCTGGAGATCCCGGTCGAGTTCTCCGACTTCGGCCGCAACGCCGTGATGGCTGCCAAGCAGAGGATCATCCAACGCGTTCGAGAAGGCGAGAGGGACCGGATCCGCGAGGAATTCAGCGGCATGGTCGGCGATCTCGTGTCGGGCGAGGTCCAGGCGATCGAGCGCGGCAAGATCGTGGTAATGCTGAACCGGGTGCGCGAAGCCGAGGCCGTGATACCCTGGCGCGAGCAGAATCCGCGGGAACGCTTTCGCCAGGGAGAAACGATCCGTGCGGTCCTCGCGAAGCTGGAGGAGACCCCCCGGGGTCCCCGGCTCATCCTGTCGCGAGCGGATCCGCTGTTCGTGAAGGCGCTGTTCGCCATCGAAGTGCCGGAGATCTACCAGGGGATCGTGGAGATCAAGGAAATCGTGCGCGAAGCGGGAGGTCGGACGAAGGTCGCGGTCTCGTCTCGCGACGACTCGGTCGATCCGGTCGGCGCCTGCGTCGGTCTCAAGGGCTCGCGTGTGCAGGCCGTGGTTTCGGAGCTGTCGGGAGAGCGAATCGACATCGTGCCGTGGCATCCCGATCCCGAGATCTTCTCCCGCAGGGCATTGGCGCCGGCGAAGGTGTCGAAGGTGATTTCGGATTCGGAGAAGCACGTCATCACGGCCATAGTCGATGAGGACCAGCTGTCCCTGGCGATCGGGCGGAACGGTCAGAATGTCAGGCTCGCGTCTCAGCTGATCGGCTGGCAGATCGATCTGTACTCGAGCCGGGACTGGCTGTCGCGCGGTGCCGAGTCGAGCCTGTTCGGCGGCGGCGATGAGTACGAGGTGTCGGACTTTCCGCTGGCGGAGCTGGGGGACATCCAGCCGACGACCCTGGCTGCGCTCCAGGCCGCCGGATACAACACCTTCTTCGATGTACTGGACATGGACAGGGATGACTTCCTGCGGATCCCGGGCATCGGAGACGAAGATGCGACTGTCCTCCTCGCGTTGATCGACGAGCTGACGGTCGAGGACGAGGC
>Ga0210133_1000633_pt1 | contig 11538 bp, 9 predicted proteins | sample Joice_ThreeSqC_D_2_FD_184874 | JGI IMG/M metagenome (GOLD analysis project Ga0210133, IMG submission 184874) | Wetland microbial communities from San Francisco Bay, California, USA, that impact long-term carbon sequestration - Joice_ThreeSqC_D1... | ecosystem: Environmental > Aquatic > Marine >...
CCCGAGCCGCAGGCGGCGAGGAGAAGCACGAGCGTGATGCCAGAAAGCGCGCGGTTTGGACTATTCATCTTGCCTGCCTCGGTTCGAAGTGCTGCGAGTACATCTAGACCTGCGTGAAGAACTTCCATGCTTCTGCCGGATTCCAAGTCGTCCCGGGCTCGGGTGGCATCTGCGCGGTGCAACCGTTCACCTTGACGAAGCTGTCGCGCATGGTGCGCCCGCCCGAGTGCAGACACACCTTGCCGCCATACAGCATCGAAGCCTGGCCGGCCGTGGGTGATGCGTGGCACAGGCATGGCGTCGTGGTCGAGTCCACCTTGAGGCAGTGGCGTCAGGCCTCGCTTTCCGTCTTGCCTCGGCTGCCTGCGTCGATGACGCGGTCATGGCGAAGAACGCAAGCCGGCGCCGGGCTCGCGCTGTACAATTGAGGCGTGACATGAACGCCGCCGGGCAAGCCATCCATCAGGGCTTTCTTCCCAGCCAGGGAGCGTCGCGGGCTTTCGTCTGGAAGTACACGCCGGTCAACTGGGGGCGGCGCCCACGTCACTTTCACGTCGAGCCAGAGCTCAACCTCATCGCGTCCGGCCACGCGACCTTTGGCATCGGCGAGACGGTCGTCGAGGCGGGGCAGGGCGATCTCCTTTGTTTTCCGCCCGCCCAGGACCACGTTCTGCTCGAAGCCTCGCCAGATTTGTACCTGTTCGCCATCGGCATGGATCCCACTCTGTCGTCGGAAGTCCTGCGCACCGAAGCAGATCAGGTGATGCTCCCGATGCGGCTTCGGCTCACAGCCAGCGATTCCCGTGCCCTCGTCAATCACGCTTCCTCCATCGTGGAGCGAGACGGCGTCGAGCAACCGTGCGCCGAGCTGTGGGAGCGTGCCTACTGGCTGGGGAGCCGGGCCCATGCCCGTCGGGAGCCAGGCCTGCACGTGCTCACGCGCCGGGCCCTGTCCGCGGTCAGCCAGGCCCCCGAGCTCGGGCTCGAGATGCTGGCCAACCGGATGCAAACCGCCAGCTCCGAGATCAGCCGCTACTTCCACCGGGACGTCGGCATGACCTTCGTTCGGTTCCGGACGCGCCAGCGCCTGCTGCGTTTGATCCGTCTCATGGACGGCGGCGGCATGACTTTGGGCGAGGCATCGAACGTCGCCGGGTTCGGCTCGTATTCCCAGTGCCATCGGATTTTCCAGGCCGAGCTTGGTTGCTCGCCCCGGCGCTTCTTCCACACGGGGCTCCGCCAACAGATGCAGCAGGCCTACGATCCTTGACCCGTCCTAGGATTGGCCGGCTGGCGAAAGCCGCCTACGCGTTCGGCGGTACGGCGGACATTTTCGGCCACTGGCTCTACTTCGGACTGATGCAGCCGGTGTTCGTCGGCTTCCTGCATCTTTCGCCGTCCCTGCTCGGCATCGCGCAGGCCACGGCGCGCCTGACCGACGGGGTCACCGATTCCTACTTCGGTTGGCGTTCGGACAACACGCGAACGCGTTGGGGCAGGCGACGGCCATATATCCTCGTCGGTTCGCTCCTGGCGGGAGCGGCGCTGCCGTGCCTGTTTCTGGCCTCGCGGTCCTGGGATACCTCGACTCTGTTCTGGTTTGTCCTGGTCACGGCCTGCGCCTACGCCCCCATTCTCAGTTGCTACAACATGCCCTACCAAAGCCTGGGCGCGGAGCTCACGGCCGACACCGACGAGCGCACGACCATCATGGCGTGGCGGGGAGTCGTGCAAACGCTGGCCGGCGTGGCGAACGCCTGGGCCTGGTGGTTCGCCGCCCGCCCCTGGTTCGCCGACGCCGACGGTTCACCCAACCTCGCCCGCGGCGCCGTGTGGGCGGGGGTCTTGGCCGGGGTGGTGATGATTGTGGCGGGCATCGGCAGCGCCCTTTTCGTGACCGAGCGCTACTACCCATTGGCGCGAGCGCAGGCACGGCTCGGCCTTTGGACCACCACCCGACGGACCTTTCGTTGCCGGCCATTTCGCATCCTCTTGCTGGCGCTCGTCCTGTTTGCCGTGCCAACCTCGATGGTGGGCGCCCTCGGCTGGTACGTGCTCTGCTACCACGTCTTCGCCGGCGACCTAGCCAGCGCGGCCGTGTACGGCGGACTGGCCGGCACCGCCTATAGCATCTTGGGGGCCGCGAGCGTGCCCCTGGCGGCCTGGCTGGCGCGTAGATTCGGCAAAGGCCGAACCCTGCAAGGAGCCCTCTATGCCGGCGCGGTCGCTCTCGCTGCGAGCTTCGCGCTGTACACCCCGGTCGCGCCCATCCTGTCCGTGCTTGCTCACGGCCTCTTCGGCGTGGCCGCGTCGGGGTTCTTCTGGGTGCTCCTGCCCTCGATGCTCGCGGACGTGGTGGATTTCGACGAGCTCGAAAGCGGGCAACGCCGCGAGGGCGCGTTCAGCTCCACCCTTTCCTACGTGCTCAAGCTCGGCACGACCATCACGCTGCTCCTCATCGGACCGCTCATCGAGCTCGGCGGCTTCGACGCGCGCAAGGCGTTGCAGGATCCCGGGACGATCACCTGGTTACGTGTGCTGTTCGCGGTGGTGCCGGCCACAGCCGCGTTGCTCGCCGCCCTGGCCTTGCGGCGGTATCCGCTCACTCGTAGCGCGATGAACGACATCCGCGCACGCCTGGAGGCCAAGCGGGGGTTGGTGTAGCCGGGCCAGGGATGAGGCCTTGTCATGGCCCAATTACTTGGCCATAATGAGGCTATGTCTGTCGTCAAGATCTCCGAGCTCAAGAACCGCCTCAGCCACTATCTTCGCGAGGTCCAGCGTGGCCAACCCGTGCTGGTGGCCGATCGTCACCGCGTGATCGCCCGCATCGATGCGGCGGGGGACCTGCCATCCGAGCAAGGCGAGGACGGTCGGTGGTTGAGCGATCTCGAGCGGCGCGGGATTGTCAGGCGGGGGATTGGCCGTCTACCTCGGGACTGGTTGGGCCGGCGGCCCCAGGTCGAGGCCGATGTCGTCGCGGCGCTGCTCGACGAGCGGCAAGAAGGCAGGTGAGCGCGGTGCGTTTCTGGGATAGCTCGGCGGTCGTGCCGCTCATCGTGGCGCAGGCTTCTTCGCCTGTGGCCGACGGGTGGCTGGCCCAGGATCCGGAGGTCGCGCTGTGGACGCTGACCTCCGTCGAGCTGACCTCGGCCCTGCAACGGCTGGTGCGCGAGGGGCGCCTGGGCGAAAAGGCGGCGGCGCTGGCCGAAGCTCGCGCGGATGAGCTCGTCAAGACCAGCCACGTCGTCATCAATGTCGAAACCGTAAAGCTCCAGGCTCGGCGCCTGCTTCGGCTTCACACCCTGCGGGCCGCGGATGCTCTGCAACTCGCCGCCGCGCTGGAATGGGCGGGCGGCCGCGCCATGGGACGGTGTCTGCACACGCTCGATGCCCAGCTCGCCCGCGCGGCCGCGCGCGAGGGCTTCGACGTCCTTCCCAATCCGGCCTGATCGGCCCGGTCGCTTCGCATTTCTTGGGATTTCGCGGCGGGGGATCTTGGAAACCCCGGCGCCGACGTTCATGGTTTGCCCATGAATTCGAGATCAGCGCTGCTCCCGCTCGCCATCGCGACCGTCCTCGCGCCGGCCTCGGCCCTGGGCATGGCCAGCGCCGAGCTGTACAGCACGCAGGCCCATTTCTACGGGCGCTTCGATGCGCGCATCCGTTACGCCCCGGGCGATGGCGTGGTCAGCACCTTCTTTCTGTGGAAGGAGGGCTCCGAAGCCGCCAACGCCTACTGGGCCGAGCTGGACTACGAGAAGATCGCCGCCGACTGCCACATGCAGCTCAACAACATCTACGGGAACCCGGAGACCCAGCACCAGTCGACGCCTTCCATGGGCTTCGCCATGTGCGAGGGCTACCACGACTACCGGATCGAATGGACCCCGACCTACATCGCCTGGGTGGTCGACGGCAAGGAGATCCGCCGGGATACCGGCGCCAACGCCACCGCCTACGCGCAAAACGCCACCGCCGGCATGACCTTCCACTTCAACATCTGGCCGGGCAACTCCAGCTTCGGGGGAAACATCAACAACACCACTTTGCCAGTGCACCAGTACATAAGCTGGGTGGAGTACTCGTCGTACGACAACGGTAACTTCACCGTGCAGTGGCGGGAGGAGTTCCAGTCGTCGGGCGTTCCGTCTGGCTGGGCTGTTGGCGATTGGGGCTCGGCTTTCAATCTGTCGACGCACAGCCCGCAGAACGTCGCATTTGTGAACGGCATCGCCGTTCTTTCACTGACCGCCGACGGTGCGACAGGCAACCCGGGCACTCCGCCGGTCGACCCCAATGCCAGCGTCGGCACTGGTGGAAGCTCGGGCACGGGCGGCGCCACAGGCACGGGCGGGGGCAGCGGCGGCACCACCAGCGGAGCCGGGGGCACGACGGGCTCGGGCGGCACGACCAGCACGGGTGGCACGACCAGCACGACTTCGTCTGGCGGCACGACGGGGTCCGGCGGGACCACGGCCACCGGTGACCGGACGAGCACTGGCGGCGCGAGCGGGTTGGGCGGCACGTCGAGCACCCCTTCGTCTGGCGGCGCGACCACTTCCGGAGGAACGGGTGGGAGCGGCGGGACGACGGCGGCCGGCGGCAGGGGCGGAGCGGGCGGCACGACCTCCTCGGGTGGCGCGAGTGGATCGGACGGCGGCTCGCGCGCGGGCGGGACGACCGGCGCGGGTGGCACGACGGCCACGGGCGGCAGTACTGCGACCGGCGTGGGTGGCACGACGGCCGCGGGCGGCAGCACCGCGACCGGCGGAAACACGACTTCCTCCACAGGTGGCACGGTGGGGCCGACCGCAACCGATGGCGGCTGCAGTTGCAGCACCGGGCCCCTGGCCAATCCGCCTTGGCTTCTGCTCATTGCTTTGTCCGTCGCTGTCCTGCTCTTGCGCCGCAAGGAGATCTGAATGTCCTCGTATTCGCCGTGCCCTCGCCGTTCCTCCAAGTTCTTGCCTCGCCTCCCGCTCGCAGTCTGCGCGGCGGTCGCGCTCTCCCTGGCGATCGCCGGCCCTAGTCCCGCGCAAGCGAAGGCGTACAAGGGCGCCGAGGTCTACAGCAACAAGACCGTGCTCTACGGGCGCATGGAGATGCGCATGCGCATGATTCGCGGCAGCGGGCTGATTTCTGCGTTCTTCACCTACAAGAACGGATCCGAGGTGTCCGGCGCACTCTGGGAAGAGCTCGACATCGAAGCGCTGGGCAAGGACGACGCCAAGGCCTGGCAGTCGAACCTCATCACCGGCAACCCGAGAGTCACCTCGGAGCAGGTGTACACTTCGCCAACCTCGCTCGCCGACGACTACCACACCTATCAGATCGAATGGACGCCTGGGTACGTCTCTTGGTCGTTCGACGGCACCGAGGTCCGCCGAACCGTAGGCGGCCAGGCGGGCCAGCTGACCAATCCGCACTCGCTTCGCTTCAACGTCTGGTCGAGCGAGAGCAGCGGCTGGGCCGGCGCGTTCGACGAGAGCGTCTTGCCGGCGCACCTGTTCGTCAACTGGATCAGGTACTACCGCTACGAGAACGACCAGTTCGTGCTCGACTGGACGGACGACTTCGAAACCTTCGATAGCAGTCGCTGGTCCAAGGGTACCTGGAGCTTCGATGGCAACCGCGTCGACTTCGATCCGGCCAACGCGGTGGTTCAGGACGGCATCCTGGTTCTGGCGATCACCAAGGAAGGTGCGACGGGCTTTGCCGGCAGCGTGCCCGTGGATCCGCAAGGCGATGCGAGCAACGCCCCAGTCGTACCGAGCGCGCCGATCGGGCCGACCACGCCTGCCCCACCGGCCGGCTCCGATTCGGAAGGAGGTTGCAGTCTCACACCGTCACATCCGTCTGCCGCAACCAGTGCTTGGCTCGCGGCTCTGTGTCTGCTCGTGCTCGCCGGCGCGCGCTTGGTGTCCCGGCGCCGGGCCTAGCGCGCGAAGGCTGCCACCACGAGAACGTACTTCGCCTGGTAGCCGGTGCTGGGCTCGGTGATGGGCCACGAGCCGACCGGCCAGCCGCCGTTGTAGTCGAGGTACGACTTCTGTTGCGGCTGATGCATGGGCGGATCCCAGTTCTGGCTGCACAGGGCGAAATCCGAGGAACCGTAGCACTGGTAAGCGGGATCGCCCTGGGGAGCCGTGCAGCAGCCGTCGGGTACGAAGCCAGTGTTGGTGGGTCCGCCCGGCAGGAAGCCGGGCGCGGGGCCGGGGGTGGTGGTCGTGGTCACGTCCCACTTCGGCGATTTGTCCGCGAACCACGAATGGAAGATGGTCGTGGCAAAATGCTCGGCGCCGGCCCGCTGCATGTTGGTCAGGTACACGAGCCCCAGCGGGTTCACACCGTGCAGGTAGTGCACGTAGTCCTCGGCAGCCGCCGTGGCCTTGTCCGCGTTCGCGCCCGAGCCGTACCTGGCGAGGTGCTGATAAAGGCGCGCCTGCGCCATCTTGATCTGATTGCTGCCCCACGTGTAGTCTTTCATGTAGGCGCGGTAGGGATCCTTGTTGCTCGTTACCGCGGACAGTTGATTGCCGACGTTGGTCGTCACCTGGCTCACGATGGCCGAGGAAACGCTGGCGGTGACGCCGTCCAACTGCGACAAGTACATCACTGTATCCGCCTTCTCCATCTCCCATTCGCTCGGGCCGCCGGAGGCCAGGACCTTGTTCCAGTTGGACTCCGCGAAGCTCTTGTACGAGTTCTCGCCCGTCACGTCGTAAAGGTAGGTAGCTGCCTGGAGCTTCGAGAACAACCGGCCGGCGTCGTCGACTTCCTGATCGCCGGCGCCGAGCCCGCCCGACCCGGGCTGCTTGCTGTCATCGTTGTTGTAGTAAAGCACGCTTGGGTTTGCGTCCGCCCACGTCCACGCCTTCACGGCCCGCGCCTTGAGGTCGGCGGCGAAGGTCTTCAGGCTCGACTCGGCTCGCGCGCCGTAGATCCTGCTGGCGTAGGCGAACATGGCTGCGGCCATCAGGCTGGCATTGGTGGTCGGGGGACCGTAGTAGCTAGGGCCGGTGGCGGCCGATACCGGACTGGCCGCAGCCGATCCCAGGATGCACAAGAGGGATCCGTCGGTGTTCTGCATACGCACCACCCAGTCGATGGCGTACTTGATCTCGTCGAGCAAGTCGGGAATCCCATTGCCGGACTCGGGAATGCTGTAGTCGTCGCCAAACGCCGATGGGTTCTCCTCGAAGGCGTGCAAGAGGGTGATCACGGTGCCGGCGGCCCAGGCCGTGTAGCGGTTGGTATCCCCGGCGTCGAACCAGCCGCCGTGCAGATCCCGGACCTGAGTCGAATCGGTTTTGGCCAGCCACGCGTGCGCCTCGGAATCCTGCCCACTGCCCATTAGGCAGGCGCCATCGGTCCAATCCGCGCCGGCATAGGCGGCGGTTTTGGCGATGCCGGCGCGCTGGTAGTAGTACATGCGCACGGCGTGCTTGAGGACGCTGCGGTACACGTTGTCGTCGATGTCGAACTCGACCGAACGCGTGTTCTTGTCGTTGTCGACGATGGTGTACGTGCCGGGGGCTGTGACGTCGGAGAAGTCGAACCACCAGACCTTGTCCCCGGACGACGTGTCGGTTGCGCCCCCGTTCCAGGCAACGGGCGCGCCATCCTTGACCGATTGTCCCGTCGACTTGCTCACCACGGAGTATTTGGTTCCCGGCGTGAAGGTCGCCGTGCTGTCGTAGCCGGTCTGGGGAGAGCGAATCACGGCCACCTTCTGGGCCTGTGTGCGGTAGCCGAATTGGTCGACGACGATCCACGGGATGGGGCCGTTCGGGCCCGTCTTCAACCCCTGGCTCCAGGTGCTATCCGTGCTTGGCTTGTCCACCGTCGGAGGAATGGAAGTCGATGTGCCCGAGGTGCCGCCGGTCGCGCGGGTTCCGCCGGTGGCCGTAGCACCCGTGCCGGCCGCGCTTCCGGTCGTACCACCGGTCTGGGTGATGCCACCCAACCCGCTGCCGCCAGACCCAGTTCCACCACCCGCGCCTCCCGAGCTGCCGCCGGATGCGCCGCCAGATGCAGTCGTGCCGCCGGATGCGGTCCCGCCGGAGGCGGACGTGCCGCCGGTGGCCTTGCCGCCATTTCCGGTCGCGCCGCCCGATGCGGTCGTGCCGCCCGATGCCGTCGTGCCACCTCCTCCACCCTTCTGCGAACACGCGGCGAGGCCTGCGGCCCCGAACAGCAAGATGCCTGCAAGGACTACCTGACGATTCATCGTGCGGTCTACTGCCTTTCTTCCGACTTGGCGTTACCTACCGTAGACACCGACGGTGGTCTTGATGGGTAGGTACCCCCGGCACGTACCATGTGCGGTCGCCCACCGGGCGGCCACACGATGGGGTCTTCGCAACGGCAGCGAGCACCAGCAACCAGCCCCCTTTGGCTAGGGGGCCGCGGTGGTGATGTCCACCGAGCTTCCGGTCAAGGATCCGGAGGTTGCCTTCAAGGTCACCTGGCCGGGCGTGGTGGTGGACTGAACGATGGCCATCAGCTTGCCGCTGAAGGCGGCATGCGACGTGCCCTTGTAGGAATCGTGATTGGTCGAGTCTCCACCGTCGAGGCCCACGATGGCGCCTGGCCCACTGATGGTGAAGTCGACCCGGTTGTTGGCCTGGGGGACGATGACCCCTTGGGCATCGACGATGTCCACTTCGACGAACGACAGGTCGCGCCCGTCGGCTGAGATCGAAGCACGGTCGGCCTTGAGCACCAAGGCCGCCGCCGCCCCAGCCGTCTTCAGCGTGTCTGTTGCTACCACCGAGCCGCCCTTGGTGGCCCTGGCTTCGAGCGTGCCCGAGGCGAACGGAACCGACCACTGCAGCTTGCCGGTGTTGGCGATGTCCATGGTCTTCGAGCCCTGCGACTTGTCGTTGAGGAACAGCTCGACGCTGTCGGCATTGGTGTAGACCAGGACCTTGACCGCTTGGCCGTTGGACCAGTTCGTCCAGTTCATGGGCACGATGTGGACCATGGTGGGCCCGCTGGCGTTCCACTTGCTCTGGTAGAAGTAGAAGATGTCCTTCGGGAAGTTGGCGGTGTCGATGGCGCCGAAGTACGAGCTCTTGGACGGCCATTGGAAGGGCGTCGGTTCGCCGATGTAGTCGAAGCCGGTCCAGATGAATTCACCGGCAATCCAGGCCCGGGTGTTGACGTTCTTCCACGAAGTTTCCGCGGTATGTCCCCAGCCGGCCGCGGTGTCGTCGTAAGACGACTGCTGGTTGTTGTTGTTGTTGTAGACTCCTCGACTGCGCAAGGCTGACGACGACTCGCTGGCGAGCATCTTGTACGCCGGGTTCGACGTGTGAACCGAGTCGTAGCGATCCGGCGCGTAGTTGATGCCCACCAGGTCCTCGAGACCGGTGATGTCACTTGCGTTGACCCACGCCGCGTACGCCTGGATCGTCGGGCGGGTGGTGTCCTTGGCGTGAACCGAGGTGATGAGCTTCTGCACCGCGGTCTTGTCACCGGCCTGCGCGACCTCGTTGCCTAGGCTCCAGATGATGACGCTCGGGTGGTTCCGATCGCGGGCCACGTAGCCCTGAACGTCGGCGTCGTACCACTGGTTCCAGAACCGCCCGTAGTCGTAGGTGTGCTTGCCCGCGTACCAGCAGTCGAAGGCTTCGTCCATGACCACGAAGCCGAGGCGATCGGCGAAGTCCAGGAACTCGGGCGCCGGCGGATTGTGGGAGGTGCGCAGCGCATTCACTCCCATCTCCTTGAGCATCTGCAGGCGCTTCTCGATAGCCCGGTGATTCACCGCTGCGCCGAGGGCACCGAGGTCGTGGTGGTTGCAGGTGCCGTTGAGCTTCATCTTCGTTCCGTTGAGCGAGAAGCCCGTGTTTGCGTCGAAGGCGAAAGTGCGAATGCCGAACGGGGTCGTGTACGTGTCCACCACCGAGCCGCCCACGGAAACGGTGGTGACGACCGAGTACATGTTGGGTGATGAGGTCGACCAGAGCTTGGGGTTGGATACGGTCACGCTCTGCGCGACGTTGGCGGTCTTTCCGGCGGCCACCGAGCTTGCCGCGGATGTGGCCTTACCCACTTCTGTGCCGCTGCCGTCCCGCACAGAGCTGGTCAGGGTGGCCGATTGGTCGCTCGTGCCGTCGTTCTTGACGGTGACCGCGATGCTCACCGTGGCGCTGGAAGCCGAGACCTGTGGTGTCGACACTTGCGTGCCCGTGTAATCGACGTGCACCTGGTCTACGGTCTTGAGCCAGGTGTGACGGTAGATGCCGCTACCCGAATACCAACGGCTGCTGGGCAGCTGGTTGTTGACCTTGACGGCGATCACGTTCGACGCACCCGCCTTGGCGTTGGCACCGAGGTCGCATTCGAAAGAGGAGTAGCCGTAGGGACGGGCGCATATCTGGGTGCCGTTGAGGTACACGGTACTGTCCATGTAGACCCCGTCGAACTGGACGAAGACTTTCTGTCCCGAGCTTGCGGGCAGGTCGAAGGTCTTGCGGTACCAGCCCAGTCCGCCATCGAGGTAGCCGCCTTCGTAGGTCGCTGCGGAGCTTTGGTTGAACGGCAGCGAGATGCTCCAGTCGTGCGGCAAGTCCACGGCAGTCCACGAAGAATCGTCGAACGTCGCGCCCTGCGCGCCGCTTGCGTCGCCGAGATGGAACTTCCACCCGAGGTCGAAACTGGCCGTCGTCGCTCGGGCGCCGTCGTAGTTGTTGACCAGCGTGCCCGAGGCGGATGTCCCGCCGCCCTGACCACCGGTGCCGGAGCCACCGCCGGATGCGCTCGTGCCCCCCGCTCCGCCGCCTTGGCCGCCAGTGCCAGCGCCGCCGATCCCAGTGCCGCCGGTCGCTTGTCCTCCCGCGCCGGTGCCGCCGGTCGCCTGCCCTCCCGCGCCGGTGCCGCCGGTCTGGTTGCCCGCTTGGCCGCCCGCTCCGCCGCTCGCCACGCCACCTGTGCCGGTCGCGCCACCTGATGCGATTCCCCCCGATCCGCCAGTTGCGCCGCCGCTTCCAGCACCCCCCGAGCTGACACTGCCACCACTTCCGCCAGCGCCGCCACTGCCTCGCGTCCCGCCCGAACCGACTGTGCCGGATCCCCCGCTGCCGCCCGGACCCTGGCCCCCGCTGCCATTGGCGCCGCCAGTCTGCGTTGGTCCGCTCGCGTTGTTAGTCCCGCATGCCGCGAGCGCGCAAATACCAGCGATACTCAAAGAAAACAATCGGTTTGTCACGGAATACCTCCCGGTGAGAAATCCATATCGAACTCACCAGCCTCCGAGGGTGGTGCTGAAATCAGAACGAAGACATCCTTCAGGCAGTGGCAGCAGCCAAGGGTTTCCGTTTCGACGACTGGGACGACCTATCGAGCGACGACGGCGTCCACGGACACCGGTCCGGGGCCGGCATTGATGATGCTGACCGTGTGCTGTCCAGCGTCGAGGCCGGTGAGCGTGGACACGAGCTGTTGGGCCTGACGCCCCCCGGACGCCGCCAGATCCACGGTTGCCTTGGTTTCGCCGTCGATCTGAATCTCGATCTTGCCGGCCCCGGA
>Ga0210133_1000634_pt1 | contig 11530 bp, 11 predicted proteins | sample Joice_ThreeSqC_D_2_FD_184874 | JGI IMG/M metagenome (GOLD analysis project Ga0210133, IMG submission 184874) | Wetland microbial communities from San Francisco Bay, California, USA, that impact long-term carbon sequestration - Joice_ThreeSqC_D1... | ecosystem: Environmental > Aquatic > Marine >...
CCTCGAAAGGCCCCCTGCACCCCAACTGGATCTTACGAACCTGACCCGCGATCTCGAGCCAACTGGGGTGACGATCTCCCAGTGCCTAGAGCAAGGTATCAACCGCGATCCGCAGCTCTGGGGGCGCCTCGAGCTTCGATTTTCCCTGGATTCCGGGGGTGCCCCTCAAGAGGTCGCCCAAGGGCAAAGTCGCTTTCCGGATCCGTTGGTCGTCGGCTGCGCCGAGCGGGCTCTATCTCGAGCAACGCTGCCACCATCGAAGCAGCCCGCACACCTCATGTGGGTCTTTCTCGTCGAGCCACCGCAGAGGGTCGATGCCTCCCTCGAACCTGGGAAAGACCGGATCCCCAGCGACGACGAGCACGATGCCTCTCGCCCGAAGTCCAGCGAACACGGGACTTCGGGAGATGAAACCAGGTGGGTCGACAGGGATTCGAACCCTGGACCTACGGATTAAAAATCCGCAGCTCTAACCTAACTGAGCTATCGACCCCGGGGCCAAACGGTCCGGCAGGCCCCGGGTGTAGCTCGATTCTCGCTCTCCGCCAAGAGCGCGTTGGACCAAGCGCCGCACGGCCAGGCCCTAGAGTGAGGAATGCAGGACCGCGAGAGAACCAGCCACCTGTCTCTTGAGCTGCTCTTCAGCGGTCGAGGAACCGAGCAGACCTCCTGCGCTGAACAAAGCGAAGCTCACGTATTCGTACAACAGCTGCTTTAGCATTTGTTCCGGGTCGGTTCCGGTCGAGACCAGCACCGAATTCTCCGATACCTTTTCGGCGTCGAGTTCGCCCTGTGGGTTGGGTCCCGCATCGCGAAACAAAAGGTCGTACATGCCCGCACCGACGGCAAACGCCGCCAAGCTCTCTCGCAGCGTTTCGAGCCGAGACGAATCCGTCATGGCACCGTGGGCCAGACGCAACACGTCGTTTGCGGTTTCAACCAGCGCCCGTGGACCTCCGGAGAGGCGCGGGGGTCGGATGACCACGTGGCCGCTTTGCACCAGCCCATAGATTTGTTTGGTTACGTCGAATTCACCGGTAGCCGTGTACCTACCGATCTCGTCGATGCTCCGTCGCCCATCGACTGCCTCGTAACACGCCAGAAGCTCGCTGCTCGGAGCATTACCGCGCTGCGCCCGCGCGGGCACGTGTTCCTTCGACGGGATCTTGACCCTGAAATAGCGCATCTCGTCCATTCGGGTCGCGGCGTCCATGAGCAGCGCATTGGCCCCGATTGCCTGCCGCGAGGCCAGACGAGACTCGTCGAAACCATCCAAGAAGAAGAACGTCCCGTCGCTGGTCATCAGAGCAGCAAAGGTCACCTCCTGGACCTGCCGGCGGATATTGGCGTAGACCTGTTCCTGGGTCAAAAAGCCTAGCTGTACCGCGGAGTCCCCGAACCGCGCCCCCTCGGAAACCCTCTGCATGATGGCGGTATGCTGTTCGGCGGTGATGACGCCGAAACGCCGCAACACCGCACCGATGCGTTCTTCGGGCACACTGGTCGTCACGCCGAGAATATTGCCCTGTTCGAAGTACAATGACCGTTTGATCTGACCGTCCAGGACGTGGAGCTCGCCGCGCCACCCGTTGTGTCCGAGCAACGCGAAGATGTCGCACAGGGTTCCAGGATGGGTTACTTCCCCAGCCAGACGCACGATGGCTCCGTCCTGCTCGTCCCGCCGCCCGTCTTCACCGGTGTAGCGCATGAACACCACGTGCTGGGGAGAGGGCAAGATACGATAGGCCCCGACGTGCTGTCGCAGCCGCTGGCTGGCAAGCTTGCCGATGGCGTGGGCATGCCCGGTTTCGTCGATACGCACCAGCTCTGCCGAGCGATCCAGCATTTTGCCCAGGATATCAGCTCTGCCCGATATTCCCCAAGAAGCTTTTGGGTCCCAGCATCAGGTCCTCCCCGGCTGACTTGGCCCGCCCGGCGGGGTCGGTGGCGCTAGTGCAGCTCGACGGTATCCGGCCCCAGCTCCCGCTCGAGCGACGACAGCATGGCTTCGTCGGGGCAAACCCGAGGCGAGTCGACAGTCAACCACGCCTCGGCGCCGTCCGCGAGGGCCACCACCACGTCCAGCGGACACGAGCCGGGGTGCTGCAGCATGATTGCGCGAAGCGATTCCAACTGGGCGCGTCCAGCTCGTTCCGCCGAAAGACGTACTCCCACCGACCGAGTGACTCGTTGAGCGGCTGCACCCAGGGGTTCGACCGAGTCGACCAACAGCGTCGGTTCCCGCTCTTCGATCTCGTCTTCGGTCGGCGGAAAACTGATCTTGCCTCGGACGAGCACCGGCTCGCCGCACTGAAGTTGCTGCACGAAGCTCTCGATGCGATCTTGGCGCACCTTGGCTCGCACTCGCCCATTCAGGTCTTCGAGCTGGAAGAATGCGGCCTTGCCTTCGCCTCCGCGGAACATTCGCTCTTCGTAGTTTTCGACCATTCCGGCAACGTTGACTGCGGTCCAGTTGTCGAGCTGACCAAGCCGGCTGGTCGCGGTTACGTCCAGCCGCTGGAGTTTGTTGGCGTAGCGCGACAGGGGATGACCGGTAACATAACACCCAAGCGCCGATTTTTCGCGCCGCAGGAGCTCCATTCGGTCCCAGTCCACGACGTCCACGGCATAGTCGCCGAGCAAGTTCGAGCTGTCGTGCTCCGCGTTGGGACCGCTGGGATACAATTGCCCAAAGAGAGTGGTCTGTCCCCTCTCGCGATCGCGGGTCGAATTGCGAGCGCGCTCGAGAGCGCGGTCGATGGAAGCGAACGCGCGAGCACGGCTAACCCCGAGGCGTGAACAAGGCTCGTCCAGCGCGCCGCACTGTATCAGCGACTCCAAGATACCCCGATTGAGCCGGCGGCCGTCGACGCGTGCGGCGAACTCGAACAAGTCTCGAAAGCTGCCCCCAGCGGACCTGGCTTCGAAGACCCCCTCCAAAGCGCTTTCTCCCAGGCCCCGTACTGCTCCAAGGCCGAATCGGATCCCGGGTCGCAGAGCATCCTTGAGCGGCTTGCCCTTGTTCGAGCTGCCCTCGGGCTCCGGTTGATCGTAGACGACGGTAAAATCCAGCTCGCTGGCGTTGACGTCCGGTGGCAATACGCGCACACCCCAAGCTCGCGACTCCGCAATGGTGCGCACGACCTTCTCTATCTTGTCTTTGTCAGCGGTCATGGTGGCCGCGAAGAATTCCGCAGGATAATGGGCCTTGAGGTAAGCGGTCTGATAGGTCACCAGCGCGTAGGCAGCCGAATGGCTCTTGTTGAAGCCGTAGGCGGCAAATTTCTCGACTTCGTCGAAGATGGCCGATGCCTGCTCGGGGCTGACGCCGCGGGCCACAGCCCCTTCAGTGAAATGGCTCTTCTGTTTGGCCATTTCCTCGACCTTCTTCTTGCCCATGGCTCGTCGCAACAAGTCTGCACCACCCAGGGTGTACCCGGAAAGCTGCTGCGCTATCTGCATGACCTGTTCCTGGTAGACGATGACGCCGTAGGTGGGTTCGAGCGCGGCGTCGATCAACGGATGCAGCTTGCGGACCGGATCGCGACCGTGTTTGCAGCGAATGAACCGTTCCACCATTCCACCGCCTAGCGGTCCGGGACGGTACAGCGCCACCGCCGCGATGATGTCTTCGAAGCAGTCTGGGCGCAATTGGCGGAGCATCTGCTGCATACCGCTGGACTCGAGCTGAAAGACTCCGGTGGTTTCGCCGCTGGCGATGAGCTGATACGTTTCGCGATCGTCCAAAGGGGCTTCGGCGAGGATCAGAGGGCGATCCTTGCGATCGGGGCGCGCATTGACCAGACGCTCCGCGATCGCGATGACGGTCAGCGTCTTGAGTCCCAAGAAATCGAACTTGACCAGCCCCGCAGTCTCCACGTCCTCCTTGTCGTACTGAGTCACCAGAGCCTGGTCGCTCAGAAAACAGGGGACGTGATCGAACAACGGTCCGTCGCTTATAACGATCCCGGCCGCGTGCATGCCCGCATGCCGCGTCAGGCCCTCCAGCTTCGTAGCTTGCTCGATCAGCGTGGCGGTGGTCGGATCGGACTGCACCGCGGCCCGAAGCTTGGGCTCGATTTGTAGGGCCTCTTCGATGGTGCACATCTTGCCCTGGCCCTTTTCGGGAACGAGAGCCGCGATCCTTTGGGTATCGACCGCAGGCAAGCCCATCACACGACCAACGTCCTTGATGACACTCCGCGCCTTGAGGTTCTGGAACGTCGCGATTTGTCCAACGCTATTTTTCCCGTACTTCGCGGAAACGTAATCGATGACTTCTCCGCGACGATCCATGCAAAAGTCGATATCGAAGTCGGGCATACTGACCCGCTCGGGATTGAGGAATCGCTCGAACAGAAGCGTGTACGGAATCGGATCGAGCTCGGTGATACCGAGCGCATATGCGGTCAGCGAACCGGCACCCGAACCCCGTCCAGGACCCACCGGCACCTTGCGCGACTTCGCCTCGCGAATAAAATCCCAAACAATCAGGAAATAGCCGGCAAACTCCATCTTGACGATGACTTCGAGCTCCGCCTGAAGCCGTTCGCGGTAGCGAGGTTCGTCCACGGCCTCTCCGAGGGATCGCCGCTGCTCGAAACGAGCATCGAGCCCCTGGTGCGCCACGTGGCGAAAGTAGGTGTCCGTGTCGTAACCCGACGGCACCGAAAAATGCGGAAGCATCGGTTTGCCAAGAACCAGCCGCATCTCCGAACACATCTCCGCGATCCGAAGGGTGTTGGAAAGGGCTTCCGGAAGGTCGTCAAAGGTCTGCCGCATCTCTTCTGGCGACTTGAGATACATCTCGAACGAGCCGTGGTGCTGCGCGCTAGCTTCGGCGTAGGACCGACCCTGGCGGATGCACTCCAGATACAGCTGAGCCTGGCCGTCCTCGCGATTCTTGAAATGAACGTCGTTGGTGGCCACCAGCGGCAGGTCATGCCGGTGCCCGAGACGAACCAGCGCGTCGTTGAGCACAGCCTGTTCGGGCAGCCCATGCTTCTGGATCTCGAGGTACAGATGACCCGTCGCAAAACAGTCGCCGAGGCGCCCGAGCAGGCCGCTGGCTCGCTCCTGCCCCTGCTCGAGGACCATCTGCGGCACGATTCCTCCGAGACAGCCGGTGAGACCGACAAGACCTTCGGTATGCCTGGCAAGTACCTCTAGATTGACAGCCGGTACCGCGTCGCTAGCCGACTCCAACTGCGCCGAAGACACCAACCGCACCAAGTTGCGGTAGCCCTGATTCGACGCAGCCAGCAGGACCATGTGATCGGCAATCTGGCTGGTATCGTCCCGCAGGACGTTCAGCTCGCAGCCCAATATCCCTTGAATTCCTGCGTCTGCCGAGTAGCGCAGGTGCCGAATGGCCCCGAACATGTTGGCGCTGTCCGTCATCGCCACCGCCGGCATTCCCAGCTCGCTGGTACGGCGAGCCAAGTCAGTCAGCTTGAGCGTGCTTCTGAGGAACGAATATTGGGTATGTGCGTGCAGGTGCACGAACTCGGCAGACATTGGCGCTTCGGTTGCTCTAGCTCGCCCTCGAGCCCAGGACCACGGCGAAGCGACTTCGAATCGGCCCGGAGACCGATTCGAAGGGTTGCTTCAGCGACCGAAGCCGCATGAACAAATCCGCTGACCAAAACGTCCATCGGAAACGGGAGCTAGAGCAGCCTTGCCTTCGCACGTGGACTTGATCTACCGCTTGCAGACATCAAGGTCTGAGACGAGTGGGGCTAGACCCGTCTCGCGACTCCGGCCCATCCCGAAGGAGATCGCTCGCAATGACTCGCATGCACAAAACGGCGCTGTTGGCTCTTACCCTACCCCTTTCGCTTTTGGCGAGCTGCCACGCGTCGTTACAGGCGGGTACTGGCAGCGAGGCGGCAAGCTCGGCCACCGGCGGAGCCCCGGCGGCGACGCCCGCGCCCACGACGACGGCAGCCCCCACCCCGGTCGCGACGACAGCACCGGCGGCAACGTCGACCTCAGACAGCGGTTCGGCGGTGGCCGTCAAGGGTGATCGAGTCCAGATCGCGGGCAATATCGTGTTCGAGACCGGCACCGCCACCATACAGGCCGGGGCGGACAACGAGGCGATATTGAACCAGCTCAAGACGTTCCTGGATCAGAATCCGAACGTTACCGAGCTTCGCATCGAGGGGCATACCGACAACGTGGGCAACGCCGAGGACAATCTGAACCTCTCGGGACAGCGCGCCCTGGCCATCAAAAAGTGGCTCGCGGACAAGGGAATTGCTACCTCTCGCCTGTTGGCGGTCGGCTTCGGCGACCAGAGGCCCATTGCCGACAACTCCACTGAAGAAGGGCGCGCACAGAACCGCCGAACCGAGTTTCGCGTGGCCAAGCTCAACGGCAAAAATTACCTGGGCAAGGATCCGACGGGCGGCGGCAAAGTCTTCGAGTAGCCGCCGCTGGGTGCTATACGCTGGCGAGTGATGCGACGCTCTGTCCAACTCTTGGTGTTCGTGGCTGGTCTGCTCTCAGCCTGCCATTCGGACCGCGAACGCAAGCGAATCTGGCGCCCGAGTGACCATGACCAACCGCCGGAGCAGATGGCCCAGTCGGAACCGGCGGCAGCGCAAGCACCGGCGTCCAACCCGGGTTCGAGCAATACCGCAAGCGACGCCATGGCGGCCTGGGCCGCTCAATGTGCCCGCTGTCACGGGCAAACTGGCCACGGTGACGGCCCCATGGGCTCGGCTGTCAACGCCCGCGACTTGACCGACCCTTCCTGGCAGCGCAGCGTGTCCGACAGCAGGATTGCGGAGTCCATCACCCAGGGTCGTGGGATGATGCCCGCTTTTCGGCTGCCCGCGGCCACCATCGGTGGACTGGTTCAATTGATCAGGCAGATGGGGGGCCTTGCCGTTCCCTCCGGGGCTCCCAGCTCCGAGCCGGCGGACCCGACACGAGCTCCACCCAAGTGAAGCTTTGGCTTCGACCTTGGTTGGCCCGAGCAGCGTTGGTGATCGGCCTGCTCGTCACTGGGGCCATCTTCAACCAGGGCTGGCCGAAGGAGAACCGGGTCGAGATCCGGCTGCCTCGGTCGACGGAAGGGCTCGAACGAGCTCGGCTTTCCCTCTATGACCAGGCTGGGGAGCTGATGCTCACTGTCCTGCGGCCTCTCCCCCAGCCAAATCCACCGTCAATCTCTGAGGTTCTGCGGGTTCCGGAGGGAACCTATCGCCTGACTGTCGAATTTCAACCGACCAGCCGAACCCGGGAACAAATTGACAAAAATCATTGGGGGGACTGGACAATGTTGGGGGTTGATAACCAAGTTCAATTGCAGGGTAGGGATTACAGCTTCCCCCTATCTGGAGACGTCCAGTGACAGCATTGCCCCCTTCTGATTCCACTAGCCACGACTACCGCAGCGAACTCGATTTGGATGCTCGCGGCGGAGAAGCGTATTCGGTGGCGGCTCGCCTAGCCGCAGAGGCCACCGAGCCGCCGGCAGTCCCGTTGGAGTTCGACCCCAACAACAGCTACGGCCAGACGCGTTCCATGTTCGAGGCGCAGTTTGAACGTCGCTACGTGTCATGGCTGCTGACCCGACACTCTGGAAATATCAGCGCTGCAGCCCGGGAGGCCCGAATGGACCGCAAGCATCTTCATGATCTTGCGAAAAAGCACGGTTTACGCGGCCGTGGTCCGGCTGGATCCCGTTCTTAGGCCTTTCGGCCGTCCTAGACATGTCTCGACCTTCTGGGTCCGGTTCAAGCCGAATTCCAGGGCGATTGCCCCCGCTATCGCTAAATAAGTACCTAGCGATCGATTGCACTTGATGTCTCGAGTCCGACCAGGCTAAGAGTTGGGCGTCCGCGCGCTATGTAGTATAGTATATTACATAGGCACACAAACTGGTACGTTGCCACGGACCAGTTCTTGAGCCTGAACTCGAACCGGCGTGGCTGCCCCCGTGAGGGGTCGGAGGCAGCCTGGAGACACGATGACGATGAAGCGCAACCTCTGGTACCTACTTCTCGGAATGGTTCCTGTGGTATTTCTAGCTTCTAGCGGCGCTCAAAGTGCCAAGATTACCGTCCTCGGCCTCACTCTGGGCATATTCTTTGGAACCCTGTCGCTGAGGAAGCCCACGCCCGGCGACGCCACCTCGACCAACTCGGGAACCTGACGCCCAATCGGGACCACGACGCTCGGCGACCTAGTGCGCCTCCGAAGGCCGAATTCTTCGGTCCTCGGTTGAAGAGTATCGAGGACTTCAGTCTCCATGATCTGGAGGCAGTCCGACTCATCTTGCGCGGCGGTTCGGTCATTGACTGGCATCGGCTGCATTTCGCCACGGAGCAACAGGCCCAAGAGTTCATCCGCAACCATGAGCTCAACCTTGCGCTGCCGGGGGACCGGGCATTTGTCGACCAAATCCGCAAGGAAGCGATCGAATACCTGCGGCGACACTTCACATTTTCGATCCCTCGCGCGCTCGAGCGGGCTGGTTTGGAGGAGTTGCTGCTGACCGCCAGCGCTGAGGGTCATCACCGGGTCTGCGCCTGCACCATCCTCAAGACGATGCAGATTATTCACCACCTGGCCGGACGTGAGCTCTTGTTCCGTCTGCCGGTGAGCGATCGCGACCTCTTCCATCTGGTCGAAGAGAAGGTCTATCGGGTCGTCGGTACCATGCTCAGCGAGGGCTTCCCGATCACCGAGTTCATCGGCGGGAGAAAGAACCTCGATTCTACCTACACCAAGCTGCTTTCGAAACCCCAGGCTACGGCAGCTGCTCTGTTCGATAAGCTTCGCTTTCGCATCGTGACGCGGACTCGCGATCACCTGCTTCCCGTGCTGCTGTATCTGACCGATCGCCTATTTCCGTTTACCTACGTGGTTCCGGGCGAGAGCACCAATACCGTCTTTTCATTCAAGGAGTACTGCGGCGCTCACCCTTGCTTGAGCGAGCTGCTGAAATCCTTCCAGGAACAGCTCGACGATCCAGCGGTGGCGACCGACAACCGCTTTTCGTCGGCAACCTACCGCGTCATCCATTTTGTCACCGACGTCCCCATCCGGGTGCCGCCCCACATCATGGAATTGGCCCCGCAAGGCTCCGAGTCGCTGGGACCGGTCGTGTACATGCTCTGTGAATTCCAGCTCCTCGACGCAGATACCGAAGCCCGCAACGAATCGGGTGACGCGAGCCACGACGCCTACAAGCGGCGCCAGCGTGAAGCCGTCGCGTTGCGGTTGAACCTCGGCGCCGGCGAAACGACGATACCGGCCAAGGAGCGCGAGCCGGACGCCTAGTGAGGGGTCTCGAGCCTGGTGGCGTCGTTTTCCCTGGTAGGCCCGGCGGCAACGGAGTAGGACTCCGCTCCATCATGCGCCTGCAAGTCGCCAAGGTCCCGCAACTGGCCCGCGAAATCGTGGATGCATTGCTGGCTGAGGGCGACATCGAAGCCCCCTCGCCCGACGAAGTCCGTAGCGACGTCGAATCGGTGCTTGCCCAGTATGCGCGCGACGAAGCAGACGTGACGGAGCGCGCGCGTGAGCTGCAAGCCAAGCGCGGCCTTGGTCCGGGCGAGCTCGGCAGGTTGCGCCATCTGGTCGCGGAAGAGAAGCACATTCGAATCGGCGACGAGGCCATCGACTACCTGCTCGATCAATTGGTGGAGATGCTCATGCACTCCAGCAACGTCGAAGAGGTCTGGAGCGAAGATGTCGATCTGAGGCGTCACATGCGCGAGCCGCTCAGGCGCCAAGATCAGCTGGAAGAACAGCTTCAAGCCGAGGTACGGGGAAAGCTGCGCCACGTGCAGGAGGGTACCGCCGTGTGGGAAGTCGAGTATCGGCGCGTCATGGAGGACATCAAGCGCCGCAAGGGGCTGTGATCAATGGGTCGCCTCGTTCGGGAAGGAACGACCCTCGAAATCGGCAAGTCGTCGCTAATTGTCGCCTACTGAGGGGGTCCCCGCATGCGTAGCATGACCGGATTCGGGGCGGGAGAGGCCTCTCTTGGCGACGGACGAATGCTCCTGGAGATTCGGAGCCTCAATCATCGCTACCTGGACGTGCGGGTTCGGCTCTCGCCCGAGCTGCTCGAGTACGCGTCATTTGCCGAGCAGCTGGCACGCCGGAATCTGACCCGCGGTCGCTACGATATCACGGCCCGGGTGACGGGCCCTGCCCTACCCCCGCCCCGTCTGGCCGTCGATCTCGCACGCCAGCTGTATCGGGATTTGGGCCGACTTCGCGACGAACTGGCGCCAGGCACCGAGCTACCGCTCGGAGTGATCGCGACCGTTCCTGGGCTCTTCGTGACGGATGCCTCACGGGCCGAGGACGTACACGCGGCCATGGATCAGGCATTTCGACAGGCTCGCAAAAACATGGACCAGATGCGCGCCGACGAAGGCAGGCATCTGCAACAGGATCTTGCGGCTCGATTGTCCAACGTCCGCGGCCTGACCGCACGCTGTGCCGAGCGCGCTGCCGAGTCGATATCACTGTACCGGACTCGTCTGCGTGACCGCGTGACCCGCCTGCTAGCGGACGCCAATCTGGACCTCCTGGCGGCACGCCTCGAGCAAGAGGTGGTGCTGATGGCAGATCGATTCGATGTAACCGAAGAAGTCAGTCGGTTGGGCAGCCACTTCGAACAATTTGGGACTCTGCTCGACGCCACGGAACCAGCGGGGCGGCGCCTGGATTTTTTGCTGCAAGAGATAGCGCGCGAGACCAACACCATAGGTGCCAAGAGCCAAGACGCGGGCTTGTCGCATCTGGTCGTCGAGCTCAAAAGTGAAGCCGAACGCATGCGCGAACAGGTGCAAAATGTCGAATGAAAGCCCGCTCTTGTTCATCGTTTCGTCTCCCTCCGGGGCTGGCAAAACGACCCTGACGACGGAGTTGCGACGCCGAATTCCCGGGCTTGCATTCAGCGTCTCGCACACGACTCGCCGTCCCCGTGCCTCCGAACAGGATGGACGGGAATATCACTTCGTGAGCCACGATCAGTTCATCTCGCTCATCGAGCAAGGTCAATTCCTCGAATGGGCCGAGGTTCACGCCAATTTGTACGGAACCAGCCGAGGTGAGCTGGATCGAGCCCGGGGTCAACGGGGTATCATCTTCGACGTCGATCACCAGGGAGCACGGCAGATCAAGAGCCACCGCGCCGACGCGGTCGCGGTATTCATCCTGCCTCCCGACATGCTCACGCTGCAGGCTCGTTTGGCTGGTCGAGCCAGCGAGGATGCCGCGAACGTCGCACGACGCTACGGGGTGGCTTTGACGGAAGTAGCTCACTACGGCCTCTTCGACTACTTGTTGGTCAACGACGACCTCGCTGAAGCCTCCAGCCGCTTGGCCTCCATATTTTTGGCCGAAGAGTGCCGTCGCGCCCGGTGCGCCAACGTAGCGGAGCGTCTACTCGCAGACGGACGCGGCTACGGTGGTTCGCGTGCTCCTGGCACGGAATGATTGGGCGCTTGTCTCCTCGACGTAAAGCATGCTAGCCGAGCGGCGATGCGATCCATTCTCG
>Ga0210133_1000635_pt1 | contig 11527 bp, 10 predicted proteins | sample Joice_ThreeSqC_D_2_FD_184874 | JGI IMG/M metagenome (GOLD analysis project Ga0210133, IMG submission 184874) | Wetland microbial communities from San Francisco Bay, California, USA, that impact long-term carbon sequestration - Joice_ThreeSqC_D1... | ecosystem: Environmental > Aquatic > Marine >...
GTCAAAATTGCAATTACTACATATAAACCAGCGTGTAAATACCAAGGATCCGTTTTTGTACTCATTTTTCCTCCGGGAAAAAAATATTTTCAGAAAGACGATTCAATATATAAAAACTTTTTTATTTTATTAAACTTGGAAATTCCGATTCCTTTTACATCAATCAGCTCTTCTAAAGAAGTAAATTTACCTCTTTCATTTCGTAAATCTATTATGTTTTGAGCTGTCTTTTCACCTATACCCGGCAACCTTAATAATGTCTCTTTATCTGCCGTATTTATATTAATACTATTTTCAGCAAGAGGAGCAGGAACTTTATTTTCCACAAATTTCTTAGGGTTAAAATCCAAAACTTCCTGTTTAGAATCAACAGGATTATTTTCTTTCTTGTTTTTTTCTATTTCAAGATTTTTCTCAGCTTCCGATGTATAATAACTAAAAAGGCTGTCCTGTTCAGAGTAATTAAAATCTTTATAGCCAACCTCGGATTCGTCCTGAATGATTTTAATGAAAAATCCTGCTATAAAACAAATAGATAAAAAGAGTAATACTTTTATTTCGGTTTCGGTAAACCCGATTTTTTTAGATAGATTCCTGAACATAACATCTACCCCCATAAATTATTCACGATTGAATAAAATATAATAATTGAAAATCAAGCTGGCAAATTAAAAAACAATACTCCGGTCAGATGTTTTAATTATCTGAATTTTTTAAAGAATCCTTTTTCTTCTTCTTTTGATGATTCTTTTATATTCGGCATTTCAGCAAGCTGTTCCAGTAATGCTTTCTCTTTAGAACTTACTTTGTGCGGAACTGCAACATTTATTTTAACTATCTGATCGCCTGTTCCCGAAGAGTTAAGATGCCTGATTCCTTTACCTTTCATTTTAAGAAATTTACCCGGTTGAGTTCCGGCATCTATTTTTAGAACTGCTTTTCCGTTGAGTGTCGGAACTTCAGCTTCAGTACCAAGTGCCGCTTGAGGGTAAGTTATAAATAAGTTGTAAATAACATCGTCTTCATCCCTGAGGAAATGTTTATGAGGAGTTACTTCAAACACAACTATAACAGAACCATTCGGTCCGCCTCTTTTTCCCGCATTACCCTGAGATTGTAAAGTCATATAGTTGCCTTCATGAACACCGGCGGGAACATCGATATTCATAATAACTTCATCAGTGTACCTTCCATCACCGGAACATTTACGACATGGAGTATCGATTACAGTTCCCTCACCGTTACAATTATTGCAAGTGGTTATGTTTACGAATTGTCCGAAGACCGAACGGGAAACGGATTTCACTTCACCGGCTCCGTTACACACGGGACAGGTTTTTAATGATGAAGATTTTTCTGCACCGGTTCCGCCACATTGATCGCACTTAACCTGTTTTCTGATCTTAATCTTTTTAGATGTTCCGGATGCAATTTCTTCAAGCGTGAGTTTGAGTGAAACCCGGAGATCAGCGCCCGGAGTTCCGCCGCTTCGTCTCCTTCTTCCGCGCTGGGTTCCGCCTCCGAAGAAATCATCGAAGATAGAACCGCCTCCGCCTCCGAATATATCTGAAAAATGAGAGAAGATATCGTTGATGTCTGTAAAACCTGCAGAACCGGATGCGCCGCCTCTTAATCCATCATGTCCAAAACGGTCGTACTTTGCTTTTTTATCATCGTGGCTTAAAACCTCATAAGCTTCTGCAGCTTCTTTAAATTTTTCTTCCGCTTCTTTATTCCCGGGATTCCTGTCGGGATGATATTGCATTGCCAGTTTTCGATATGCTTTTTTCATCTCCTCTTTATCGGCATTACGGCTAACACCAAGTATTTCGTAAAAATCTCTTTTTGCCATCAGTTAACTTATTCCTCTCCGGATGTTTCATTGTTTTCGGAATCATTGTTAATCTCAGGCTCTTTATCTTCACTTACAATCACTTTTGCATGACGGATAACTTTATCCTTGTACAAATAACCTTTTTCAATCTCTTCTAAAACCGTATGTGGTTCTACGGAATCATCCGGTCTTTGCAGCAAGGCTTCGTGAAATTCAACATTGAAAGGCTGACCAACCGTTTCCATTTTTTTTACACCCTGGTCATCGAGCACTTTCATAAATTTATCGTAAATTAATTTTAATCCATGTTTTATTGCATCAACGTCCTGTGCTTCGTTAATATGCAGCAACGATCTTTCGAAGTCATCCACGGTTGGCAAAAGCCTTTGTATGAATGATTCAGCTGCATAAGTAAGTAAATTAAGCTGATCGTTTTCAGTTCTTCTTTTATAGTTCTCGAACTCCGCTGCTCTTCTTAATAATTTATCTTTGAGCTCGGTAACTTCGCTTTCAAGCTGAGTTATTTTTTCATCGGCTTTCGATTCTTCGTTATTTTCATTTAACGGTTCTTCATTTGTTTCTTCTATCTTCTGTTCCGAGTTTTCATCTTCAATCATAATTTCCTTCTTCTTTGATTTTTTACTATCACGCATAGTACTCACATACTCCTTTTTTATTTTGATGGATTAGTTAAAAATTCGGATAGCATCCTTGATACATAATCAACAATGGAAATAATCTTCGAGTATTCCATTCGTTTCGGTCCAATAATCCCCAGTGTTCCTATCGTCTCGCCTAATTGATATTCCTTACTAATAAAACTGTATTCCTGCATCTTTACGTCATCTATCTCACTGCCGATTGAGATGACGACATCGTTCTTATCCTTTTCAGCAGATTTTTCCATTATATGAATAATGATATCTTTGTCTTCCATTAACTCGATGATGCTCTCAAATTTTTCCGGGTCTTCAAACTCGGGCTGCTTTATTATATTCCGCGCACCTGTAAGAATCAGCTTTTCATTTCTTCTGTCATCCTTAAAAATTTTATCAACCGAATCGACAAACAACCTGATGATAGGTTTCTGATTATCATCAACATCTTTAAAGCGGTCCTTAAATGTTGTTCTTATCTCACTCATTCGTAAACCCGAAAGACGTTCATTCAGAAGTCGTTCTACAGATTCCAACTGGTTGATTTTTAACCGGCTTTTTATTTCGAGTGTTATTGTTCTTACAAGACCTGATTTTATGCTGATGACAATTAACAATCTCGATGAAGTTAAGTTGATTATCTGAAGCTTCTCAAGAATTCCCGGATCGATATCGGGATAAGAAACGCATGCAAGCTGGTTTGTTATTGTGCTTAACAATGTTGATGCTATTTTGAATAACTCTTCAGTCTCGGAAACATCTGTTTTTAAAGTTTTGTTTATCAATCCTTTCTCAGGATTTTTGATTTCATTCAGTTCCATTATCGAATCGACGTAATACCTGTAACCTTTATCTGTTGGAACTCTTCCTGCAGAAGTATGGGGGTGATTTATAAAACCGGATTCCTCAAGATCAGCCATGATATTCCTCACCGTTGCGGCAGAAATACCCATCTCATACTTTCTGCTGATGTAACGGGAACCGACAGGCGACGCGGTAAGAATAAATTGCTGTACCACAGACCGGAGTATATTTCTTTCCCGTTCGTTTAATGGTTCTTTTTCGGGATTATTTGCCATTAGTAAATTAAATTCTTTTGAGTGTGCAAATATATTAAAATCAGGATTCAATTATCACGCAAACATCATACCCACACTTATTACATGATTTAAATCATAATTAAAATCTATTGAAGGATAGGTGAAAATCGATTCAATATAACATTTGTTTTATGCTGGAATCGATTAAAAAATACAATGGAATAACCTTTTTGGTTAAGTTTGCAATAAGTAGTAAATTTTCTTCAACATTTGAAAATCATAATTATTATTGAGATTGTATATTGAACGAGACTTATAAATCATCCGGTGTCGATATTCCAGCAGCAGAAGATACAGTAATCAAAATAAAAGATTTTGCCAAATCGACATTTAACAAAAACGTTTTGGCTGATATAGGTCATTTCGGCGGATTGTTCAATTTCGAATCCGGTAAGTACAAAAATCCCGTTCTTGTATCGAGTGTCGATGGTGTGGGTACAAAGCTTAAGGTTGCAATCGATTCCGGAATTCATGATACAATTGGACAGGATTTAGTAAACCATTGCGTTAATGATATCGCCGTATGTGGAGCCGAACCGCTTTTCTTCCTGGATTATATGGCTTTTGGAAAATTGGATCCTGAAATTGCTTCATCGATTGTTGAGGGATTTTCGATTGCCTGTAAAGAAAACGGCTGTGCATTAATCGGTGGGGAAACAGCAGAAATGCCTGGATTATACAAAGAGGAAGATTACGATATTTCAGGAACAATTGTCGGTGTAGTTGAAAGGGAATCAATTATCGATGGAAAAAATATTCAGTCTGGCGACCTGATTGTTGGATTCCGTTCAAATGGTCTCCACACAAATGGTTATTCACTTGCCCGTAAAGTTTTGTTGGATAAATATGATCTTGATACTCACATAGAATCGCTTAACAAAAATCTTGGAGATGAACTATTAAAAATTCACAAATCATATCTAAAATTAATAAGACTTCTAAAAGATAATGTTCAGGTTAAAGGATTAGCACACATCACGGGTGGGGGAATTGTTGGAAATACAATGCGTGTAATTCCGGAAGGATTTGGAATTAAAATTCACTGGGGCAATTGGGATATTCCGCCGGTATTTAAACTCATCCAGGAAAGCGGCGACATAAGCACTGAAGAAATGAGAAAAGTTTTCAACGTTGGAATCGGGTTAGTTGCGATAATCCCCGGATCGAATGAAGAGCTTACACTTCAGTTAGCCCACGAAGTTAAAGAGCATCCTCTTGTGATTGGTGAGATTGAGTAAAGAAGAATAAAATCGTCCAACTATCCGCATAGAAGTATCCTTCAATTATTTATTTTGTTTTTTGTAGAGCGAAACGCCGTTTCGTTCGATCAGATAAAATTTGCCAGATATCGGATTAAGTCTTAGTGAGCGATTCGGCGAGTTACACTAAAAGTGAAAATTTACAAACTACATTTAAGAATAATTATTTGGTAATTTAGAACCGTTTAATAATTATTTCTTTTCAAGTAAAAAAAAGCAAAATCTCTTTTAATTATGTTTATAGATACACACGCGCATCTTTTCTATTCCAATTTTGAAGGCGAAATCGACCAGGTAATCGAACGTGCAAAAGAAGCCGGTGTTGATTATATAATTATTCCGGCAACCGATATCAAAACGGCAAAAGAAGTAATAGAGCTGACCGAAAAGTACGATATGATTTACGGCGCAGTGGGAATTCATCCGCATGATACTAAAGATTGGAATTCATCTCTTATAAATGAAATAGAAACTCTGGCATCTCATAAAAAAATTGTTGCTATCGGTGAAATCGGTTTGGATTACTACTATGATTATTCTCCTAAGGAAAAACAAATTGAGGCGTTTAAAGCCCAAATCGATCTTGCATTAAAGCTTGATTTGCCGATTGTTGTTCATAACCGAGATTCCGATGAAGATATGATGAAAATAATAAACAGCTATTGCGGAAGCGGATTGAAAGCACAGTTTCATTGCTTTAACGGTTCTATGGAAGATGCAAATGAATTGATGCATATGGGTTATATGATTTCATTCACCGGGAACATTACATTTAAAAAAGCAAATCAATTAAGAGAAATATTAAAGCAGATAAGAATCGATCAACTCTTGCTTGAAACAGATTCGCCATTCTTAACACCCGAACCAAACAGAGGAAAAAGGAATGAACCTTCATATGTAAAATATGTTGCGGAAACTGTAGCCGGAGTTCACGGAATAAGCCTGGAAGAAGCTGGTAGAATTACATCCTTCAACGCATTCCGGTTATTTGGTGTTGGAACTAAATTGAAAACATCTTTTACATATAAGATTGGAAATGCTCTTTATATTAATGTAACGAACCGCTGTAATTCGCATTGTTCTTTTTGCAGAAGAAAAACCGATCCCGTTTTACGCGGTTATAATCTTGGAATAAAAAGAAGCGAAGAACCGGATGCGGAAGTCTATATTAAAGAAATAGGCGATCCGAAAAAGTATGATGAAATTGTTTTCTGCGGTTATGGTGAACCTACAATTCGTTGGAGTGTAGTTAAATCAGTAGCAAGATATGTTAAAGACAATGGTGGGAAAACACGTATTAATACTAACGGACATGGAAGTCATATTAATAAAAGAAATATAGCACCTGAGTTTAGTGGGTTGATCGATGAGGTTTCAATCAGCATTAATACTTTCAATCCTAAGCAGTATGCGGAAATAACAGGACTCGAATCTCGGATGTTCAACGAGATGGTAACATTTGCAAAAACGGTAAAAGAATATGTTGAAAAAGTCGTGATGACCGTGGTCTCGATGGATGAAGTTGATATTGAGAAAACCAGGAAAACGGTCGAAGATAAAATAGGTGTTGAGTTCAGGACGCGACCGTATTTTTAGGAAAAGGATTAGTGTCTACATTCTGTAAACGGTTAAAACCGTTAAGATATATTAATTGTTAGTCTAGCAGCGGGATAAATCCCGCTGAGAATATTTTTTCAAATGGAATCTATGCTCAAAAAATTTCTAATAGTTCTACTTTTCTTTTCTACTATAATCTTTGCACAAAATAAAATTGCAAAGCTTCAGAACGAAATAAATGAAGTAATTAAAGATCCGTTTTTCAATCGCACACAAATTGCAATTGATGTTTACGATTTAACCGAAAGCAAGCATCTTTATCAGCATAACAATAAGCTGCTTCTTTATCCGGCTTCCAACATGAAGCTGTTGACTACTGCGGCGGCACTTACATATCTGGGTAAAGATTACATTTTCCAAACATCACTTTATCACACAGGTGTGATCGAGGGTGATACACTTTACGGCGATCTTTATATTGCCGGCGGATTCGACCCGGCTTTTACAACTAAAGATCTCGATTCGATTGTTCAATCTGTTAAATTTCTTGGGATAAAAAATATTGCAGGAAATCTTTGCGCAGATGTTTCACTTAAAGATTCATTATACTGGGGTAGAGGATGGATGTGGGATGATGATCCCGATCCTTCGCAACCACGTTTAAGCTCGTTAAATATTAATAATAATGCAATTGAAGTATTTGTGGAAGGATCGGAAATTGGTTCACCCGGAAAAATTATTTTAACACCTGAAACTAATTATATAAAAGTAGAAAATAATTCGATCACAGTTTCCTCATCTGAAAAAACCGATCTTAAAATAACAAGAGACTGGGTGAATGGTACAAATAATATTATTGTTGATGGTAATGTAATAGCCGGTGAGATCAAAGATTCTTCTTCACATAAAGAAAAACTAACCCTGCTTGAGCCGCAATATTATTTTCTTGCATTATTCCATGAGCACTTAACGAATGAAGGTATAAGTATCAATGGCGAAGATAAAATATCCCGCCTGCCGGAAAATTCGGTTTATCTTTCATCTTTCAACCAAAAAATTGATACAGTAATAATTCGTCAAAACAAGGAAAGTGAAAACCTTTATGCAGAAATGCTGGTGTATGCTTTGGCGTTAAATGATTCGGGTGCACCCGCGGTTGCTGAAAACGGAATTCAGGCATTGAAAAATTTAATCGATTCATTATATCTCGATCCCGATAATTACAATTTATCCGATGGTTCCGGTGTATCGCGTTACAACCTTTTGTCAACAGAACTTCTCGTTAATTTGTTGAAGTATGTTTATAAGAAACCTTTCTTCAATATTTATTTTTATTCTCTTCCTATTGCGGGAGTGGACGGCACACTCAAAAAAAGAATGACTAATTCATCAGCGAAAGGAAATGTGTATGCAAAAACCGGAACTCTCGAAGGAGTAAGCGCGCTATCGGGTTATATAAAAACTAAGAGTAAACACCTTCTGGCATTCTCAATTTTGGTTCAACATTATACGGGAAAAAGTACAACCGCCAGAAATTTTATTGATCATATCTGTGAAATGCTTGCAGATTATTAATAAAAAATACAATGATTTTTTTTAATACATTTAAAATTAATAGTACACCTTTTCGTCCCGATATAATAAGCGGAATTTTATGGGAATTAGAATTGGATGGTGTAGCAGAGGAAGAAAATTTTATTATCGCTTATGCTTCGGAAGAGAAAGATGTAACGAGTGAAAAAATTGAATTACTGCTGAATAAATTAATAACCGAAGGCATTCTTGAAAAATTTTCAATCGAAAAAGAAATCCTCGAAAATAAAAACTGGAATGAAATCTGGGAAAAGAGCAGGGAAGTAATTCATGTTTCGGATAAGATTGTAATTAAGCCCACCTTCAAAGATTATAATTCCAAAACCGGCGAACTTGTTCTTTCGATCGATCCCAAAATGTCTTTCGGAACCGGTGAACATCAAACTACACAACTTGTTTTGCAATTACTTGAAAAGTACATTAAACCGGGTATGAAAATTTTGGATGTCGGAGCCGGTACGGGAATACTCGCAATTGCCGCATTAAGATTAGGCGCGGCTAAAGCATTTGCAGTTGATAACGATGAATGCTGCTATGATAATTGTAAAGAAAATGCCGAACTAAATGGTGTTAGCAGTTCGATGGAAATAATAACAGGCGATATTAAAAATATTGAAGGTGAAGATTTTGATCTTGTGCTTGCTAACATCCAGAAAAATATTTTACAGCAAATAGCCGGTGAAATAAAAAAGAAAATTATTTCAAACGGAATATTAATTTTATCGGGATTACTTGAAGCAGATGAGGAGGAGATAAAGAAAAATTATTCCGGTTTAGGTTTTACCTTTTGGGAAAAAGCCGTTAAAGATGAATGGATTAGTTTGGTTTTCATCAATAAAAGTCAGACTGTGCCCGACTAATCCGGAATAACTTTTTTAATGATTAATTTTATCTGAACGATATTTTCACTGAGCCTGAAACAAGCGGGTAACCGTCTTCATCAGTCACGTAAACATTGTATGTACCGTCGTCGTAAAAAGTAATCTTCTTCCAGAACCATGTCCAGTTCGATTCAGTTTCCATATCAATTGTATTATCGAAAGTTTCTTTACCACGGCTGTTTACTTTGTAAATGTCGAAATAAACTTTATCGGAATTAACTTCATAATTCAATCTTACAAGCGTATAAAGATAACCACCATTGCTTCCGATTGTAAATGAAGAACTTTCTCCTTCAGGGTAGCCGTCATCGTCAACGCCTTCACAAAAATATAAGCTCTGTCCAAATCCGGTGCCGACAGAAAGAATAAAGAACAAGGAAATAATAGAAAGAAATTTTAACAAAGATTTCATTTTGCCTCCTTTAGCATATAAATTATTGTGTACTGAATATTGGCAACTTAAATGCCAATAAATATCCATTCGGTTTTATTAAAATCCAATACCCGTTTGAGGTTAGAAAAATCTTTTATTAATTGCGTTTATAGACAATTTCACCATTAAAGACTGTCATTTCTACGATTGCATCTTTAATTTTTACCGGGTCGATTGTTAAGATATTATCACTTAAAACTACAAGATCGGCAAGTTTGCCAACCTCGATGCTGCCTTTTATTTGCTCATCGAAGCTTGCGTAAGCTGGATTGAATGTATAACATTTTATAGCATCTTCGACAGAAATTTTTTGTTCGGGAATCCAGCCATCCGGATTTTTTCCATCCACTGTTCTTCGGGTAACTGCAGCATAAATTCCAAACAAGGGATTAAGCGGAGCAACGGGGAAGTCAGTACCAAAAGCAACTTTTACATTGTTTTCAAGTAATGATTTATAAACATGTGTTAAATGAATTCTTTCCGGTCCGATTCTTTTTTCCGCCCATACTCCGTCATCGATGCAATGATAAGGTTGAACAGATGCAATAACTCCGATTTTGCTGAATCGTGGTATATCGGTTTCTCTTAAATGTTGAGCATGCTCTATTCTAAATCTTCTGTCCCATTCAGGATTTTCATTTTTGATTTTTTCATTAAGATCAAGCATAAACGCATTGGCTCTATCGCCGATTGCGTGCACACAAATCTGTAAATGATCTTGATCAGCATCGAGCGCCCACTTTTCTAAATTGCCGTTTGTAACGATGTCATTCGGTAAACCGAAAGTTGTTGTATCCTGAGCATAGTATTCTAAGAACCAGGCAGTGCTTGCACCAAGTGAACCATCCGCATATCCTTTTAGTGCACCTCGTCTGATAAGCAATTCATCACCACCGGCAGTTATTCCGGCTTTAACTAATTCTTCATAATGGTTTATTGGGTAGATAGAATTAATTCTGCAGGTAAGCTTTTTTTCTTTTTCGATTTGCCGATAAGCTCCAAGCTCTCCCGGTTGAGTCATATCCTGCACGCTTGTAATTCCGAGTTTGTTTGCTTCTTCAATTGCCCGAAGTGCATCTTCAACATTTTCTTCCAATGATGGCGGGGGAATAATATTAAATACAAGATTCATTGCATTGTCTTTTAATATTCCGGTAGGTTCTCCTGTTTTAAAATCCCGCACAATCAATCCGCCGTCAGGATCGGGAGTTCCTTTTGTTATTCCTGCAAGCTCAAGTGCACGTGAATTTGCTAAGCCCATGTGTCCGTCTATCCTGCTGATAATAACCGGAATGTTTCCAGTAACACTATCGATCAATTCTTTTGCTGGAAGAGATTTATCCTGCCATTGTTCATGGTCCCATCTTCCGCCGGTTATCCATCGGTTAAGATTTATTAATGAATCTTTTCTTATCGCAACATAACCCTTTAAAATATTTACGAACTCTTCTTTTGATTTTGCGGGACGAAGATCGATCCCGAGCAAATAATTTCCGCCTGAAATAAAATGAAGATGGCTGTCGTTGAATCCCGGCAGCATAAGTTTTCCATCAAGATCGATAACCTTAGTTGATCCATCTATAAATTTTTGTGCGGCTTCATTCGAGCCGACGAAAATAATTTTGTTGCCTTCGGTTACAACTGCCTCAGCATAAGGCTGCTTTTCATTTACCGTATAAATTTTTCCGTTGATGTATGCTGTTTTCATTTGTGACGTTGTACAATTGTTAAATATTAAAAGAAAAAACAAAACAGGGAGCAATAATATTTTCATCTCATTTCCCTTATCGGCTATTTGAATGTTGTACAAAGATATTAAAAGAAAGGAATAATGAATAATTAACAATTCATAATGAACAATGAGATAATGGTTGTCTTCGTAAAAAAATATCTCGTCCCGATTGGACTTTTATTTTTAGGGGTTTAATCTTTTCTATAAATACTTCTCCCTCCGGGATTTTAATTCAGTATGGCTGCAATCCATAATCCCGTCAGGGACGATATATCAATAGAACATAAGTAACAAAAAGGTTTTAGAGTTCCGCAGGAACGACATATTCTGAATAACTAATTCACGTTACGCAAAGTCCGTTTTTGATTTACCATGCCCTTTAAGGCGTGAGATAATGCAACAACAAAAGTCAGGACTTTAGTCTAAATCTTTTGGCTAAAGCCCGGTTTTCTTAGTATCTCTCTTGCCACGACTTAAAAGTC
>Ga0210133_1000636_pt1 | contig 11490 bp, 7 predicted proteins | sample Joice_ThreeSqC_D_2_FD_184874 | JGI IMG/M metagenome (GOLD analysis project Ga0210133, IMG submission 184874) | Wetland microbial communities from San Francisco Bay, California, USA, that impact long-term carbon sequestration - Joice_ThreeSqC_D1... | ecosystem: Environmental > Aquatic > Marine >...
AGCCCTCGAACATCTGCAGAAGCGGCAGGTAGGTCCCGGTGATGGCCTCGTAGAGCCATTGTTCTTCCATCACTGTGGGATCTTCCGGGTGACGGACGAAGGGAAGGTGGGCGTGTAAAACCAGCGCGAAGTATCCGGTGGGCATGATGGCTAGTCCTTGTGCTCGGATTCCGTACCGAACGAGTCGGGATGCGGGTAGTGGCCTGCCGGTGGCGCTGGCGGGGCCATGGTGGGCGGGACCGCCGCGAGGCGTCCTTCACTGCCGCCCAGCATGTTCTCGCTTCCGCCCAGGCGCTCGCTGGCGCCGCCGAGCATGCGTTCGCTCGACCCCATGCGTTCGCTCGCACCGCCCAACACGCGCTCGCTGGCACCCCGCATACGCACCTCGCTGCCCCCCAGGTACTGCTTCTCGCTTGCACCACGCATCTGGTACTGGCTGGCGCCGATGAAGAGGCGTTCGCTGGCGCCGCGAGCGCGGATTTCACTGGCGCCCAGGAAGAAGACCTCGGACGCTCCCCCCAAGCGTGCCTCGCTGGCGTAGCGCCAGCGCCTCTCGCTCGCCCCGACCATCAGCTGCTCCGAGCTGCCCGGAAGCGCGACGTCCTTCGTCCCCGGACCGATGGTTACGACGTTTTCGTCGCCCACCCACGAGCGATAGATCTCCCATCGCGCTATCACAGCCCGCCCGTGATGCGCGCCCACGCCGGTGATCACCACCTGCCAGGGCCCGTGCACCACGTGCGTCAGGCCCCCGACGCGGTAGACGCGCGTCGGCCCAACGAAACCTTCGCGGATGGGTTCGGGTGCGGCCACCGGATAGCTGAACGGTCCCGCCTCCCAGGCAGAAACCATGACCGGACTCTCCCAGGTGCTCTCCCGGTGGAATTCGGTGGTGCCGTCGGTGAAGTGTTCTTCCCACTCGACCATCTCCGTCCGCCCCCCCTCGCCCACGGTGATGGTCTCCTCCCAAGGAAGAAGCGCGACATGACGGCGCTGCGCCTCGCCGGGCGTCGGAGCGTGGGCCCCCGGCACCACGCCCGGCGCCTGCCTGCGCACGTGCGCCCCGCGGCCGGCATGCTGGATGGACCCCATCAAAGAGCGCACGCTCAACCACTCGGGCTCGCCCCAGGGCACGGGCTCCTTGCGCGCGAACTCGACGCGCCCAGAGCGGACAATCTTGACGAAGTAGCCCTCGCTCGATTTGAGGCCGATGTCGACGAAGGCCGACGAGGATGGCTTACCGATCTGGAAGAACCAGTGCCGGTCGCCGCGCTCGATCCGGTGATCGAAGTAGGAGTGCGCGTTGGTGCCGTCGAAGATACGGTCGGTGGTGTCGTAGACACGCAGGTTCAGCCAGGCGTTCTTGCCGGCAGGCCCCAGCGCCGAGCGCGCACCTTCGATGGCGTCGTCGGTCACCTCCCAGTACACGAAGAGACGGTCCGGATCGACGGCCATGCCCGTCACCCGATCGTAGTCATAGGACCACGGAATGGTTTCCGGCGTCGCCGCCTTGACCGGCTCGCGCACCTCGAATTTGTGCGACCACACCGAGTCGACACCCGCGGCGGACACCGCCTCCGTTCCCAAAGAGGCGACTTCGCCGCTCGCCGGCCTCTCTCCGCTCCCCTCGGGGCGCACCGCGGGGCGTGCCGTGGCGGGAGCGCGTCTCGCAACGATCTCCTCGTCGACGCGACCCGCCAATTCCTTCTTGCTCAGTTTCGAAACGCCCTTGAGCCCCAGGCGCTTGGCGCATTCGAAGAGCTGCCTTTGCGTGTAGCCTGAAAGGGACTTGCTATCCACCCCCTCCAGCTCCCCCACATCCTTCATCCCCAGTGCCGCGGCGGCACCGGCGAGTACCTTGTCCTGCATTGGCTTACCTGACACCATGGCGGGTGGACATTAGCTCATCTCCGCGTTTCGCGCCCGTGCCAAGGGGCCCACGCGGATGTTTTGGCCGCGACGAGCCAAATGCCTTCGAATCGCGGCAGGCTGCCTGACAAGCAGGGGCAGTCCCGCGGATAGCGCGTGCTATGTTTCGTGCCCCATGCGCATCGGAGACATCGATCTCGGACCGGGGGCGCTGCTGGCACCCATGGAAGCCGTCACCGACCTGCCGTTTCGCACCGTGTGCGAGGAGCATGGGGCGGCACTGACCTACACGGAGTTCCTATCCGCCCAGGCGCTGACCCGTGGAGCGTTGAAGGCGACGAGCCGGTTGTGGGCGAGCCTTGGCGGCCGAAGGTTCGCGGTGCAAGTCTTCGGACGAGAGCCGGCGGTGATGGCGGATGCGGCCCGCATGGCCTTGGACATCGGCGCGTCCATCGTGGACATCAACATGGGATGCCCGGCGCGCAAGGTGACGGCCGGGCTTTGCGGCTCGGCGCTAATGCGTGAGCCGGACCTGGCCGCGCGCATCGTGGCCGCCGTGATTGCAGCCCTCCCCGCCCGGATCCCGGTAACGGTCAAGCACCGGACGGGCTGGGACGACCTGTGCATCAACGCGGCCGCGTTCAGCCGGCGCATGGTGGACGCGGGCGCGGCATTGATCGCGGTACACGGTCGCACGCGAGCCCAAGGCTTCTCTGGCAGCGTGCGGCTCGCCCCCATCGCGGAGGTCCGACGGACCCTGCCGCCGCACATACCGGTGGTGGGCAACGGCGACGTCAAATCCGTGGCCGACTACCTGGACATGAAGCGTGAAACCGGCTGTGACGCAGTCATGATCGGTCGGGCCAGCCGCGGCAACCCCTGGCTGTTCAGGGACGTGCTCGCCGTCGAGGAAGGCCGACCCATACCCGATCCGCCGAGCGTGGCCGAACGGTGCGCGGTGTGGCGACGCCATGCCGAGCTGGTCGAGCAATTCGCGACGCCCAAGATGGTCCTGCACGAATTGCGCAAGACCCTGGCCTGGTACTCGCGCGGATTGCACGGCGGCGCGGAGCTGCGCCACCGCTGCTTCGCCGAAAGCGATCCCCGCGCGCTCTTGGACCTGGGGCAGGCATTCTTCGCCCGGTTGGCCGAGCGCGAGGCCAAGCACGGCGGCGACCTCCGGGAATCGGCCGTGTCCGTCGAAGACAGGTGCGCGCAACGCCATGCCCGGCGCCAGACCGGACGGCCAGAAGGGATCGAAACTTGGAACGGATGATCCTGCTTTGCCTCGCAGCGGTGCTGGCCTTGCCCGGGTGCGACGATACTTCGTACCGCAAGATCGGCGCGAACATCAACGTCCTCACCAAGAGAGATGAAGAGCTCCCCGGCCCGGCCATCGCGCACTTGCGCAAGATCGGCCGCGCAGCCGTTCCCCAGATCGAAACCGCAATGCACACCGCTTCCTCGCGCGGCAAGGTCAACCTCATTTCCGCTCTCGCGGCCATCGGCGAGCCCGAGGCGGCGGCCATCCTTCAGCACTTCGCGGTCTACGACAAAGACCCCGAGGTCCGCACCGCCTGCGAGGACGTGCTGGCGAAGTGGGCGGCGAGCAACGATGGGCGCAGCCAGCCCGCCAAGCTGGCCATCGCACGCATCGCGGAGAAGCGCAAACTCGGCCTGGCCGAGTAGGCAGAACGCTCGGGACGAGCAAAAGGGCACGGAGGAGATCGTCCTTGGCGCCCTGGTCTTGCTCCGCGCCCGTAAACCCTACGCAGTTGGCTTCGGAGCTGGTGGCGCGAAGGGCGAAGTTTCACCGGTGACGGCGAGCGCCTGGTAGAGCTTCACGCGCGCGGCGGCTTCTTGCTGGCCTTGTGCCATGAGGGCCCTCGCCCTTTCCGGCATGCTCTGGGCGAGCGTGCGGAAGCGCGTTTCCTTCATCGCCCACTGCTCGTAGGACAACTTGGGCGGCTTGGAGTCCAGCTTGAGCGGGTTTTCGCCCTTGGCGTACAGAGCCGGGTTGAAGCGGTAGAGCGTCCACGCGCCCGAGTCCACGACCGCGGTCTGATGATCGAGCCCCTTGGCCATGTCGATGCCATGCGCGATGCAGTGGCTGTACGCAATAATGATCGACGGGCCATCGTAGGCCTCGGCCTCGATGAAGGCGCGCACTGTCTGCACGTCGCTGTAGCCCATGGCGACGGTGGCCACGTAGCAGTTGCGGTAGGCCATGGCCATGAGTCCGAGATCCTTCTTGCCCGTGGGCTTGCCGGCCGCGGCGAACTTGGCCACCGCGCCCGTCGGCGTCGCCTTCGAGCACTGACCGCCGGTGTTGGAGTACACCTCGGTGTCAAGCACCAGGATGTTGACGTTGCGGCCGCTGGCGATGACGTGGTCGAGACCACCGTAGCCGATGTCGTAAGCCCAGCCGTCACCTCCGACGATCCACACGCTCTTCTTGACCAGCATGTCGGCCACCGTGAGCAGGTTCTTGGCATCGGGGTCGGCCCCGAGCTTGGTCAGGGCTTGCTTGAGAGAAACCACGCGATCGCGCTGGGAATAGATCCCGGCCTCGTCGGCCTGGTTGGCTTCGAGCAGTCCAGTCACCAAGTCGGCCGGCAGCTTGCTACCCATCTTCTGCAGCAGGTGCTTCGCGTACGCGCTCTGCTGGTCGATGGTCAACCGATAGCCCATGCCGAACTCGGCGTTGTCCTCGAAGAGCGAGTTGTTCCACGTCGGACCCCGGCCGTCCTTGTTCTGTGCGAACGGCGTGGTGGGCAGATTGCCTCCGTAAATCGACGAGCAGCCCGTCGCGTTGGCGATGATGGCCCGGTCGCCGAAGAGCTGCGTGAGCAGCTTGTAGTACGGCGTCTCCCCACATCCCGAGCAAGCGCCCGAGTACTCGAAGAGCGGCTGCAGGAACTGCGAGCCCTTGACCGTGTCGACTTTGACCAAGCGGCGATCCACCTCGGGCAGGTCGAGGAAGAACGCGTAGTTCGTCCGCTCGGCCTCGCGCAGCGGCATCTGCGGTGCCATGAGCAGTGCGCGCCTCGACGGATCCTTCTTGTCCTTGCCCGGGCAAACTTCCACACAAAGCTGGCAACCCGTGCAGTCCTCGGGCGCGACCTGGATGAGATAGGACTGGCCGTCAAACTCTTTGCCCTTGAACTTCATGGATTTGAAGGTCGCGGGCTGCTTGGCCAGCAACTTGGGATCGCACACCTTGGTGCGAATGGCAGCGTGCGGACACACCAGCGTGCACTTGTTGCACTGGATACACAGGTCCGGGTACCACACCGGGATCTCGAGCGCGATGTTGCGCTTCTCCCATTGCGCGGTGGCGGTTGGGAAGCTGCCGTCGACCGGGAAGGCGCTGACCGGTAGCTGGTCGCCGCGGCCCGCGATAATCTCGGAGGTCACCTTGTGCACGAAATCGGGCGCTTCCTTGGCCACCAGGGGGGGCATGCGGAACTTGCTCGACACGGCCGCCGGCACCTTGACCTCCATCAAGTTGGCGACGGTCTGGTCGACGGCGCGGTAATTCTTCTCGACCACGTCCATGCCCTTGCGTTCGTAGGTCTTCTTGATGGCCTTCTTGATCTTGTCGATGGCCACGTCGGGGGGCAGCACGCCCGAGATGTTGAAGAAGCACGTCTGCATGATGGTGTTGATGCGCGCACCCATGCCGGTTTCCTTGGCCACCTTGTAGGCGTCGATGACATAGAAGCGCAGCTTCTTGTCGATGATCTGCTTCTGCACCTCCTGCGGAAGCTGGTCCCACACCTCGGTCGGTCCATAGACGCTGTTGAGCAGGAACACGCCCCCGGGTTGCAGGGACTGAAGCATGTCGTAGCGCTCGAGGAACGACCACTGGTGGCAGGCCAGGAACTGCGCCTGCGTGACCAGATAGCTCGAACGAATCACATTGGGCCCGAAGCGCAGGTGGGACACGGTGACCGCGCCGGCCTTCTTCGAGTCGTAGACGAAATAGCCCTGCGCGTAGAATTGTGGATCCTCGCCGATGATCTTGATCGAGTTCTTGTTGGCACCGACCGTGCCGTCCGAGCCGAGCCCGTAGAACAGGCAACGCTTCACGCTGTCGGGCTCGGTCGAGAAGCCGTAGTCCACGTCGAGCGAAGTGTGGGTCACGTCGTCGTTGATGCCCACGGTGAAGTGGTTCTTGGGGGTCGGCTTGGCGAGCTCGTCGAACACGGCCTTGGCGTGCGCGGAGGTGTACTCCTTCGACGACAGCCCGTAGCGTCCTCCAATGATCTTGGGCATGGCGAAGGGCAACTTGCCGGCCGCGGCGGACTCGGCGATGGCGGTCACCACGTCGAGATACAGGGGTTCGCCAGAAGAGCCAGGCTCCTTGGTGCGATCGAGAACCGCGATGGCCTTGACCGACTTGGGCAAGGCCGCGATGAGATGTGCCATGGACAAGGGACGGAACACCCGCACCTTGATCACACCGACCTTGTCACCCTTCTTGCTGAGATATTCCACCGCCTCATGGGTCACCTCGGCACCGGTGCCCATCACGACGATCACGCGCTCGGCGTCGGCCGGCCCCACGTAATCGAAGAGGTGGTAGGCACGCCCCACCTGCTTGGCGAACTTGTCCATCTGGGCTTGGATGATGGCCGGTGCGGCGTCGTAGAACTTGTTCACGGTCTCGCGCGCCTGGAAGAAGACGTCGGGGTTCTGGGCGGTGCCGCGCAGGACCGGACGATCCGGCGACATGGCACGGGCGCGATGCGCGGCGACCAGATCGTCGGTGACCAAAGCCTTGATATCGTCGTCGCTGAGTTGCTCGATCTTCTGCACCTCGTGCGAGGTACGGAAGCCGTCGAAGAAGTGAACGAAGGGCAGACGCGCCGAAAGCGCCGAGGCCTGCGCGATGAGCGCCATGTCCATGGCCTCCTGCACCGAACCCGAGGCAATGAGACCGAAGCCGGTGGCGCGCACCGCCATCACGTCGCTGTGGTCGCCGAAGATGGACAGCGCGTGCGTGGCGACGGTGCGAGCGGAAACATGAAAGACCGTCGAGGTCAGCTCGCCCGCGACCTTGAACATGGTCGGGATCATGAGCAGAAGCCCCTGCGAGGCGGTGAACGTCGTGGTCAACGAACCCGACTGAAGGGCGCCGTGCGTGGCCGCGGAAGCACCGCCTTCGCTCTGCATCTCGACCACGGCCGGGACCGTTCCCCAAACGTTCGTGCGGCCCATCGCCGACCACTCGTCGGCCCATTCACCCATGTTGGACGAGGGGGTGATGGGGTAGATAGCGCAGACCTCGTTGGTCTTGTGCGCAACGTAGGCGACTGCCTCGTTGCCGTCGATGGTTACCGTCTTGCGAGCCATTTCTTGGTCCTCCCGTGAGTTGCTTTTGGGGAAAGAAAGCGCACCCTTATTACGACTCCTGTCCGTGGACCGCAACACAATTATTGGTCGCGATTGGCACCGCAGAAGGGCGCTCTCCTCGCGCGCCGCGGGCGTTTCGGTGCGACTGGCGTCCCCGCCCTACATGCGCGGCACGGGCAGCGGATAGTCCGGGCGCGCAAACAGGTAACCCTGCAACCAGTCAGCCCCCAGCTCCAGCAAGGTGTCGAGCTCGGCTTGCGTCTCGACCCCCTCGGCCACGAACGGCGTTTCGAGCTCGCGGCAGAGCGTGGCCAGGGCGCGCACCATCCTGCGCTTGGTCGGGGTCTTCTCGATATCACGGATCAGGGACATGTCCAGCTTGACCGCGTCAGGCTCGAGCGAGGCCACGCTGTTGAGGCCGGAGTACCCCTCGCCCAAGTCGTCCACCGCGATCTTGTACCCAAGCTTGCGCAGACGCTCGATGCGCTCGTGGGTGTCCGGAACTTTTTCGATGGCCATGCGCTCGGTTATCTCGAGGTGGATGCGCGAGGCGAATCGCCGAAGCGGACTGTCCTCGGCGTAGAGCTGCTCGTCGAGCAGGTCGAGGACGTGCAGGTTGACGAAGACGCCGGGCAATTCGGGATGCTGCGCCATTACCTCCGCGATGAGACCGCGGGTCTTGTGTCCCAGCGTGTGCACTTCGCCCAGCTGTTCGGCAACCTTGAGGATCTCGATGGGCGCGTGCAGCGTCTCGTCCGTCGTGCGCATGAGTGCCTCGTAGGCAACCACCGACTTCAACGACCACGACACGATAGGCTGAAAGGCCATCCACATTCCGTCAAGGGCGTGCGTGAACTGCTCGTGCAGCTTCTCCAGCTCGCGCGCGTGGCGTTGGCTGACGGCGACGATCTGACGTTCCCGCCGCGTCTCCTGGTGGGCGTGGATGTGCCTGTCGATGGCTTCCTTGAGCTGCGGCATGGAGAGCGGCTTGATGAGGTAGCTCTGCGCACCCCACTCGACGGCCAAACGAGCGGTCTCGAGCTCGGGTCCCCCCGTCATCAGGATGACGGGCACATCCTTGTCGTGGCTGCGCACGGCCCGAAGAAAGTCGATGCCATTTAGCGCCGGCATGTTGATGTCGCTCAGAATCACGTCGAAATCGCGTTCACGCACCAGCCTGAGCGCCGACTCCACCGTCGTTGCATGTACGACGTCGTGTTTCCAGAACTGCAACATCCTCACGCACGCGTGGAGGAAGGCATCGTCGTCGTCCACGATGAGGATCGCCGCGCGGCCAGCCTCGCGAACGTCGCTCATTTCAGGCGTCCCATCATGTTTGTTTCCGGCCACGGGATCTCGGGTCTGTCCGTACACAACTGCCGTCAAGGGATCCATCGGCCGGACCGCGAAAACATTGAGTCCCGGGGCAGATACGGGAGACGCCAGCCAGCCCGCCTTGTCCATCCCGCCCGGACCCGGTGTACCATGCGCGGATGTTCGGTCTTCGGACATTGCTCCTACTTGCTCTCGGCGGGTTTGGCGCCGTGTTCTCCGCCCTGTGGGGCCGGGACATCGTGCGCAGTCGGGCGCAACCGCCGCATCCCGAGCGCGGCGGCGACCGGGGCGATGACGCGTGCACGCGCCCCGGCCTGCCCTCGCCCACCCAGACCGCGGTCGGATTCGTGACCAACTTCTTCGACTTCCTCGGCATCGGCTCGTTCGCGACCACCACGTCCATCTACAAGCTTTTGCGCCTGGTACCCGACCGCCGCATCCCGGGGACGTTGTTGGTCGGTCACATGTGGCCCACCGTGACCCAGGCGGTCATCTCCATCACCATTATCGAAGTCGAGATGCCGTCGCTTGTCATGCTCGTCGCCGCCTCGGTCCTGGGCTCATGGCTGGGTGCCGGCGTGGTATCCGCGTGGCCCAGGCGGAAGATCCAGATCGGCATGGGGCTCGCCCTGCTCGGCGCCTCGGCGCTCATGCTGGCCAAGGCCCTGCACTTCCTGCCCGCCGGGGGCGATACCCTGGGCCTGCACGGCTGGCGTCTGGCCGCGGGTCTTCTCGGCAACTTCACCTTTGGCGCGCTCATGAACATCGGTATCGGAGCCTACGCGCCGAGCCTCATCCTCTTCGGGTTTCTCGGCATGAACCTCAAGGCCATCTTCCCCATCATGATGGCCTCTTGCGCGTTCATCATGCCGACGAGCAGCATTCGCTTCATCGGCCGGGGCAGCTACGCATCGCGCGCGGCGCTCGGCCTGGCCCTTGGCGGAGTGCCCGGTGTCCTGCTTGCCGCGTACGTCGTGCGGGAACTGCCCGTCGGGTATCTCTTGTGGCTGGTCATCGCCGTGGCAACCTACAGCGCCCTGGCGCTACTCCACTCGGCGCGAGGTGAAAATCCGGAGGCCCATGGGTAACCCACTTCTTTCCACGAAATCGGTGGACAAGCTGCGCTCGGACGCGGAGTACAGCTACGGCCTCAAGCGCAGTCTCGGGGCCTTCGACCTCATCCTGCTCGGCATCGGCGGCATCATCGGCACAGGCATCTTCGTGCTCACCGGGCGCGCCGCCGCGGCCAATGCCGGGCCGGCCGTGGCGCTGTCCTTCAGCATCGCCGCCGTGGCTTCGGCCTTCGCCGGGCTGTGCTACGCGGAGATGGCCTCGATGATTCCCATCGCTGGCAGCGCCTATACCTACGCCTACGCCACCATGGGCGAGCTGATCGCGTGGATCATCGGCTGGGATCTCATCCTCGAATACCTCGTGGGCGCCGCCACCGTCAGCGTGGGCTGGTCGGGCTACGTGTGCGCTTTCGTGAAGAACGTGACCGGGCACGAGCTGCCGGCCACCTGGACCCACGCCCCGTTTGTGTGGGACGAGGCCACGAAGCACATGCAGGCCACCGGCGCCATTATCAATGTGCCGGCAATGTTGATCGTGCTGGCGGTGACGGCGATCCTGGTGGTGGGCATCAAGGAATCGGCGCGCTTCAACGGCATCATCGTGTTGGTCAAGGTCGTCGTGGTGCTCATGTTCATCTTCGCCGCCGCGCCCTTCGTGCGCCACGAGAACTGGGTTCCGTTCATTCCACCCAACGAGGGCACCTTCGGCCGCTTCGGCGTCTCCGGGATCCTGCAAGGCGCAACCATGGTCTTCTTCGCGTACATCGGTTTCGACGCCGTCTCGACCGCGGCGCAGGAGACCAAGAACCCGCAGCGCGACATGCCCATCGGCATTCTGGGATCCCTGGTCGTGTGCACAGTGCTTTACATCGCGGTCTCGCTGATTCTGACCGGCGTCGTTCACTACACGAAGCTGTCGGTCCCCCACCCCATCGCCGTGGGTATTGCGGTGACCGGCTCGCACCTGCTCGAAACCGCGGTCGAGGTCGGCGCCATCGCTGGATTGTCGTCGGTCATGCTGGTGCTGCTCCTCGGACAGCCGCGCATCTTCTTCTCGATGGCGCGCGACGGGCTGCTGCCTCCCGTGGCGGCCAAGGTTCACCCGCGCTTTGGCACCCCGCACGTGACCACCATCGCGACGGGGAGCGTGTGCGCGGTGGCCGGCGGGCTCCTGCCCATCGACATCCTGGGCGAGCTGACCAGCATCGGCACCCTGTTCGCCTTCGTGCTGGTCAGTCTCGGCGTGATGATTCTGCGCCTGCGGCGCCCCGACATACCACGCTCGTTCAAGGTTCCGGGCGGACCTTACCTCGTTCCCGTGTGCGGCGCGCTCACCTCGGGCCTGCTCATGTACACCGCCACCACCCACACCATCATCCGGCTATTCGTGTGGATGGCCCTCGGGCTTGTCATCTACTTCACCTACGGCGTGAAGCACTCGGTCCTGCGCACGGGCAAGGAGCCGCCCATTCCCTACGCCGATCCGCATACCGAGACCCCGCCGCCCAGACTGATCGACTGACTGGCGAACACCGTGCTTCGCGGCATCGGCGCCTGCAAACCCTTGCGATGGACCACACGTGAAGGACAATACCCTGGAAGCCCCGCCACCGGATTGAACCGAAAGCCGCCCATGAAGCGAATCGCCATGATCGTCACCGCAACGGCCTACCTTTGCGGCCCGCGCCCCAGCGCTTCCGCCGCGAACGTCGCGGCCGCCAAGGAACGAAAAGCATCCCCTTCAGCGATGGAGCGTACGAAGGTCATCAGCGAAGCCGATCTCGGCGCGGAATTGCGCAGCCACAAGGGGCACGCGGTGATCCTGCACTTCTGGGCAACCTGGTGCGCGCCTTGT
>Ga0210133_1000637_pt1 | contig 11488 bp, 3 predicted proteins | sample Joice_ThreeSqC_D_2_FD_184874 | JGI IMG/M metagenome (GOLD analysis project Ga0210133, IMG submission 184874) | Wetland microbial communities from San Francisco Bay, California, USA, that impact long-term carbon sequestration - Joice_ThreeSqC_D1... | ecosystem: Environmental > Aquatic > Marine >...
CGGTGTTGTTCCCGGTATGCTGATTCTTAAACCGGACTTCCCCGAAAATAAAGAGGACTGGCCTTTTATGTGGGGAGAAAATGAATACGTTGTTAATCTCGCATCGAGTTATATTTATCTTGTAAATGCTGTTAATGAAATGCTAAATAAGAAATAAAAAGATAATGAAAAAAATATTCCCGCTTATTTTTGCTCTTATTATTTTTAGTACACTTTTGAATGCTGAAAACGGTTACAGGCTCTGGCTGCGCTATGATCTTGTATCAGATCAGAAAATGTTGCAGGAATACAGGAGCGGCATTAGCGCGATTGTAGCTAATGATGTTTCCGCAACTCTTAAAATTGCCACTGAAGAATTACAAAATGGATTAAGCGGTTTGCTTGGTGTCTCAATTCCGGTATCTTCGGTTATTGAGCATGACGGGATTATTTTTCTTGGCACAAATAAATATTCAGCTATAGTCAATTCATTCATTCCGGAGCAAGAATTTAATAAAATAAGCGATGAAGGTTTTATAATTAAACAAGCGAGTTATACCGGTAAAAAAATTATAATCATTACTGGCAAACAGGATATCGGTGTTTTATATGGTGTGTTTCATTTTTTACGTTTGATTCAAACCCAAAAGACCATACAAAATCTTTCTATTATCAGCTCACCTAAAATTAAATTAAGAATTCTGGATCATTGGGATAATTTGGATAGGACAATCGAACGCGGTTACGCAGGATTTTCTATCTGGGATTGGCATCGTCTGCCAGGTTATATCGATCAAAGATATACTGATTACGCAAGAGCAGACGCAAGCATCGGTATAAACGGGGCTGTTCTTACAAATGTTAACGCGAATGCTTTAATCCTTACACATGAATATTTACTAAAAGCTAAAGCGCTGGCAGATGTTCTCCGTCCTTATGGAATTAAAATTTATCTAACGGCAAGATTTAGTGCACCGATTGAAATCGGCGGATTGAAAACTGCCGATCCTCTCGATCCTGAAGTAAGAAATTGGTGGAAGGAAAAAGCAAAAGAAATTTATAGCTTGATACCCGACTTCGGTGGTTTTCTCGTTAAAGCTAATTCGGAAGGTCAACCCGGTCCACAGCAATACGGACATACCCATCTCGAAGGTGCGAACATGCTTGGTGAAGCATTGAAGCCGTTTAACGGAGTTGTAATGTGGCGCGCATTCGTTTACACTGATAATAATGAGGATAGAGCCAGCCAGGCTTATGATGAATTCAAACCTTACGATGGCAAATTTGTTGATAATGTTTTTGTGCAGATTAAAAACGGACCGATAGATTTTCAGCCGCGTGAGCCTTATCATCCTTTGTTCGGTGCAATGCCGCATACTCCTTTGATGATGGAATTCCAGATTACACAGGAATATCTGGGACAGGCAACAAGCTTTGCTTATCTCGCACCTTTATATAAAGAATGTCTTGAGACTGATACTTATGCTAAAGGAGAAGGTTCTACTGTTGCAAAAATAATCGATGGCAGTTTGGACAACCATACCTTAAGCGGAATTGCAGGTGTATCAAATGTTGGAAACGATATAAACTGGACGGGACATGTTTTAGCTCAATTGAACTGGTATGCTTTCGGGCGGCTTGCATGGGATCATGAACTAACTTCCGAAGAAATTGCTGATGAGTGGATCAAGATGACATTCACAAACGATCCTGAATTTGTAAATAAGATTTCAGAGATGATGCTTTCTTCGCGAGAAATTATGGTTAACTACATGACCCCTTTAGGTCTTCACCACATAATGGGTACTGATAATCATTATGGACCCGGACCGTGGGTAAATAACCTATCAAGAGCTGATTGGAATCCCGTATTTTATCACAAAGCAGATAGCATAGGATTAGGATTCGACCGAACAAAAACCGGGAGCGATGCAGTTGATGATTATTATCCTGAAGTTGCAGAAAAGTATGCCTCACTTGAGAAATGTCCTGAAAAATTTCTTCTCTGGTTTCATCACGTAAGCTGGAACCATAAGTTGAAATCGGGAAGAACTTTGTGGGACGAACTATGTTACAGGTATTATCACGGTGCAGAAGAAGTCGGAGACATGATTAACACCTGGGCAAGTATTAAAGGCAAGATCGATGATGAAAGATTTAACGAGGTAAGAATGCTTTTGAACATTCAGCAGCAGGAAGCAAAATGGTGGCGAAACTCCTGCGTACTTTATTTTCAAACATTCTCTAAGCAAGATATTCCGGCAGGATATGAAAAACCCGATCACACACTGGAATATTATGAAAGTCTGAAATTCCCCTATGCACCGGGCATTAAACCTAAATGGAAGTAAACTACTAATAGATTTTGTGATTCAACGGGAATGATAAAATTTATAATGTAAAAAATCATAAAGAAATTAAGAAGCCATGACGGATTTTACGGCTCAGATAAAATGAGGTTTGTTCGTCCTGTTAGCTATCAGAATTTTCCTGATGAATTTTTACCTGATGAATTGAAAAATGATAATCCTCTTGGTATCTTGAGATTGGTAAGCGGAGAAAGGGAAAGGTAAAATTTCATCTTTCCAGATTAACATAAATACAAGAGCAATAATAAATTGGGAGATTATAGATATAATTCTTCATCTCAGTTTTGCTTTTTTTTTATCCCTCGAAAATAAAAAGTAAATGTTTTTGATAATTTATTGAGTATGTAACTTTTCAAGTTAGATCTTTATTTGCTGTCTCCGCAGAATTATTTTCTGGTTTTCTCGATTAGGTATCCTCCAGTAGAAAAGTTAATATGTAGAGATTGCAATTCATATGATATGTTTTCTTTATTTTTGGTAAGGAAAATTTTTATTTGGTTAATATTTAGAATAAAAACCAACTCGACCAATTATAAACTAGTGGAATAGAAATTGATTTTATTTATGGTTCGGTACACATTGCATTCACTTAAGCAGACAATAATATTATAATATGAAGATCTTAAATATTTTTTCTACCTCCTTAACCTTCAGAGAGAAATTGTTTAATGTATTATATTTTACCTTTTTCACGCTTCTGTTTAGTACACTAACTTTTTCTCAATCAATTCATATAAATGAGTTTATGTCTTCGAACAATACTGTCTTTCCCGATGAAGATGGGAAATACTATGATTGGATAGAATTGTTTAATGCCGGTGATTCAATAGTAAATTTAGATGGCTATTATTTATCGGATGACACAACAAACATTTTCAAATGGCAGTTCCCGGATGTAGTTCTCGAACCGGATTCATTTCTTGTTGTACAAGCTTCCGGCAATAATGAGACTCAGGTAATTCGTCATTGGGAAACAATAATAAATTGGGGCGACAACTGGCATTACTATAGTGGATTATCCGGTGCACCTCCGGCTAATTGGAATTCAGCTGAATTCAATGATGCATCCTGGGCAGAAGGTCCAGGTGGTTTCGGTTATGGAGACTCCGACGATGCTACTATTATACAGCCAACCATATCGTTATTTATTCGAAAATATTTTATTATCGATGATGTTGAAAATATTAGTAAAGTTTTATTTCATATAGATTATGACGATGCGTTTGTAGCGTATTTAAATGGCAAAGAAATCGCCCGCGCAAATATCGGAACCGTTGGTGTTCAACCGGCATATAATGAAACGGCAAGCAATTATCGTGAAGCGACAATCTACGGCGGCGGTATTCCCGAAGAATATGTGATCGATGGTTGGGACTCTCTCCTTGCAACAGGCGAAAATGTTTTAGCTGTTCAGATTCATAATTACGACATCACTTCAAGTGATATGTCGGCAATTCCGTTCTTTACTTTAGGAATGAAACAGACACCCGAAAATGCAAATGGATCACCTGAAATTTTAAACCTGCAGATTCCTAATCTTCATTCAAATTTTAAATTAGATGCGGATGGAGAATATTTAATTTTTTCTGATTCCGAAGGGAACGAAATCAACAAAATCTATACGGGATCAGTTCCCCCGAATATCTCTAAAGGCAGATATCCGGATGGAGCAGGTGCCTGGTATTATTTTAACGAGCCTACTCCCGGCTTTCGAAATTCATCCGATCACTATGATTATGTTGAAGAGACGCCGCTTTTTTCTGCATCAGGCGGATTTTACCAATCCCCTGTTTCTTTAAATCTATCAAACAATAATCCTTCAGGTACAATCTTTTACACATTAGATGGATCAGAACCGGATAGTAATTCATTAATATATTCGTCTCCCCTCTTAATCAATTCTACTACTGTGGTAAGAGCTAAAAGTGTAGGTCAAAATTCAATTCCAAGCAAAATAATCACACACACTTACTTCTTAAATGAAAGTTTCAATTTGCCGGTCATTTCATTGTCTACTAATCCGGAAAATTTTTGGGATAATGATATAGGCATATATGTACTTGGCAATAATGCCGAAACTGAATATCCTTTTTTTGGTGCAAACTTTTGGCAGGATTGGGAAAGACCCGTTCACATAGAATTTTTCGAATCGTCAGGTGACCCGGCTTTTTCTATAGATGCGGGTGTTAAAATAGTCGGAGCCTGGTCACGTGGTCATGAGCAAAAATCGATGGCAATTTTTGCACGTTCCGCATATGGAGATGGAAGTATTAATTATCAAATATTTCCCGGACTATCAATCGATAAATTCGAATCCGTAGTTCTGCGTAACTCGGGGAATGATTGGGATTATAGTTTCATGCGTGATGCTCTAATGAGCAACATTGCTTCGGAAATTGGTATAGATGCACAGGCGTACAGACCTGCGATTCTTTTTATCAACGGCTCTTATTGGGGAATTCATAATCTACGTGAAAAGATTAATGAGCACTTTATTGCTTCTCATCATGATGTCAATCCTGATAGCATTAATATTCTTGAAGACAACTCGGAAATAGTTAAAGGCGATAATAGTGATTACTTAGCATTAGTCGCATTTTTAGAAACGAACAGTCTGAACATTACCGCAAATTATGAATATGTGAAAAGTAAGATCGATATAAATAATTTCATGGATTACTCGTTATGTCAAATTTATTACGATAATACCGATTGGCCCGGTAATAATATTAAATACTGGCGATCAACTTCGGCGGGTTCAAAATGGAAATGGATATTATTTGATTCTGATTTTGGCTATGCACTTTATGATCATAACGCTTATCAAAACAATACGCTTGAATTTGCACTCGAACCAAACGGACCAGGCTGGCCAAATCCGCCATGGTCTACTCTTTTACTAAGAAAACTTTTAGAAAATGACGAATTTAAAACAGGTTTCATTAATCGCTATGCCGATCTTTCTAACTCTACATTTAAACCGGCAAATATTATAAGTAAGATAAACGAAATGGTCAGCCGGATAACACCTGAAATGCAAAGACATAAAACCAGGTGGGGTCAATCGTATAATGGATGGTTAAACGAAATTCAATCCCTGCCAACTTTTGCAAATAACCGGACGGCTTATCTGCAAACGTATTTCCGCAATCGATTTAATATCAGTGGAACAACAGCTATTCAAATTAATTCAGAAAAAAATAAGGGTATTGTTCAAGTAAATTCTTTAACTCTGAGTAATTTCCCATGGACAGGAGCCTATTTTAATGGAGTCCCGATTACCCTGTCAGCTATCCCATTACCTGGTTTTAAATTTTCCAGATGGGGAGGATACACTTCTACCGAACGTATAATAACTGTTATTCCGGAAGACATTACAATCATTATCGCATTTTTTGAACCGGATACGGGCAGTTATGAAAATATTGTAATTAACGAGATTAATTATAATTCATCCGATAGTTTTAATTCCGATGATTGGGTTGAGTTATATAACAATTCCGACTCTACTGTTAATCTTTCGGGCTGGGTTTTTAAAGATGAAGATGACAATCACAGTTTTACTATACCTGATAAAACAGAATTACCTGTGGATGGATATCTTGTCTTGTGCAGGGATTCCTTATTATTTAAAAACATATATCCCGATTGTAAAAATTTTATCGGGGATATTAGTTTTGGATTCGATGGAGATGGAGAATTGTTAAGACTTTATGATGATAATCTTGCATTGGTAGATTCAGTTCATTACGATGATGAGTCTCCATGGGTCATTGAACCGGATGGAAATGGTCCTACCCTTTCGTTGATCAATCCGGATCTCGATAATTCTATTGCACAAAATTGGAGTGCGTCGCTGCAACTTGGAACCCCTGGTAAAATTAATGATATATATGTAAACGTAAAAAATCATCCTGTTAACATTCCAACTGAATTCAGACTTGAACAAAATTATCCCAATCCTTTTAATCCCTCTACTACAATAAGATATTCGTTGAAAAAACCTTCGGATGTTAAATTCAACATATATAATCTTCTTGGTCAAAATGTTCGAACACTTGAAAATTCATATCAAAATGCCGGTGAATATTATCTGATTTGGGATGGAAAAGATGATAATAACAATTCGGTTAGTTCCGGTATTTACATCTATTCAATCCGGACAGAAGAATTTAGTATGCAAAAGAAAATGGTTCTGCTTAGATGATTATGACAAATAAAATAGAACAAATTTATAACGACAGTTGTAATCCTATTTTTAGTGTTTTCTTTAATTACCTATTCGCCATTTGCATAAGATACATCCAATACTGAAAAAGTCCTTTGTACAATAACCGATGCAATAATAAAAGATGCAATATTTCAGTTTGTCGAAGATAAAACGCTAGATTAATTTATTTCTTTTTTCGGATTAACCAACTTGCTACGCAGCTAAACCATCGAAAATTGGTGATTGCCGAAGATAGAAATTCGAAATGATCGATAAGATTACCATTCATAAAATCTCATATATATTATTACTCACAGTTTTAATTAGTGTTACTATTTTTGGACAAGTCGGGCAGGAGCCCGTTAATGATAACTTAACTCGTTTTAATTAAAATGGTGCCTGGTGCTGGTACCAGGATGAACGAGCATTAATAGACACAATAAATGAAAAAATGATTTTGAATTTCGATGAAAGAAATTCAGATATCGGGGGTCCTTCCCGAAATGGGATAATCACTTAAGTCGTCTACGATATAAAAACAGGTATTTCGAAAAGATATGAATTAGCATCATTTAGCTGCGATGCTGCTATAGTTAGTGTAATTGAAAACGATTCCTCAGCAATAAAACAGATGACATAAGTTATGTTAATATAACTAAAGTAGCCGGTATTCATGGAAACAATAAACTACCTGTAGATTTCAATCTTAGCCAAAACTATCCAAATCAGTTTAATCCAAAAATAAGTATCGCATTTCGAATTTCCGATCTCGGGTTAGTTTCGTTAAAAGTTTATGATGTCATCGTTAGAGAAGTAGCAACTCTTATTAACGAAATCAGATCAGCCGGCGAATATGAAGTTGGATACAATCCCGTAAATCTTACAAGTGGTATTTATTTCTATCAGTTAAAAACAGGAAACCATATCCAAACAAAAAAATGATACTTCTAAAATGATGTCTAAATTGTACATAATTGTTAAAAGAGTTTAAGTGGATTCGAGAAATAACCGGAAGAATTACATTTGATAAAAAAATCAAAACCGGGACTTTAAGGAGTATGAACAATGATAATTATCTAATTTTGTTCACTAACTTCTGATTTACTTCTCTACTTTATTCCCAATAGTTATACACCACTAAAGGCATTGAATCCCCCGTCCACAGGAATAATTGTACCGGTAACAAATTTTGAAGCATCGCTTGCAAGCCAAAGAACAATTCCGATTAGCTCTTCAGGATTACCGAATCTTTTGAAAGGTGTTATATTAATTATTGTTTTCCCTCTATCTGTTAACGTTCCATCATTATTGGTCAGGATTTTTTTATTCTGTTCGGTCAGGAAGAATCCTGGAGCAATAGCATTTACACGAATATTGCTTCCGAACTTTTGAGCCATTTCAACTGCCATCCAGCGTGTAAAATTTTCAATTGCAGCTTTGGCAGCCGAATATCCGACTGCGCGGGTTATTGCTCTTTGAGTAGCCATAGAAGAAATATTGATAATCGATCCACTTCCCTGTTCAGCCATGCATTTTCCAAAGATCAGCGTTGGTAAAACAGTACCATACAAATTTAACTCCGTAACATTTTCAAAATCCATTATTTTAAGATCGAATATATTTTGATCGATTCCTATCACTGCACCCGAAACATGACCTCCTGCAGCATTTATCAATATATCTATATGACCATATTTATCTAATATTTCCTGTTTTACCATTTTAATATTTTCTTCATCTAAAACATTGCATTTATATCCGATAACTTCTTTATTTATTTTACTCAGAAATTTTACTTTGCTTTGAAGCCTTTCTTCGTTTCTACCAAGTAAAACGACTTTAGCACCCACACTTAAAAGTCCTTTAGCCATTTCACTGCCAAGAACACCACTCCCCCCGGTTATGACGGCAACTTTATTTTCAATATTAAATAGATTATCCAGATAAATCATTTCTAATCTAATTTTTCTAATTAATAAATGTCATACGGTTTGGAATCATTTATGTAAATAAATCTCAAAAAACAAAAATATTTAGGTAGTATTTCACTTTACAAATTCTGGTTATTGCTCGCGAATAATTACTATCATTAACAAAATCTCAAATTGAAGATGTCTAAAATTATGTCTTGCATAATTGTACATTAATTCAATTAATATGAAATACATATAACAATAATATTCAATTTATTAACAAATGCAGTTTATCAGGATCAGATAAATTTATACATAACAATAGTTATCATTGCACAATTTCTGATATTTAACTATCAAAGCTAAAAGTATTTCATATTTGACTCAAATTTTACTGCAGGCACTATTATTGTTTTTCTATTGGAAAACGATATGTTTATATTTATAAAAAGAATTATTGATAGCTTATGTTTATAAATAAGGTTACTTTTCAGCAAATTTTCTTCATTTTGCTATTTGTAATAAATGTCCCCAATATAAAGCCGCAAACAGAACAAGCTCATGTTCCACAATTTTCTGCAAGTCGTGGATTTTATGAAAATAACTTTAACCTTGTCGTAAGTTCTGAACTGCATGATGCAACAATAAGGTATACGGTGGATGGTTCCGATCCTAAAACTTCAACAACCACACAAATACAAAGTTCACCTGCTACCATTCAAATTGATCCAAACATATCATATGGAGTGCGAGGTAAAACCCCTGGAGTAGTTATAAGCGCATGTGTAGTTGCACCCGGATATTTAAATAGCGAGTCCGTTACTCAAACATATTTATTTATTAATAAAATTGGTGAATTATCACCGGATAATACAAAACCGGGATCCGGATGGCCTAATCCTACAACTTCCGGTCAATATATTATTTATGGCATGGATCCAAATGTTTTAAACGACCCGCGTTATGCAAACCTTATTGATAGTGCGATGTTATCAATCCCAACAATATCCGTAGTAACCGATCTTAAAAATTTATTTAATCCGGATAGTGGAATTTATGTTAATGCAATGTCTGATGGTGCTGAATGGGAACGCCCGGCATCGGTCGAATTATTAAATCCCGATGGAACTGAAGGATTCCAGATAAATGCAGGCATACGTATCCGTGGAGGTTGGAGCAGACATGAAAATAATCCGAAGCATGCGTTCAGGTTATTTTTTAGAAATGAGTACGGTGAAGGTAAATTGAAATATCCTTTATTTGGTGATGAGGGTGTTGATGAATTCGATAAAATTGATTTAAGAACAAGCCAGAATTATGCTTGGAGCTACGAGGGTCATCAAGGTGAATATAATACTATGAATCGTGATGTATTTTCCCGTGATCTTCAGGGAAAAATGGGACAACCATATACAAGAAGCAGATATTATCATCTCTACATTGATGGATATTACTGGGGATTGTTCCAAACGCAGGAACGACCTGAGGCGCGGTTTGCCGAAAGCTATTTTGGGGGAACCGTTGAAGATTATGATGTAGTAAAAAATGATGATGGTGGCAGTATCATCGCTACAGATGGAATACTAGATACATATCAAATAATATGGAATATGTGCAATTCAGGATTTCAAACCAACACAAATTATTTCATGCTCGAGGGTTTGAACTCCGATGGAACAATAAATCCTAATTATAAAGCTTTAGTAGATGTTGATAATCTTATAGATTATATGCTAGTAATTTTCTATTGCGGTAATTTCGATAGCCCAACTTCAAAATTTGGAAACAATAAAAGCATAAACAATTTTTATTGTATATATAATAGAAACGGTAATGAAGGATTCAAGTTTTTTGTTCATGATGCTGAGCACACTCTAAGAACAACTCAGGGTGAGGGTCCGGGAATCGGTATGAATGAAAACCGTGTTAATATTGGAAATCTTCCTCAGGATGATTCGTACAGGATGGTTGTAAACAACTTCAGCGGTTTTCACCCCCAATGGCTTCATTTCAAACTCTCGGATAATGCTGAATATCGAACAAGGTTTGCAGATCATGTCTATAGAAATTTCTTTAACCAGGGATATATGACACCGGAAAAATCTGCGCAATTATTTCTTTCAAGAGCAGATGAAATTAAAATGGCTATTATAGGTGAATCCGCCCGTTGGGGTGATACATACAGCGAACCGCCAAGGACAAAAGATGATGACTGGCTCCCAGCCGTAAATGATATTGCAAATAAATACTTTGATGACCGTCCGGGGATAGTCTTGAATCAATTAAAAGATCAAAACCTATATCCGGATATTGATCCACCAGTATTTAATAATAATAATAATGAGGAAATAATAGTTTCGAGTCTGGATGTTGAACCGGGCTATATTCTTAAACTGCAGAACCCGAATGGGACAGTTGGAGCCATTCAATATACGGTGAACGGTGAGGATCCCAGATTAATTGGAGGAAGCGTATCCGGTTCATCGGCAGATGGAGGAGATGAAACCGAAATTACAATCAATACAACTACGGTTGTAAAAGCACGAATCAAAGACGCTTCCACCTGGAGTGCTCTTCATAAAATAATCATCTTTGCAGGTAATGATGAAGAAAATATCAAGGTTACCGAGATTAATTATCATCCAATGGATAACGATAGTATTAACGACAGCGAGTATGAATTCTTAGAATTAAAAAATATTGGAACAACCCTTGTCAATCTATCCGGAATGAATTTTATAGACGGAATCGATTTTACTTTCCCGGAAGGTTCCACCATCAAACCGGGCAAATTCATTGTTCTGTGTTCGGATAAAGATGAATTCAACGAACGGTATGGTTTCTTTCCATTCGGTAATTACTCCGGACAATTAGATAATGGAGGAGAAACATTAACTTTAATAAGCGCAACGACTGATACTATATTTTCTATTACTTATGATGATCAGGATCCCTGGCCAACATTAACTGATGGGAGCGGTTATTCCTTAGTTACCACGGAGGTGAACCCGACAGGA
>Ga0210133_1000638_pt1 | contig 11473 bp, 12 predicted proteins | sample Joice_ThreeSqC_D_2_FD_184874 | JGI IMG/M metagenome (GOLD analysis project Ga0210133, IMG submission 184874) | Wetland microbial communities from San Francisco Bay, California, USA, that impact long-term carbon sequestration - Joice_ThreeSqC_D1... | ecosystem: Environmental > Aquatic > Marine >...
ATTCTGGCTTGTCCAGAATCTGAATACATTCAAGAAATGCAGATTCCGGACTCGTTTCACTCGCCGGAATGACATCTATGCGTAATGTGAGTTAATAACGAAGATAATATATCAATTGATTTATTTTTTTTGCAAACGGGAAATGGAGTTTTATTTTTATTTAGTTTAACTTGATCAACACTTATTAAGTTATCAATTTATTTCTTTTATCACTTATGCTTTTTTCTTCTCCTTTGATAAGCCCCGATCAACACTGGATCCTCTGGGCAATTTTGATCATTGCCGGAGCCTTCGGTGTATGGGCAGAAAAAACAAAGATCGGATCAAAACTTTCCGGCGTTGTGGTTACGATCCTTTTTACTTTTGTTTTATCTAACCTGTCGATTATCCCGACAGATACACCGTCATACGATATTGTCTGGTCTTACTTAGTTCCTTTGGCCATTCCGCTTTTACTGTTCAAAGCTAACCTGAGAAAGATTTTGAAGGAAGCCGGACCTACATTAATTGCATTTGCATTTGGTGCAATCGGAACTGTTATAGGAACACTTATTTCATTTGCAATTATTCCACTTGGTACAGAAGGATTTAAGCTTGCCGGAATATTTTGTGCAACTTACATCGGCGGCTCGATGAACTATGTTGCCTCTGCACAAGCGCTTCAGTTGAATGCCGGTGATTTGCTAACAGCGGGTGTTGCGGCAGATAATCTTGTAATGACGTTTTACTTTATTCTTCTTTTTGCAATTCCTTCAATCAAACTGATTCAAAGATTTATTCCCAGGCAGGAAAGAACATTGAATACCAATTCGAATGAAGAAACTGATAAAGAAAATAATTCGATTGAGCTGATCGATATTTCGAAAGCGCTTGCAATTGCATTCTCAATTTGTGCAGTGGGATTTTTTATTTCAGATCTAATCAATATTAATGGTTCGGGAATTTTGATTATAACAGCCATCATAGTTTTGATTGCAACGCTATTTCCCAAACAAATCAGTTCGATAAAAGGGGCAGATAAGTTAGGAACATTTTTAATGCAGATATTTTTTGCGGCTATCGGTGCAAGTGCAAATATTCCAATTGTAATTTCTGTTGGACCGATTTTGTTTTTGTTCGCTGCAATAATCTTACTCGTTCATCTTTCCTTCATTTTGATTGCCGGAAAAATATTTAAGCTCGACATTTCCGAAATTGTAATTGCTTCCAACGCAAATATGGGGGGACCAACAACCGCAGCCGCAATGGCTGTCGCAAAAAAATGGGATTCGCTTGTTATTCCTGCAATTTTATGCGGCACTCTCGGTTATGCGATTGCTACATTTATTGGTGTTGGCTTAGGTTATTGGCTACAATAAATATTAGTTTGTGTTTCTCATCCAGAGGATTTAATTGTATGTCGTTAAGCTATATTGATAAATGAAAAGCCAACGATTGATTGTTACAAATCTCTTCGTGATAACCAGACTGTTTAATTGCATTCCTATAAAATGATTTTTTAACTCTGTGAACAATAACCGCCTTAGCAAATTAATTATCAAAATAAACTATTTTTGTTATGCCCGTAATTAAATAATGATAAATAATTGAAATGCTGAATTTTCTAAACCAGCCGTATCCTTTCTCATATCAGCCTTCAAGAAGAATTAAGCAGATACTTCCTATCGGTTTATTTGTCTTTACTTTTTTAATTCTTTTCAAACCTTTTGGACTGGACGGCGATTCCGGTTATATCCAGACTGCCGCCTTTATTAGCTTTTCCGGGGGAGTTATCGGATTATTGACCACGGTTGTAATTCCTTACTTTTTTCCGAAGTACTTCAATGAATCGAACTGGACGTTAAAAAGAAATTTAACCTGGAACGGAGTTATTTTTTTCTGCTTTGCTACGTTTATGTTTTTAGCGTTTAATATCTACTCCATCAACCACTTTGATGCTCATGGAAATTTTACATTAGAAAACTATTTATGGTGGTTATATCTTAACCTTATATTCGGATTCCCTATGGGAATAATTATAAACCTGGTCAATCAATATTATCTTCTAAAAAAACATCTTAAAACTGCAAACAACATTAATAGCTCAATTAAAACTTCAGCGGTACAAAGCAACATAGGTTTGGCTGCAAATCAGTTGGAGTTTGAAGTAGATAGATTTAAGAAGGTTAATATCGAATCCGAAAATCTTTTTTACATCGAAGCTTTTGGCAATTACATCAATGTGATATACTCTGACAACGGCATTAAAAAATTAACGGTTCGTGAAACGATTACAAATATAGAAGAGAAAATGAAGGGAGTAACAATAATTTACAGACCACACAGATCATATCTTGTTAATTTACAAAACGTTGAGAAAATAACGGGCGATTCGCAAGGATTGAAACTACATCTGAAATCGGTTGAAAAAGTTATCCCTGTTTCAAGGAACAAAATTAAGGAGTTCAGGGAACGAATAATCTCACATAACTGAACTTCCAATGCATTTCATAACATAATTTTACATCCCGTCACACAAATTTTTTTTCAGTTTTAGTCCATATTTATGTTTGCGTCATACTTTTCAAAAAACATAAACAGGGTTGAAATATGAAAACTTTAATTACTTTACTGTTGCTATTCATCGCAACTTCCAACATTGTAACAGCACAAAATGATCATCCGGATTCCTTCACTAAAATTCAACAATCCGAAAAAGAGAAAAATAATTTCAGTAGTACAGTTGACGCAAAAATCTTAGAGTTTTACTGTAAGCATAGCTTTTACACAGATCCAGGAGAGTATGCAACTATGTATGAGAATCTTCCTGATTCTCTGGCAGATATTTGTAAATTAATCAAAGCCCAGTTGATTCATCCAATGGCAGATTTACCACAATACCGGGATCTGATTCCGCCGGAAAGATCTTATGAAGATTTAAAATATCCTACTGTAAAAACAATTCTTGCAGGTTTAAAATCTTATAATCCCGATGGATTAATTTTCGATCGTAAACCGGAAGACCGATTGGTCGTTACCTGCCGTTATGATGCTATACTACTTGCCTCGATTCTTAAACATCGCGGGATTCCTGCCAGGGTAAGGTACGGATTTGCGTCTTATCTTTATCCCGGTTATAACATTTACCATGTTGTTTGTGAAGTATGGGATAAGAAAGAAAATAATTGGATACTTGTTGATCCGGACAGGCAGATAATAGGATTAACATCACAGCAATTTGAATTTGCGTGTGATGCGTGGGAAAAGTTGAGATCAGGAAAACTGAATTCGGAAACTTACGGCGTTCCAGACTGGTGGGGCTCACATCCTATACTTGATGTGCTTTGTCATGACTTAGCATCGGTTTTGGGAAATGAACACATTTATTATGATCGTCCGCCAATTTCTTCCGACACTACAATGAATGTTAAAAATATGCCGACTGATCAATTGACTCTAATCGATGATATCATTGTATTGATGAAAAACGTTGACGGGAATTTTTATGAATTGCAATTGTTCTACGACAAAAACAAACTGCTGAAGTTTAATGATCGTTATAGAAAGGATGAATGATAACCGGATTTTATAGTTATTACTAATCCTATGGTTAGAACCATAAGATGGTTCGTAACATCCGGGAAGAAAGATAAAATAATTGTAATTCTTTACCGGTATTAATATTTTATAAGATAATACCGGTAAAATTATTTTCTCTTTTGAAGGTCATAAGATGAAGTATAAAATATTATTACTTTTTATTTGCCACTGTACAATTTCTTTTTCTCAAAACATACCTGTTACAATTAATGTAGATGTTACAAAAGATAAAGGTCCGATGAAACATATCTGGGCATGGTTTGGATATGATGAGCCTAACTATACCTATATGAAAAACGGGAAAAAGTTATTATCGGAATTGGAAGAGTTAAGTCCCGTTCCTGTTTACATCCGTACTCATAATTTAATGACAACCGGTGACGGAACATCCGCACTTAAATGGGGTTCCACAAATATGTATACAAAAGACAGTCTTGGCAATCCAATTTACAGTTGGACTATCGTTGATAAAATCTTTGACACGTATATAGAAAGAAAAATGAAACCGCTTGTAGAAATTGGTTTCATGCCTGAAGCGCTATCAACCAATCCTGAACCATATCAGCATCATTGGAAAGCAGGCACATCCTCTGAGCTTGCAACTGGTTGGGCTTATCCTCCAAAAGATTATAAAAAATGGGCTGAACTCATTTATCAATGGGTTACGCATTGTGTCGAACGCTATGGAAAAATTGAAGTTGAAAGCTGGTACTGGGAAGTCTGGAATGAACCGGACATCTTTTATTTAATGTCTGATGAAAAAATAAAAGATTATTGCAGAATGTATGATTATGCTTCGGATGCAGTAAAACGTGCGTTACCTACTGCAACCATCGGCGGTCCGCATTCTACAGGCGGAGGTGCATGGTTTTTACGGAAGTTTATTCAACACTGTTTATCTGATACCAATTCAGCTACAGGAAAGATCGGAGCACCGCTCGATTATATAGGTTTTCATGCAAAAGGGCATCCTGAAATTATAAACGGAGTTGTACAAATGGGAATGCAATCACAACTGGATAATATAAAAGATAATTTCATGGTAATTACTTCATTTCCTGAAATCAAAAATCTTCCTGTTATTATTGGCGAATCGGATCCTGAAGGATGTGCGGCTTGCGGTGTTATGACGAATCCAGAAAATGCTTACCGTAACGGAACTATGTATTCGAGTTACACTGCTGCAGTTATTTCACGGATATATGACATGGCTGATTATTATGGAATTAATCTTATTGGCAATCTTAATTGGTCGTTTGAATTTGAAGATCAGCCATGGTTTGCCGGCTATAGAAGTTTAGCAACCAATGGTGTTGATAAGCCAGTTCTTAATATCTTTCGAATGCTGGGAATGATGTCGGGCAATCGTGTGGAAGTTTCCGGAGATCTGAAATACAATTTTAAATCTATTTGTGATTCAAGCGTCAGAGGCAATCAAACAGATATAAATGCTTTAGCCTGTAAAGATAAAAATACAGTTACAGTTTTACTCTGGAATTATCATGATCTTGATATTAAAGATGATGGTTCACCGGTAATCCTTAACGTTAATGGAATTCCAATCAGCAAAGCAACTCTTACACAATACAGGATTGACAACGATCATAGTAATTCTTATGAATTATGGAAAACGATGGGTTCACCACAAAATCCAACTGCAGAGCAAATTGCCGAACTCGAAAAAGCAGGACAATTAGAAATGCTTTCAGAGCCTGAAGAAATAAAAATCACAAATAAAACAGCAACAATAAAAATGCAATTACCGCGTCAAGCAGTTTCTTTGGTGAAAATCAGCTATTGATATATTTCTTTCAGGTAGAGTTCATTTTATCCGGGATTTGATGAATCAAATCCCTACAAGTTAATTGTAAACCCTCAATATTCTAAAAATGTAGGGACTTGATTTATCAAGTCCTTAATTTTAAAAATTCCTCTCCCTATCTTTACAATCACAAATTTCAAAAATTATTACGGAATCAAATCAGGAGAAAAAATGCACAAAGTAGTTTTATTAAGACACGGTGAAAGCACCTGGAATAAAGAAAACCGTTTTACAGGCTGGACAGATGTCGATCTTTCCGAAAAAGGAATAAGTGAAGCACACAAGGCTGGCAAACTTTTAAAATCCGAAGGTTACAAATTTGATATCGCTTATACATCTGTTCTTAAACGCGCAATCAAAACATTATGGATAACGCTTGAAGAAATGGATTTAATGTGGATTCCTGTTGTAAGAAACTGGAGACTGAATGAAAGACATTACGGCGATCTGCAGGGATTGAACAAAGCAGAAACCGCAAAGAAGTTTGGTGAAGACCAGGTTAAGATCTGGAGAAGAAGCTATGATACTCCACCACCGGCATTACAAAAAGATGATGAAAGATATCCAGGCAAAGATGCTCGTTATGCAGGATTAAGTGAAGCAGAACTTCCATTAACCGAATGTCTGAAAGATACAGTTGCCCGTTTTGTTCCTTACTGGGAGGAAACAATTGCTCCAACAATTAAAGAAGGTAAGAAGGTTGTCATTGCTGCACACGGAAACAGCTTGCGTGCTTTGGTAAAATATTTAGATAATATTCCGGAAGATGAAATTGTTGGTTTAAATATTCCAACAGGAATTCCATTAGTTTATGAATTAGATGATAATCTTAAATCAATAAAAAGTTATTATCTTGGAGATCCTGAAGAAATTGCAAAGGCTGCTGCTGCGGTTGCTGCTCAGGGTAAAGCGAAGTAAACTAAGTTCGCAGTCTTCAATCTTCAGTCTGCAAATCAAATTTAAATTGTGCCGGATTTTACAGATCCGGCATATAAATAGTTTTTAGAAATTTATGAGGGAAAATCAGATGTTAAAACTAAATATATTTTGTTTCTCATTTCTGCTTTTCACTTCAGTACTTACTTTTGCACAGGATAAGAAACAAACGCCAACAACCGTTCCCAAAGTTGATCTAAAAAAATATTCCGGGCTCTGGTACGAAATTGCAAAAATTCCGAACCGCTTTCAGGATCAATGTGCTTACGGGACAACTGCTGAATATAAAATTACCGAAGACGGTGAAATAGAAGTTATCAATAAATGTTATGATAAAGATGGTGAGCCCGATGTTGCAGAAGGAGTTGCACAGGTCGTCGATAAGAAAACAAATGCAAAGCTTGAAGTAAGTTTTGTAAGCTTCCTTGGTATCCGTCCTTTCTGGGGAGATTACTGGATAATCGGTCTTGATGAAAATTATAACTGGGCAGTCATCGGAACACCAAACAGAAAATACGGCTGGATATTAAGTCGTACACCCGCCTTACCGGAAGAAACAATGAAAACTATTTTTAGTATCTTGAGGAAGAACGGTTACAACCCGGATGATTTTGAAATGACAGTTCACAAAAATTAATTAACAAAGGAATTGAGAATGGGTAAAAACAGGCTTGAAGCTTTCAGCGACGGAGTGCTTGCAATCATCATTACCATAATGGTTTTAGAACTGAAAGTTCCGCAGGGAATAACTGCCGATGTTCTTGTGCCGCTTATCCCTGCATTTTTAAGTTACGTGTTAAGCTTTATTTACCTCGGCATATACTGGAATAATCATCATCATATGCTTCATACTGCTACAAACGTTAAAGGTTCTGTACTCTGGGCTAATCTTCATTTATTGTTCTGGCTTTCGCTTGTTCCTTTTACAACCGGCTGGATGGGAGAAAACCATTTTGCCGGAATACCAACAGCACTTTACGGGATCGATCTGTTAATGGCTGCAATTGCCTACTTCATTCTACAACAGCTAATAATCGCTTCACAAGGTAAAGACTCACTACTAAAAAAGCTGTTGGTAAAGATTTAAAAGGGAAAGCTTCTCCTGTTTTATATGTTATTGCAATTGTATTCGCATTCTGGTTTCAGTGGATATCTTTAGGTGTATATGTTTTTGTAGCTCTAATGTGGCTTATCCCGGATAAACGAATTGAGCGGGTGCTTTTGGATGAATAGTTGTAAACTCTAACCTTCCTGCCTGATAATTTAGCCTTGACTTTATTTCCCGATTTGGCAATCTTTTTGCAGGGTTTTAAGAAAAATGTTTTCCTTAAGGAGTCCTTATTTATGACCAGAAAGTTGTTTGTACTGCTCGCCATAATCTTATTTAGTATCCCTGCAATTAATGCTCAAACGACTGTTGCAAAGTATGCCGGGGAGTTTATGGCTATTGGTATCGGCGGAAGACCTCTCGGTATGGGCGGTGCATTCGTTGCAATTGCAAACGATGTTACAGCGGGATATTACAATCCTGCAGGTCTGGCAAATATTAATTACCCCCAGATTTCTCTTATGCACTCTGAGCAGTTCGGCAACCTTGTAAATTACGACTACGCAGCAGTAGGAATTCCTTTCAAAAAAGATATGAGCTTTGGCTTGAGTGTTATGCGTTTGGGTGTAGATGGCATCCCCGACACACGCAACGCACTCATCGACGGACAAACCGGGGAACTTTCAAATGATATCCAAAATATTTACGCGCGTCTCGATTATTCAAGAATAACAGAGTTCAGCAACCAGGACTGGGCATTCTATCTTACTTTTGCAAAACGTCATTCGGATGATTTTTACTGGGGCGCAAATATTAAAATTATTAAAAGAGATATTGGAGAAACCGGTGCTACCGGCGTCGGTTTTGATGTTGGTGCATATTATACCCCAATGGAAAATCTCCACCTCGGCTTAAACGCACAGGATATTACAACAACACTAATTGCATGGGATACCGGATTAAATGAATTAGTTTCACCGACATTGAAACTTGGCAGTGCTTATGTGTTTGAAGGCTTCCTTGGCGGCTACATTATGCCTGCACTCGATTTCGATGTAAGGTTTGAGAACAGACAGTATGCTTCAAACTTTAATCTCGGTCCTGTTAGCTTTGATATGCATGCGGGACTTGAAGTAAATATAGAAAACATCGTTTACGTACGCGGCGGCTACAACGATGTAAAACAATTTACGGTTGGTGCAGGTGTAAAGCTTCCAAAGCTTAATATCGATTATTCTTTTGCAAGATTCAGCGAATCGGAAATAGACAGGCTGCCGGATTCTCACAGGATTTCTTTAATTCTTACACTGGAAGAACCAAGATTTTTTAGAAATACTGCGGATTAATTTTATTTACCCAGGTTGAATTAGTTTTTCTTGGTAACTCAGATCCAAAGTTGTCGGTTATTTTTTTACTTCAGGATACTCTTCAAGTTCCCCCAAGCAAGGCATCGATTTCGTCTTCAAACATTTTTTGTGGAACAAGACCAACAAATGTTTTAATTATATTTCCGGATTGATCAATTATGAACGAAGTGGGTATCGCACTAATATTTCCGTAAGCATAAACAACATCCATTGTTCCTATTACAACCGGATAATTAATCCCGTACGATTGAATAAAAGGCAGTACATCACCCTGGGTTCTTCCATCATCTAAGGAAATTCCAATTACCACTACATCATCTTTATATTTTGACTGAATTGAAATAAGATCGGGAATTCCTTTTCGGCACGGCGGACACCAGGTTGCCCAGAAATCAAGTATTACTATCTTCCCCGCATAGTCGGATAATTTAACTTGATTTCCGTTTATATCGTATAGTGTAAAAGCCGGCGCTTTTTGACTTTTGGTTTGCTGTTTTCCCGGGGCAGCTGCATAAGTAACTGAATTTTTTAAAGCTCCCTCACCAATTAACACAATCGATACTAACATTGCAGCAATTGAAAAGCATTTAATCATCTGTTTCTCTATCATTTAAATCATTTGAATTATCACCGGGACGGATTTGATTGCATTTCAGTCGGGTGATATCCCGGAGGATAAGGACCCTCATCAGGTTCGTTCTTTGTATTATTAATAATAAAAAAGATTGCCAGCACTACAAGAATGACAATTGTCCAGAATGTATTTTTATATTTCGGATCAATTAAAGGTTTCTTCTCTACTTTTGTTTTACCGATCTGTCTCGGCTTGTTCTTCTGATTATTTTTTGCCATAATTACTTTGTTTGATTAGTCTGATTTCTTGCATAAAAGTTTTACAAAGTTACGATTCCGACTGTAATAATAAAAGCTAAACCCATTTGCTTATATTTTGTTCCGGTCAAACAAGATAGAGACTGTTTAATCAACTGAATATCCTATAACTCACAGCATTTGTTAACTTAGAAGAATATCGATCACATTATAAGAATTCGCTTATCGATTCCACAAACATTCTTACAGAATGATCGGGTAACTTATTTGTTTCAGTTAACCATTGCACTAAGTCTTGTTTCGTATCTATATCAATCAACTTCTTTAATATGCTGTAACGGACTTTTTTGCGGTCAAGCATATTTATTGTAGAATTGAAAACCGTTGCTGTTCCCCAATTTATACCCTTGAAAATGTCTTCTGTTAGAAATTTCATACCAAGTAAATAATATCCGCCATCAGTTGATTGCCCGATAACAAAATCGTTTTTATCGAGTTCACTAAATGCTTCTTCCAGCAATCCGGAATTCATTTCCGGAACATCGGTTCCAACAATAATTATTTTCTCATATCCGATTTTAAAAACCGAATCAAATGCATTAAGCATTCTTATTCCCAGGTCGTCACCAATTTGTGCGTAAAAACTAAAATCGTCTCCTACCCATTCTTTTATTCGATCTGCTTCTACCCGGTTTGAGTAAAATAAAAACAGATCTACACCGGGCTTTTTTGTTTCCCTGACTTCTGAGAATAAATGCTCAGCACAAACCCGGTAAAAGGAAGCAGCGTTTTTATCTCCTATATCTTTCGCTAAGCGGGTTTTAGCTTTTCCTTCTACGGGTAAGCGCGCAAATACAATTAATGCTTTATCATTTTTAACTGTTAAATCCAAAAAAATCATTTGCCTTTAAAGAGTTCACTGAAAATAGTCTTAAGAATTACAACGCTTGCCATAAATGTGCCTTTTAATGTTCCGGTTACTTTCGATTTTCCAATGCGCTTACGATACCTAACCGGGATTTCTAAAATTCTGTATTTCTTTTTCGCAGCTTTGATTTGCATTTCAACGGTCCATCCGAACCATTTATCTTTCATATCCAATTCAATCAACTTATCAAACTTAATTGCTCTGAATGGTCCGAGATCTGTGTATTTAACATTCCAAAAAGTTTTCATTAGAAATCCCGCGATCAAACTTCCGATTCTCGATTGAACTGGAAGTGCACCCTTTTCCCTTTCACCCAAAACTCTGCTGCCTAAAACAAAATCAAAATTGCCTATTTGAATTGGTTTAATTAATTCAATTATCTCTTCAGGATAATCGCTATAATCCCCATCGAGAAAAACAACCGTATTGCATTCCTTCTCTTTGAGATATTCAATTCCGGTTAGGCAGGCAGCTCCATAGCCTCTTGTACTTTCAAACAGGACTGTTGCTCCGAAATTAGTTGCTGTATTTCCGGTTTGATCGGTAGAATTATTATCAACAACAATAATTTCCTTTACTAAACCGGAAGGAATTTCTTTAATGACTTTTCCGATTGATCGCTCTTCGTTGTAAGCCGGTATTATTACGTATGTATTCAATAAAAGAAATAGTTTCCAAACATGAGATTAAAAAGTACTCTTAATTATTGCCGATTAAACAACAATTATGAGTAAGGCAATTTATAATAGAATTTACTTAAACTCATTACATCACCCAATTAAATAATCACAATGTAATATTTACTTGATTGTGTTATGAGCCGGCTTTTGAAAAATCTTTATTAATCCGAATTATCATCTTTAATATATGAGTTCACTCTAAAAAGGTATAACAATTAATTGAAAAATAACATTAACAGCATTAAAAAATTAATATGTTTGTATAGCTAATCAAAAAAAGTA
>Ga0210133_1000640_pt1 | contig 11464 bp, 5 predicted proteins | sample Joice_ThreeSqC_D_2_FD_184874 | JGI IMG/M metagenome (GOLD analysis project Ga0210133, IMG submission 184874) | Wetland microbial communities from San Francisco Bay, California, USA, that impact long-term carbon sequestration - Joice_ThreeSqC_D1... | ecosystem: Environmental > Aquatic > Marine >...
ACTAAGTTTTCCACTTTGATATTTTTTAATTCGAGAGATAAACCTGTTTCACGTGCTAAAATCAATAATTTTCTTGCTACATCCATTCCGTTAAGATCTTCTCTCGGATCAGGCTCAGTATATCCTTTTTCCCTGGCTTCCTGAACGGTTTCAGTAAAAGTTTTACCTTTTGTAAATGATGTGAAAATATAACTTAAGGTACCCGACATAACTCCTTCTATTCTTAGCACTTTGTCGCCGCTTGTTACAAGATCATTCAATGTGCTGATTATTGGCAGCCCGGCACCAACATTGGTTTCATATAAAAATTTTACATTATGTTTCAATGCAGATTGTTTCAATTGCAGATAGTAATCGAAACTGCTTGAATTAGCTCTTTTGTTTGGTGTAACAACTGAAATACTCGAATCAAGAATATCCTTATATCTCGATGCTACTTCATCACTTGCCGTACAATCCACAAAAATACTGTTCGGCAGATTTAATTTCTTCATTTCTTTTATAAAACTATTCAGGTTGGTTTTTGAACCCTTATTTTGCAGATGTTCTTCCCATTTTTCCGGATCGATGCTGTCAGAATCAAAGAGCATTTTTTTACTATTAGCCAGAGCAATTACTTTTAGATTCAGTAAATATTCTTTGGAAAGAAAATCAGCCTGGTTGCAGATTTGATTTAATAAAGTTCCACCTACTAAGCCGGTTCCGACGATATACAGGTTTACTGTTTTTGTAATAGAAAGGAAAAATGCATCGTGTAAAGCATTCAATGCTTTCGTTTCATCGTTTCGGGAAACTACGGTGGAGATATTCAACTCCGAAGAACCTTGTGCAATTGCAACAATATTAATTCCGTTTTTACCAAGCGCTTGAAAAATTCTTCCAGAAATGCCGGGAGTCTTACGCATATTTTCTCCCACTATGGCAATAATAGAAAGATTAGTTTCAACAACCGGATCATAAATTAATTTCTCTTTAATTTCATAATAAAATTCCTGCTGAATTGATTTTTTAGCTGCGGAGGCAGCATCAGGCATAACTGCTATACAAAGTGAGTGTTCTGATGAAGCTTGTGTAATAAGAATGATATTTATTTGCTTTGAACCTAGTGCAGAAAAAATTCTTTGGGCAATGCCTGTTACTCCAACCATACCGCTGCCCTGAATTGTAATCAGAGAAATGTCATCAATAGAAGAAATTGCTTTTATTAGAAAGTTATTAGGATCGGAATGACCATTAATCAATGTTCCTTTAAAATCCTTGTTGAAAGTGTTTTTTATTCTTATCGGTATTTTCTTTTCAAGAGCCGGGTGCATTGTTGGAGGATGAATTACCTTAGCACCGAAATGTGAAAGTTCCATTGCTTCTTCGTAAGACAATCCCTTCAACGGAAATGCTTTTTTTACTTTTCTTGGATCAGCAGTGTGTACCCCATCTACATCAGTCCAGATTTCAATTTCGTCGGCATTTAAAGCTGCTGCATAAATAGATGCTGTATAATCCGAACCGCCGCGTCCAAGGGTGGTAGTTTCACTATTAACAGTCGATGCTATAAATCCCGTAACAGCCTGAAGTTTTTTGTGCAATTTGAAATAATCCTGAATATTCTTGTATGTGGTTTTAAAATCGACCTTTGCATTTCCAAATGATTCATCGGTTTTAATTAGTATTCTGGAGTCTAGGAATTCACAATCGATATTTCTATCCGCAAGGCTTTGTGAAATGATGATAGTTGAAAGTCTTTCGCCGAAGCTCAGGATAAAATCCTGTGTACGTGGTGAAATTTCTTTTACAAGGAAAACTCCGTGGAGAACATCTTCCAGTTCATTGAGGTTAAGCTTTAATGTTGCCAGAATGCTGCTCTGAGTTCTTACGGCAAGTAAATTCTTGGCTATCAGTATGTGTTTTTCTTCAAGTTTTTTAAATAATTCCAGGTAATCGTTATTTCCCCTTGAAGCTACCAGGCTCATCTTTAAAAGGCTGTCGGTTACCTCGTAAAAGGCTGAAAATACAACTACAATCTTTTTATTCCTGCTAAGAGATTCCTTGACGATCTCAATTACATTTTTTATCCTATCGACATCGCCAATGGATGAACCGCCAAATTTCAGGACTTTCATTTTCTAAATTCCTTTTAACTATTTAATAAATTTCAAAATCAGCATAAAAAAAACCGGCTACGTTCATTGAAGCCGGTTTTTTTAATTTCTGTGCAAAACTATATAACCTTGCTTCAGCCTCCGGGCATACCTGTAGAGGTAGTAGTAGTTGTCGGCATCAAGCACATTGCGTTATATGTATTGTTTTTAATTTTCATAAATAAAATCGAATGCAAAGTAATATTAAATATTTAGTTTGTCAAATGAATTCTTCATTTGCAAACCTGACTTTATCATCTTAATCATTTAGATTATTATCGTAAGAATATTTGTAAAACTTTAATCTAAGCATCTTTATACTTGCTCAGAGTTCAAATGATTTTACTTATTTTGATTTTACAAAACAGTTATTTTATTCTTATTATGTTAATCGAAGTTTCAACATTGAAGTCAAAAAAGAATCAACCGAAATAATAAATATGGAATCAGTAAACTTAAAAATAATGGTCAATCAGTTTCTTAAGTCATTTTTATTGATCTCGTTTGGAATCCTTTTAGCAGGCTTCGGTCTTAAAGGTTTTCTTCTGCCCAATTCCTTTGTAGATGGAGGAGTAACAGGTATTTCTCTCTTAGTTGCTGAGCTTACCGGTTATCCTCTTTCGATTCTTCTGATAATCATTAATCTTCCGTTTTTTATTATGGGTTATATGCAGATTGGAAAACAATTTGCATTAAAATGTATCCTGGCAATCATTGGATTGGCTTTGGTTGTATATTTTGTTCAATATCCTGTTGTTACAAATGATAAACTTTTAATTGCAATATTCGGCGGAATTTTTCTGGGTGGCGGAATCGGTCTATCTGTTCGCGGCGGGGCTGTATTAGACGGTACTGAAGTTCTGGCAATTTATCTAAGTAAAAAAATTGGTTTAACAATCGGCGATGTTATCTTGATATTCAATCTCATTATCTTCTCTTTTGCTGCTTATATTATGAATATTGAAACTGCGCTGTATGCCATTCTAACCTACTTTGCGGCATCTAAAGCTGTTGATTTTGTTATTGAAGGTATTGAAGAATATACAGGGATTACAATTATATCAGACGAAAATGAGAACATCAGAATAATGTTAATTGAAAAATTAGGACACGGTGTAACGGTTTATTCAGGTAAAAAAGGTTTTACAAAAAGCGGGGATGCATTAAAAGGAACGAACATTATTTACACTGTTATAACAAGATTAGAAATTGCGAAGCTTCAAAACGAAATTGAAAAAATTGATCCGAATGCTTTTATAATCATGAATAGTGTAAAGGACACAAAAGGGGGGATGATTAAAAGAAGAATGATTAAATAGTAATGGATTTTGAATCGCTACGTACTTATCATATTTCAAAGTGATACCTATCACCAAGTTTGACGTAATTGAACTTGACAGTGTTTTAACCTATCGATATGTTTCGGCACTTTTTTATCGAAACACCAAAAATTTTAATTTATAAAATCTTCCGGTTTTCAACATCACTCAAAATTCTTACTCTAAAGGAAGATACATCATTCTGTAATAAGCTAAGAAAGGCAACATGTATAAAACATATATTGGAATAAAGCAATCGATGACTTTCATCATTATAATTTCTACAATTTTAATTTTTATCAGTTGCTCTGATGATCAGTCTAACAGAGGAAACTTTTCATTTCCACCGATGCCGGTTGAGGTTGCAACGGTTAATACCGGGGGAATGACCGATCAATTTGAAGCGGTTGGTACAATCGAGGCAATGGAAGAAGTTACGATCGTATCGGAGATTGATGCTTCGGTTGTTAGTCTCCCATTCAAAGAAGGAAGTTTTATAAAAAAAGGCGAACTTATTGCACAGCTTGATGATTCACAACTTATGGCTGAAGTGAACAGAACGGAAGCACTCTATAATCAAAGCAAATCAAGCTATAACAGAATAAAAACGATTGTTGAACAAAACGTCGGAACACAGCAGGGTCTCGATGATGCTCTTGCATCGCTAAAAGTTGCGGAAGCTAATTTGGAACTCTCGAAAGCAAGATTTAATAAAACGAAAATTGTTGCACCGTTTTCAGGAATGGTTGGAACCCGGGATGTAAGTATTGGCACTTTTTTGCGAACCGGGCAAGAAATAACAGAGCTGGCAAACCTTGATGAAATTCGTATAAAATTTTCCGTACCCGAACGCTTTCTTGCTAAATTAATAATCGGTGCCGAAGTAATAGTTTCTTCAAATGTTTATCCCGGTTACCAGATTAAGGGAAATTTAATTGCTATCGAACCAATACTGGATTCTCAAACAAGAAATGTTCAGGTTGTTGCTAAGATGAAAAATCCGGGACAAAGATTCCGCCCGGGCATGTCTGCAAATGTATCGGTTGTCCTTAGCGAAAGACCTGAGGCTTTAACTGTTCCAAATGAATCAGTATTTGCAAACGGTAACCAGTCGTTTGTTTTTATGATCAAAGCGGACAGTACAGTTTCTTTGCTTCCTGTTACTCTTGGATCGCAAACGGCAGATAATGTTGAAATTATTAACGGACTCCAGGAAGGAATGCAGGTTGTGCGTGCAGGACATCAAAAATTATTTGAGGGCGCCAAAGTAATGCCTATTATGTTACAGGGAACGGAATCCAAACAATAACGTAAAGAACATACGTGTTAAAGAAGGTTATAATTAAGGAATTTAAATATGAAGCTTAGTTCAATATCTATTCAGCGCCCGGTGCTTGCAACTGTAATGAGTCTTTCCATTTTATTATTTGGAATCATTTCATTTACCTTACTGCCGGTACGCGAATATCCCGACATCGATCCGCCTATTATTTCTGTAACCACTCTTTACAGGGGTGCAAGTGCGAGTGTTGTTGAAACGGAAATCACTGATATTCTTGAAGAACAATTTGCAACTCTTGAAGCTGTTAAAACAATTACTTCTTCCAGCAGGGAGGGAGGTTCGGTTATTACAATCGAGTTTGAATTGAATCGTGATGTTAATGAAGCGGCTAATGATATTCGTGATCGTGTATCGAGAATAAGAGGAACTCTTCCACAGGAAATTGATGATCCGGTTATTTCAAAAGTCGATGCAAATGCCCAGGCTATAATGTGGCTCGCACTTTCAAGCGATAAGCACTCGGGTTTAGAATTATCCGATATTGCAGATCGTGTATTGAAGGAAAAAATTCAGCGTCTTGCCGGCGTTGGTTCTGTAATCATAGGAGGAGAGCGGCGTTATGCAATGCGTATCTGGCTTGATCCTTTACAAATGGCTTCCTATAAGTTAACTGCGCAGGATGTTGAAAATGCCGTAAGAAATGAGAACTCTGAAATTCCCGGCGGAAGAATTGAAGGAGATCAAAGAGAGTTTTCCGTAAGAACGCGTGGTGATCTTTCAACACCGGAAGAATTCGGTTCTATAATCATTTCCCAGAAAGGAAATGATGTAGTAAGATTACATGATATCGCCGATGTTAAGGTAGGCGCGGAAGATGAGAGAACGCTTGCACGTTATAATGGAATTCCGGCAGTTGGTCTTGGAATTGTTAAGCAATCAAAAGCGAGCACTATAGATGTTGCAAACGAAGTAAGAAAATCTTTACCGGATTTAATTAGCCTACTCCCCGAAGGTACAAAGATAAATGTTGCTTATGACGGTTCGATTTTTATCAATGAATCGATAAGTGAGGTGCAGGAAACGTTGATCATCGCACTGGTGCTTGTAATGATCATTGTTCTGTCATTCTTAAAAAGTTTCAGGGCAACTATTATACCTACAGTTGCAATTCCTGTTTCGATAATCGGCTCACTGGCTGTTGTATATTTTGTCGGATATACTATCAATATATTAACTTTGCTCGGGCTGGTGCTTGCAATCGGTTTGGTTGTGGATGACGCCATAGTTGTGCTTGAAAATATTTACAGGCATATCGAAATGGGTAAATCAAGAATGCAGGCTGCTATAGATGGAAGTAAAGAAATTGGATTTGCGGTTGTAGCCACAACAATTACTCTTGTTGCCGTATTTGTTCCATTAGCTTTTCTTACGGGAACTGTTGGCAGATTGTTTAATGAATTTGGTATTGCGGTAGCCGTTGCGGTTTTAATATCCGGATTTGTAGCCTTAACATTAACCCCGATGCTTGCTTCAAAAATATTAAAGCCGCTTCACGGAACAAGCCAGAGCTGGGCTTCGAGATCATTCGACCGATTTTTTGATCGATTAGATTATATATATGAACGAATATTAAACGGAGCATTACGTCATCGTATAATAGTTATTGCAGGTGGAATTGCAGCAATTATACTTGCTTTCATACTTTTAAAATCCATACCGAGTGAACTTGTACCGACCGAAGATCGTGGTCTTGGATTTGCAATTATCATTGCTCCCGAAGGAGCCACACTGGATTACACCGATAAATATGTAAAGCAGATTGAAGGTATATTACTCTCTTTACCTGAAGCCCAGGGAGTTTTCAGTGCAACCGGTTTATCTTTTGGCGGTCCGGGTTCGGTAACCAATAGTTTTATGTTCATCAGAATGAAACCGCGTGGTGAACGCGATAAATCTCAGCAGGAAATCGTTCAACAACTTTTCCCGCAATTATTAGGAATACCGGGAGTTTTAGCTTTTATTATTAATCCTCCAAGTCTTGGTGCGCGGTTTAATTCAAATCCTGTCGAGTATGTTTTACAAGGAGATAATTACCAGGATTTGAGTAAAGCAGTTGGGATTATGATGGGAGAAGCCTCAAAGCTGGGTTACCTGATTAACTTAGATAGTGATTTAAGACTAAACAAACCACAGCTTGATATTAATATAGACCGGGAACGTGCATCGGGTCTTGGTGTTTCTGTTACCGAAATTGGATCTACTTTAGAAACCTTTCTTGGCGGAAGAAAAGTAACAGACTTTAAACGCGGTACAAAACAGTATGATGTCATTCTTCAAACGAAACCAGAGTTCCGTTCTACACCCGATGCAATTAAAAATTTATATATAAGAAGCACAGGCGGTCTGGTTCAGCTTGCAAATGTGGTTAAAGTCGTAAACACCGTATCGCCAAAAGAATTAAATCATTATAATCGTATTCGTTCTGCAACTATAAGTGCCGGGTTGGCTCCGGGTGTAACGCTTGGAAAAGCGCTTGATGATCTAGACAAAATTGTTCAGGAGAAAATACCTGCAGGAATAAAACGTGAATATTCCGGGCAATCATTGGAGTTTAAATCATCGAGCTCAGGACTGTATTTTATGTTTATTCTCGCACTTGTTTTTATTTATCTTGTACTATCTGCACAGTTCGAGAGTTTTATTCATCCGTTTACAATATTACTTTCCGTACCACTTGCAGTTTTCGGTGCTTTACTTACCCTCTATATTTTTGGACAAAGTCTTAACATATATTCCCAGATCGGTTTAATAATGTTGATCGGATTGGTAACTAAAAACGCTATTCTTATTGTCGAATTTGCAAACCAGCTTCGTTCTTCAGGACAAAGTGTGAGTGATTCTGTTATTGAAGCGGCAACGATTCGATTAAGACCTATTTTGATGACTTCATTTTCAACGATATTTGGAATATTACCGATAGCAATCGGGCTTGGTGCCGGAGCGGAATCACGCCGACCATTGGGTCTTGCCGTTGTCGGTGGAATCCTGTTTTCAACATTTTTAACATTGGTTGTAGTTCCGGTAGTTTATTCAATGCTTGCACGTTTTACAAGCGTTACAAAATTAACCGTTGAAGATTCCGGACATGCAGATCATGAAAACAGTGTTGAAGATAGTAATTTAATTCCGGAAAGTGGGCTTGCTAAGTAGGAATTAAATTCACAATTCAGCAAACCATAACAGATATATTTTAATTAAAAAAGCCTCTTCATCGAGGCTTTTCTAATTTAAGAGCGATGCATTCCGACTCACTATTTTTTGCACTAATATTAGTTCACTTGTTTGGACAATTAACAAAACATTACTAAGTTTTTATCAAATTAATAATAAAAAAGAGGTAGCAATGAGAACTTTTAAGTTAATAACTCTTATCATAGCCTTATTATTTATTTCAAAGGTATTTTCGCAAACTGAAAATCCGGATAAGATTAAATTCATACCTATTCATCACGGAACCTTCGTTATTGAAACATCCGGTCCGGTTATCTATGTCGATCCCGTTGGAGATCTAAAATTATTTGAGAAATTTCCATCACCGGATATTATATTAATTACACACACGCACGGCGACCATCTCGATACAAATGTTGTGAATTATTTAAAGACAAAGGAAACGACAATTATTGAACCGAAATCAGTTTACGATATTCTTGGAGATGGACGCGTTCTGAACAATGGAGAAAATACTGTTGTAAAAAATGTTGAGATCGAAGCGATACCAATGTATAACACAACTAAAGATAGATTGGAACGTCATCCGAAAGGTAAAGGGAACGGGTATGTAATAACCGCAGATGGAAAAAGAATTTATATTTCCGGCGATACGGAAGACATTAAAGAAATGAGAGAACTAAAGAATATTGACTTCGCTTTTGTGTGCATGCTTATACCTTATACTATGTCTGTTGAGCAGGCTGCTTCAGCTGTTCTTGAGTTTAAACCAAAGGTTGTTTACCCGTATCATTACCGCGACAGTGATGTAGAAAAGTTTAAGGAATTGGTAAGTGTTAATAAAGATATCGAAGTAAGATTACTCGATTGGTATAAATAGAATATTTAAATTTTTAGTTGTAAGGAGATAAATGAAATTACGATACATTTTTATTTCGTTATCAGTAATGATAATTATCGTTATCCTTGTCAATTTTATTCAGAATAACGGCAAGAATGATGGAAGCGATACTTTAACACAGTATTCTACAATCAATGCTTTGTTGAACAAGGTTTACGAAGGCGAAATGACTGTAGGTGAAGTTAAGCAGTATGGAGATTTTGGTCTTGGCACATTCAACAGCATGAATGGAGAAATGGTTGTTCTTGACGGACATCTTTACCGCATTTCTGCGGACGGTGCTGCAAGAGAACCGGGCGATGATGAAAAAATTCCATTCACATCCGTAACATATTTTGGAACCGATTTGAAATTTGATTTAACTTCCGGTATCGGCTTCGATTCGCTTGAAAAGAAAATAGACAGCATCCTTCCGACTAAAAATATTATATATGCAATAAAAATCACCGGCGAATTTGAAAAAGTTAAAACGAGAAGTGTTCCTGAACAAAACAAACCTTATAAATCTATTACTGAAATTGTAAAAACACAACCTACTTTCGAATTCGAGAATGTTAAGGGAACTGTTCTCGGTTTTTACTGTCCCCGGTATATGAAAGGAATAAATGTTTCCGGTTATCATTTCCATTTTCTAACCGAAGACAAGAAAGCAGGCGGACATATCCTTGAATTAACGACCGGCAAATGTATTCTTGAAATCGATAAAACATCCGGGCTTAATTTAATTCTTCCGGGAAGTAAAGATTTCTATGATGTTGATCTTACACAGAGTAGCGGAGAAGTCTTAAATACGGTTGAGAGGTGAATATAAATCGTTGTAGAAATCATATAAATATTTTTATAATAATTGATTGACGGGGGAAAATGCTTTAAGTTTGATTCAACTCATAAAGAATATTGAGGGAAATTTGACTGATCAATATCTTAAAGACCTCCTTAAAGCTTACAAAAAAGGAGACGCAACGGAGAATTCTTATTACGGACACCTATCTGATTTTTTAAAAGAATTTTCCGACAATGTTCGTAAGAAGAAAATCGATATTACAATACTTCCTAAAAAGACAGAAGCCGGTAATCCCGATTTCAGAATTTGGGATGGTAAGCAAAAAATCACCGGTTATATCGAAGCAAAAAATCTCGGTGCAGATTTAGACAGGATTGAAGACACCGAACAGCTTAAAAGATATCTATCCACATTTCCGAACGTTATCCTCACAAATTTTACCGAGTTCCGTTTATACAGGAACGGTGAACTGATCGAGAAAACATTTATAACAAGATCATTTGTGATCAAAAAGCTTGCTGCTATTCCGCCGCTCGAAAATGAAAAAGATTTTTTTCGATTACTAAATCGCTTTCTCGATTTCTCGCTTCCAAAGACTTTTACTGCAAAAACTCTTGCCGAAGAACTGGCAAAAAGAACAAAATTTCTTAAAGATGAAATTGTAAGCGAAGAATTAAAATCGGGTACAAAATCTATTCACGGTTTTTTCGATGCCTTTAAAGAATTTTTGATTGCCGGAATTAATGAAGAAGAATTTGCAGATATTTATTCACAGACTATTACCTATGGTTTGTTTGCTGCACGTTTACGTGCCGGAGATGAGTTTAACAGAAGGGCAGCTTATACTTACATTCCAAAATCTATCGGGATACTTCGCGATATTTTCAAATACATATCACTGGAAGATATTCCTATTCAAATGGAAATTATTATCGATGATATTGTCGAGGTGCTTGCTGTTTCGGATGCAAAGAAAATTCTGGATAAATACTATCACGATGGTAAAGGGAACGACCCGGTTCTCCATTTTTATGAAACATTCCTTTCCGTCTACGATCCTGCTACAAGAGAAAAACGCGGGGTGTATTATACACCGGAACCTGTTGTTTCTTTTATTGTCCGATCGATTAATCAACTTTTGAAGGATAAATTCGATCTGCCAGACGGACTTGCATCCAAAGGTATGACATTGTTAGACCCTGCCGGAGGAACCCTTGGATTTCTCGCAAAAGCCATTGAAACTACAGTTGAAGAATTAAGGAATAAGTATGGTGCACCTAATATTTCAGCCTTTATTAAAGATCGTATTCTCGAAAACTTTTATGCTTTTGAATTGATGATGGCTCCTTATGCAATAGGGCATATGAAGATGTCTTTTCTGCTTGAAGAACTTGGATATAAAATGGGAGATGATGAACGGATAAAATATTATCTAACCAATACACTCGATTTGACAGAGCTTGAAGAAACTAAATTCCCGGGAATGTCGTCGTTATCCCACGAAAGTCACGAAGCCGGCAAAGTAAAAAAGCAGGTTCCAATCCTGGTTGTACTTGGCAATCCGCCATATTCCGGTCATTCTTCAAACACAGATGAATGGATTTCTAAGGAGATAAAAGAATATTATAAGGTCGATGGTAAACCTCTGGGTGAAAAAAATCCCAAATGGCTTCAGGACGATTATGTAAAATTTATCCGTTTTGCACAATGGAAAATTGATCAAGCAGGAGAAGGTGTTCTCGGTTTTATTACGAATCATAGTTATTTGGATAATCCGACGTTTCGTGGAATGCGCCAGTCTTTGATGAACAG